>Ga0315556_1000003_pt1 | contig 118725 bp, 100 predicted proteins | sample SalMarSW160310MG_FD_202112 | JGI IMG/M metagenome (GOLD analysis project Ga0315556, IMG submission 202112) | Salt marsh sediment microbial communities from the Plum Island Ecosystem LTER, Massachusetts, United States - Salt Marsh Sediment SW1603-10 ...
AACGCCAGAAGTTGATCGAGGGCGGCAGGCGATCGAGCCCGCTTAGCACCGTCGCTCCCGTGGTGGTGAGGCCCGACATGGCCTCGAAATAGGCCTCGGTAAAGGAAAGCTTGGGCAGGTAGGACAACAGCGGCAGGGCGCCAAAGCCGGGCAGGACCGTCCAGGCGAGTGTCACCAGTAGAAAGCCGTCACGCGCCTGCAGCTCGCGCTGACGGCCGCGTGTCGCGACCCAGCTCAGGCCACCGGCGAGCGCCGTGGCCAGAATCGCGGTGTCGTAGGCCTGTTCCGCCCCGTCACCGAGGTGCAACGACAAGGCGAGCGGCACGAGCATCGTGGCGGCAAAAATAATCACCACCACCGACAGCAGGTTCAGGACGGCGTTGAACCTTTCCATCGCCGCGCGCCCGGCGTCAGAGAAACCGCACGCCAACCTGGAACAACTTCTCCACCCGTGGCAGCGTCTTCTTGTCGGCGACGAAGACGATCACATGGTCCTCAGCCTGGATCACGGAGTCGTGGTGCGCCATGATCACTTCGTCGCCTCGCACCAGCGCGCCTATGGTGGTGCCCGCAGGAAGATCGATCTCGTCGATCCGCCGACCGGTGACGCGGCACGATTCGCGGTCTCCGTGCACCACCGCCTCGAGCGCCTCGGCCGCGCCTCGCCGTAGGCTGTGGACCGAAACCACGTCGCCGCGACGCACGTGCGCCAGCAGCTTGCCGATGGTCGCCTGCGCCGGCGAAATCGCGATGTCGATCTCGCCGCTTTGCAGGAGATCGACATACGACCGGCGATTGATCAGCGCGACTACGCGCCGTGCGCCCATGCGCTTGGCCAGCAGCGCGCTCATGATGTTGTGCTCATCGTCGTTGGTGACGGCGACGAACAAATCCATCTCAGCGATGTTTTCCTGCTCGAGCAGCTCTTCATCGGTGGCGTCCCCGTTGAGTACCAGCGCCCGATTGACCTTGGCGGCCAGCATCTCGCAGCGGCGTTTGTTGTGCTCCACGACGCGCACCGAATAATCATTCTCGAGCGCGCGTGCGAGGCGCAGACCGATGTTGCCGCCCCCCGCGACCATTACGCGCTTAACCGGACGGTCCATGCGACGCAGTTCACGCATGACCCGCCGAATGTGCTTCTCGGGCGCGAGACAAAATACCTCGTCGCCGACCTCGATCACGGTATCACCGTCGGGCACGATGGCACGGTCTCGGCGGAAGATCGCGACCACTCGGGTATCGACACCGGGAATATGGCGCCGCAGATCCTTCAGCTGGCGGCCCACCAATGGCCCACCTTTGTACGAGCGCACCGCGACCAGGCTCACGCGGCCGTCGGCGAAATCGAGGACCTGCAGTGCCTCCGGAAACTCGACCAGCTTGACGATATAGTCGGTGAGCACCTGCTCAGGACAAATCGACAGGTCGACCTCGAAGCCCTCCGGCCCCAGCACCTTCTCGTCGTTCAGGAAATCGGTGGCGCGGATTCGCGCGACGCGCCGCGGGACGTTGAACATTCGCGCCGCAACCTTGCAGGCGACTAAGTTCGTCTCGTCCGACTGTGTAACCGCGATCAAAAGGTCGGCGTCGGCGGCTCCTGCCTCGGCCAGCACGGTTGGATGCGACGCGCTGCCGACCAGCGTGCGTAGGTCGAATCGGTCCTGCAGCGCGCGCAGTCGCGTCGGGTCGATGTCGACGACCGTGATGTCGTTTTGCTCGGAAACAAGGCTCTCGGCAACCGACGCGCCAACTTGTCCGGCGCCGAGTAGGATGATTTTCAAGGTCGCGCTTTCCCCTGCGAAAGGCGCGCCATTGTAGACCTTTTAAGCCTGGGCTTCAGGCTCAGGACCCGTTTTCCTCGCGCCGACCGACCGGAAGCCCGAGCGCCTTGAGCTTGCGATACAGGTGCGTACGCTCGAGACCCGAGCGTTCTGCCACGCGTGACATGCTGCCTTGCTCGCGGCCTAGGAGGCGCTCGAAATACACCCGCTCAAAAGCTTCCCGCGCCTCCCGGTAAGGTCGATCGAGACCGAGCTCCGGTGCTTCCGGCGTGTCGGTCCGAGTCGTTACCACGCGTTCCACGTCGGCAAGTCCGATTTCCTCGTCGAGCACGGTGTGCGCCAGGTCCATGATTACGTTCTCGAGCTCAGCCAGGTTTCCGGGCCAAAGATGGTGGCGCAATGCATTCAGCGCTGCGACGGAAAGCCGCCGCGGCGGGCAGGTGCGCGCCTCCACCAGTTGCGCGAGCATCAACGCCGCCAGATCCGGAACGTCCTCGGCGAACTCGCGCAGCGCCGGTAGCTTGAGGGTAACCTGGGCGAGTCTTGCCACCAGTTCGGCATCGAACTCGTGCTTATCGGCCAGAGTCCTCGCATCCACTGACGAGAAGCAAACCACGCGTGTCTTGTACTTGTCTGCGCGTGAGAGCAGGAAGTCGAGGCTCCTTTGCTCGTTTCGGCCGAGTCGCGTCAAATCTGGAATGAACAGGATCCCGCCGCCCGCACTTGTCAGCAGCTCCGTGGTGGGCTCGGCCAGAAGCGGGCCGGCGGCGATGAACGGCGCTCCGGGCGCAGCCAGCAGCCGCGCGAAAAGCTCCGCGCGCATGCCACGCTCGCCGCGCAGCATAAGCGGGGCGGCTGTTTGCGCCACCTGGCCAAGGCGCTTCTTGACCTCGGCGAGGGTCGCCGAGCGGCCGAGCGTGGCAAGGGAGATTTCACGCGGCGCCGCCGCTTCCGGATTGCGCAGTGCGCGCTTCACGGTAGCCAGAAGGCGCTGCAGCGCGATCGGTTTCTCGAGAAAATCCAGTGCACCAATTCGCGTCGCCTCTACCGCGGTTTCAATCGTCCCGTGCCCGGACATCATGACGACCGGCATCGTGAGCTGCCCGGTGGTCGCCCATTCCTTCAGCAACGTGATGCCGTCCGTATCCGGCATCCAGATATCGAGCAGCACCAAATCGGGCCGCTGACGCTCGCGCAGCCGACGCGCCGCGCCGGCGCTTTCGGCCAGCAGCACCTGGTGGCCCTCGTCCGCGAGAATCTCTGACAGGAGCTCGCGAATCCCGACCTCGTCATCAACGATCAGGATTTGCGCCATTATGGGTTCATATTCTCGTTACGTCCCGAGCTCAAGCCGCCTTGCTCGCGGCCTCTTGTTCGTCCATGACCGGCAGCAACACGCTCACGCAAGCGCCCCGCTCCGGGCGATTCTCGATCGCGATGCTGCCGTGATGCTCGTCGACGATCTTCTTGACGACTGCCAGGCCGAGCCCCGTGCCACGCGGTTTGGTGGTGACGTAGGGTTCGAATATGCGCGTCATCATTTCTTCCGGGAACCCGGGCCCATTGTCTCTCACGGCGATCTGCACGCGATCCCCGACCATTTCGGTGCGGACCTCGATTTCCGGCTTGTTCACCTTCCCGCCTCCCTCGAGCGCGTCCTGCGCATTCTGGATCAGGTTGTGCAACACTTGTCGGATCTGTGCCGAGTCGGCGCGCACCGGCCCCAGCGCCGCGGATAGGCGCCGCGCGATCGGCACGCTCGAATTCTCGTAAAGCGCAAGTACCTCCTCCACCAGCGCGTTCACATCCAGGCCGGCGAGCGACGGTGCCGGGAGCTTCGCGTAGTCGCGGAAGGCGTCGACCATCGCTTTCAGGGCCGCGACCTGGTTGATAATTGTCTGCGTCGCGCGCTTGAGCGTTTCGGCCTCCTGAGCGGGAAGGCGGCCAGCGAGCTTCATTTCCAGACGCTCGGCCGAAAGCTGGATCGGAGTAAGGGGGTTCTTGATTTCGTGCGCCAGGCGCCGCCCCACCTCCGCCCAAGCCGTCGCACGCTGGGCCTGGATCAGCTGCGTGATATCGTCGAACACCAGGACGTAGCCGCCGCCGGTAGCGGTACGCAACGCCGTGCCGCGCACCAGTAGCGTCTTCCCCGTGCCCTTGAGGGCGAGCTCGAGTTGCCAGGTACGATCGCCGTGAACCAGGAATGCCTCGCGCACCCGACTCGCGAAAGCATCCAGGCCGGCGCGCCACGCATCGAGCTTCTTGCCCGACATTGCGAGCAGCTCCTCGCCGAGAATGGCGGCCGCACCGTGGTTGGAGATCGAAAGACGTAGGTCGCGATCGAAAACCAGCACGCCGGTAGAAAGGTTAGCCAATATGTTCTCGAGGTGGGCTTTGGCCGTCTCGAGCGCCACCCGGTTCGTCTCGACCACGTGACGCGCCTCGTCGAGTTGCCGGGTCATTGAATTGAACGATTCCGTGAGAACACCGAGCTCGTCACGGCTGGTAACCGGCGCTCTGCGCGAGAAGTCTCCCCGCGCCACGGCCTGCGTCGCCTGCGCGAGGTTCGCGAGCGGCTCGGACAGCCGGTTGGACAGGATCACCGCCAGGGCAACTGCGAAGAAAAGGCCCATTAACAGCGTGAGCGTAAGGGTGACGATGTAGATCCGCTTCAGACCCTGGCGCGAGAGGGCGAGTTCGCGGTAGTCGCGATAGGCCGCTTCGACTGCCTCGGCACTGCGCGTAAATGACTCCGGAAGGATCTGCCGCAGCTGCAGATATCGCGCTTCATCGGTAAGCGCGAGCGCGTTGATCGGCACTACGACACGCAGGGCGAGCGGCTTGCCCGGAGGCGAGTCGATCGCGGTGTAGCCGCGATTTACACGAGCCTGGCGGAGCGCCTGCGCGCTCGGGACCTCCGGGTACAGCTTGGTTACATCTTCGCTCGCAGTTGCCACTACCCGACCATTGCCGGCGACGATTACCGCCTCCTGAACGCCAGCCTGTTCGCGCAGCCGATTGAGAAGCACGACCTGGTCGGCCTGCTGCCGGTCAGCAAGCTCCAAGGCCATCGCATGCCCCTTCACGTTCATCTCGGCGAGCATCTGATCGATCGCGCCCTGTGCGAGAGTGATCCCGCCTTCGAGCGCGGCGTCCACTTTGACGTCAAACCAAGATTCGATGCTCTTGCTCAGAAACTGGACCGACACCGCGTAAACCAGGAGTCCTGGCGCGATGGCCATCATCGCCAATAGAACGAGAAAACGCAGCGTCAGTCGCGATCCAAAAACACGGCGGCGATACTTGCGAGCCAGCGCGACGAGCTGATACGTGACCAGCACGGCCAGCAGGGCCGCGAGCGCCGCGTTCAACGCCAGCAGTACCGGATAGTGCTGCTCGAACAGCGAGGTGTTTGCGCTTGCAGTCGCGAGCAGGAACATCAGCACGCCCGCCAGCGCGGCCCCGATGATCAACAGTGCTCTCATCGCGCTGGCGCCTCCGTCGGCCGGCGGCTCTCGACCGGCGCCGGCGGCTGCTGCGGCGGGCGGAAGGAAAATCGCTTCCACGGCGACTCGAGATTCCACTCGCGATTGGTGAGCGCACTGAGCTGGAATGGCTTCGGCAGCAGTGTGGTGTCCAAGCGCATGCGCACGGCCGCGTCGTAAGTCGCATCAGCAAGCGAGACCGTGCGGTCGACAACGAGCCAGTTGCGCAGTCGCCTGAGCACATCCAGCGCCTCCTCCAGGGTGCCGAAGCTTTTCTGCAGCAGCCCGGTGGACAGGCGGTACTGGCGCGACAGGGCGTGGTACGACAATCGGACCTGCATACGCTTTGCTACGGCTTTCTCGTCGAACCAGTACCAACGCGACCGGGTAAGCTCAAAATCGAGCTCGAAATAAAGCGGCACGCCGTTTTCAACCGCCTCCGCGAGCCTGGGTGTGATTTGGAAACTGAACTCGGCGTTGAGCACCAGCCCCTCATCGGTAGCGCGCAGGTTTGCTGCACGGACCGCGATCTCGTCCGCACGTGCCGTCGCGCTCATGGCGAGCACGAGCACCAGCAAGAGGGGCTTCAGCAGGAGAGCGATGCGGCGCATCGCGCGTTCAGGTCGGCTTGGCTAGCAAGGCAAAATAGAATCCGTCGTGTTCTGGCCCGGGTAGCAGCGTCGACGCCGCGCCTTGCGACAACGGCTGGCGCAGCGCGTGCGGCGTGCGTGCGACGAAGCTTTCGACGACGGCGTCGTTTTCCTCTTTGAATACCGAGCAGGTGACATACAGCAATTTACCACTGGGGGCGAGCACTCGCCAAAGTGCGTCCAGAATCGCGCCTTGACGCGCCGCGAATGCGCCTAGGTCGGCCGCTCGACGCAGCCACTTGATATCGGGGTGGCGGCGTGCGACGCCGGACGCAGAGCACGGCACGTCAGCAAGAATGCGGTCGAACGGCCTGCGGTCCCACCAGGTTTCAGGCCGGGTGCAATCGGCTGCTTGCACCCGAGCCGCGAGGCCGAGCCGCGCCAGGTTGCCGTTGACCAGCGCGCAGCGCGCTGCGTCCGCGTCCAACGCGGTGAGCGCGATATCCTCAAGCTCGAGCATGTGCGCGCTCTTTCCCCCTGGCGCGGCACAGGCGTCCAGCACGCGCTGCCCGGCGACTAGGTCGAGATAGGTGGCCGCGCGCTGCGCGCCCGCGTCCTGGACCGATACCTCTCCTTGCGCAAATCCCGGCAGACGTGAGACCGGCACCGGCTTAGCCAGCAACAACGCGCAGCTGTTTACGCGTTTGGCCATGATCCCCTCGGATTGCAGTCGCGCGTGATATTCGTGCGCGGAAATGCGGCGCACGTTCACCCTTAGGCACATGGGTGGATGGGTGTTTCCCGCCCGCAGCACATCTTGCCACGCATCCGAATGACTGCGCTGCACCGCCTCGATCCACCAAGCGGGATGCTGCCAGTGCGCCTCCGGATTCGCGGCGATTTGCTCCTCGATGGCGGCGCGATTACGCAGCAGGGTGCGCAGCACACCGTTGACGAAGCCGGTCGCCGGGCGGTGCCCCACTATGGCGCAGGCGCGCACCGCCTGGTCCACGATCGTGTACGGCGCATGTCGGGCGGAGTCCAAGGCGTAGAACGCACACCATAGCAGTGCCTCGACGACCGGATCGATCCCACCGCGCTTGCTGAGATTCCGCGCCAGAGCCTGAACGCGGCCGTAGCGGCGCAAGGTTCCATGAGTGAGGTCGAGCAGCGACGCGCGCGGCGCGTCTCCCTCGTCGGCCGCACGCTCAAGCTCCGCCGAAAGGCTTCGCCCGCCGGCGACACCGGCAATGATCCGCGCGGCCTCCGCCATCGAGACGGCGAGTGACGGTGCGTCTCCTGCGGCCACAGTAGTTTTGCGCGAAGCCATGCGTCACGCGCGTTCGGCTGGTTGGCCGAATCGCATGCCGGGCGCCACCGCGTGCCCACGCAAAAACTCTCCCGCAGACACGCGCTTTCCCCCGGCGCGCTGGACCTGCGTGACGGCAAGCGCCCCCTCCCCGCATGCGACGACAATCTCCTGCGGACCGGCTGCCAGCGTCTGCCCCGGCTCGCCGGAACCTTCGGCGGCGTGTGCCTCCCAAATCTTGACGCTTGCGCCGGAGAGGGCGCTCGACGCGCCCGGTGTGGGTCGAAATGCGCGTACCGCGCGTGCCAGTTCCTGAGCCGGGCGCGACCAGTCCAGAATCGATTCCGCTTTGTCGATTTTGCGCGCGTAAGTCACGCCCGTGTTGGGCTGCGGCGTATAAACGGCTCGGCCTGATTCCACGTCGGCCAGCGCGGCAACGATCATCTCCCCGCCCAGGGCCGCGAGACGGTCGTGAAGTGTTCCTGCGTCGTCATGCTCCGTGATCGGGATCGCGCTTTGCGCAAGCATTGGACCGCTATCGAGGCCCGCGTCCATTTTCATGATCGTAATGCCGCTCTCGCGATCACCAGCGAGAATGGCGCGCTGGATCGGCGCGGCACCTCTCCAGCGCGGCAGCAGCGAGGCATGAACGTTCAGGGCGCCCAGCGGGGCGCAGTCGAGGACTGACTGGGGTAAGAGCAGACCGTATGCCGCCACTACCAACACCTGCGGCCGCGCCGCGACGATCCTGCTCAGGCTTGCCGCGTCATTCAATGTTGCTGGCTGGAACACCTCCAGCTCACACTGAAGCGCCAAGCGCTTTACCGCGCTCGGCGCCGGTCGCATGCCGCGTCCGGAGGGGCGATCTGGCTGGGTCAGCACCAGCGCCACTTGGTGGCCGGCGCCGAGGAGACTGGAAAGCGAGCGCTCAGCGAATTCGGGGGTGCCTGCGAAAACCAGACGCATGGGACGCTCTCACGGACGTCGTGGCTACCGCAGCAGCGCAGGGCGCCACGGGCGCCGCCGGTCCCGTTTCGCTACGCGCTCTTCCTGAGCTGCTTGGCCAGTCTGGCGCGGATGCGCTGCTGCTTTAGCGGCGAAAGGTATTCGACGAAGACCTTGCCCTGCAGGTGGTCCATCTCATGCTGGATGCACACCGCGAGCAGTCCCTGCGCCTCGAGGGTAAGGGCGTTGCCGTTTTGGTCATAGGCACGCACCTTGACGCGCTCGGCGCGTTCGACAAGCTCGTAAATGCTCGGGACCGAGAGACAGCCTTCCTCGATATCGGAAACGCCTGTGGCCTCCACGATTTCAGGATTTATGAGCACAATCAGCGAATCGCGCCGTTCGGAGGCGTCGATGACGATAACCTGCTTGTGCACGTCCACCTGGGTCGCCGCAAGCCCAATGCCTGGGGCCGCGTACATGGTCTCGGCCATCTCGCGCACGAGCCGCTTCAAGCCGTCGTCGAAAACGGTCACGGGCGCCGCGAGCTTGTGAAGCCTGGCGTCGGGGTATCGGAGGATGTTCAAGAGAGCCATTGAAATCAGAAAATCACTTGCTGTGTGAATTAATTACATGCACAATTTCAGGCAGTATGTAAGCTAAATGGGCTTTATGCCAATTTTGGGTCAACAATCGGCACTTCAAGCCGGCCCGAAGAGCCAAGAAATAATCGAGGGCCCTATGTACGGTCACTTGCGTAAGTCTATCACAATACTGGCTTTTGTCGCTGGCAGCCTAGCGGCGGCCGGGGTTGCGGCCCAAGCACCCAAGACCTCGGACGCGTTCAAGCCGGACGCGCCCGATCGCTATGTTGTCGTCCCCGGCGACACTTTGTGGGGCATCGCACAGCGCTTCACCAACTCGCCTTGGCGCTGGCCGGAATTGTGGAGCCTGAACAAGGATCAGATCAAGAACCCCCACCGCATCTATCCCGGCAACGTAATCGTGCTCGATCGCTTGCGTGGTCGGCTGACGATTTCGGGGACCGAGGCACTTCATCCCAGGGTACGTGTGCTGGGCAGCACCGACGCGCCGATCCCGAGCATTCCGCCGTCGATTATCGAGCCGTTCCTTTCGCAGCCGCTGGTCATCGAGCCTGGCGGACTCGACAACGCACCGACCATCGTCGCGACACAGCAGGACCGGGTAATCCTCGAGGCCGGCAATGCGGCCTACGTACGCGGCATCGGGGGCTCGAAGGAGCAGACGTGGAGCGTCTACCGCCCCGGGGGCGCCCTTGTCGACCCGGAGACCAATCGGACTCTCGGTTATGAGGCCATCTTCCTCGGCACGGCAAAAGTTACGAGGCCCGGAGAGCCGACGACCGTTCGCCTCGCAAACGTGAAGCAGGAAGTCGGCGTGGGTGACAAGCTGATTGCGGCCGGCCCGCCGCAGACAGTTAACTACGCGCCGCACTCGCCGGGCGTCTTTATCAAGGGCCGTGTGATGTCGATTTACGGCGGCGTGCAGCGCGTGGGCGAGACCGGCACGGGTTCGATCATCACCCTCAACCGCGGCAAGTCCGACGGCATCGACGTCGGCACGGTGCTGGCCGTCTACACCCACGGCCAAACGGTAACCGATACCTCGCAACCGAAAGACTCGCCCGAGTCCGTGATCCGACTGCCCGATGAGCCAAACGGCCATGTGTTCGTGTTCCGCGTGTTTGACCGGGTATCTTATGCCTTGGTCATGCGCATCGTGAGACCCGTCCAAGTGCTGGATGTGGTTCAGACCCCCTAAGCCCGAGTCTGGTGCGCCGCGCCGGTCGGCGCAGCGTCAGGGTACGGCACCCTGCCTCTCGCCCCCACTATGACGACAGATCCGGGGCTGGAGAGCTGGCTACAACTAACGCTCACGCCAGGCCTCGGCCCCGCCGCCGTTCGCCAGCTCCTAAAACAGTATGGCTTGCCTGAGCAAGTCCTAGCCCGCTCTCGATCCGAGCTGTCGCGATTCGCTCCTCGAGCGGCGTTGGAAGCCCTTGATTCTGCTGCCGTTGCCGAGGCAGTCGCCCAGGCAAGCGCGTGGGCCTCGGAACCAGGTCACGCAGTCGTTACCCTGGCCGATGACGCCTATCCGAAGCCGCTGCTTGAGATCGCCGATCCCCCCACGTTGCTCTACGCCCAGGGCCGTCTCGACTTGCTGGGCCGACCGGCACTGGCGGTCGTGGGCAGTCGCAACGCGACTGCTCAAGGCGAGCGCAACGCGGAAAGCTTTGCCCAGACATTTAGCGAGGCTGGCCTGACGATCGTCTCGGGTCTCGCCCTCGGCATCGACGCCGCGGCGCATCGCGGAGGCCTGGCCGGCCCGGGGTCGACGATAGCGGTGCTCGGGACCGGAATCGATGTCATATACCCTGCGCGCAATGCGCCGCTGGCGAGCGAGATCAAGCAACGGGGCTTGCTGCTGTCCGAGTTTCCACTCGGAACGCGAGCGGTAGCGCACAACTTTCCGCGCCGCAATCGGCTTATCTGTGGGGCGGCTCAGGGCTGTCTGGTGGTCGAGGCAGCGCTTGCTTCGGGGTCGCTTATCACGGCGCGCGCTGCGGCCGAACAGGGGCGCGAAGTCTTCGCGATTCCCGGCTCAATCCATTCACCGCTATCCAAGGGTTGCCACGCGCTGATCAAGGCCGGCGCCAAGCTGGTTGAATCTGCAGACGATGTGCTGACCGAACTTGCCGGCTTTCGGCGCACAGGGTCTGCGACGACCGGCACGGCGCGGACAGCCATGCCCGATCGCGAGCCGCTACTGGTGCAGATGGGGTTCGATCCCATCGACGTAGATTCGCTCTGCGCACGTGCAGGGTTGTCTGCGGAGCAGGTATCCTCGGAGCTACTGCGGCTCGAACTCGCCGGACAGGTAGCTGCGCTGCCCGGCGGGCTATATCAACGCCTAAACTGAGGAGAAAAATAACATGTACGAAATCCTCGTCTACCTGTTCGAGCACTGCCAGCAAACCGACCTCGCGCAAGACAGCGAATTGGTGGCTAAGAAGCTCTCTGCCGCCGGATTCGAGGACACCGACATCAGCGAGGCATTATCGTGGCTGGCAGGAGTACTTCGCGTCCCTCACCGCAACTTTGCCCCGATTCCGGACTCCCGCAATACCTTTCGTGCCTATGCACCGAAAGAGCTTGCCAAGCTTGACACCGATTGCCGCGGCTTCCTGCTGACGCTTGAGCAGTCGGGAATCCTAAGCCCCCAAATCCGCGAACACGTGATCGAGCGCGCACTCGCCGCAACCGGAACCGCGCTGTCGCTCGAGCAACTCAAGCTGATCGTGCTGATGGTATTGTGGAACCAGCAAACTCCGACCAGCCATCTGCTCGCAGAGGATTTGTTCACGGTTCAGCCCGAGCGGTTGCCGAGCTGATCCTCGCGCGCGTGGGCGCGCGAGAACCGGCGCCCTGCCGCAGTCCCTTGCCGTCCGGGTTGCCGCCTCGGCGTGTTTGCACTTATCATCTGCCGCCTTTCGACGCTCGCGCACCCTGCGCGGCATTCCATGAGCAAAACTCTGATCATCGCCGAGAAGCCTTCAGTTGCCGCGGACATCGCGCGTTCGCTGGGTGGTTTCACGCGCAAAGGCGATTACTTCGAGAACGACGATTACGTGCTGTCATCGGCGGTCGGCCATCTGCTGACGCTCTCTCTGCCGGAGGAGCACGACGTCAAGAAGGGTAAGTGGTCGTTCGCAAGACTTCCGGTGATCCCGCCGCACTTCGAGCTGGCGCCGATCGAGCGCAGCCAAGACCGCCTAAATCTGCTCTTGCGCCTAATGAAGCGTAAAGACGTCGCGACACTTATCAATGGCTGCGATGCCGGTCGCGAAGGCGAGCTCATCTTCCGCTATCTCGTAAACTATGCGCGGATCAAGAAGCCCATCGAGCGCCTGTGGCTGCAGTCGATGACGCCGCAGGCCATTCGTGACGGTTTCGACGCCTTGCGCCCGGACAAGGAATTGCTTCCCCTCGCCGACGCGGCGCGCTGCCGCTCCGAAGCGGACTGGCTGGTCGGAATAAACGGCACACGCGCCATGACCGCTTTCAATTCGAAGGAGGGCGGCTTCTATCTCACCACGGTCGGCCGCGTTCAGACCCCGACCCTTACGGTGCTCGTCGAGCGCGAGGAGCGCATCCGCGCCTTCAACCCGAGGGATTTCTGGGAGGTTCATGCGCGCTTCGGCGCGCTTGCGGGTGAATATGCCGGACGCTGGTTCGATCCGGCATTCAAGAAGGACGAGGATTCCGAACGAAAGGCAGAGCGGCTCTGGAGCGCGGAGGAGGCCGAAGCGGTCGTGGCAGCGTGCCGCGAAGGGAGGGGCGCGGTTACGGAGGAGAGCAAACCTTCGACCCAGCTTTCACCGCTTCTGTTCGACCTCACGAGCTTGCAGCGCGAAGCCAATGGCCGCTTTGGCTTTCCCGCCAAGATGACGCTTTCGCTCGCCCAGGCGCTTTACGAGCGGCACAAGGCGCTCACATACCCCCGCACGGATGCGCGCGCGCTTCCCGAGGACTATCTCGCTACGGTGAAGAAGACCATGGAGATCCTGGGCGCGACGAAGGAATACGGCGCCCTCGCCAAGAGCGTTTTGAAGCAGGGTTGGGTGAAGCCCAACCGGCGCGTGTTCGACAACGCGAAGATTTCCGACCACTTCGCGATCATACCTACGCAGCAGCAGCCAAAGCAGCTCAACGATGCCGAGCAGAAGCTCTACGACATGGTTGTGCGGCGCTTCTTGGCCGTCTTCCATCCCGCGGCCGAGTACTTGCAGACGACCAGGATCACGAAAGTTGCCAAACACCGGTTCAGGACCGAGGGCAGGGTGCTGCGCAATCCAGGCTGGCTCGTCGTATACGGCCGGGCAGCACAGTCTGAAAGCGACAACCTGCCCGTAGTTGCCGCCGACGAATTGGTTCGCGTCGCCGAGATCGGTGCCCAGGCGAACCAGACCAAGCCGCCACCAAGGTATACGGAGGCGACGCTCTTGTCGGCGATGGAGGGCGCTGGCAAGCTGGTAGAAGACGACGAGTTGCGCGCGGCAATGGGGGCCAAGGGGCTCGGTACTCCAGCGACCCGTGCGGCGGTGATTGAGGGGCTAATTCAAGAAGAATACGTTCATCGCAGCGGCAGGGAGCTGGTGCCCACGCCGAAGGCTTTTTCCCTTCTGTTCGCCCTGCGCCACTTTGGGGTAAGTGAAATCACGTCGCCTGAGCTGACCGGTGACTGGGAGTTCAAGTTGAAGCTCATGGAAGCAGGCAAGCTTCGCCGCCAGGACTTCATGGAGCATATCGAGCAGGTCACGCGTGACATGGTGGAGCGAATCAAGAACGGCGATATTCCCGATACCGCCTTCGCCACGGTTTCCGCGCCGTGTCCAAAGTGCGGCGGGACGGTGCAGGAGAACTATAGAAAATTTCAGTGCCAAAAGTGCGATTTCTCTCTCTGGAAGGTGACTTCCGGCCGCGAGTGGTCACCGGAAGAAGTCAGCGAGCTGATCGAAAAGCGCTTTATCGGACCTGTTACTGGCTTTCGCAGCCGGATGGGCAAGCCCTTCGCGGCCGGCATCAGACTGAACGACGATTTCCGCATTGAGTTCGACTTCGGCCAGGGAACGTCATCGGAGACCGAAGAGGCACCTGACTTCTCGGGCCAGGAAAGTTTGGGCGCATGCCCGAAGTGCGGCGCGCGGGTCTTTGAGCACGGGGTCGCGTACGTCTGCGAAAAAGCAGTGGGAGCCTCGCGCAGCTGCGATTTCCGCTCGGGCAAGCTGATCCTTCAGCAGCCGGTGGAGCGTGCCCAAATGGCGAAGTTGCTTGCTACCGGAAAGACCGACCTCCTGCAGCGCTTCATCTCAAAGAAGGGGCGCCCGTTCAAGGCCTATTTGGTCAAGAATCCAGAGGGCCGCGTCGGCTTCGAGTTCGAGCCCCGCAAGCCTAAAGCTGCCTCCGCAGCGACACCTGCGCCCTCGCCGACCGCTGAAAAGAAGGCAGCTGCCACCGCCTCACGCAAAACAGCCAAAAAGGCGGCAAAGCCGACCGCCAAGAAGAAACGAGGCTAGATATCCAGGTTGCGCACGCCGAGCGCGTTCGACTCTATGAACGCACGACGAGGTTCGACTTCGTCGCCCATCAGCTTGGTGAAGATCTCGTCTGCCGCAATGCCGTCCTCGATCTGCACTCTCAACAGCCGACGCATCGCAGGGTCCATCGTAGTTTCCCAGAGTTGGGAAGGGTTCATCTCGCCCAGCCCCTTGTAGCGCTGCAGGCTCACCGATTTCTGCACTTCGGCCAGCAGCCAGCGCATGGCTTCGGGGAAGTCCTTCACCAGGTGTTTCTTCTCGCCGCGCTGCACGTAAGCGCCCGCGCCAACGAGGCCGCGAAGAAGTTCCGCCGTTTGCTGGATTTGCCCATAGTCGCCTGAAAGCAGGAACTCGGAGTCGATATGGCTTACCCGCATGTTGCCGTGACGCGTGCGCTCGATCCTGACCTGGTAGCGCTCCGTCTTCTCGTCAAAGCGGGCGCTTATGTGAATCCCGTTGCCCGGGATCGATGCCATCAGCGCCGCGGCCGACGCTTCCGCCGTCTCGCGTCGGGACAGGTCGACCTGGACGCCACGCAACATCGCAGCAAGAACGTCCCGGTCCACCCAGCGGGAGACCCGCTCGATCACGGCTTCGGATAGAAGATAGGACTTCGCCAGCTCCGCTAGCGGCTCACCAGCAATCGGTTCCTGTTGCGCCGAGGGGTAAAGCGCGGCGTCGACCAGAGCCTGCTTGAGCATGAACGCGTTCAACTCGTGCTCGTCCTTGAGATAGCGCTCTTCCTTTCCCAGCTTTGCCTTGTACAACGGCGGCTGCGCAATATAGATGTGCCCGCGCTCCACCAGTTCCGGCATCTGGCGGTAGAAGAAGGTGAGCAGGAGAGTGCGGATATGAGATCCATCCACGTCCGCATCAGTCATGATGATGATGCGGTGATAACGCAGCTTCTCCGGGTTGTATTCTTCCTTTCCGATTCCGCAGCCTAGGGCAGTAATGAGCGTCGCTATCTCGGCCGAAGAAAGCAGTTTGTCGAAGCGCGCCTTTTCTACGTTCAGGATCTTTCCTTTGAGCGGCAAAATGGCCTGAAACTTTCGGTCGCGCCCCTGCTTTGCCGAGCCGCCAGCCGAATCGCCCTCCACCAGGTACAGCTCGCACTGGGCAGGGTCGCGCTCCTGGCAGTCAGCGAGCTTTCCGGGCAGTCCGACGCCATCGAGGACGCCCTTTCTGCGCGTCATCTCGCGCGCTCTCCGCGCCGCCTCCCTGGCGCGTGCGGCGTCGACGATCTTGCCGGTAATTACCCGCGCATCGGCCGGCCGCTCATCGAGATACTGACGCAGTTTCTCGGCAATAACCTCCTCCACCGCCGGTCGAACCTCGGAAGAAACGAGCTTTTCCTTGGTCTGCGAGGAGAACTTCGGCTCAGGGACTTTTACCGAGAGCACGCAGGCAAGCCCCTCACGCATGTCGTCGCCGGTCGTTTCAACTCGCGCCTTCTTCGCCAGGTCGTTTTCCTCGATGTACTTGTTCAGCACCCGCGTCATCGCTGCGCGTAGTCCAGTGAGGTGCGTACCGCCATCCTTCTGCGGGATATTGTTGGTGAAGCACAACACGGACTCCTGGTAGGAATCATTCCACTGCATCGCCACCTCGACCGTGATGCCCTCTCTGTCCCCCCTGGCGGTGAAAACGTTGGGATGCAAAACGGTTTTCGCGCGATTCATGTACTCCACAAAGCCCTTCACCCCACCCGAGAAGGCGAAGTTCTCCTCCTTGCCGGCACGTTGATCGATTAGAACGATCTTGGCGCCGTTATTCAGAAACGAAAGCTCTCGCAGCCTGCGCGCGAGGATGTCGTAGTGATAGTCGATATTCCCGAATACCTCACGCGAAGCTAGGAAGTGGACTTCGGTGCCGCGCTTTTCGGTGCTCCCGGTCACCTTCAACGGTTCGACCGCAACTCCGTCGCGAAACTCCATTTGGTGGACGCAACCGTCGCGCCAGACCGTCAGCCTCAGCCATTCTGAAAGCGCATTGACCACGGACACGCCGACGCCGTGCAGACCGCCCGAGACCTTGTACGTGTTGTTATCGAACTTGCCTCCCGCGTGCAGCTCGGTCATCACGATCTCGGCTGCCGAACGCTTGAGCTCGTCGTCTTCCTTTATGCCTGTGGGAATGCCGCGACCGTTGTCGAGCACAGAGATCGAATTGTCGGTGTGGATGGTTACGAGAATCTCGTCGCAGTAGCCGGCCAATGCCTCGTCGACGGCGTTGTCGACGACCTCGAAAATCATGTGGTGCAGGCCGGTTCCGTCTGACGTGTCGCCGATGTACATGCCGGGACGCTTGCGAACGGCTTCCAGCCCTTTCAATACCTTGATGCTGTCGGAGCCGTACTCGCTCGCGTCAGGCAGTAGTCTCTCGGGTTCTCCCACCTTGCCTATCCTCGTCTTTCGTTCGCCATCAGATGCGCATCGGCATCACAACGTACTTGAAATCCTGTTCGGAAGCGTAGGTCAGGAGCGCGCTGGAGGAAGAATCTCCGAAGCTGCACTCGACCGATGCGCCAGGGACGTTATTGAGCACATCAAGCAGGTAATTGACGTTGAAACCGATGTCCAGCGCGTCCCCGGAATAGATGACTTCGAGCTCCTCTTGTGCTTCTTCCTGCTCAGCGTTCGAGGACACGATCTTGAGGCTGCCATCGGTAAGAACCCAACGCACTCCGCGAAACTTTTCGTTGGACAGGATTGCCGCGCGCAGCAGCGCTTGGCGTAGCACCTCCCTATCCAGCGTAAGCGTGTTCTTGTGCTGGGTTGGGATCACTCGCGTGTAGTCCGGAAACTTCCCATCGACGAGCTTCGAGACCAGCTCCACCGCACCGAAGCTGAAGGCAGCTTGTGTGGCTGAAAGCTCGATCCTGACTTCCTCCTCGTCGTCAGCGAGAAGCTTGCTCAGCTCGAGCACCGTCTTGCGTGGAACGATCACCTCCTGCCGCGGCAAATCGGCGTCGAGTGCCATCGACGCGTATGCCAGGCGGTGGCCGTCGGTGGCGACCAACTTGAGCTGCCTATCCTCCACCAGCATCAGCAGGCCGTTAAGGTAATAGCGGATGTCCTGCTGCGCCATGGCGTATTGAACCAGGCCAAGCAGCCTTCGCAGCGCCTTTTGCGCGACAGCGAAGCGCGCGACGTCTCCGGCCGGCTTGGACAGGCGGGGAAAGTCTTCCGCAGGCAAGGTCTGAAGCGTAAAGCGACTCTTCCCGGCTTTGACCAGCATGCGCTTATCCTGCTGCTGAAGCGTAACCTCCGCTCCTTCCGGCAGGGCGCGCAGGATATCGACCAACTTTCTCGCCCCAACCGTCACCGCGTGCGCTTCCCCGGGCTGTTCGAGGCGCGTGCTCGAAGTAATCTGGATCTCGATATCGGTCGCCAGGAACGAAAGTGAATTCGCGCTCCGGTCCATCAGGACGTTGGATAGGATCGGAAGCGTGTGACGGCGCTCGATAATCCCGCTAACCGAGGACAACGGTCCCAGGAGCTCGTCTCGCTTCGCTTTAACTAGAACCATTTTCTTACCTTAGTAATAGTTAATAGATAGGCCATTTGTTGGGGATAGAGCGAAAAACCCCTTGGCCGCGGGCAGTTGCGGCGCATTCTGGGCGTGTAAAAGCTGTGGAGGGCCTGTGCAGTCATGTGGATAGATCCGCGCACTTTCGTGTGGCGGTCCGTTTATGCACAATTTGCGCGGCGATCATGCACAGCTTGTTCATCCCTTGAGTACCTGTTCGAGCACGAGGTAGTCGCGATTGATGACAGAGTCTTTCTTGCGCAGCGTCGCGATGGTACGGCAGGCGTGAAGCACGGTGGTGTGGTCGCGGTTGCCAAACGCCTCTCCGATCTCCGGCAGGCTCATCTGGGTTAGGTCTTTGGCAAGCGCCATGGCGACCTGCCTCGGCCTGGCCACGTTACGGCTTCGCTTCTTGGAATGCATGTCAGAGATCCTGATCTTGAAATACTCGGCGACCGTCTTCTGAATGCCTTCAACGGTAATTTGGCGGTTGGCGACGTTCAGGATGTCGCGCAAGGCTTCCTTCGCCAGGTCTAGCGTGAGCTCGCGCGCCGTAAATCGCGAATAGGCAAGCACCTTTTTCAAGGCACCCTCGAGCTCGCGCACATTCGAGCGGATGTGCTTGGCAATAAAGAACGCTATATCCTCGGAAAGCGCGAGCGACTCCGCCTCGGCCTTCTTCAGCACGATTGCCACCCGCATCTCGAGTTCCGGCGGCTCGATCGCCACGGTGAGGCCCCAGCCGAAGCGCGAAATCAGCCGCTCCTCCATACCGGTAATCTCCTTCGGGTAGGTATCGCAGGTGATCACGATCTGCTTGTGCGCTTCGACCAGCGCGTTGAAGGCGTAGAAGAACTCTTCCTGCGTGCGCCCCTTGTTGGAAAAGAACTGGATATCGTCTATCAGCAGCAGGTCGAGCGAATGGTAATAGCGCTTGAATTCGTCGAAAGACCGCTGCTGGTACGCCCGGACCACGTCGGTGACGTACTGTTCGGCGTGAATGTACCGAATGCGCGCCTGCGCCCTCTGCTCGGCGAGGTGGTTACCGATGGCCTGGAGCAAATGCGTCTTGCCGAGGCCGACGCCGCCGTAGATGAACAGGGGGTTGTAGGAAATTCCAGGATTCTCGGCGACCTGGATGGCTGCCGCCCGGGCGAGCTGGTTGGCCTTGCCCGTGACGAAACTGTCGAAAGTGAAACCTCGGTTGAGCCGAGCGCGTTCCAGAATGGTCGGCACTTCGTTGCCGTCTCGCGTTGCACTGGGGGCGGGGCGCGGGGCGGGGTCGGTGCCGCGGGCAAGGACGAAGCGCAGGCCCAGGTCGCGGCCACTCGCCTCGGAGGCGAGCTTCTCAATGCGCGTGGCAAAGCGCTCGCGAACGAGTTCGAGAACAAACCGGTTCGGGGCCGCCAGGGTCAGCGTGCCTGACTCCGCGGCGCCCTCGGGCGAAAGCGGGCGGATCCAGGTGTTGAATTGTTGCGCGGGGAGCTCCTGCTCCAATCGCCGCAGGCACGCGTCCCACAGGTTCTGCATTGCGTTGTCGGCCTCGTTTTTGCGCTCGTTGCGGCGGGCTCGGAGGCGAGCGGAGAGGCTCGCCGACGAAGCTGGAATCTTACCTTTTTCGCGACGAGTTATCCACAGGGATGTCTTTCTGAAGCCCTTAATTTGACAATGCCTATATGCGCACGCTCTAATACCCGCCTTTTTCGGATTGGTGCAGCGATGAAGCGTACTTATCAGCCGTCGAAGACGCGGCGCGCACGACGCCACGGGTTTCTGGTCCGCAGTCGTACGGCCAGCGGGCGCGCAGTATTGCGTGCGCGCCGGGCGCGGGGTCGCAAGCGCCTCGGGCTGTAGGATCTTTCGCAGGCGTGCTCGGCAGGCCCAAGCGAGCACGGCGGTACGGACTCGGAGCGGAGCGGCGCCTTACGCAGAGCGCGGTGTTTGTGCGGCTGCTGCGAGAGGGCAAACGCCGTAGCATTGGCGGTTACACGTTCTACCTGGGATGGCGCGAAGATGGCCCGCCGCGTCTTGGAATCCTGGTCACGCGAAAGCACTCGGCTCGGGCGACTGAGCGCAATCGCATCAAGCGCTGTATTCGTGAGGCCTTCCGCCTCGAGCAGGAGAGCCTCGGTGCGCTGGATGTGCTGGTGCGGCCGCCATATGGCGCCAAGGCGTCAACGCGAATGGTGCTGCAACTGCGAGAACTTTTTAGTAGGTTGAACCGATGATTTCCTCGCTGTTGCGTTTCGCGGTAAGGGGCTACAGATACCTCCTCAGCCCCCTGCTGCCACCCTCCTGCCGTTTCTACCCGAGTTGCTCCGAGTACGCCGAGGAAGCCCTTGCCCTGCACGGCGCCTTGCGCGGCGGATGGCTGGCGGCACGACGCGTGTGTCGCTGCGGGCCCTGGAACCCAGGCGGCCACGACCCGGTTCCCGGGCCGCGACGCTGAATCGAACGGCGTTTATTGAATGGATACGCAACGACTGATTCTGTTGGTGATCTTCAGCTTCTCCCTGGTCCTGCTTTGGGACGCGTGGGAAAAGGCGAGCCAGCCGCCACCGCAAGTCAGTGCGCCGGCCGCGCAGCGCCAAGGCGTTCCTACGCCGACGCCGCGGCCTGCCGCCAGCGCCGCGTCGACCGCGCCGGCCTCGCCGGCGCGAGCCGGCGGCGTGCCGGGCACCGAGGCGGCCGCCGCCCAGGGAGAGACGGTGCAGGTGCGCACCGACCTCCTGTTGGCCACAATCAACACGGTCGGTGGCACGCTACAGCGCCTAGAGCTTCTGAAACACAAAGCCCAAGCCGACGAAAACAAGAATTTCGTGCTGCTCGGGCGGGACTACAACTACGAGGCCGAAAGCGGGCTGATCGGCGAAGGACTGCCGAACCATCGCACGATCTGGCGCATCCTGCCCGGGCCGCGCGAGCTGCGTCCGGGCGCCGACAAGCTGGAACTGCGGCTTGCCGCCGACGGGCCTAGCGGGCTGTCGGTGGAAAAGGTGTATACGTTCCACCGCGACCGTTACCTGATCGACGTTGCGTTCGAAATCAAGAACGAGGGGACGGCGCCGGTGACGGCAGACGCCTACTTCCAGCTGGTGCGCAACGACAAGGACCCGCCGGGCCAGACGCGTACACAGCGCACCTACTTCGGCCCGGTGATGTACACCGCGGAGTCGAAGTTCAAGAAGATCAGCTTCTCCGACGTCGAGGAGGGAAAAGCGGAGTATCCCAAGCACGCTGACGATGGCTGGATCGGCATCGTGCAGCATTATTTCGTCTCGGCCTGGGTCCCGAGCGGAAAACTGCCGCGCGAGTATTACCTGAAGCGGCTCCCCGACGGGCTGTTCGCTGCCGGACTCATCGTCGCCACGCCCCGCGTCGCCTCCGGCGCCAGTGCCCGCGTTGATGTGCCGATATTCGCTGGCCCGCAGGAACAGAAGCGGCTCAAGTCCGTGGCCCCTGGATTCGACCTGGTCGTTGATTACGGCTGGCTCACGATCATCGCGTGGCCGTTGTTCTGGCTGCTGGAGAAGTATCACAGCCTGTCGGGAAATTGGGGGGTGGCGATCATCCTGCTCACGATCACCGTCAAGCTGGTGTTCTTTCCGCTCTCGGCCGCAAGCTACAAGTCAATGGCGAAAATGAAGCTTGTCACGCCGCGCCTGACCAAGCTGCGCGAGATGTACGGTAACGACCGCGCCAAGCTTAATCAGGCGATGATGGAGCTGTACAAGACCGAGAAGATCAACCCTCTCGGGGGCTGCTTCCCGATCGTGGTGCAGATCCCGGTCTTCATCGCCCTCTACTGGACGCTGCTGGCGGCGATCGAGCTTCGGCACGCGCCGTTCATCTTTTGGATCAAGGATCTCTCCGCCCTTGACCCCTACTACGTACTGCCGATCCTGATGACGATCAGCATGGTGATTCAGACTCGCATGAATCCGAAGCCTCCTGATCCGGTACAGGCGAAGGTGATGACCTTCATGCCGTTCGTCTTCAGCGTGTTCTTTTTCTTCTTTCCGGCCGGGCTCGTTCTGTACTGGCTGGTGAACAACATCCTTTCCATCCTTCAGCAGTGGCAGATCCAGCGGATGTTTACCCGCGATAAACCTGCCCATGCCAAGCGCTGAGGACAGGCCTACACGAGGCTCCACGCGCGACACCATAGCCGCGATTGCGACCCCCGCGGGCCGCGGCGGCATCGGGGTGGTCCGCGTTTCCGGACCCGGTGTGGCGGGGATCGCGCAATCCATTCTTGGCGGGCTTCCCGCGCCGCGCCGTGCGGTTCAGCGGCCGTTTGTGGACGCGCGCGGCGATACCTTTGACCGCGGCATTGCGCTGTATTTCCCTGCGCCGCACTCGTACACCGGCGAGCCCGTTCTTGAACTGCAGGGCCACGGCGGGCCGGTAGTGATGCAGATGCTGCTCGGCGCCTGTCTCGATGCGGGGGCGCGCATCGCCGATCCCGGGGAATTCACGCGGCGCGCTTATCTAGAAGGCAAGCTTGATCTTGCGCAGGCAGAGGCGGTTGCGGATCTCATCGACGCGGCAAGCCGAGAGGCGGCACGCTCGGCGTTGCACTCTCTTGCGGGCGAGTTCTCCGCCGCGGTCAATGCGCTTGTGGCGCAACTGACGGAGCTTCGTGCCTTGACCGAGGCGGTACTGGATTTCCCGCAGGAAGAAGTTGACGAGCTGCATCTTGAGGACGCTCGAGCGCGGCTGGCCCATGTTCGCGCTGCTCTCGAGCAGGTGCTCGCCAAGAGCCGGCAAGGAAGCCTTCTGCGCTCCGGCATACATGTCGTGTTCGCCGGACGTCCGAACGTGGGCAAGTCGAGCCTGCTGAACAGGCTTGCCGGCGAAGACCGCGCGATCGTGACGCCGATCGCCGGTACGACGCGCGACGCGCTGCGCGAGGCGATTCATATCGACGGCGTGCCGATTATCGTCGTTGACACGGCCGGCTTGCGCGAATCACACGACCAGATAGAGCGCCTTGGGGTCGAGCGTGCTTGGCGCGAGGTGACCCGGGCGGATCTAGTGCTGGTGGTGCTCGAGGGTGGCGTCGGGATCGGCGCGGAAGAGCAAGAGATGCTCTCACGGCTACCGGCAGAGGCCGCACGCCTTCTGGTGTTCAACAAGGTCGACCTCGTGCCCGGGGCGACCGCCGGGCGACGGCCGCAGGCAGCCAACGAGGTCTGGGTCTCGGCCAAGACCGGTGCCGGGCTGGAGGATCTGCGCCGAATGCTGCTCGAGGCAGCGGGCTGGAACGGCGCCGGGGAATCGCCATTTCTCGCTCGCGAGCGCCATTTGCGCGCGTTGGCGCGCGCGCGCCGGCACCTGGAGGAAGCGGTGCAGCAGCTCGAGCGGTGGGAGTTCTTTGCCGAGGAGCTGCGCCTCGCGCAGAGCGCGCTGAGCGAAATCACGGGGGCGTTCACGGCCGACGATCTTCTCGGAGAAATCTTTTCGCGCTTCTGCATCGGAAAATAGTCGCGGGGCCGGGTGCTACAATCAAATCGGTAGTGCAAATAACAACAAGATACCGGCCCGGGTCACGCAGGGCCGTTTTGCTTTCTAGGAGACGATGAGATGACCAATCCCCAGCCAGCTCAAGCCGACGCTTCACGCGCCCCCGATTGGGTCCACCATGCGGGACTTCGCAGATGGGTGGCCGATATGGTGCGCCTTGCAAAGCCGGAGCAAGTGATCTGGTGCGATGGGTCTCAGGCCGAATACGATCGCCTGTGCGGCGAACTGGTGGCCGGTGGCACGTTCGTCAAGCTCGATCAGAAGCTGCGCCCCGACAGCTATCTCGCGCGCTCTCACCCGACGGACGTGGCGCGGATGGAAGACCGCACCTTCATCTGCAGTGCGCGCGAGGAGGACGCGGGCCCGACCAATAACTGGGTGGATCCGCGAGAGATGCGCGGCACGATGAACAGGTTGTTCGACGGTTGCATGCGCGGGCGCACGATGTACGTGATGCCGTTCTCCATGGGGCCGATCGGTTCCCACATCGCGCAGATCGGGGTCCAGATCAGCGACTCCGCGTACGTGGTGGTCAACATGCGGATCATGACCCGCATGGGTCGCGCGGTGGCCGAGTGGCTCGGCGAAGATGGGGATTTCGTGCCGTGCATGCATTCCGTCGGCGCGCCGCTTGCGCCAGGCGCGAAGGACGTGGCCTGGCCGTGCAACGACAAGGAAAAGTGGATCGTGCACTTTCCGGAAACGCGCGAGATCTGGTCCTTCGGCTCCGGCTATGGAGGCAATGCGCTGCTGGGCAAGAAGTGTCTGGCGCTGCGCATCGCTTCGGTGATGGCCCGCGACGAGGGTTGGCTCGCGGAGCACATGCTGGTGCTCGGCGTCGAATCGCCCAGCGGGGAGAAGTCCTACGTGTCGGCTGCGTTTCCGAGTGCCTGCGGCAAGACCAACCTCGCGATGATGATTCCACCCGCGGCATTCAAGGGTTGGAAGGTGACCACGATCGGCGAGGACATCGCCTGGATCAAGCCTGGGCACGATGGCCGTTTCTACGCCATCAACCCCGAAGCGGGTTTCTTCGGCGTCGCGCCGGGTACCTCGGAGGGGACGAATCCGAACGCAATGAAGATGCTGCGCGAGAGGGTGATCTTCACCAACGTCGCGCTAACCCCCGAAGGCGACGTGTGGTGGGAAGGGATGACCGCCGAGCCGCCCGTGCGTCTGATCGACTGGCAAGGCAACGAGTGGGCGCCGGGCTGCGGCCGCACTGCTGCGCATCCCAACGCCCGTTTCACGGTAGCCGCCGTGCAGTGCCCTTCGATGGATCCGAAGTGGGAGGACACTGGAGGCGTCCCCATTTCCGCCTTCATCTTTGGTGGTCGGAGATCGACCACGGTTCCCCTGGTAGTGCAGGCGCCGACCTGGGAGGACGGGGTGTACATGGGTGCCACGCTCGGATCCGAAACGACCGCGGCGATCACCGGAAAAGTTGGCGTGGTGCGTCGTGACCCTATGGCGATGATCGCGTTCTGCGGCTACAACATCGGCGACTATTTCGCGCACTGGTTGAAGATGGGCAAGGCGGTGCACCATCCACCCAAGATCTTCCGCGTGAACTGGTTTCGTCGCGATGCGAACGGCAAGTTCATCTGGCCCGGGTTCTCCGAGAACATGCGGGTGCTGGCCTGGATCGTCGGGCGCTGCCACGACCGCGCGCAAGGCACCGAAACACCGCTCGGAATCATGCCGCGCTTCGAAGACCTGGTATGGGAGGGGCTGGAGAGGTTCTCGGCCAACCAGTACCGCGAGATTGCGGCGGTGGAACCTGGGGCTTGGAGGGACGAGCTGAGCTCCCACGATGCCTTGTTGGGCAAACTCGGAAGACACCTGCCGTCCGAGCTCGAGGCCCGTCGCAACGCACTTCATGACCAGCTGGCGATATAATATCTAATATAACTATATGAATTGATTGACTTATACAAGATTGTTGAGCCGCGTATACGCGCCCGCCGCGGCAACCAGTGAAGCGATCGCTGCGGTCACGAGCACCGCTTCCGAGCCCGCCGCCTCGAGGATCACCCCTCCGGCGGCGAAGCCCAGGCCGACACCCGCCAGTAAGCCCGTCGCGGACCAGGTAAAGGCCTCGGCGGACGATTCGACCGAGCCGATCTTGGCTACCAAAATCGACTGCATCGTGAGCGCCGGTGCCATGACGACGCCGGCCATCACGGCGAAGGCCGCAAAGGCCCAGACGCCGGATAGCAGGGCCAAGGGCAGGATCCCGCCACCCATCAGCGCCAGCGCGAGCGAGAACTGGCGCGCCAAAGGCAGGTGCCAGCCGCGGCTGCCGTAAGCGAGCCCGCCGATCACGCTGCCGACGCTCATCAGTCCCAGCGGGACGCCCGCCAGTGCCGGACTTCCGGCTTCCGCTGCGAATCCGGTGACCCCGATCTCGACCAGTCCGAATGCAATCGAGTAACACAGGATTGTCACCAACAGCGGCAGAAAGCCCGGCGCGGACAACGGTCCGAACAGATTGGAACCCGTGCGCGGCTCCACCCTCCAATGCTCGAGCGCGGGAGAGCGCAAGAACATGAACGTGCCGGCAACACTGCAGGCCGCCGCGAAGAGGACGGCCAAGGACGGGGAGGCGAAAGCGACGAACAGTGCGACCAGCATGGGGCCGACGATGAAGATTGTCTCGATCAACACCGACTCCAGGGAATAGGCGGTAGCGAGCAGTGGATCGTTGCCGAGGCGCTGCTTGAGGAAAGTCCGCATGCAGACGGTGATGGGGGGGAAAGAAGCTCCGGCGGCGACGGCAAGGAACAGCGGCAGCCAAGCCGGGGCGCCGAACCTGATCGACGTCACGAGGGCGGTGAGTGAGACCGGATAGAGCACGCCACAGGTAACAAGAACCCGGCGTGGTCCGCCTCGATCGATCAGTCTCCCGAGTACCGGCGCCAGGGTCGCAAGGCCGGCGACGTAGCCTGCGGTGGTGAGGCCGGCACGGGCGAACGATCCGCTGGTCGACTGGGCAAGAAGCAGGATCGCCAGGCCGGTAATGCCGATAGGGAGCCTGCCGACGAGCGAGGCGAGGACGGTCGCTGCTAGATGAGGGACGGCGAGGAGGGCCGCGTAGCGGGCGAGGGAGATCATGGACGGGTCGCGAGGCGGCGGATTCTCGCACACCCGTGACTGCATCGAGAGATGGTTCCACGTGGAACATTTGCTGCGACTAGGTTCCACGTGGAACCTCGCCTCCTGCCTAGTTTCACCGTGAGCCTTCGCGTATCATTGCGCCTCCCAAATTCGCCGGCGGAGTCGATCCTCGCCGGCTCCATTCCGCCTCATGCTGTATCCGACCGAGTTCGAAGTCATCGTGGTTGGCGGTGGCCACGCCGGCACTGAGGCTGCGCTTGCGGCTGCTCGAATGGGCCGGCGCACCCTGCTGCTGACGCACAGCATCGAGACGCTCGGCCAAATGTCGTGCAATCCGTCGATTGGCGGCATCGGCAAGGGCCATCTAGTCAGGGAGGTCGATGCGCTGGGCGGTGCCATGGCGCTGGCGGCCGACGAGGCCGGAATCCAGTTCCGTACCCTCAACTCGTCGAAGGGCCCTGCGGTGCGCGCTACTCGCGCCCAAGCCGATCGGGTGCTCTATCGCAAGGCGATCCGGGAACGGCTCGAGAGCCAGCCGAACCTCACGATATTTCAGCAGGCAGTGGACGACATCCTGCTCGCAGGCGACCGGGCCATCGGCGTCGTCACGCAGCTCGGAATTCGATTCCATGGCGAGACGGTGGTGCTCACCACCGGAACATTCCTTTCCGGCCTGATCCACGTCGGTCTCGAGAATTACCAGGCGGGTCGTGCGGGCGACCCCGCATCGCTGACGCTCGCCGCGCGCCTGCGCGAGATGAACCTACCGGTCGGGCGCCTCAAGACCGGAACGCCGCCGCGCCTGGACGGCCGCAGCATCGACTTCTCGGTAATGAGCGAGCAGCCCGGAGATTCGCCCGAGCCGGTCTTTTCGTTCCTCGGCCGGCGCGAGATGCATCCCGCGCAGCGACCGTGCTGGATAACGCACACCAACGAGCGGACGCACGAAATCATTCGCCGCGGGCTCGACCGTTCGCCCATGTTCACCGGAGTGATCCAGGGGGTCGGGCCGCGGTACTGCCCGTCGATCGAAGACAAGATCCACCGCTTCGCCGGCAAGACAAGCCACCAGATCTTCCTCGAGCCCGAGGGGCTGGATACGCACGAAATCTACCCGAACGGAATCTCGACCAGCCTGCCGTTCGACATCCAGCTCGAGCTGGTGCGCTCGATCCGAGGCCTGGAGCAGGCGCACATCGTGCGGCCGGGGTACGCGATCGAATACGACTATTTCGATCCCCGCAACCTGAAATCGTCGCTCGAAACGAAAACCGTGCACGGCCTCTTCTTCGCCGGACAGATCAACGGCACGACGGGCTACGAGGAAGCTGCGGCTCAAGGCCTGCTCGCCGGTATCAACGCGGGGCTGCAAGTTGCCGGGCGCGAGGCTTGGTGCCCGCGACGCGACGAAGGGTATCTCGGCGTGCTGGTCGATGATCTGATTACACGCGGGGTATCCGAGCCGTACCGCATGTTCACCAGCCGGGCCGAATACCGCCTGCTGCTGCGCGAGGACAATGCCGACCTGCGCCTGACCGAAGTCGGCCGTGCGCTCGGTGTCGTGGACGATCTGCGTTGGAATCTGTTCAGCCGCAAACGTGACGCGATTGCTCACGAGCGCGAACGGCTGCGATCGACTTGGCTGACACCCCGTAGCCTGCCGGCCGAGCAGGCCGCACCGGTTCTCGGCAAGAGTATTGAACGTGAATACTCACTTACAGATCTTCTGGCACGCCCCGGAGTAACGTATCGGAGTCTGATGTCTCTGCCTGGCGCCGGCCCGGGCGTGGAGCAGGCGGAGGTGGCGGAGCAAGTGGAGATCCAAGCGAAGTACCAGGGCTACATCGACCGCCAGCGCGACGAGGTTGCGCGCAGCGACGCCTACGAGGGGGTGCCTCTCGCGCCCGAGTTCGACTACGGGCAGGTACGCGGTCTGTCGATCGAAGTCAGGCAAAAGCTGGCGCACCACCGACCGGAGACGATCGGGCAGGCGTCGCGAATTTCCGGTGTGACGCCGGCCGCTGTCTCGCTCCTGCTGGTTCATCTGAAGCGAGGTGCGGCCAGGCCCCGGCACAAGAAGAGCGCATGACGCCGCAGCTTGCGCTGGACCGCGGGCTGGCAGGGCTGGCGCTTTCGCTCCCGCCCAACGCGCGCGACAGACTGCTCGCGTTCGTCGAGCTGCTCGCGAAGTGGAACCGGACTTATAACCTGACCGCGATCCGTGACCCGATGAAGACGGTAAGCCATCACCTGCTCGACTCACTCGCCGTGTTGCCGCATCTGCCGATGCCTGCGGACGGCACGCTCGCGGACGTCGGCTCGGGCGGCGGTCTGCCGGGGATTCCGCTCGCCATCGCCCGTCCGCAATGGCGGGTGACCGTGAACGACAGCAACCGCAAGAAGACTACTTTCCTGCGCCAAGTCGCCATCGAGCTTGGACTCAGCAATGTCAGCGTGCATGCGGGTCGGGTCCAGGACTGGCGTCCGGCCGAACGGTTCTGGATGGTGATCTCGCGCGGGTTCGCGGATCTCGCTGACTTCGTTTCCGCTTGCGGGCATCTAGTCGCCCCCGGGGGCGCCTTGGCGGCAATGAAAGGTGTCTATCCGCACGACGAGCTGGCACGCATGCCAGCGGCGGCCCGCTGCGATGACGTCGTACGCGTCGAGGTGCCGTTGCTCGAAGCCGAGCGGCACCTTGTACTCTGTCGGCCGGCGGGCGCTCGATGACACGCGTGCTCGCAATCACCAATCAGAAAGGCGGGGTCGGCAAGACCACCACCAGCGTCAACCTCGCCGCGGCCTTCGCGCGCGCCGGCAAGCGCGTTCTGCTGGTCGACCTCGACCCGCAGGGCAATGCGACGATGGGCAGCGGCATCGACAAGCGCAACGCTGAGCGCACCGTCTATCACGTGTTGCTCGGTCTGGTCGATGTCGCCGCGGCGCGCACGCGCTCGCAAAGCGGAGGCTATGACCTGCTTCCGGCGAACCGCGAGCTTGCCGGCGCCGAGGTCGAGCTGGTGGAGCTCGACAACCGCGAAGGGCGACTGCGCGATGCGCTGGCCGGCGTGGCGCCCGAATACGATTTCATCCTCATAGACTGTCCTCCGTCCCTGTCGCTGCTCACGATCAACGGGCTGGTCGCGGCCCAGGCCGTACTGATCCCGATGCAATGCGAGTACTACGCGCTGGAAGGATTGTCGGATCTCGTCGGCACGATCAAGCGGGTGCGTGCCCACCTCAACCCCGCGCTCGACATCGCGGGCCTCTTGCGCACGATGTACGACCCCCGGAACACTCTGTCGCAACAGGTTTCGCAGCAGCTCGAGTCGCACTTCAGGGACAAGGTCTACCAAACGATGGTGCCGCGCAATGTGCGACTGGCGGAAGCGCCGAGTTACGGTGCGCCGGCGGTAGTCTGGGACGATACTTCCAAAGGCGCGCAGGCCTATCTCGCACTCGCCGAGGAAATCCTCGGCCGTGCGAAGGACGAGGGCGGCGGCATGAAGACAATGGAAACCACATGAGCAAGCCAAAGGGACTCGGCCGCGGTCTGGACGCCTTGCTGGGCGGCGAAGACGCGCCGAAGGATGCACTCGCCACGCTGTCAGTTGGCCGCATTCGGCCGGGCAAGTACCAGCCTCGCACCCGGATGGACCAGGAGGCACTGGCAGAGCTCGCCGCATCGATCAAGTCGCAGGGTCTGATGCAACCCCTCCTGGTGCGTCGGGTCGAGCGCGACCGCTACGAACTGATCGCCGGCGAACGCCGCTGGCGAGCGGCGCAAATGGCGGGGCTGGAACAGGTACCGGCTCTGGTGCGCGAGGTGCCGGACGAGGCGGCACTGGCAATGTCGCTGATCGAGAACATCCAGCGCGAAAACCTCAATCCGATGGAAGAGGCCGCCGGACTGCAGCGCCTCATAGACGAATTCAAGATGACGCACGAGCAAGCCGCCGACGCGGTCGGGCGCTCGCGCAGCGCCACCACCAATCTGTTGCGCCTGCTCAGGTTGCCCAAGCCGGTGCAGGCGATGGTCATGGAGGGTGTGCTCGAAATGGGCCATGCTCGCGCCCTGCTGGCGCTCGACGGCGTGCGTCAGATCGAGGCCGCCAATCGCGTCGCGGGGCGTGGGCTTTCAGTGCGCGAGACCGAAGCCCTGGTGGCGAAACAGTTGCGCGGGGGTGGCGCACGCAAGAAGCGCAAGGCGGATCGCGACCTGCTCAGACTGGAGCAGGAGGCCTCCGAGCGCCTCGGCACCACCGTGGAGATCCGGCCGGGCAAGAAGGGCACCGGCAAAGTCATCGTGCACTACGCGGGCCTCGACCATCTCGACACCCTGCTGCGGAAGCTGCGCTGAGCCGCTCACGCGGCCGACTGCTGCGGCGCACCACGTTGACCGGACACCCCTTCGATCGCTATACTCCGCAGGCTTTGCCGGGGGCGGGGAAAACGAACGCCATGCTTCGCTTCCTGAGCAAGCCGATCCGCACGGTTTTGCGATGGCAGCTCATCGCAACAGTGGTGCTGACGGCGGTCGCGGCGGTCGCGGCCGGCCCTGACGGCGCGCTGTCCGCTGCCTTGGGCGGACTGATAAGCATCAGTGCCGGGCTGGTATCGGCGGCGGTCGCATCGTTGGGTAAGGCTGAGTCGGCAGGGGGGGTCCTGCTCGGCGCCTTGAGGGCCGAAGGCATCAAGATCGGACTCATGGTGATCCTGTTGTGGCTGGTACTAGCGACGTACAGGGATGTCGTAGCGCTCGCCTTGCTCGGGTCGTTTGCGGTGACCATGCTGATCTTCACCATGGCGTTTATTGTGCGCGACCATTAGGGCGCGCTGGGCAGAAAGTCGAATACGGTTTAGCGATGTCCGCCGGCACTGAACTCACACCGACCGAATACATCAGCCACCACCTGACGTTCCTCGCCAAGCCGTTCGGTGAAGGCGGCGAAGGCGGCTTCTGGACCCTTCACGTCGACTCGCTCGTCACCGCCGTGATTCTCGGGGTGATCGGAGTGGGGTTCTTCTGGTGGATCGTGCGCGGCGCTACCTCCGGCGTGCCGAACAAGCGCCAGGCGCTGGTCGAGCTGGCGTTCGAATTCATCGACGACCAGGTCAAGGGGATCTTCACCCACGGTGACCGCAGCAAGTTCGTCTCCCCTGCGGCCCTCACCGTTTTCGTCTGGGTCCTGCTGATGAACGCGATGGACTGGCTGCCCGTCGATTTCATTTCGAAGGGCATGGGCGCGCTCGGCGCTCCCGAATGGCGCCCCGTACCGACCGCCGACGTGAACACGACCTTCGCGCTCGCGCTTTCGGTCTGGGTGCTCATGATCTATTTCGCGATCAAGTCGAAAGGCCTGGGCGGCTGGATCCACGAGCTGTTCTGCGCCCCGTTCGGCTCCAATCCGCTGCTATGGCTGCCGAATATTCTGTTCAACATCGTGGAATACGTATCCAAGCCGCTGTCGCACTCGCTGCGACTGTTCGGCAATATGTTCGCTGGCGAAATCATCTTCATCCTGCTCTGGGTGTGGGGTTCGACGGGGCTCACCGGAACCGCGGCGGGCACGGTCCTTGGTCTGGGCTGGGCGATCTTCCACATCCTGATCGTGGTGATTCAGGCGTTCATCTTCATGATGCTCACCGTGGCGTACATCTCGATGGCCCACGAGCATCACTGATTTCGATCATTAACCGTCTTTTCGCTCTGGAAAGGGAATCAAAATGGAAAAACTTCAAATGCTGGCGATGATCCAGGCCTACACCGGGATCGGCATCGGCCTCATGATCGGCCTCGGCGCCGCCGGCGCGTGCATCGGCATCGGCATTATGTGCAGCCGCTTCCTCGAAGCGGCCGCGCGCCAGCCCGAGCTGACCGCCTCCCTGCAGGCGAAGGTCTTCCTGCTGCTCGGCCTGATCGACGCCTCGTTCATCATCGGGGTCGGCCTCGCGATGCTGTTCGCGTTCGGCAACCCTCTGCTTGCCGTCATCAAGTAGCGGTAGCGGTCGGTCATTTCCCGGAAGTAGGGGGCAGGCATGAACATCAATCTGACACTGTTTACGCAGGCTGCCGCCTTTGCGCTGTTCATCTGGTTCACGGTCAAGTTCGTCTGGCCGCCGCTGCTGCGCGCGATCGAGAACCGGCAAAAACAGATTGCCGACGGCCTCGCGGCCGGCGAGCAGGGCAGGAAGTCGCTTGAAATCTCCAGCCGCGAAGCCGAGCAGGTGGTCCAGAAAGCTCGCGAACGCGCGGCGGAGATTGTGTCGCAGGCGGAAAAGCGCGGCACCCAAATGATCGAGGAGGCGCGCGCCGGCGCGCGCGCGGAGGGCGAGCGTGAAGTGGCCGCCGCCAAGGCCGAGATCGAGCAGGAAATCACCCGCGCGCGAGAGCAGCTGCGCGACCAGGTCGCCCAGCTGGCGGTAGCCGGCGCGGAAAAGATCCTGCGCCGTGAAGTCGACGCCAAGGCGCACACCCAGCTGCTCGATTCGATAAAGGCACAGCTCTAGCCGCACATGGCCGAACCGATCACCATAGCGCGACCTTACGCCGAGGCGGTTTTCCGGCTTGCCGACGGCGCCGGAAAGCTCGCCGACTGGTCGGCGATGCTCGTGGCGCTGGCGCAGGTGTCCGACGACGAACGCATGCGCGTGGCGATGAGCGATCCCAATCTTTCTGCGCCGAAGGTGGCCGGATTGTTCATTTCGATCCTCGCTGGCCGGCTTACCCCAGAGTGCGAGAACTTCGTGCGCGTGCTGGCAGACAACCACCGGCTCGCACTGTTGGGCGAAATCCGCACGCAGTATGAAGCGAGAAAAAACGAGCGTGAAGGCACGGTCGAGGCGGATATTCAATCGGCATTCGAGCTCGACCGCGCGCAGCTCGCGGACCTCACAGCGCGGCTGGAGCAGCACACCGGGCGCAAGGTCCGCGCGCACGTGAGCGTCGACAAGGAACTGATCGGTGGCGTGCGGGTGGTGATCGGTGACCAGGTCGTCGACGCCTCGGCTCGCGCGCAGCTTGCCGCACTGCAGAGCGCACTCAAGGCTTAAAAACCCAAGGAATCCTTATGCAACTCAACCCGTCCGAGATTTCGGAACTTATAAAGAGCCGCATCCAGAACCTCGATGCCGGCGCCGAGAAGCGCACCCAGGGCACGGTCGTTTCGGTTACGGACGGCATCGTGCGCGTGCATGGCCTGTCCGACGTGATGCAGGGGGAGATGCTGGAGTTCCCGCAGAACACCTTCGGATTGGCGCTCAACCTCGAGCGCGACTCTGTCGGCGCGGTGATTCTGGGCGAGTACGAGCATATCTCGGAGGGCGACACGGTAAAGTGCACCGGGCGCATTCTCCAGGTCCCGATCGGGCCCGAACTGCTCGGGCGCGTGGTCAACTCGCTCGGGCAACCGATCGACGGCAAGGGCCCGATCAACGCCAAGGAGCGTGACGTCATTGAAAAGGTCGCGCCGGGCGTAATCTGGAGGAAGTCCGTCTCGCAGCCGGTGCAGACCGGCCTGAAGTCGATCGACGCCATGGTTCCCGTCGGGCGCGGCCAGCGCGAGCTGATCATCGGCGACCGCCAGACCGGAAAGACCGCCGTGGCGGTCGATACGATCATCAACCAGAAGGGCAAGGACCTATTCTGCGTCTACGTCGCGATCGGCCAGAAGGCGTCGACGATCGCCAACGTGGTGCGCAAACTCGAAGAGCACGGCGCGATGGAATACACCATCGTGGTTGCCGCCTCGGCTTCCGAGTCCGCCGCAATGCAGTACATCGCCCCCTACTCGGGCTGCACCATGGGCGAGTACTTCCGCGACCGCGGCCAGGATTCGCTGATCATTTACGACGACTTGACCAAGCAGGCCTGGGCCTACCGGCAGATCTCGCTTCTGCTGCGCCGTCCGCCGGGACGCGAGGCGTACCCCGGTGACGTGTTCTATCTGCACAGCCGACTGCTCGAGCGCGCGGCACGCGTCAACGAGGCGTGGGTCGAGCGCTTCACCGAAGGCAAGGTCAAGGGCAAGACCGGCTCGCTCACCGCCTTGCCGATCATCGAGACGCAGGCCGGTGACGTTACCGCGTTCGTGCCAACCAACGTGATTTCGATCACCGACGGCCAGATCTTCCTCGAGACGGACCTGTTCAACGCCGGTATCCGTCCGGCGATCAACGCCGGCGTTTCGGTGTCGCGCGTGGGCGGCGCGGCGCAGACCAAGATCATGAAGCGGCGTGACACGGGCGGCGGCGTGCGCCTGGCGCTGGCGCAGTACCGCGAACTGGCGGCGTTCGCGCAGTTCGCGTCCGACCTCGACGAGGCGACCCGCAAGCAGCTGGAGCGCGGGCGCATGGTGACCGAGCTGATGAAGCAGCCGCAGTACATGCCGCAGCAGGTGTGGGAGATGGCGTTGACGCTGTTCTCGGTCAACAACGGCTACTTCGACGACATCGACGTCAAGAAGGCCATCTCGGCCGAGAAGTCGATGCGCGACTACGTGAAGGAGAAGTACGCCGATCTGGTCGGTCGCATGGAGGACAAGAAGGACCTTACGGCAGACGACGAGAAGGCGCTCAAGGGCGCTATCGAAGACTGGAAAAAAAGCGGCTCGTTCTAAGCTGAGTCAGCGCCATGCCAGGCACCAAAGAGATCCGCAACAAGATCAAGAGTGTGCAGAACACTCGCAAGATCACCAAGGCGATGGAAATGGTCGCCGCGTCGAAGATGCGCAAGGCGCAGGAGCGCATGCGGGGGACGCGACCCTACGGCGAGAAAATCCGCAACGTCGCCGCGCACATCAGCCACGCTAACCCGGAGTACCGCCATCCGTTCGTGGTCTCGCGCGATTCGGTCAAGCGCGTCGGGCTCATCGTGATCACCACCGACAAAGGCCTGTGCGGAGGCTTGAACACGAACGTGCTGCGCATGACGCTCGGCCAGTACAAGGAATGGCAGGCGCAGGGCGAAGAGATCGAGGTCTGCTGCTTCGGCAACAAGGGCCTGGGCTTCATGCAGCGCCTTGGCGCCAATATCGTTTCCCAGGTGGTCCAGCTGGGAGACCGGCCGCAGATCGACAAGCTGATTGGCGCCGTAAAGGTCATGCTCGACGGTTATATCGAAGACCGCTTCGATCGCCTGATGCTGGTCTATACGCGCTTCATCAACACCATGAAGCAGGAGCCGGTGATCGAGCAGTTGTTGCCGCTCTCCGGAGAGCGGCTCGGGGCGCCGGAAGGCAGCTGGGACTACCTCTACGAGCCGGAAGCGAAGGCGGTACTCGACCAGGTGCTGACGCGCTACGTCGAGACGATCATCTTCCAGGCGGTGGCGGAGAACATGGCCTCCGAGCAGTCGGCGCGGATGGTGGCGATGAAGGCTGCCTCCGACAACGCCGGCACGCTGATCGACGAGCTGACCCTGGTGTACAACAAGAACCGCCAGGCCGCGATCACCAAGGAGCTTTCGGAAATCGTCGGCGGCGCAGCCGCCGTGTAACGGATCAACGTCTAGGAAATCGTCATGGCACAAGCAGAAGGCAGCATCGTCCAGTGCATCGGCGCGGTGGTCGACATCGAGTTCCCGCGCGAATCGATGCCCGGCATCTATGAAGCGCTGGTTCTGGCCGACACAGGTGAGGCAGGGCTTGCGGAAAAGGGACTCACTTTCGAAGTCGAGCAGCAGCTCGGCGACGGCGTGGTGCGCTGCATCTCCATGGGTTCGGGCGACGGCCTGCGCCGCGGCATGAAAGTGAAGAGCACCGGCATTCCGATCTCGGTGCCGGTGGGCCAAGCCACGCTGGGGCGAATCATGGACGTGCTCGGCCGCCCGATCGACGAGGCCGGCCCGATCAAGACCGAGGAGCGGCGCTCGATCCACCAGTCGGCGCCCAAATTCGACGAGCTTTCACCCTCGGTCGAGCTGCTGGAAACCGGCATCAAGGTAATCGACCTAATCTGCCCGTTCGCCAAGGGCGGCAAGATCGGCCTGTTCGGCGGCGCCGGTGTCGGCAAAACGGTCAACATGCTCGAGCTGATCAACAACATCGCGACGCAGCACTCGGGCCTGTCGGTATTCGCCGGCGTCGGCGAGCGCACTCGCGAAGGAAACGATTTCTACCACGAGATGGCGGAAGCGGGCGTGATCAAGCTGGACAACATCTCCGAGTCCAAGGTGGCAATGGTGTTCGGGCAGATGAACGAGCCGCCGGGCAACCGCCTGCGGGTGGCGCTCACGGGCCTTACCATGGCCGAGAGTTTCCGCGACGAGGGCCGCGACATTTTGTTCTTCGTCGACAACATCTACCGCTTCACGCTGGCGGGCACCGAGGTGTCGGCGCTGCTCGGTCGCATGCCCTCGGCGGTGGGCTACCAGCCGACGCTGGCCGAGGAGATGGGCCGGCTGCAGGAGCGCATCACCTCCACCAAAACCGGCTCCATCACCTCGATCCAGGCGGTGTACGTGCCGGCGGACGACCTGACCGACCCCTCGCCCGCTACCACCTTCGGCCACCTCGACGCGACAGTGGTGCTGTCGCGCGACATCGCTTCGCTCGGCATCTATCCGGCGGTCGACCCGCTCGACTCGACTTCGCGCCAGGTCGACCCGAACACCATCGGCGAAGAGCACTACAACACCACCCGTGCGGTGCAGGCGACACTGCAGCGCTACAAGGAGCTGCGCGACATCATCGCGATTCTCGGCATGGACGAGCTCTCGCCGGAGGACAAGCTGGCAGTGGCGCGCGCGCGCAAGATCCAGCGCTTCCTGTCGCAGCCCTTCACGGTGGCGCAGAACTTTACCGGCACGCCGGGCAAGTACGTGACGCTCAAGGACACGATCAAGGGCTTCAACATGATCGTCAACGGCGAGTGCGACAGCCTCCCGGAGCAGGCCTTCTACATGGTCGGCCCGATCGAGGAAGCGTTCGAGAAGGCGAAAACCCTACAGTAAGGCGGGTTCATGGCCAACACCATCCACGTCGACGTGGTCAGCGCAGAGGAGTCGATCTTCTCCGGCGAGGCGGAGTTCGTCGTCCTGCCGGGCGAGGTCGGGGAGCTGGGCATCTATCCCCAGCACACCCCGCTGATCACGCGCATCCGGCCGGGCGCGGTGCGTATCACGCCACCCGGTGGCGGCGACGAGCACCTGATCTTCGTCGCGGGCGGCATCCTCGAGGTCCAGCCCAAGGTGATAACCGTTCTGGCCGACACCGCGATCCGCGGCGCCGACCTCGACGAGGCCAAGGCCAACGAGGCGCTGAAGAAGGCTGAGGAAGCGCGCCGCAGTGCGCGCGACAAGCAGGAAATCGCCGCGGTCGAAAGCGAGCTGGCGATGCTGGCGGCACAGCTAGCCGCGATTAGACGGCTGCGCAAGCGCTAGCGAGGAGCGGATCTAGCGGGGTTCGCTTGATCTGAGTCAATGGCCCGCGCGCGACCGGGCGCAGCATTTGGGCTATAGGATAGGAAGAAACGGAGGGTTCCAGCATGGCCGCCCTTTCGAAACCTGGCGCGGGCGCGGCCCGCTTGCCCTCAGGGCCGGATCTGCTGCGCGAGCCGCTGCTGAACAAGGGCACCGCGTTCAGCGATGCAGAGCGCGATGCGCTGGGCTTGCGCGGACTGCTGCCCCCCGCCGTTATCACCCCCGAGCAGCAGGTGGCGCGGGTGCTCGACAGCCTGCGCCGGTTGCCGAGCGAGCTCGACAAGTTCATCAGCCTCAACGCGCTGCACGACCGCAACGAGACGTTGTTCTTCCGCGTGGTGATGGATCACCCGGACGAAATGATGCCGCTTATCTACACCCCCACGGTGGGGCTCGCGTGCCAGCGCTTTGCGCATATCTTCCAGCGACCCCGCGGCATTTGGATCTCGGCCGCCGATCGCGGCCGTGTCGCCGCGGTGCTGCGCAACTGGCCAACTCGCGACGTGAAGATCATGGTCGTCACCGACGGCGAGCGCATCCTCGGGCTCGGCGACCTCGGCGCCAACGGCATGGGCATCCCGGTGGGCAAACTTTCGCTGTATACGGCCTGCGCGGGAATCCATCCCGCGACCACCCTTCCGGTGATGCTCGACGTCGGCACCAATAATGCGGCCTTCCTGCAGGATCCCCTCTACATCGGCCTCAAGCAGCCGCGCCTGCGCGGCGCCGAGTACGACGCCCTGGTGGAGGAGTTCATGACCGCAGCGCAGGAGGTATTTCCCGGCGCGGTTATCCAGTTCGAGGACTTCGCGAATCTGAACGCGTTCCGCGTGTTGCACGAGTATCGCGATCGGATGTGCTGCTTCAACGATGACATTCAGGGCACGGCGAGCGTCGCGCTGGCGGGGCTCTACTCCGCATTGCGCGTGACACGCAGCACGCTCGCTGCGCAGCGGCTGCTCTTTCTGGGCGCGGGCGAGGCGGCTAGCGGCATCTGCGATCTGGTGGTCGCGGCGATGGTGGGCGAGGGGCTGCCCGAAGCGGAAGCGCGCAAGCGCTGCTGGCTGGTGGATTCCAGGGGGCTGGTCGTGAAGTCGCGCAGCGACCTCGGCGAGCACAAGCGGCCCTACGCCCACGACCACCCCCAGGCGCCTGATTTCCTTTCCGCACTGAAGGCCATAAAGCCGACCGCAATCATTGGCGTCGCCGCAGTGGGCAAGTCGTTCACACGCGAGGCCCTGGAGGAAATGGCGCGGCTGAACGAGCGGCCGATCGTGTTTGCGCTGTCCAACCCGACCTCGCAAGCCGAATGCACCGCGCAGGAAGCCTACCTCTGGACCGCGGGGCGGGCGCTGTTTGCTTGCGGCAGCCCGTTCGACCCGGTCACCATCGAGGGCCAGACCCACGTGCCGCGCCAGGGCAACAACTCGTACATCTTCCCGGGCGTCGGGCTCGGGCTGATCGCTTGCAGCGCGCGCCGCGCGACCGACGAGATGTTCCTCGCCGCGGCGCGCGAGCTGACCGCCCTCGTCACCGACCAGGACCTGGAACAGGGCAGCCTGTATCCGCCGCTGGCCCGGGTGCGCGAGATTTCGGCCCGCATTGCGGCGGCGGTGGCCGAGGTGGCCTTCGCCCGCGGCCTCGCAGGCGTGCCACGGCCCGAGGATCCGCTCGCGCTCGTCAGATCGAGGATGTACGAGCCGACGTACCGCAGCTACGTCTAGGCGCTCGGGCCAGCCCGGCGCATCGGGCGACGCGCTGACGCAAGGCGTCAGCAAGGGCGTTTTGTTATCCTCGGGGGTTGAGGGCCTGCACCTGCGCACACGCAGGCAACGCGACGCGGCAGATGCCTCCAGCCGCTCTCTCCGCGTAGCGGCCTTTGCTTTTTATTTTGTGGGGAAGAGTCTGTCATGACGCGCCCGGCCAGCGGCGAACTATCGGAGTGGACCCTCGAGTCCGAGACCGCGGAGCGCCTGCGCGCGCTGATGCGCCGCCGCAAGCTGGGGCGCGTGTGGCGGAGCGAGCACTCGCCCAGCCGGCTGATCGTGCTCGCGGTGCTGGTCGGCATCGCCGGCGGATTCGGCGCGGTGCTGTTCCGCGACCTGATCGGCCTGGTGCACAACGTGATGTTCCTCGGCCAGTGGTCGCTGACCTACGATGCCAACCTGCATACGCCTGAATCGCCCTGGGGTGCCTGGATCATCGCAGTGCCGGTGATCGGCGCGCTGGTAGTTGCGTTCATCGTCAAGAATTTCGCGCCCGAGGCGAAGGGCCACGGTGTGCCGGAGGTGGTCGACGCGATCTACTACAGCGGCGGCGTCATCCGGCCGGTGGTGACGCTGATCAAGGCGCTCGCCTCGGGGATTTCGATCGGCACCGGCGGCTCGGTCGGGCGCGAAGGTCCGATCATCCAGATCGCCTCGGCCTTCGGCTCGACGGTGGCGCGGTTTGCGCGGCTGCCCGAGTGGCAGCGGATCACCCTGGTCGCCTGCGGCGGCGCGGCGGGCATCGCCGCCACCTTCAACACGCCGATCGGCGGCCTGCTGTTCGCCATCGAGATCATCCTGCCCGAGATCAGCGCGCGCACCGTGATCCCGGTAGCGCTCGCCGCCGGCGGCGCGACGCTCGTCGGGCGCGCGTTCTTCGGCGATTACCCGGCGTTCGACATCCCCGCGCTCGCGCTGCCGGCGTCGTACCACCTGTCGTTCGGGCCGATCGCCGCCTACATCCTGCTCGGGGTGCTGTTCGGCGCGATGTCGTTCGTCTACATCCGCTCGATCTACGCCTTCGAGGACAAGTTCGAAAAGCTGCCGGGCGGCTACTACGGCCAGCACGTGCTCGGCATGGCGCTGGTCGGGGTGATTTTCTACCTTTGCCAGCGCTATCTGGGGCACTACTACGTTGCGGGCATCGGCTACGCCACGGTCCAGGACACGCTAACGCACGAGCTGACGGTTCCCGGGATCCTGTTGCTCTTGTGCCTGCTCAAGCTGCTCGCGACGGCGCTCACGCTCGGCTCGGGAGGCTCGGGCGGAATCTTCTCGCCGTCGCTGTTCATGGGCGCCACCTTCGGCGCCGGCTTCGCGCTGCTCGCCAACGCGCTCGTGCCCGGCCTGCAGCTGGACGTGGCCGGCACCGCGGTGATCGGCATGGCCTCGCTGGTGGGCGCGGCGACCGGGGCGGTGGTCACCGCGATCGTCATGATTTTCGAGATGACGCGCGACTACAACGTGATAGTGCCACTGATGATCACCGTCTCCATCGCCTATGGCGCGCGCCGCCTGCTGATGACCGACAGCGTCTACACCATGAAGCTGACGCGCCGCGGGCATCTCATTCCGGACGCGTTTCATACCAACTTGTACATGCTGCGCTCGGTGGCGGACTTCATTCGCACGCCGATGCAAGTTTGCGATGCCGACCTGCCGGTGGCGACGCTGTTCGAGGGGCTGCAGCGGCAGACCTTCGTCCCGCACATGCTGGTGACGCGCGAAGGCAAGGTCCACGGCGTGCTCTCCGCGCGCCGCATCGTGCACATGCTCCGGCGCGGCAACCGGGCGGGCAAGGTGGGCGAGCACGCGCGCCCGGGCTATGCGGTGGTGCATTCGAAGGACCTGATCTTCGACGTGCTGGCGCGGCTGCGCGAGAGCGGCGGCGACATCGCGCTGCTCACCCGCGAGGGCAAGCTCGACAGCGCCGACGACGTTACCGGGATCGTGACCTGGAACGACATCCTGCTGCACGGCAACCTGCCGCTGCCGCTGCGCCGGCGCCGGCGACCGGAAGTGCAGCGCAGCGCGTAGAACCGACTCCGGCAGCTGCAGGTTTGACGGGGTCCGGCGTGCTACGCTGCGGGCCGCGGAATACCGAAAATGGGCGACGGCGAACGCATAGCGGCAGTCACCTACGCGGTGCGCGCGCGCGTGGTGCTGAAGTATTTCGGCCAGCTCGCGCTGCTGCAGGCGCTGCTGGCGTGCGCGCCGCTTCTTGCGTCGCTGTATTTCGGCGAGTACCAGCTGAGCCTGAGCTACCTGGCGGTATGCGCGCTGCTCGCCGCCATAGGCTTGCCGCTTGCGCGCCTGCCGCAGCCCTCCCGCGTGCTGACCAACGAGGCGCTGGTGATCACTGCGCTCGCCTTCGTGACCGCACCCGTGGTCATGACCATTCCGTTCACCGAGGCCGGGCTCCCGTTCGGCGACGCGCTGTTCGAGGCAGTGTCCGCGATCACGACGACCGGGCTGTCGACCCTCGCCTCGGTGGAGCAGCTGCCGCGCACCGTATTGTTCGCCCGCGCGTGGATGCAGTGGTACGGCGGACTGGGTATCGTCGTTCTGTCGCTCGCATTGCTCGCGGGTCAGGGCGGCGTCACAAGGCGTCTGATCGAGCCTGAGACCGCGGGCGAGGGACTGACCAGCACGGTGCACGCACACGCGCGGCGCGTGCTCATCGTCTACCTCGCGCTCACTGCCGCAGGCATTGCCGCAGTGTGGATCGCGGGGGCACCCTTCGCCGCCGGCGTCGATCACGTGCTCGCCGCGGTATCGACGGGGGGGTTTTCCACTTTCGATTCGAGCCTGTCGGGATTTTCCTCGGGCAGGGTGACGGCGGTGATCATGGCGCTCTCGGTGTGCGGCGCGATCGGGCTGCCGCTCTACTACCGCGCCTGGCGTACAGGGCCGCGCACGCTTTGGCGCAATCCGGAGCTGCGCGCGCTCGCGTTCGCTTTGACGTTCGTCGTTGCGGTGTTGACGGTGCTCATGGTGTTCGGCGAGGGGATCGCCTGGCCGCAGGCGCTGCGGCGCGCGGCGGTACTGGGTGTGTCGGCGCAGACCACCACCGGTTTCAGCGATTCGCCGCCCGCCGCGCTGGGGAACGCCACGCTACTCGTGCTGATCATGGCCATGATGGTCGGTGGCTGCGTCGGCTCCACTGCCGGCGGGGTCAAGCTGCTGCGCGTGCTGATTCTGCTGCGCGTCGCCCGCGTCGCGATCCGGCGCGCGGGCGCGACGAGCCACGCGGTGATAGAGCCGATGCTCGAGGGCAAGCGAATCGAGGATGCCGATCTGGTGCGCGCGCTGCTGCTGATGGCGTTGTACTGCGCAGTGGTGCTGCTTTCGTGGCTCGCCTTTCTGGCCTACGGCCATGCGCCGATGAGCTCCCTGTTCGAGGTGGTGTCGGCGACCGCCACGGTCGGGCTCTCCACGGGCTTGAGCGGGCCGCAGCTCGAACCGCTGCTCAAAGTCGTGCTCGAACTTGATATGCTGTTCGGGCGGCTGGAGATCGTGGCGCTGCTGGTGATGCTGTATCCGGGAACCTGGATCGGAACAAGGGACGAATCCTTATGAGAGCGGTGTTCATCGGCGCGGGCTCGCTGGCGGTGGTGACGGCGAAGCTGATCCGCGAGCGTGGCGAAGAGGTGGTGATCATCGAACAGGACAAGGAGCGCATCGACGCGCTGGCCGACGAGCTCGATTGCGGTTTTCTGCACGGCGACGGCAGCAAGCCAGCGATGCTGCGCGAGGCGAATCCCGAGGGCACGGACGTGCTGTTCGCGCTGACCGGCAACGACCAGGCGAACATCCTCGCTAGCCTGGTGGGGCGCTCGCTCGGTTTCAAGCGGGTGGTGACCAAGATCGACGACTACGAGTTCGAGCATATCTGCAAGGAGCTCGGGCTCGAGGACGTCATTGTGCCGACGCGTACCGTCGGGCGCTTTCTCGCCGAGCGGTACGCGGCCAAGCCCAAATGAGTCCGCGGACGATGACAGGGGAAGCGCTCGTCGGGCAAAATACGGCCCTTCAGCGGGCGGGCCCACAATCGAGAGACGCAACATGAGCTACGAATTCGGGCAGTTCATCACGGAGCTACGCGCGACGTTGCGGCGCGGAAGCGGCGCTGCCGAGCTGGAGGACGTGCGCCAGAGGCTGGCGAAATTGTTGTCCCACAGCGACTTCGTCGAACAGACCTGCGGTGCCGGCGCCGAGGGCGGGCTGCATCGCCTGTACGTCGACGACGAGCTCGGGTTCGAGGTGCTGGCGCACGTCAACGAGAAGGCGCGCAAGTCGCCGCCCCACGATCACGGCGAGTCGTGGGCGATCTACGGCCAGGCGATCGGCTACACCGACATGACGGAATACCGCCGCGTGGACGACGGCAAGAATTCCGAGCAGGCCAAGCTGGAGCAGACGCGGCGCTACCGGCTGAACCCGGGCGAAGTGGGGGTTTTCGCCGGCAGTGCGATTCATGCCATCGACTATCCGGACAAGTCCCGCTTCATCCGCGTCACCGGAACCAACCTCGACGCGATCGACCGTGTGGCCTACGACGAGCAGAGCGGCCGCATCAAGCGAATGGGAGCGCAGCAGGCAACCTGATGAGCGACGCTTTCGGCATCCTTTCCTACGGCGCCTACCTGCCGCGGCGCCGGCTGCAGCGCAAGACCATCGCGGCGGCAAACGGCTGGTTCAATCCCGCGCTGCGGGGCCTCGCCAAGGGCGAGCGCGCGATGGCCAACTGGGACGAGGACACGGTCACGATGGCGGTCGAGGCGGCACGCGACTGCCTGGCGGGCATGCCGCCCGCGGCGATCGGGCAGCTGATGCTGGCCTCGACAACGCACCCCTACGACGATCGGCAGAATGCCGGTATCGTGGCGACCGCGCTGCACCTGGGGTCGGCGCTGCGCGTGCTCGATGTCACCGGCAGCCTGCGCGCGGGCACCTCGGCGCTCGGCACGGCGCTCGCGGCGGGCGGCAGCGCGCTGGTGGCCGCGGGCGAGCATCGCCTGGCCAAGGCCGCGAGCCCGCAGGAAATGCACTACGGCGACGGCGCCGCCGCCCTGCTGGTGGGACGTGGCGAGCCGATCGCACGCCTGGTCGCCTCGCACAGCGAGACCGTCGACTTCGTGCACCAGTATCGCGGCCACGACCGCGCCCACGACTATGCCTGGGAAGAGCGCTGGATCCGCGACGAGGGCTACATGAAGATCGTACCCGCCGCGCTCGGCGCGCTGTTCGAGGCCTCGGGTACCGCGGCTTCCTCGGTGACGCACTTCTGCATGCCGTGCACCCTGCCGCGCGTCGCGGCCGGACTCGCGAAGCGAGTCGGTCTTTCCGAGACTGCGCTGCGCGACAATCTTGCGGCGGTCTGCGGCGACACCGGTGCCGCGCACCCGCTGCTGATGCTGGCGCACGCGCTGGGAGACGCCAAGCCAGGCGACCGCGTACTGGTCGCGGCGTTCGGCCAGGGCTGCGATGCGCTGCTGTTCGAGGTCACCGACGCGATTACCAAGCTGCCGCCGCGGGCGGGAGTGAAGGGCGCGCTCGCGCGCCGCAAAGAGGAGACGAACTACGAGCGCTTCCTCGCCTTCAACGATCACATCACGCTCGAGCGAGGGATGCGCGCCGAAACCGACCAGGGCACGCCGTTGTCTACCCTGTACCGCAACCGCGACATGGTGACCGGCCTGGTCGGCGGGCGCTGCCGCAACTGCGGCACGCTGCAATTCCCGCGCGGGCGCTACTGCGTCAACCCGAAATGCAACGCGCTCGACTCGCAGGACGATCAGCCGTTCTCCGACCTGGGGGCAAAGGTGATGTCCTACACCGCCGACGTGCTGACCTACAGCCCCGATCCGCCGGCGTACTACGGCATGATCCAGTTCGACGGCGGCGGGCGCATGATGGCCGACTTCGCCGACGTCGACGAGGGCAAGGTCGAGGTCGGAATGCCGATGCGCATGATGTTCCGCATCAAGGAAAACGACGCTGCGCGAGGCTTCGTGCGCTATTTCTGGAAGGCTGCGCCAGCGGCAAATTCATAGGAGGTCCGATATGGCAAGCGGAATCCGCGACAAGGTAGCGATCCTCGGCATGGGCTGCTCGAAGTTCGGCGAGCGCTGGGACCGCAACGCCGAAGACCTGATGGTCGAGGCGTTCGAGGAGGGACTCAAGGACGCCGGCATCGAGCGCGACCAGATCGAGGCGGCATGGTTCGGCACCGCGATCGAGGAGCAGCACGTGGGCAAGTCGGGAATACCGCTCGCGATGACGCTGCGCCTGCCCTATATTCCGGTCACCCGGGTCGAAAACTATTGCGCCACCGGCACCGAAGCGTTCCGCGGCGCGGTCTACGCGGTGGCCTCGGGCGCGGTCGACATCGCGCTCGCGCTCGGCGTCGAGAAGCTCAAGGACACCGGCTACGGCGGCCTGCCGCAGCGCGGTCGCGGGGGCCTGAACAATCTGTTCTGGGCCAACATCTCGGCTCCCGGCTCGTTTGCGCAGCTGGCGGCGGCCTACCGCGCCAAGCACCGCGTCGACGCCAAGGACCTGAAGCGCGCCATGGCGCACATCTCGGTCAAGAGCCACGACAACGGGGCCAAGAACCCCAAGGCGCACCTCAGGAACCGCATCACCGAGGACGATGTCATGAAAGCGCCGATGATCGCCGACCCGCTCGGGCTGTACGACTGCTGCGGCGTCTCCGACGGCTCGGCGTGCGCGATCGTGACCACGCCCGAGATCGCGCGCGGACTGGGCAAGAAGGACCTGGTCGCGGTCAAGGCGCTGCAGCTCGCCGTATCCAACGGGCAGGAGGTGCAGTTCGACGACTGGGACGGCTCTTACTTCGCCACCACTCGCGTCGCCGCCAAGCGCGCCTACAGGGAGGCCGGCATCGACGATCCGAGGAAGCGCATCTCGATGTTCGACGTGCACGACTGCTTCTCGATCACCGAGCTGGTGACCATGGAGGATCTCGGCATTTCAGAGGAAGGCAAGGCGATCAACGACGTTCTGGACGGCTTCTACGATGCTTCCGGCAGGGTTCCGTGCCAGATCGACGGCGGCCTGAAGTGCTTCGGCCACCCGATCGGCGCCTCCGGGCTGCGCATGCTGTACGAGATGTACCTGCAGCTCTCGGGGCGGGCCGGCGAGCGCCAGCGCCCCGCTCCGGTGCTCGGCATGACTCACAACCTGGGCGGCTTTCCGAGCCAGAACGTCTCCTCGGTCACCATCGTCGGCAGCTACGGCGCCTGACGCTCTGCCGAAGCCGGCGAGCGGCGGATCGAAGCCAGGGAGGAGGGCTGTCTTCGATCCGCGCGCTCGCCGCCGCGGTCCTTGAGTTCGTTGGTGGCGTAGGCCCATACGACGTAGCGCTGCGGGCCGCCGGCGCGCAGCGCATCGAACGGAAAACAGGTCACCAGCGTCAGGCGCGTGGGGCCTTCCTGCTTGGCAATCCAGACTTCGCGGCGATCGAGCACCTGCGCGTAGCGCACGGCATAGCTCAGGCGCTTGCCGTCGCGCGTCTCGACCACGATCTCGGCGCCGGCCGGCAGGTCGCGCAGGAACGCGAGGTGAGTGTCGCGGTGTCCGCCGACCACGCTGTTGCCCTGCCGCCCGGGCAGCGCAGTTCCGCGCAGGTGCCCGGGGCCGAACGCCATGGCGGCGCCGTCAGCGCCCTCCAGCACGTAGCGCTCGATGCCGAGCGAGGGCACCGACATGCGCGCTACTGGCCAGGTGTCGGCCCAGGGCCAGGGCCTGGCGTGCGGCTCTCCCGCGAGCGTGCGCTGCCAGGCCTGGGCGATCAGCACCTGTGCCAGCCAGGCCTTGGCCTGGATCCAGGCGCCGTGCGCGAATTGCCATCCGCCGAGGGTCAGCAACAGTGCCACGAGCAGCAACCGCATGCGCCCAAGCCCGGCGCACGGCGCGCGAACGGGCACGTCGCGGCGTGCGCCGGGCCAGGCGCATTCAACTCCCAGGCAGAGCTCGTGCTCGCGCGTCATGCCGAGCCCCTGCGCCAAGCGAGCATTGCCGCGGCGAGCAGCAGGCAGAGCAGCCCCGTCAGCAGCGCGAAGCGGCTGTCGGTCGCGCCCTGAGGCAGCTCGCCGAACACCTTGTCGTATTCCCATCCCGCGGGCAGGTTGGTCGGGATCTCGGCGAGCCCGAGCTGCGCGCCGGCCGGGCGCGCCGGCGTGCGCTCGACCGCCACGAAGCTGGTGTAGCGGGTCACGAGACGGTGCGCCATCGCGAGGGCGATCACCTGCTCGCGCACCTGATCCGGCGAGGCGCCCTCGCGCACCGAATCGATCAGGGAAGCCACCTTGGCGCGCGCCCACAGCGTACCCATGCCCGCGCTACCCTGGCCCGCGGAGAGCGGCACGCGCGCTTGCCAGACGTGCCCGCCGCGCACTCCGTTGACGCGCAGCTCGCCGTCGAGACGCTCGAGCGCGGCGCTAATGACCAGGGGCTCGCCGGCGTACAGGTCGGGAATCCGCGCCGGCCAGGCCTCCGCGCGCGCTGCCTCGGGCCAGCGCAGCGTTATGCCCTTGAGGACCGGCGCTTCGAGCTTGGCAAACAGCGCCGCCATCTTCTCGCCGACTTCGTCGATGCGTCCGATGTAGGTGAAGGTTCCGCGGCCGAGCCCGGCCGCCTTGCGCATGAAATGGCCGTTCGGCGCCGAGCCGATGCCGACCGTGAACAGCCGCGAGTCGCCGAGCCGGGCCTTGATCAGGCGGAACAGCTGCTCTTCATTGCCGACCGCCCCGTCGGTCAGGAAGACGACCTGCCTGACGCGGCCTCCCGCGTCGCCGCCGCGGAGCGCGAGATGCAGCGCCGCGGCCATTTCGGTACCGCCCCGCGCTTCCAGGCTGCGCACCCAGGCGATGGCGCGCGCAACCTGCGTCGGCGACGCCTCGCGCGCTGCGGGGAACAGCGCGTGTGCGGAGGAGTTGAACTCGACGATGTTGAAGCGGTCTTCGGGCGCGAGCCGCTCCAGCGCGAGCGCGAGCGCCTCGCGCGCCTGGCGGATCGACGTCCCGGCCATCGAGCCCGACGTGTCGAGCACGAAAATCACTTCCCGCGGCAGCCGCGCCGCGGCCGCGGCGGCGGTCGGCATCAGCATCAGGAGCGCGGAGTAGCGATCGCCCTTCTTCTCCGTGAACCAGGCGAGCTGAGGCGCGGCTTCGGCACGCGGCGCCCAGCGCAGCACGAAATCCCGGTTGGCCGGCGTGCTGCCGTCGGCAAGGGTGATCTCGCGCCGCGTTTCTCCGAGCGCTTTCACGTCGACCCGGTGGTAGGGGCTCGAGACCTCCGCCAGCGGCATGCCGGCGTCGAGCTCGACCCGGATCGACACGGGATTTATCGGCACCCGGTCTTCCCGGGGGCGCAGCACCACGGGCGTGATGCGCGCCGCGTCGACGACGCCGTGCGGGATATAGCGCGGGCCGACCACCATCGGAAAGCGCAGCGAGAAGCGGCCGTCCCGATAGCGCAGCGTTTCCTGGTACTCGAGCTCGACCACGATCGTTTCCCGCGGCCCGATGTTGGCGACCCGGGCGGTGAAGATGTTGGGCCGCTCCTGGTCCAGCAGCGCCGAGCGCTTGCCTTGTGCGCGCGCCGCGGCGTACGTACGCTGCGCCGCGGTCCGCTCCTCGATCTCGCCCTCGACGGTGCGCTCGCCGACGCGCAGGCGCAGGTGGTCGACCGCCGCCTTCTCGGGCAGGGGGAACACGTAGACGCCCTCGTACCAGCCGGCGCCCGGGTTGCTGAAGGTCTGCACCACCCGGGCCCGCGCCACCATGCCCGAGACGTGAAACGCCACGGCGGTGGAAAGCAAGGGCGCGCTGAGCGGCTCGCCCGCGGCGCGCGGGCGCAGCAGCAGCGTGCCCTGCGGCGGCGCCTCCGCCGCCTCCGCCTGGCTGGCGAAAAGCAGCGCCACGCTGGCCAGGGCGACGGCGGTGACGATTCCCAACGCCGCGGCGAGGAATACGTAGCCGATCAAGTCGAGGGCAATCCTTCCTCTCAGACTTTTTCTTTCCAGGTTCTTCACGGCGCCTCCGTCGGTGGTCGATTGCGCGGCATAGTGGAGACCGATTACAAGCCCCGAGTGAGGCGGGAGCGCGGCACGATGCTGGCGCGCCGCTGGGCAATTGTGGCAATCCCGTGGCAACGGCCTCCGCCAGGACGGCGATCGGCTATATTCGTCACCATGTCACGCCGCATCGCCATCGTGGAGGACGATCCAGCCATCCGCGCCAACTACGCGGACGCGCTACGCAAGCACGGCTTCGAAATCGCCGCCTACGGCAGCCGGCCGGAGGCGCTCGCGGCGATGAAGGGCAGGCTGCCCGACCTCGCCATCATCGACATCGGCCTTGGCGCCGACGTCGATGGCGGATTCGAGCTTTGCCGCGAGCTGCGGGCGCTGTCGGCTGCGCTGCCGATTATCTTTCTCACCGCGCGCGACAGCGACTTCGACGTGGTTTCGGGCCTGCGCCTGGGGGCCGACGACTATCTCACCAAGGACATCAGCCTGCCGCACCTGGTGGCGCGCATCGCGGCCCTGTTTCGCCGCGCCGAGCTGGCGCGCGAGCCGCAGGCGAGCGAGGAAACGCTCGAGCGCGGCGCCCTGATGCTCGACCTGAAACGCTTCAGCGTGTCGTGGAACGGCAAGCCGGTGCCGCTGACGCTGACCGAATTCTGGATGGTGCACGCACTGGCCAAGTTCCCTGGACACGTCAAGAACCGCGAGCAGCTCATGCGCGAGGCGCAGCTGGTGGTCGACGACAGCACCGTCACCTCGCACATCAAGCGCATCCGGCGCAAGTTCCTCGCCGCGGATCCGGCGTTCGACCAGATCGACACCGCCTACGGCATGGGCTACCGCTGGAAGGCATAGGGAGCGCCATGCGTCTGCGCATCAGCCTGCGCGCCAAGCTCGCGCTGGTTTCCCTCGTTCTGCTCGCCCTGCCCCTCGCGGGCGCGCTCTACGTCAACGAGATGGAGCGCTTCCTGCTCGAAGGCGAGGAGCGGGCGCTGCTCGCCACCGCGCGCGCGGTGGCGACGGCGCTGCACGATCGGCCCCAGTTGCTCGCCGCCGTGCCCCGGCGCGACGACGATGCGCTGCGCCGGGAAGCCGAGCAGGAACTGCGTCGGCTGGCGCAAGGCGAGGGCCAGCCGGTCGCGCAGCCGCCGAGCGTCGCCCTGGCGCGCGAGGCGGCGGTCGACACCGGTCCAGCCCAGCAGGAAATCGCCGCCATCCTGCGCGGCGTGGAGCGCTCGAGCTCGCGCATCTGGGTCGTCAACCGCCGCTACCAGGTGCTGGCGCTCGCCGGCAGTCTGCGCCAGCCGGCGCCGCGCGAGGCAGGCGGCCCGCTGCAGCAAGCGTGGCGGCGCGCAGTCGGCTGGCTGATTCAGCGTCCAACCGAGGACTTCGCCGAGGCCTTGCCCGACGACGTGCTGGCGACCGGGCGCGACATCACCGCGGCGCTGCAGGGCACGCCCGGCACGCGCATGCGCCGCACCCCCGACGCACGCGCGGTGGTGCTGTCGGCGGCGTACCCGATCTGGAACGGCGACGAGGTTGCGGGCGCGGTCGTGGTCGAGGAGACGACCAACCCGATCGTCTCGCTGCGAAGCGCCGCGCTGGAGCGCCTGCTGTTGCTCACCCTCGCCGCCTTCGCCGGCGCGGGGGCGATCCTGATCGCGTACGCGACGCGCCTGTCGCAGCGCATTCGCAGGCTGCGCGACGAAGCCGAGTCCGCGATCGACGCGCGCGGCCGCATCGCCCGGCTTGCCGCCGGGTCGGCCGCCGGAGACGAGATCGGCGACTTGTCGCGCAGCTTTTCCGCCATGCTGGCGAGGCTGGCGCAGCATCACGCCTATCTCGAGAGCATGGCCGACCGGCTCTCGCACGAGTTGCGCACGCCTATCGCGGTGGTGCGCTCGTCGCTCGAAAACCTCGAGCTCGCGCCCCTGCCGCAGGAGGCGCAGCTCTACATCGCGCGTGCCGAGGAGGGCCTCGGGCGGCTGAACACGATCCTGCAGCGCATGAGCGAGGCGTCGCGCCTCGAGCAGAGCCTGCGCACCGCGGAGCGCGAGCGCTACGACCTGGTGCCGGTGGTACGGGGCTGCGTCGAGGGTTACCGCCTCGCCTACCCGAACGTGCGGATCGCGCTCACGCTCCCCGAGCGACGCGTCGAGGTCGAGGGTTCGCCCGATCTCGCCGCCCAGCTGCTCGACAAGCTGGTGGAAAACGCGGTCGACTTCTGCCGTGCCGGCGAGCCGATCCGGGTGATTCTCGAGGAACAGGGCGGTGCGGCAGTGCTGGGGGTGGAGAACAAGGGACCCTTGCTGCCCGCAGACATGCCGGGGCGGTTGTTCGAATCGATGGTCTCGATACGCGGCGAGAGGCGCCCCGGGGCGCCGCACCTTGGCCTCGGGCTGTACGTGGCGCGGCTGATCGTCGAGTTCCACGGCGGCTCGATCGCCGCCGCGAACCTGCCCACCGCAGACGGAGTCGCAGTGCGCGCGCGCTTTCCGGTCGCATGGCGCTAAAATCGCAAGTCAGCACTCTCTGCTCACTCCATTGGAAGACTTCGATCTGCTGGTTGTCGGCGGCGGCATCAACGGCGCTGGGGTCGCCCGCGACGCCGCCGGGCGCGGGCTTTCGGTGCTGCTGGCCGAAAAGGGCGACCTCGGCGGCGCTACTTCGTCCTGGTCGTCGAAACTGATCCACGGCGGGCTGCGCTATCTGGAGTACTACGAATTCCGCCTGGTGGCCGAGTCGCTTGCCGAGCGCGAAGTGTTGCTCAGGATCGCGGGCTATCTGGTGTCGCCGCTGCGATTCGTCATGCCGCACGTTCCCGAGCTCAGACCGCGCTGGATGATCCGTGCCGGACTGTTCCTCTACGACCATCTCGGCCGGCGCACCACCCTGCCCGGATCGCACGCGGTGCGCCTCGACCGCACGCCCTATGGCGCAGGCCTGAAGCCGGCGTTCAGGCACGGCTTCGTCTATTCGGACTGCCGGGTGGACGACGCCCGACTCGTGATCGTCAACGCCATTGCGGCGCAATCGCTCGGCGCCGACATCCGCACCCGCACCGAATGCCTCTCGGCGCGACGCGAAGGCGGCGCTTGGCGCGCCAGACTTCGCTCGGCAGACGGCGGCGAGCGGGAAATCGGCGCGCGCGCGATCGTCAATGCCGCGGGGCCCTGGGTCAAGCGGGTGCTGAACGACCGGCTCGAGCAGCCGAGCCGCGACGACGTGCGCCTGGTACGCGGCAGCCACCTGGTCCTGCCGAGGCTGTACGACGCGGAGCACGCCTACATCCTGCAGAACGACGATCGGCGCGTGGTCTTCATGATTCCCTTCGAACAGCGCTATACGCTGGTCGGCACCACCGACGTGCCGCACGAGGGCGACCCGACCCACCCGCAGGCAAGCGCCGAAGAGGCCGAATACCTGTGCCGCGCCGTCAACCGCTACCTCGCGCGGCCTACCACGCCAGCGCAGGCCGTCTGGCGCTACGCAGGGGTGCGCCCGCTGTACGACGACGGCAGCGGCGGCGACCCCTCGGCGATCACCCGCGACTACACCCTGCGGCTGGACGACCTCCGCGGCGCGGCTCCGGTGCTGTCGGTGTTCGGCGGCAAGATTACGACCTACCGCCGGCTCGCAGAACACGTGCTGGAGAAGCTCGAGCCGTATTTTCCGGGCATGAAGGCGCCGTGGACCGCCGGTGCGCCGCTCCCCGGCGGCGATTTCGGCGGCGGCGCTCCGGCGCAAGCTCTGGCCGCGCGCTACAGCGGTCTGCCGCAGGAAACGCGGGACGGCGTGCTGCGGCGGCACGGGACGCTGGCGGCCGAGGTGCTCGGCGACGCGCGCTCCGCAGCCGACCTCGGCGAGGATTTCGGCGCCGGCCTGTGCGAGCGCGAGCTGGACTATCTGCAGCAGCGCGAGTGGGCCTGGTCGGCCGAGGACGTGCTGTGGCGCCGGACCAAATGCGGCCTGCCGATGAGCGCGGAGCAGCGCGCGCGGGTCGCCGAGCGCATCGGCCGATGACGCCGCTTGCCGAGCTGCGCGATCCGCAGCGCATTCGCGGCCTGTTGTTCGACATCGACGACACGCTCACCACCGACGGGCAGCTCACGGCCCAGGCCTACGCGGCGATGGAGCGCCTGAAGCGCGCTGCAAAACTGGTGCTGCCGATCACCGGTCGCCCGGCCGGATGGTGCGACCACATTGCGCGCATGTGGCCCGTCGACGCGGTGGTGGGCGAAAACGGCGCGTTCTATTTCTGGCACGACGCGGCGGCGCGGCGGCTGCGCAAGCGCTACGTCGACGCCGACGACGAGCGCGTGCGCCACCGCGCGCGTTTCGAGGCAATCGCGCAACGCATCCTGAAGGAAGTCCCGGGCTGCGCGCTGGCGTCGGACCAGGCATACCGGGAGAACGACCTGGCGATCGACTACTGCGAGGACGTCGCGCCGCTTCCGCTCGAGGCGGCCGAGCGCATCGCCGCGTTGATGCGGGAAGAGGGTTTGAATGCGAAAATCAGCTCAATCCACGTCAATGGCTGGTTCGGCTGCTACGACAAGCTGGCGACCACGCGCCTATTGCTCGATGAGCGGTTCGGGCTGCGCCTGGAGGCCGCCAACTCAGAGCTGGCGTTTCTCGGCGATTCGCCGAATGACGCGCCGATGTTCGAGTTTTTCGACAATTCGATCGGCGTGGCGAACGTGACGCGCTTCGCCGGCCGCCTCGCGGCGGCGCCAAAGTACGTGACGCGCGAAGCGGCCGGAGCCGGCTTTGCCGAACTCGTTTCTTTCCTGCTTGGGGGGCACTGATGCACTGGTGGGGTCTTTATCTCGCGATCGGCAGCGCCGTCGGCTTCCTTGCCGGCCTGCTCGGCGTGGGCGGCGGAATGATCACGGTGCCGGTGCTGGTGTTCGTCTTTACCGCGAAGAACTTTTCTGCGGACCATTTGATGCACCTCTCGCTCGCCACGGCGATGGCGACGATTCCTTTTACGTCGGCATCGAGCGTGCGCGCGCACCACGTGCGCGACGGAGTCGACTGGAGCGTGGTGGTCGGGATGCTGCCGGGACTGGCGATGGGAGCGCTGCTCGGCGCACTGGTTGCCGGCGCGGTGCCTTCGCGGCCGCTGGCGATTTTCTTCGCCGTATTCATCTCCTATGCGGCGCTCAACATGTTCCGCAAGGTTCAGCCGAAGGGGACGCGCCAGCTGCCCGGCCGTCTCGGCCTCGGCGTCGTGGGCGGAGTGATCAGCTTTCTGGCGAGCTTCGTGGCGGCGGGGGCAGCGTTCATGACGATTCCGTTCATGACCTGGTGCAACGTGCCGATGAAGCGGGCGATCGGCACGGCGGCGGCGCTCGGCTTTCCGCTCGCGCTTGCATCGACCGCGGGCTACGTTTACGCAGGCTGGCACGCCGCCGGCCTGCCGTCGGGCACGTTCGGTTTCGTCTATCTGCCGGCGCTAATCCCGGTGGTGGTGGCCAGCACGCTGACCGCGCCGCTCGGCGCGCGCTTCACGCACCGGTTGCCCGTTCGCAGGCTCAGGATGGCGTTTGGCCTGCTCTTGCTCGCGCTGGCGCTGCACATGCTGTCCGCTCTGTGGTAGTAAGGTGCCTCCTGAATCGCACTAGAGGATCGTTGCATGGCGGGCCCCCTATCGCATATTCGCGTACTCGACCTTTCGCGCGTCCTCGCGGCGCCGTGGACCGGGCAGAACCTCGCCGATCTCGGCGCCGAGGTGATCAAGGTCGAACGACCGCTCAAGGGCGATGATTCGCGAGCCTTCGGTCCGCCGTGGCTGAAGGACGCCGCGGGCAAGGAAACCGGCGAGTCCGCGTACTTCGCCTGCGCCAACCGCGGCAAGAAGTCGATCACGGTCAATCTCGCTGCCGCCGAGGGCCAGCGCATCGTGCGCGAGCTGGCGGCGAAGTGCGACGTGCTGCTGGAGAACTACAAGCCCGGCGACCTCGGGCGCTACGGCCTCGGCTACGACGAGCTGAAAGAGGTCAATCCGCGGCTGGTGTATTGCTCGGTTACCGGCTTCGGCCACACCGGCCCGTACCGGGACCGGCCCGGCTACGACTTTATGATCCAGGGTATGGGTGGGCTGATGAGCGTTACCGGCGAGCGCGACAACCTGCCCGGCGGCGGGCCGCAAAAGGCGGGCATTCCGATCGCCGACATCATGACCGGGATGTACGCGACCGTCGCGGTGTGCGCGGCGCTGGCGCACCGCGCGGAAAGCGGAATCGGGCAGCACCTCGACCTGGCCCTGCTCGACTCTCAAGTGGCGGTGCTGGCGAACCAGGGCGCCAACTACCTTGCAACCGGGGTCGCGCCGCGGCGGTTGGGAAATGCGCACCCGAATATCGTTCCCTACCAGCCCTTCAAGACAGCAGACGGGGACGTGATCGTCGCTTGCGGCAACGACAACCTGTTCAGCAAATTCTGCGAAGTTGCGCAGTGCCAGCACCTTGCCACTGACCAGCGCTTCGCGAGCAACGGCAAGCGGGTCGAGAACCGCGCCGAGTTGACGGCGATCCTGGACGGAATCTTGCGCAGCCGCACGACCCGCGAGTGGACCGAGGCCCTCGAGGCCGCGGGCGTGCCGAACGGGCCGATAAATTCGCTCGAGCAGGTATTCCGCGAGCCGCAGGCGATCGCGCGCGGCCTCAGGGTCGAAATACCGCACCCGCTCGCGGGAACGGTGTCGCTGGTGCGAAGCCCGATGCGTTTCTCGGCCACGCCGCTCGAGCACAAGGTCCCGCCGCCGCTGCTCGGCCAGCACACCGAGGAAGTCCTGCGCGGGCTGCTCGGCAGGAGCGACGCCGACATCGACAAGCTGCGCGCCGACGGCGCGGTTTGAGCGCGTCGGCGCCGGCTAGGCGGCCGCGCCGCTGGCGAGAAGCGCTTCGATCTCTGCGGCGGGAAAACCGAATTCGCCCAGAACCTCCAGCGTGTGCTCGCCGTAGCATGGCGCCGGGCGTGCGACGCGGCCGGGCGTGGCCGAAAACTTGATCGGCAGTCCGAGCGCCCGGGTGCGGCCCGCGCGCGGGTGCTCGAGCTCGACCACCATTTCGCGCGCAAGGGTCTGCGGATCTGCGGCCATATCGCGGATCGAATTGATCGGCCCGCAGGGAACCCCCTCGGCCGCGAGCAGCGCGGTCCATTCGCGCACCGTCTTGTGCCCGAGCTTTGCGTTGACGAGTGGTACCAATGCATCGAGGTTCTTCATCCGCTCGCCGTTGGTGCTGAAACGCTCGTCCGCCAGCCACTCGGGGGCGCCGAGTACGCGCGCCAGGCGCTCCCAGTTGGCCTGGTTCGCGCCGCCGATGGTGAGCCAGGCGTCCTTGGCGCGGAATGCCTGATAGGGCGCCGAAAGGATATGTGCCGAGCCGCTCGGCCCGGGCGACTGGCCGGTAGCGAAGAAGATCGCCGACTGCCAGTAGGTCTGCTGGATGCCGGCTTCGAACAGCGAGGTATCGACCAGCTGTCCCTCTCCACTCCTGAGCCGGTGGACGTAGGCCGAGACGATGCCCAGCGCGCCCAGGATGCCGGCGTTGATGTCGCAGATCGGGCTGCCCGACTTCACCGGTGCACCGCCGGGCTCGCCGGTGATCGCCATCAGGCCCGACATGCCCTGCGCGATCAGATCGAAGCCGCCCTTGTCCGCGTAGGGGCCGCTGCGGCCGTAGCCGGAGATCGAGCAATAGATGAGCGCCGGGTTGACGCCTTTCAGCGCGTCGTAGCCGAGGCCGAGCTTTTCCATCGTGCCCTGGCGGTAGTTCTCGGTGATCACGTCGGATTGCGCGACCATGCGCTTGAGCGCCTCGCGCGCGGTGGGCAGCTTGAGGTCGAGGGCGATGCCGCGCTTGTTGCGGTTCATCGCCATGAAGGCGGCGGATTCGCCGTTGACCTCGGGCCGGTTCATGCGGCGCGTATCGTCGCCGCCCGGGATGCGCTCGACCTTGATCACGTCGGCGCCCATGTCGGCCAGCAGCATGCCGCAGGTCGGCCCCGCCATGATCTGCGCCAGCTCGATCACTCTCAGGCCGGCGAGCGGTCCCATCGTGACGTTCCTTTGGATCAGGCGGCTGCGCGCTGACCGGCGCGGTGAGTCGCGGCCAGATACTCCATCGCCGCCGATACGCCTTCCTTCTTAACGGCGACGCCGGCGAGCTCGAGCCCCATTTCCACACCTGCCAGGGTGCCCATCAGGGCGAGATCGTTGAAGTCGCCCAGGTGGCCGATGCGGAACACCTTGCCCGCGAGCTTGCCCAGGCCGGTGCCGAGCGACATGTCGAAGTGCTCGAGGACGACCTTGCGCACGCGGTCGGCGTCCTGCCCCGCGGGCATGAGCACCGCGGTGAGCGAGGCCGAGTACTCCGCCGGCTCGAGCGCGAGCACCTCGAGCCCCCAGGCGCGCACCGCGCGGCGGGTCGCTTCGGCATGGCGCTGGTGGCGCGAGAACACTTCTTCCAGCCCCTCCTCCTCGAGCATCGCGATCGCCTCGCGCAGGCCGTAGAGAAGGTTGGTCGCCGGGGTGTAGGGGAAAAAGCCTTTCTTCCCGCTCGCCAGCATCTCGTCCCAGGCCCAGTAGCTGCGCGGCAACGCGGCCGTCTTGGCGGCGGAAAGCGCCTTGGGCGAGATGCAGTTGAACGAAAGCCCCGGCGGCAACATTAGCCCCTTCTGCGAGCCCGCCACGGTCACGTCCACGCCCCACTCGTCGTGGCGGTAGTCGATCGACGCCAGCGACGAGATGGTGTCGACTATGAAGAGCGCCGGGTGGCGCGAGGCGTCGATTGCCTTGCGGACCTCCGCGATGCGGGAGGTGACGCCGGTCGAGGTTTCGTTGTGCACCACGCAAACCGCCTTGATCGTTTGTTGCGTATCGGCGCGCAGCCGCTTTTCGATCGCCCCGGGGTCCGCGCCGTGGCGCCAGTCGCCGGCAAGGAACTCGACTTGCAGCCCGAGGCGCGTCGCGAGCCGCTGCCACAGCGCCGCAAACTGCCCCGTTTCCGCCATCAACACCTTGTCGCCCGGGGAGAGGGTATTCACCAGTGCCGCTTCCCAGGCGCCGGTGCCCGAGGCGGGATAGATGACGACCTCGCTCTGCTCGGTCCTGAAGATGCGCTTCATGCCGGCCAGAACAGACTTGCCCAGCTGCGCGAATTCGGGGCTGCGATGGTCGATCGTCGGCTGATCGATCGCGCGCAAGACCCGGTCGGGAACATTGGTCGGTCCCGGTATCTGGAGAAAGTGACGCCCTGCGACCCTTGGCATGGCTACCCCGTTTTGCATGCAAAATTAAAAATGTTGCGCAGCAATGGCTCATGAGCTTGCCCTGCGCGCCGTTTTTTTGTATTCTGCATGCAAAATGTCTCCCGCGCAAGCAGCCACACCGATCAATCGCCGACCCTTGCACGAAGAGGCGGTCGACCGGCTGCGCGACCTGATCATACGCGGCGACCTTGCCCCGGGGGCGCGGCTCAATGAGCGGATGCTCACTGCACAGCTGGGGCTCTCCCGCACCCCGTTGCGCGAGGCGATCAAGCTGCTCGCCACCGAGGGTCTGGTCGAGCTGTTGCCCAACCGCGGCGCGATCGTGGCCGGGATCGACCCGGCGCGCATCGCCGAAACGCTGCAGGTCATGGGCGCGCTCGAGAGCCTCGCGGGCGAGCTCGCCTGCGCACGCGCTAGCGCGCAGCAGATCGGCGAAATCCGCGCCCTGCACTACGAGATGCTTGCCATGCACGCGCGCGGCGATCTGGCGGCCTACTTCAGGTACAACCAGGCGATCCATCTCAAGCTAGTCGAGGCCTCGGGCAACAGCATGCTCGCCAACACCTATCGGCAGCTCAACGCATGCGTGCGCCGCGCGCGCTACATGGCGAACCTCTCCAGGGAACGCTGGGACGCCGCGGTGCGCGAGCACGAGGAGATCCTGCGCGCGCTCGCCGAACGCGACGCGGCCAGACTGAAGGCACTTCTGCACGATCACCTGGCCGCCAAGCTCGCCGCGGTGCTCGGCGCGATCGGCCAGAAGCAGGCCGCGTGAACGCGCTCGCCGCGCGGCTGCGCAAGGAGGTTAACGGCGAAGTCCTGTTCGACGCGGCGAGCCGCGGCCGCTATTCGACCGATGCGTCGATCTACCAGATCGAGCCGCTCGGCATCGTCGTGCCGCGCACCGAAGAGGCCGCGCGCGCGGCCGTCGCGATCGCGCTCGAGCAGGGCGTGCCCATCCTGCCGCGCGGCGCAGGAACCTCGCAATGCGGCCAGACCGTCGGCGCCGCGCTGGTGATCGACCACTCCAAGTACCTCAACCGGCTGCTCGAGTTCGACGTCGAAGCACGGACCGCGCTGGTCCAGCCCGGGCTGGTGCTCGATCAGCTCAACGCGCGGCTACGCCCGCATGGGCTGTGGTACCCGGTGGACGTCTCAACCAGCGCCCAGGCGACCCTCGGCGGCATGGCCGGCAACAACTCCTGCGGCTCGCGCTCGATCGCCTACGGCAACATGGTCCACAACGTTCTGGCGATCGACGCCTTCACCGCCACCGGCGAGCAGTGGCGCTTCGGGTCGATGGACGGCGCGAGCGGCCCCGCGGGATACGTCGATTTTGTGGCCAGGCTGCGCGCGCTTTACGCGCGGGAGCGGGAAGAAATCGCTACCCGCTTTCCAGATGTGCTGCGCAAGGTCGCGGGCTACAACCTCGATCACCTCGGGCCGCCGCATGCCAACGCGGCGCACCTGCTGGTGGGTTCGGAGGGCACGCTCGCGTTTTTCGAGCGCCTGCAACTGAAGCTTTCCCCACTGCCGCCGGCGCGTGCGCTCGGGGTATGCCATTTTCCGAAGTTCTACACCGCGATGGACCTCACCCGGCACATCGTCGAGCTGGTGCCGTCCGCGGTCGAGCTGGTCGATCGCACCATGATCGACCTGGCGCGCGAGATCGGCGCCTTCCGCGGCACGGTGGAGGCCTTCATCCGCGGCGAGCCGGAGGCGATCTTGCTGGTCGAGTTCGCGGGCGAAGACGCGAATGCGCAGCGCGAGAAGCTGCGCCGGCTGGTGCAGCTGATGGCCGACCTCGGCCTGCCCGGCAGCGTGGTCGAGGTGACCGACGCCAAGCTGCAGAAGGACATCTGGGAGGTGCGCAAGGCCGGCCTCAACATCATGATGTCGATGAAGGGCGACGGCAAGCCGGTGTCGTTCATCGAGGACTGCGCGGTGCCGCTCGAGCACCTGGCCGAATACACCGACCGGCTGACCCAGGTCTTCGCCAGGCATGGCACCCGCGGCACCTGGTACGCACACGCCTCGGTCGGCACCCTGCACGTGCGGCCGGTGCTCGACATGCGCCGCGACGGCGCGGCGAAGATGCGCGCCATCGCCGAGGAGGCGAGCGCGCTGGTGAGGCAGTACAAGGGCGCCTACTCGGGCGAGCACGGCGACGGCCTGGTGCGCTCGGAATGGATCGCGCCGTTCTTCGGCCCGCGGCTCACCGCCTGCCTGGCGGAAATCAAGGGCTGGCTCGACCCGAAGGGATTGATGAATCCGGGCAAGATCGTCGCGCCGTCCAGGATGGACGACGCGAGCCTGTTCCGCCATCCGCCGGGCTATGCGACGCGCGTGCCGGCCACCGTTCTGGACTGGAAGGAATGGGGCGGCTGGGACAGGGCGGTGGAGATGTGCAACAACAACGGCCACTGCCGCAAGTTCGACGCCGGCACCATGTGCCCGTCGTACCGCGCTACCCGCGACGAGGCGCATCTGACGCGCGGTCGCGCCAACACCCTGCGCCTGGCTCTCTCCGGCCAGCTGCCGTTCGAGGATGCCAAGCAGGCGCTCGAGCTGTGCGTGTCGTGCAAAGGCTGCAAGCGCGAATGCCCGACCGGCGTCGACATGGCACGCATGAAGATCGAGTACCTGGCGCACTACAACGCGCGCCACGGCCTGAGGCTGCGCGAGCGGCTGGTCGCCTACCTGCCGCGCTATGCGCCGTGGCTCTCGCGCGTCGCGCCGCTCGCCAACGCGGCGCAGGCGCTGGGCAAGCGTTTCGCGGGGTTCGCCGCCGAGCGTTCGCTGCCCGCCTGGCGGCGCGACGTGTTCGCCGGCGAGGCGCGCGCGGGCGCCGGCGGGCGCGATGTGGTGCTGCTGGTCGATACCTTCAACCGCTACTTCGAGCCCGACAACGCGCGCGCCGCGCTGCGCGTGCTCGAGGCGGCCGGCTATCGCGTGCACCAGGCGCGGCCCGTCGCAGGCGGGCGGCCGCTGTGCTGCGGGCGCACCTTCCTCGCCGCGGGGCTGGTCGATCAAGCGAAGCGCGAGGCAGGGCGCATGCTCGAGGCGCTCGCGCCCTGGGTCGAGCGCGGCGTGCCGATCGTCGGCCTCGAGCCGTCGTGCCTGTTCTCGCTGCGAGACGAATTCAGCGTCATGCTTCCCGGCACTGAGGCACTGGCGAAGGAGGCTTTTCTGTTCGAGGAGTTCCTCGCCTGCGAAGCCGACGCCGGAAGGCTGACGCTCAAGCTCAAGCCGGTTGCCGGCGAAGCGCTGCTGCACGGCCATTGCCACCAGAAGGCGTTCGGCGCCATGGGCGCGGCGGAGAAGGTTCTGGCGCTGGTCCCGGGGCTGCGCGTCACGCCGGTCGAGAGCAGCTGCTGCGGCATGGCCGGCAACTTCGGCTACGAGGCCGAGCACTACGCGATCTCGATGAAGATGGCCGAGGCGAGCCTGCTGCCGGCGGTGCGCGCGGCCGCCGCCGACACGCTGGTGGTCGCCGACGGCACCAGCTGCCGCCACCAGATCGCCGACGGCGCCCGGCGCGAGGCGCTGCACGTTGCGCGCGTGCTCGACGCCGCGCTCGCCTAGCGCCGCCTCGCGCTCCAGGCGAACAGCAGCAGCCCGGCGAGAATCATCGGCAGGCTCAGCCACTGCCCCATGCTCAGGTGCAGCGCCAGGTAGCCCAGGAAGTCGTCCGGCTGGCGCGCGAACTCGGCGATGAAGCGAAAGCTGCCGTAGCCGATCAGGAACAGCGCCGAAACCTGCGCGCGCGGCCGCGGCTTGGTTGAAAACCACCACAGGATGGCAAATAGCGCGACGCCCTCGAGGGCGAACTCGTAGAGCTCCGATGGGTGGCGCGGGAATGGCCCTGCCCCCGGGGCCTGGAACACCATGCCCCACGGCAGGTCGGTGACGCGCCCGTAGAGCTCGCCGTTGATGAAATTGCCGAGCCTGCCCGCGGCAAGTCCGATCGGACAGAGCGGCGCGACGAAGTCCATCAGCGCCCACCAGTTGACGTGATGCCTGCGCGCCGCGAACCCCATCGCCGCCAGCACTCCGAGGAAGCCGCCGTGGAACGACATGCCGCCGTGCCAGACCGCAAGGATCTCGAGCGGATGCGCGAAGTAGTATTCCGGCTTGTAGAACAGCACGTAACCGAGGCGCCCGCCCAGGATCACGCCGAGCACCGCGTAGAACACCAGGTCGTCGAGCTGCTCGCGGGTCACCGGCGCGAGACCAGCGCGGATGCGCCTTACGCCGAGCCACCACGCCGCCATGAAGCCGGCGAGGTACATCAGGCCGTACCAGCGCACGGCGAGCGGTCCGATCGAGATCGCGACCGGGTCGAAATTTGGGTGGATCAGCACGGTAGAATTCGATTCTATCGTTCGGAGGCAGACCATGGCTGACAATCGCAGGAGCCGGCTGATCACACAGGGCGTCGCGCGCTCGCCCAATCGCGCCATGTTGCGCGCGGTGGGGTTCAAGGACGGGGACTTCGACAAGCCGATCGTCGGCGTGGCGAACGGCCACTCGACGCTGAACCCGTGCAACGCCGGCATCCAGCCGCTGGCGGATCGCGCGATCGCGGCGCTCGAGGCCGCCGGCGCCAAGCCGCAGGTGTTCGGCTTTCCCACCGTCACCGACGGCATCGGCATGGGCACCGAGGCGATGAAGTATTCGCTCGTGTCGCGCGAGGTGATCGCCGACGCGATCGAGACCTCGGTCAACGGCCAGGCGATGGACGGCGCGCTGGTGGTGGGCGGCTGTGACAAGAACATGCCAGGCGGCGTAATGGCGCTGGCGCGCATGAACGTGCCCGGCATCTTCGTCTACGCCGGCACCATCAAGCCCGGCAAGTGGAAGGGGCAGGACCTCACCATCGTTTCGGCCTTCGAGGCCGTGGGCGCGTACGCCGCCGGCAAGATGAACGAAGAGGACTTCATCGGCATCGAGAAGAACGCCTGTCCCTCGGTCGGCGCCTGCGGCGGGCAGTTCACCGCCAATACCATGAGCTCGTCGTTCGAGGCGCTCGGCATGAGCCTGCTGGGCTCGAGCCAGATGGCCTCGCCCGACGAAGAAAAGGCCGATTCGGCCGCCGAGTCGGCGCGCGTGCTGGTGCAGGCGGTGCACAACAACCTGAGGCCGCGCGACATCATCACGCGCAAGTCGATTGAGAATGCGATCGCGCTGGTGATGGCGACCGGCGGCTCGACCAACGCGGTGCTGCACTACCTTGCGATCGCGAGCGCGGCGCAGGTGAAATGGACCATCGACGACTTCGAGCGCGTGCGCAGGAAGGTGCCGGTGCTGTGCGATCTGAAGCCCTCCGGGCGTTTCGTTGCGGTCGACTTCCACCGCGCCGGCGGCGTGCCGCAGGTGCTCAAGATCCTGCTCAACAACGGCGTGCTGCACGGCGAGTGCATGACCATCCACGGCAAGACCATGGCCGAGATGCTGAAGGACGTCCCCGACCAGCCGCGCGCCGACCAGCAGGTGATCCGTCCCTGGTCGGAGCCGATGTACAAGCAGGGCCACCTCGCGATCCTCAAGGGCAACCTGGCGACCGAGGGCTGCGTGGCGAAGATCACCGGCCTGAAGAAGACCTCGATCACCGGCCCGGCACGGGTGTTCGACTCCGAGCCCGCGTGCATGAAGGCGATCATGGCCAAGAAGATCAAGCCGGGCGACGTGATCGTGATCCGCTACGAGGGGCCCAAGGGCGGCCCGGGGATGCAGGAGATGCTGGCGCCGACTTCGGCCCTGATCGGCCAGGGCCTGGGCGAGTCGGTCGGCCTGCTCACCGACGGCCGCTTCTCCGGCGGCACCTGGGGCATGGTGGTTGGCCACGTCGCGCCCGAGGCCTATGTCGGCGGCACCATCGCGCTGGTGAAGGAGGGCGACTCGGTCACCATCGACGCCAAGAAGCACCTGATCCAGCTCAACGTGTCGGCCAGGGAGCTTGCCGCGCGGCGCAAGAAGTGGAAGGCGCCCAAGCCGCGTTACACGCGGGGGCTGCTGGGTAAATACACGCGGCTGGTGTCGACCGCGTCGAAGGGCGCGGTAACCGACCAGGACTAGAAGCCCGAGCCGGGCTGCTGCAGGAACTCGAGTTCTTCCGGAGTGCTGGCGCGCCCGAGCGCGGCGTTGCGGTGCGGGAAGCGGCCGAAGCGGCGCACGATTTCCCAGTGCCGCACGGCGTAGGGAAAGACGTCCGCAGTCTCCGGCCAGGGCGCGAGCCGGCCGATCAGCGCCAGCGAGCGCCACTGGTCGTCGAGCGACTCGCTGTGCTCGAACGGCAGGTAGAGGAACAACCTTTCGACCGGCAGCATGCCTGCGTCGTAGCCGCCATCGATCGCCTGCCGCGCGGTGCCGAGCGCGCGCGCGTCCGAGCCAAAGGCCCTCGCCTCGCCGCGAAAGAGGTTGCGCGGAAACTGGTCGAGCACGATCACCAGCGCGAGGCACTCGCCCGGCAAGGCCTGCCACGGGTCCAGTGCGCCCGACGCGGCCTGTTCGCAGAGCGCTAAAAACTTTGCGCCGATTTCGCGGTCGAAGTCGGGATTCTTTTCGAACCAGGCCTTCCTCGACTTGCCGTAGTCGGAGCCCGCGCCGAACCAGAAGCGCAAGACCTCTGCTGCGCGAGGGTCTTTGGCGTTTACCATGGGCGCATGCTGCATGAGCCGAAGGCCGCGAGCAACGTATGCCCAACCGCTTAGCGAACGAAACCTCTCCCTATCTCCAGCAGCATGCCGGCAACCCGGTCGACTGGTATCCGTGGGGTGCGGAAGCGCTCGAGCGCGCGCTACGCGAGGACAGGCCTCTGCTGCTGTCGGTCGGCTACTCGGCCTGCCACTGGTGCCATGTGATGGCGCACGAGAGCTTCGAAGACCCCGAGATCGCGGCGGTGATGAATCGCCTCTTCGTCAACGTCAAAGTCGACCGCGAGGAGCGCCCGGATATCGATCAGATCTACCAGACCGCGCACCAGATGCTCTCGCAGCGCCCCGGCGGCTGGCCGCTGACGATGTTCCTCTCGCCCGACGGCACGCCGTTCTTCGGTGGCACCTATTTTCCCAAGACCGCGCGCTACGGGCTGCCGGGGTTCGGCGAGCTGCTCGAGCGCATCGCGGCGATCTGGCAGGAAAAGCGCGCCGAAATCGGGCAGCAGAATGCGCAGCTGCGCAGCGCGTTCGCGCGCACGGTGCCCAAGAGCGGCGGCCACCGCTCCGAGTTCGACGCCGCACCGATCCACGCCGCGCTGGAGCAGCTGCACGAAAATTTCGACCAGCGCTTCGGCGGCTTCGGCGGGGCGCCCAAGTTTCCGCATCCGACCGACCTGGAGCTGTGCCTGCGCGCCTGGGCAAAGGACGGCGACCGGCAGGCGCTGGACATGGCGCGCATAACGCTGGCGCGCATGTGCGATGGCGGTATCTACGATCAGCTCGGCGGCGGTTTCTGCCGCTACAGCGTCGACGAGCAGTGGATGATCCCGCACTTCGAGAAGATGCTGTACGACAACGGGCCGCTGCTCGGGCTGCTGGCCGATGCCTGGCTCGCCACCGGCGAGGCGCGCTTCGCCCAGTGCGCCGGGGAGACCGCGGCCTGGATCATGCGCGAAATGCAGTCGCCCGAGGGCGGCTATTACTCGTCGCTCGATGCCGACTCGGAGCACGAGGAGGGCAAGTTCTACGTCTGGGACCGCGAGGAGGTGCGAGCGCTGCTGAGCGCCGAGGAGTATGCGGTGGTGGGGCCGCACTACGGCCTCGACGGACCGCCGAACTTCGAGAATCGTCACTGGCATCTTCACGTCGCGGAGCCGCACGCCGCGAACGGCGGCGCGCTGCTCGCTTCGGCTCGCGCGAAGCTGCTCGCGACGCGCGAGAAGCGCGTGCGCCCGGGTCGCGACGAGAAAGTCCTGGTGTCGTGGAACGCGCTTGCGATCCGCGGCATGGCGCACGCGGGGCGCGTCTTCGGGCGCCCGCAATGGCTCGAGTCCGCGCGGCGTGCGCTGGAGTTCATCCGCGCGCGCATGTGGCAGGACGGACGGCTGCTGGCGACCTACAAGGATGGCAGGGCGCACCTGAACGCCTACCTCGACGACTACGCGTTCCTGCTCGCGGCGCTGATCGAGATGCTGCAGGCGCGCTTTTCGCACGCGGAGCTCGAGTTCGCCGAAGAGCTGGCTGAAGTGCTGCTCGATCAGTTCGAAGACCGGGAGGCGGGCGGATTCTATTTCACCGCAAGCGATCACGAGCGCCTGATCCATCGGCCCAAGCCGGGACACGACAATGCCACACCTTCCGGCAGCGCGGTTGCTGCCTGGTCGCTCGGCCGGCTCGCGATGCTCACCGGTGAGGACCGCTACGCGCGCGCCGCGGAGCGCACGCTGGAGCTTTATTTTCCGACCATGCGCGATTATCCCGCCGGGTTCGGCACCATGGCGCTGGCGCTTGACGAGGCCATCGTCCCGCCCGCGCTGCTGGTGCTGCGCGGCGAGCCGGGCGCGCTCGCCGATTGGTCGGCGCAATTGGCGCGAGAGTTCCTCCCCGATGCCCAGCTGGTCGGAATCCCCAACGGCGTCAGCGGCTTGCCGCCGGCGCTGGACAAGCCGCAACGTCCCGAGCCGGTCAACGGCTGGCTATGCCGGGGCGTTACTTGTTTGGCGCCGATCAGCGACCTCGCGCGCCTCAGGCAGGCTTGCAAAGCGCCCGCGATGGGGTAGCATGGCGCGCTTTCCCGGCGCCGCTTGTTGCGCTGCGGTAGTAGTTATCCCTTTGTTGCGTAAGGAGCATGTAATGAAACGCGTCGTACTATCCCTTGCCCTCGCCGGGCTGGCCTTCGCCGCGGCGCCCGCCCGTGCGGACCTCGCGATGGCGAAGAAATACAACTGTCTGGCGTGCCACGCCGTGGACCACAAGGTCCTCGGACCCGCCTACAAGGACGTTGCCAGGAAATATGCCGGCCAGAAGGGCGCCGAGGCCAAGCTGGTGCAGAAGGTCGAAAAAGGCGGCGCGGGCGTGTGGGGCAACATCCCGATGCCCCCCAACTCCAGCGTTCCCGACGCCGACGTCAAGGCGCTGGTCAAGTGGATCCTGTCGCTGAAGTAAGCCCCAACACGTGTAATCCACCAACGCCTCGCAGTGGGGAAGGGCCGGCCTGACCGGCCCTTTTCATTTATTATCACGAGCACGCGATTCGCCTAGCGTTCCATCTACCCGGAGGCCGTATGCAGTACGCCAAGCATCTCTTTACCCTTCTCGCTACCGTGGCCGCGGTCGGTCTGAGCGGTTGCGGCGAAGAAAAGAAACCCGAGGCGGCGACGCCCGCCGCTGAGTCGACGCCGACCATCGACATCAAGATCGGCCACGTCGCGCCGCTCACCGGCAGCATCGCGCATCTGGGCAAGGATAACGAGAACGGTGCGCGCCTGGCGATCGACCAGGCGAACGCGGCCGACATCATGATCGACGGCAAGCGGGCGCACTTCGAGCTGCTCGCCGAAGACGACCAGGCCGACCCGAAAGTCGGCACCACCGTGGCGCAGAAGTTCGTCGACGCCAAGGTCGCGGGCGTCGACGGGCACCTCAACTCCGGCGTGACGATCCCCGCCTCGGCGATCTACCACCAGGCCGGCATTCCGATGATCACCGGCTCGGCGACGAACCCGCAGCTCACCGAGCAGGGCTTTGACAACGTATTCCGCGTGGTGGCGCGCGACGACCAGCAGGGTCCCGCGGTCGCCAACTACCTTGCGTCGAACGAAAAGCCCAAGGTGGTGGCGGTGATCGACGACTCCACCGCCTACGGCGAGGGCCTCGCCAACGAGGTCGCCAAGACGCTCAAGGCCGCGGGTGTGAAAGTGCTCGCGCGCGAGAAGGGCACCGACAAGCAAACCGACTGGAAGGCGGTGCTGACCAAGATCAAGGGCGAGAAGCCCGGCGCGGTGTTCTATGGCGGCATGGATGCCACCGGCGGGCCGCTCGTGAGGCAGGCGCGCGAGCTCGGCATCAAGGCCGTATTCTCGTTCGGCGACGGCGCGTGCACCGACAAGATGCACGAGCTGGCCGGGGAAGCAGCTGAAGGCATGCTGTGCTCGCAGGCAGGCATCCCGCCGCAGGCGGCGTCGAAAGCGTTCCTCGAGGCCTACAAGGCGAAATTCAAGGTCGACCCGATCCTGTACGCGCCGTTCACCTACGACGCGGCGAATCTGATGATCGAGGCGATGAAGCAAGCGAACTCCGCCGAGCCCGCCAAGTACCTGCCGTTCCTGCACAAGATCAGCTACAAGGGAGCCACAGGCACTATCGAGTTCGACGCCAAGGGCGACCGCAAGGATGCCGAGATCACGATCTTCGTCATGAAGAACGGCAAGGTCCAGCCAGCGGCGGTGGTGAAGGCGGGCAAGACCGTGCCCTTCGACCAGTTCCTGCAGAGCATGGGCGGCGCGTAAGCTTCGCGCCAGCGATGCAGCGACGAAACGGCACCTGCGGGTGCCGTTTCCGTTTTGGCGGGCAGCGCGGAGTTTGCTAGGCTCTGCCGCGCATGGATATCTTCATCCAGCAGCTGATCAACGGCCTCACGCTGGGCGCGGTGTACGCGGTGGTGGCGCTCGGCTACACCATGGTCTACGGCATCATCCAGCTGATCAACTTCGCCCATGGCGAGGTGGTGATGATCGGCGCCATGGTGGCGTTCACCGTGATCAACGCGCTGGCCGGCAGCGGGTTGCCGCCGCTGGTCGTGGTCCTGATCGGCGCCGGATGCGCCATTCCAGTGTGCGTGCTGGTCGGCTACACCATGGAGCGGCTGGCGTACCGGCCGCTGCGCCGCGCGCCGCGCCTGGCGCCGTTGATCACCGCGATCGGCGTTTCGATCATCCTGCAGCACCTGGCGATGTTGGTCTGGAGCCGCAACGTCCTCGCCTTTCCGCAGATCATCGACATTAAGCTCTACACCATCGCCGGCGCCGTGATCACCAACGTGCAGGTCGTGATCATCCTGACCTGCATCGTGATCATGGCCGCGCTTGCGGCGCTGGTCTACCGCACGCGGCTCGGAACCGCGATGCGCGCCACCGCGCAGAACCCGCAGGTCGCGGGCCTGATGGGAATCGACATCGACCGCGTGATCGCGGCCACCTTCGCCATCGGCGCCGGCCTCGCCGCAGTAGCCGGAGTCATGGTGGGAACGTACTACGGCATCGCGCAGTACACGATGGGCTCGATCCTCGGACTGAAGGCGTTCACCGCGGCGGTGCTCGGCGGCATCGGCAACGTTCCTGGGGCGATGCTCGGCGGCGTGCTGATGGGAGTCGTGGAGGCCCTGGGTGCGGGCTATATCGGCAGTTACACCGACCTGTGCAAGATATCCGGCATTTCGGACTGGCTCACCCAGCGCTGCGCGAACGACGGGCACTTCGTGCTGTTCGGCTCGAACTACCAGGACGTGTTCGCGTTCGTGGTGCTTATCCTGGTGCTCGTGTTCCGGCCCTCGGGCCTGCTCGGCGAGCGCGTGGGTGACCGCGCATGAAGGCGCTCGCGAGGCACAACCCGGCCCTGTTCTGGCCTGCACTGGCGATCGTGGCGGCGGTCCTGCTCGTGCTGCCGTTCGCACTGACCGAGATCGGCACCACCTGGGTGCGCGTCATGAACCTCGCGCTGCTCTACGTCATGCTCGCGCTTGGCCTGAACATCGTGGTCGGCTTCGCCGGGCTGCTCGACCTCGGCTACATCGCCTTTTACGGCGTCGGCGCCTACACCTACGCGCTGCTCGCCAGCCCGCACTTCGGCCTGCACCTGCCCTTCTGGGTGATCCTGCCGATCGGCGCCGCGATCGCCGCCCTGTTCGGCGTGCTGCTCGGCGCTCCGACGCTCAAGCTGCGCGGCGATTACCTCGCCATCGTGACGCTGGGCTTCGGCGAGATCATCCGCATCTTCCTCAACAATCTGTCGCGGCCGGTGAACATCACCAACGGCCCGCAAGGCATTTCGCGCATCGACCCGTTCCGCATCGACGGACTGAATCTAGCCACCAACCAGAAGTTGCTCGGACTGGAGTTCAGCGGGCCGACGAAGTACTACTATCTGCTCATCATTCTGGTGGCCGTGATAATCGCCCTCAACCTGCGGCTGCAGAACTCGCGCATCGGCCGCGCCTGGGAGGCAATTCGCGAGGACGAGACCGCCGCGCGTGCGATGGGCATCAACACCACCAACCTCAAGCTGCTCGCTTACGCCATGGGCGCGTCGTTCGGCGGCCTGGCCGGTGGCGTATTTGCGGCGATACAGGAATTCATCTCGCCCGAGAGCTTCGTCCTGGTCGAGTCGATCATGGTGGTCTCGATGGTGGTGCTGGGCGGCATGGGCAATGTCTGGGGCGTGGTGCTCGGCGCGGTACTGCTGTCGTTCGTGCCGGAAATCCTGCGTTTCTCGGTCGCGCCGATGCAGCAGCAGCTATTCGGGCGCACGCTCATCGAGCCGGAAGTGATCCGCATGCTGTTGTTCGGCCTCGCGCTGGTGCTGGTGATGCTGTTCCGTCCGGCGGGATTGCTGCCATCGGCGGTACGCAAGCGCGAGCTGGCGGAGCGCGGCGAATGAGCGAGCTGCTGGTCGCCAAGGGCGTCGGCAAGCGTTTCGGCGGCGTGCAGGCGCTGTCGGACGTTTCGTTCGCGATCCGCCATGGCGAGATCTACGGCCTGATCGGACCGAACGGCGCCGGCAAGACGACGCTGTTCAACGTCCTGACCGGGATCTACGCTCCGGATGAAGGCGAGTTCAGCTTCGATGGCGAGCCGCTCGGCGGGCTCAAGCCGCACCAGGTGGCCGAGCGTGGAATCGCCCGCACGTTCCAGAACATCCGCCTGTTCGCCAATCTTTCGGCGCTCGAAAACGTCATGATCGGCCGCCACGTACGCACTCACGCGGGCGTTCTGGGCGCGATTCTGCGCGATCCGCACACGCGCGCCGAGGAGAAAGGGATCGAAGGGCGCGCGCTCGAGTTGCTCGATTACGTCGGCATCCGCGCGCGCGCCAACGATCCGGCCGGAAGCCTCCCCTACGGCGACCAGCGGCGGCTCGAGATCGCGCGTGCACTGGCGACCGATCCGAAGCTGCTCGCGCTCGACGAGCCGGCTGCGGGGATGAATCCTTCCGAGCGCTTCGCCCTCGGCGAGCTGATCGGCCGCATCCGCGAAGGCGGCCTGACGGTGCTGCTGATCGAGCACGACATGCGGCTCGTCATGAAGGTCTGCAATCGCATGCTGGTGCTCGATTACGGCGAGCGCATCGCCGAAGGACTCCCGGCGGAGGTGCAGCGCGACCCGAAAGTGGTCGAGGCCTATCTCGGCACGCCGGCCGCGACATGAGCCTGCTCGAAGTCAGCGGCCTGGAGGTGCACTACGGCGGCATTCGCGCCGTAAAGGGAATCGACCTCGAGGTCGGCGAGGGCGAGCTGGTGTGCCTCATCGGCGCCAACGGCGCTGGCAAGACCTCGACCCTGAAGGCGATCTGCGGCTTGCTGCCGTCTCATACCGGCAGTGTGCGTTACGCCGGAGACGAGATTTCCCGGCAGCCGGTGCACCAGCTTCCACGGCGAGGCCTGGTCCTGGTGCCCGAGGGGCGGGGCATCTTTCCGCAGCTCACCGTGGCGGAGAACCTGGCGATGGGCGCTTACGCGCGTCGCGACGCCGACGTGGCACGCGACCTCGAGCGCATGCACGGGCTTTTCCCGCGTCTGGCCGAGCGCCGGGCGCAGACCGCCGGCACGCTCTCGGGCGGCGAGCAGCAGATGCTCGCGATCGGCCGCGCGCTGATGAGTCAGCCGAGGCTGCTGCTGCTGGACGAACCGTCGATGGGCCTCGCGCCCCTCATGGTCGCCAAGATTCTCGAGATCGTGCGCGAGATCGCGCGTCAGGGCGTCACCATCCTGCTGGTGGAGCAGAATGCCAAGCTTGCGCTCGAGATCGCCGCGCGCGGCTACGTCATGGAGTCGGGTGCGCTGGCGCTCGCCGCGGATGCGAAGAGCCTGCTCGCCGACCCCAGGGTGCGCGAAGCCTACTTGGGCGAGGGCGCGGGCTGAGCCAGGTCGGCCTGGGTGGTGAAGGAGTCAGCGTAGAACTCGTCTTCCGGCAGGCCGCATTGGGCGACGAAATCGCGCCGCGACGAATCCACCATCACCGGCACGCCGCAGGCGTAGACCTGCTGCCCCGAGAGATCGGGAAGATCCTCCATCACCGCGCGGTGCACGAACCCGGTGCGCCCGGTCCAGGCGTCCTCGGGGAACGCGTCCGAGATCACCGGCACATAGCGAAAGCGGGGATGCTCCGCCGCCCATTTGAGCGGCAGATCGTTCAGGTAGAGGTCCTTCGGCCGCCGGCCGCCCCAGTACAGCGTCATCGGCCGCTGCACTTCCTCGGCCAGGGCGTGCTCGATCACCGACTTGATCGGCGCAAATCCGGTTCCCGAAGCGACGAACACGATGGGCTTGTCCGAGTCCTCGCGCAGGAAGAAGGTCCCGTGCGGCCCTTCGAAGCGCAGGATGTCGCGCTCCTTCATTTTGCCGAACACATGGTCGGTAAAGTGTCCGCCCGGCACGTGCCGCACGTGCAGCTGGATCAGCTCGTCGTCGTGCGGCGCGTTGGCCATCGAGAAGCTGCGCCGCGAGCCGTCGCGCAGCAGAAACTCGAGGTACTGGCCGGCCAGGAACTGCAGCCGCTCGTTGGCCGGCAGCTTCAGGTACAGCACCATGACGTCGTCGGTGAGCCGCTCCATCTTCTGCACGCGGCAGGGCAGGGTCTTGATCGGAATGTCCTTCACCGCACCGATGGTTCGCGCCTCGAGCACCAGGTCCGACAGCGGCTTGGCCTGGCAGAAAAGCGCTTTGCCCTCGGCCTTCTCCTTCTCGGGCAGAGCCTTTTCCTGGTAGGTGCCGTAGTCGACGCGGCCCTCGAGGATCCTGCCCTTGCAGCTGCCGCAGGCACCGTTCCTGCAGCCATAGGGGAGCACGAAGCCCTGCCGCAACGCCGCAGCGAGAATTGCCTCGCCCGGATCGACTTCGAATTCGTGCCCGCTCGGCTGGAGGGTGACCCTGAATTTGCTCATCGCACTTGCTGGTTAGAATGATTGCATGAAACGCCTGCTGATCGCCGGCTTCGGCGACGTTGCGCGCCGCCTGCTGGCGCAATTGCCGGATAGGGCCGAAGTGCGTCCGTTATCGCGTCATTCGGGGTGCGATCTCGACCGGCCGGAGACGCTGGCAGACATCGCCGGCTGGCCCGACACGGTGCTGCACTGCGCGCCGCCCCCCGGCGCCGGCGACAGCGACCCGCGCACCGCGAACCTGCTGGCGATCCTGGAGCGCGGCATTCTACCCGGGCGCATCGTTTACGTCAGCACGAGCGGAGTGTACGGCGACTGCGGCGGCGCATTGGTGGACGAGTCGCGCGCACCGAACCCGCAGTCCGCGCGCGCCAGGCGCCGCGTCGATGCCGAACGCCGTCTGCAGGACTGGTGCGCGCAGCGCGGGGTGACGCTGGTGGTGCTGCGCGCGCCTGGAATCTACGCCGCCGACCGGCTGCCGCTCGAGCGCCTGCGTACGGGCACGCCGGTGCTGCGCGACGAAGACGACATCTACACCAACCACGTTCATGCCGACGATCTCGCCGCCGCCGCGCTGCGCGCCCTGGCCGAGGACGCGCCGGGAGGCGTCTACAACGCCTCGGACGACACGCGCATGAAGATGGGCGAGTGGCTCGACCTGGTGGCCGACCGCGCCGGCCTGCCGCATCCGCCGCGAGTCGCACGCCATGACGCAGAGAGTAGAATCCCCGCCGCGCTGCTCTCGTTCATGCGCGAGTCGCGGCGCCTCGACAACCGCAAATTGAAGGAGACGCTGGGCGTGCGGCTGCGCTATCCGACGGTTGACGACGGCCTCTCCGGGACGAGGGGGCCCGCTTGAGCGCACTGCTGGTGCTGACCAACCTGCCGGACCGGGCGGCTGCGGAGGGCCTCGCGGCCCAACTCGTGCAGCAGCGCGTCGCGGCCTGCGTCAACATCCTGGCCCCGTGCCGGTCGGTGTACCGCTGGCAGGGCGAGGTACAGCATGAGGAGGAGCACCCGATGCTGATCAAGACCACGCTCGAGCAGTATCCGGCGCTCGAGCAGGCGATCCGCGCCGGCCATCCGTACGAACTTCCGGAGATCGTGGCGGTCCCAATCGAGCGCGGGCTGCCGGAGTACCTGCGCTGGATCGCCGAGGAAACCGCCCCCGCATGAAGCCGTGGATCCGCCTGTTCGCCGTTCTGGCCGCGCTGGTCGCCGCACCGGCCCTGGCGCAGCTCAACCTCGGCGCTTCGTCGGGCGACCTGCTCGAGCCGGAAAAGGCTTTCCAGTTCTCTGCCCGCGCGCTCGGCGCGGACGCGGTGCAGGTGAGCTTCCAGATCGCCGACGGTTACTACATGTACCGCGACAAGTTCCGTTTTGCGCTCGACGGAACGCCGGGCGCGAATCTGGGGGCGCCGGAGTTCCCCACCGGAATCAGGAAGAAGGATGAGTTCTTCGGCGAAATCGAGACCTACCGCAAGGCGGTGAGCATCCGCATCCCGGTCGAGCGCGTCTCGCCCGCCGCGACGACCCTGCTGCTCAAGGTCACTTCGCAGGGGTGCGCCGACTTGGGCGTTTGTTACACGCCGATGGATTCCAAGGCTTCGATCCAGCTTGCCGCGCTCGGCGGCGGCGCCGGGCCCGCCGCAGGCCCGCCCTCGTTCAGCGAAAGCCCGCGCTCGGTCGCGCCGGCTCCGCGCTTCTCGCTGTTCGCAAGCGATCGCGATATTGCCGCCCTGTTCGAACGCAGCCTGTGGCTGGTGATCCTGGTCTTCTTTGGATTCGGGCTGCTGCTGACCTTTACGCCCTGCGTGCTGCCGATGGTGCCGATTGTCTCAAGCATCGTCGCGGGCGAAGGCAAGAGCCTGAACAAGCTGCGCGCCCTCGCGCTGTCGGTCTCTTACGTGCTCGGCATGGCGGTGACTTACGCCGCGGCGGGCGTGGCGGCGGCCTACTCGGGATCGATGCTTGCCGCCGCGCTGCAGAATCCGTGGGTGCTCGGCGCCTTCGCGCTGGTGTTCGTGTGGCTCGCGCTGTCGATGTTCGGCTTTCACGACCTGCAATTGCCGGGCTTCCTGCATCATCACCTCTCGAAAGCGCATCAGCGGCTGCGGGGCGGACGCATCGCCTCGGTCGCGGTGATGGGCGTGCTGTCGGCGCTGATCGTGAGCCCCTGCGTCACCGCCCCGCTGGCCGGGGCTCTGCTCGTTATCTCGCAAACGGGCGACGTCGCGCGGGGCGGCGCAGCGCTGTTCTCCATGGCGCTCGGGATGGGGGTGCCGCTGATCGCAGTGGGAGTTTCGGAGGGCGCGTTGCTGCCGAAATCGGGTCCGTGGATGGAGGGAGTGAAGAAGTTCTTCGGTGTGCTGCTGCTCGCGGTGGCGATCTGGATCGTCTCGCCGGTTATTCCCTCGGCGGTGGAAATGTTGCTGTGGGCGGCGCTGCTGATCGGTTCGGCGATGTTCCTGCGCGCGCTCGATTCGCTGCCCGCGAACGCGTCCGGCTACGCGCGTCTGTGGAAGGGGGTGGGGCTGATGGCGCTGGTGGCCGGCGCCGCCATTCTGGTCGGCGCGCTCGCCGGCAGCCGGGATCCGCTGCGGCCACTGGCAGGGCTTACGGGCGCGACCGCTGCAGCCCCAATCAACTGGGTTCGAGTGGATTCGATCAGAGAGTTGGACGACAAGCTTCGCGACCCCGGCCGGCCGGTGATGCTCGATTTCTACGCCGACTGGTGCGTATCGTGCAAGGAGATGGAGCGCTTCACTTTCAGCGACCCGCGCGTGCGGGCAAGATTCGAAGACATGCGATTGCTGCGAGCCGACGTCACCGGGAACACCGAGCAGCACAAGCTGCTGCTCAAGCGCTTCTCGCTGTTCGGCCCGCCGGGGATCATCTTCTTCGACGCCCGCGGGCGGGAGATCGAGGGACTGCGGGTAGTCGGCTACCAGGACGCCGAGCGTTTCCTCAAGACCCTGACACTCGCCACCGCGCCCTGATATGCGGTGCGCGATAGCGGGCATCGATCATGTAGTGATCGCCGTGCGCGACCTCGATCGCGCGCAGGAGACCTACGCGCGGCTGGGTTTCACGCTCACACCGCGCGGCTTCCACACTCTGGGCTCGGCGAACCACTGCATCATGTTCGGCACCGACTACGTCGAGCTGCTTGCGCTGCCGGTCCAGCATCCGGCGATGCGCTATTACGCCGACTTCCTTGCCCGCGGCGAAGGGCTTGCCGCCATCGCGCTCGCGAGCGACAGCGCGGACGATGCGTACGCGGAGCTCGTGGCGGACGGAATCGAGGCGGACGCAGCGCTCGATTTCTCGCGCCCGGTGCGGCTGCGGGAGGGCGAGCGCGACGCCGCATTCCGCATCGTGCAGCTGCCGCCGGCGCAGACACCCGGCTGCCGCAGCTTCGTTTGCCAGCACCGCACGCGCGACCTGGTCTGGCGGCCCGAGCATCAGTCGCACGCGCTCGGGGCGACCGGGCTGGCGGCGCTCGCGGTCGTCGCCGAAGACCCCGTCACCGCCGCTGCAGGCTACGCCAGACTGTTCGATGCGCGGCCGAGCAAGATCGACGAAGGCTTGCTGGTGCAGACCGGCAGTGCCCCGATCGCCGTGGGATCGCGCTGGAGGATCGGCAGGCGGCTGCGTGGCGTTGGACTGCCGCTGCGGGCGCGGCCGCTGGTCGCGGCGCTTTTCATACGGGTTGCCGATCGCGCCCGTGCCGCCGGCGTGCTGCGCCGTGCCGGATTCGACCCCATCGCGCTGCCCGATGGATCATTCGCCGTCAGCGCCGACCAGGCGCACGGCGTGGCGCTGGTGTTCGGCTAGCGCTTCAGTTCCTTCGCCACGGCCATGGCGAAGTAGGTGAGGATGCCGTCGGCGCCGGCGCGTTTCATCGCCAGCAGGGATTCGACTATGCACGATTCAGGCAGCCAGCCCTTGGCGATCGCGGCCTGCAGCATCGCGTATTCGCCGCTCACCTGGTAGACGAACGTCGGCGCCTTGAATTCGTCCTTAACGCGTCGCACGATGTCGAGGTAGGGCATCCCCGGCTTGACCATCACCATGTCGGCGCCCTCGGCAAGGTCGAGGCCGACCTCCCACAGCGCCTCGTCGCTGTTCGCGGGGTCCATCTGGTAGGTCTTCTTGTCGCCTTTGCCGAGGTTCTTGGCCGACCCCACCGCATCCCGGAAAGGGCCGTAGAACCCGGACGCGTACTTGGCCGAGTAGGCCATGATCTTGGTGTGGATGTGGCCCGCCTTTTCGAGCGCGGTCCGGATGCGGCCGATGCGCCCGTCCATCATGTCCGACGGCGCGACGATGTCTACGCCCGCAGCGGCCTGCGCCAGCGCCTGCTTGACCAGCACCTCGAGCGTGACGTCGTTGATGATGTAGCCGCCGGCGTCGACCACGCCGTCCTGACCGTGCGAGGTGTAGGGGTCGAGCGCGACATCGGTCATGACGCCGAGCTCGGGGAAGCGCTTCTTGAGTTGCGCGACGGCGCGCGGCACCAGGCCGCGGGGGTTGTAGGCCTCGCGACCGTCGAGCGTCTTGAGCTTCTGCTCGATGACGGGGAACAGCGCCAGCGCCGGAATGCGGAGCTTGAGGCAGGTCTCGGCCTGCCGCAGCAGCCGGTCGACCGTCATACGCTCGACCCCGGGCATCGAGGGCACCTTTTCGGTGCGATTCTTGCCGTCGAGCACGAACACCGGATAGATCAGGTCATCTGCGGTAAGCACGCTTTCGCGCATCAGCCGGCGCGAGAACTCGTCGCGCCGCATGCGCCGCATGCGCACCGCGGGAAAGCTGCCGAAGACGTTCATGGCTGCGTCACCTCGCGGGATTATCCTCACACCGTTCAGGGGTATGCGCGTGAGGCATTGATTCGTAGAAGAGATTTCGGATGGGAACTTTTCGCAACGGTGGCAATCTTACTCGCAGACGGTGCTTATCGTCTCCCGCTTCTCCTCCCTGAGCGGGTGCCTTAATCAAAGTTAAGGCGTTTCGCCCCCGGTTTACTTCCCCTTTACCGGGGGTTTTTTATTTCAGGCCGTGGGGCCAGTCCCCGCGGCCAGCCGGGCCCGCAGCCACCCCTCGAGCACGGCGCGCGCTTCGTCGACGCCCTCGCCGGACGGACTCGAGAACAGCAGCACCTCGCCCAGCGCCCCGGTTTCGGCCAGGCGCCGCTGCGCGAGCTCCAGCGCCGCCCTGCGCTCGGCGCGCGAGAGCTTGTCCGCCTTCGCCAGCAAGACGAGAAGCGGCAGGCGCAACGGCGCGACCCAATCGAGCATGCCGAGGTCGTGCGGCATGAACGGATGCCTTGCGTCCATGATCACCACCACGCCGGCGAGCGAAGCTCGGCCCCTGAGGTAGCCGCCGACCAGTGCGTCCCACTGGGCGCGCACCGACTGCGGCACCCGCGCATAGCCGTAACCGGGGAGATCGACCAGCCGTGCCCGACCGCCGAGGTCGTAAAAGTTTATGGTCTGGGTGCGTCCCGGCGTCTTGCTGAAGAACGCGAGCCGTTTGCGCTTGACGAGCGCGTTGATCGCGCTCGACTTGCCGACGTTCGAGCGGCCCGCAAACACCAGCTCGGGGACACCCTCGGGCGGCAGCTCCGAAAGCTTGCCGACAGAAGCGATGAATGCAGCCTGCGAAAACACGCTCATATGGCGGTGAAGGAAGCGGAAACTGTAATAAAATTACCGGTTTTCACCCGGGACCGAGGGAGCAGCCGAATGATTCGAGTACTGGCGTTCAGTGCCAGCGTCGCACTGTTTTGGGCAGGCGCCGCCTTCGCGCAAGATACCGCGAAACCCGATCCGGCCAAGGGACAGACGATCGTGAACCAGGTCTGCGCCGCCTGCCATGCCCCGGACGGAAACAGCGTCGCCCCGGCGAATCCCAAGCTTGCGGGGCAATTTTCCGAATATCTCTACAAGCAGCTGAATAATTTCAAAGCTCACGGTGGCAAGAAGGCGGAGCGCGAAAGCCCGATTATGGCCGGAATGGTGGCCAACCTCTCCGATGCCGACATGAAGAACCTCGCCGCCTATTTTTCCGAGCAAAAGCTGAAGCCCGACGTCGCTCGGGACAAGAACCTTGCGGCGATCGGCCAGAAGCTCTACCGCGGCGGCAACGCCGCCACCGGCGTGGTCGCGTGTGAGGGATGCCACGGGCCCTCCGGGGCCGGGATTCCGATCCAGTATCCCCACATTGCCGGCCAGTATGCCGAGTACGTCGAGACCCAGCTCAAGGCTTTCCGATCGGGCGCGCGCGCCAACGACCCGAACGGCATGATGCGCGGCGTTGCGGCGCGCATGACCGACGACGAAATCAAAGCGGTGGCCCAGTACGTAGCCGGGCTGCGCTAGCCGGCACGCTCCGACGCGTGGCGCGGACTCCGCGCACGATGTTCGACCTCCTCGTTATCGGCTCCGGCCCCGGCGGCTATCGCGCCGCGGTACTTGCGGCGCAACGCGGTCTTAGGGTCGCGATCGCCGAGAAGGATGCATGGGGCGGCGCGTGCCTGAACCGCGGCTGCGTGCCGAAGAAGACCTGGTACAGCACCGCGCGCCTCGCGGCCGCCGCGCCCGGCCTGGCCGAGCGCGGACTGCGCGGCGCCCTGGCGCCGGATCTCGCAGCGGCGTGGCGCTACCAGCGCAAGGTTGTCGAGACCGTGCGCGCGAGCTACGTCGACTATCTGGCCCGACTCAAGATCACTCGCCTGCACGGTGCGGCGCGCTTCGTCGACGGCGGGCGCGTGGCGATCGGCAGCGAGACGATCGAGGCCGGACACGTCGTGGTCGCCACCGGGTCGCGTCCCGTCCTGCCGCAAAGCGCGCGCGGAATCTCGCGCGTACTCACCACTGACGAGCTGTTCGAGCGGCCGCTGCCCTCGGGCTCGCGCGTCGCGCTGCTCGGCAGCGGCGCGGTGGGCGCCGAGATGGCGTTCATCCTGCCGCGCCTCGGGCTCGAGCTGGTGTGGCTGACCGGCAGCGAGCCGTTGGCGCGGTCGCGTTTCAGCACGAGCGCGCGCAAGCGTCTCCATGAGGCGCTTTCCGCGCAGGGCGTCACGGCGCGTACCGGGAGCCGGCCGCTGGGCGCGGCGGCCGACGGCGACGGCGTGCGACTCGAATTGCCCGGCGGCGCGCAAGAGCGGGTCGATTGGGTGCTCGCCGGCACTGGACGCACGCCCAACACCGACAATCTCGGCTTGCAGGCTGCGGGGGTGGGTACGCATCGGAACGGATTCATCGCGGTCGACTCCGCGCAACGCACTTCGGCGCAACGGGTTTTCGCGATAGGCGATTGCGCCAATCCAGCCATGACAGCCAATCACGCGCTGGCAGAGGCAACCATCGCAGTGGCGAACATCGTCGCGCCCGGTTTGGGCCAGGCGCGCGCCGGCTGGGTTCCGGAGGTCGTCCATTCGGCCCTCGAGCTCGCCCGCGCCGGCGCAACCGAAGACGAGCTGGAGGACGCAGATACAGAGTATGCGGTGGGCTTCTCAGCTTTCGGCGCAAATCCGGCCGCGCTCGCGGAGGGCTCGGCCGACGGCTACGTGAGACTGCTCGTGGACCGCGCGGACGGCGCCCTGCTCGGCTGCGAATTCGCCGGCGCCGACGCGAGCGAGCTGATCCACCTGGCGCAGCCCGGCGCCGCAGGCGAACCCCTGCTCGCCCGGCTAGCGCAGGCCCGTTTCACCCACCCGAGCCGCAGCGAGGAGTTCCTCAACGCAGCTGAGGCGCTGGTCGCGTCGTGGGGAGTGGCGCCGGCGCGGTAGCGGCGGAATAACTGTGCGCGGAGGGTGTTAGCTCGGGAGTCTGTCCAACGATCCAAAGAGGGGCTTCCGATGATCAAGAAATTCGCCGCGTTCGCCGCGGCATCCGTACTTGCAGTTGCCGCGGGTTGCGCCAGCATGTCGACGCCGGATGGCGTCCAGGCGTCGGGCGGCAAGCTGACCGACAAAGCGGGCATGACCCTGTACACCTTCGACAAGGATCCCGCGGGCGCGGGCAAGAGCATGTGCAACGGCGGTTGCGCAAGGAACTGGCCGCCGCTGGCGGTTTCCGCAGGCGAGCGGCTGAGCGGGAACTGGACCGTGGTGACGCGGGACGACGGCGGCAGGCAATGGGCCTACAAGGGCAAGCCGCTCTACCTGTGGGTGAAGGACCAGAAGCCGGGCGACGCGACGGGCGACGGTTTCCGCGGTGTGTGGCACGTGGCGCGCCGGTAGAATAGCCGTGCATGGATGAGCGGCACGCGATAGTCGACCTGATCCCGCGGCTGCGGCGCTACGCCCGCGCTCTGGTCGGCGATCGCGCCACCGCCGACGACCTGGTGCAGGACACGCTCGAGCGCGCCTGGGCGAAGTTCCATCTTTATCGTAGCGGCACGGACTTGCGCGCGTGGCTGTTCACGGTCATGCACAACGTGCACGTCAACCGAATCCGTGCGCTGCGTCCGACCGATGTCCTGGCGGACGATATGCCCGAAACGGCACAGCGCGCCGCGCAGGGCGACCCGCTCATGGTGCGGGACCTGGATCGCGCGCTGGCAAAATTGCCGCAAGAGCAGCGCGAAGTGCTGCTCCTGATTGCACTGGAGGACATGAGTTACGACGAGGCGGCGCGCGCCCTCGGCATCCCGATCGGGACGGTTATGTCCCGCCTGTCGCGTGCGCGGGAAAGGCTGCGTGTATCGATGCTTGATGTGCCCGCATCGACCAAGCTGACGATCGTAAAGTGAGCGCATGAAATGAGTTCAGATCTGCCCATCACCGAAGCGGACTTGCAGGCCTACGTCGACGGTCGTCTGGCGCAGGCCCGCTGCGCCGAGGTCGAGACATGGCTGACGACTCGTCCGGACGAGGCCGAGCGCATCGTCCAGCTCCGCGGCCAGCGCGACGCCCTGCGCGCCTTCTATGACCCGGTGCTCGACGAGCCCGTTCCGGGTCGCCTCATGCGCCCTGCGGCACGCGGTCCGCGCGCGCGCGAATTTGCGCTGGCGGCAGGCTGGGTTGCGCTCGGCCTGCTCGCGGGCGTGCTCGCGGGTTGGCAGCTGCACGACTGGCAGGCGAGCCCGATGCCGGCAATGAGCGAAGGGGCTTCGATCGCGCGTAGCGCGGCGGTGGCGCATGCGACCTATTCACCCGAAGTGCGCCATCCGGTGGAGGTCGCCGCGGATCAGCAGGCGCATCTGGTCGCCTGGCTGTCGAAGCGTCTCGGCGCGCCGGTGCGCGCGCCGGCGCTGGAGGTGGCCGGTCTGTCGCTGGTCGGCGGCCGCCTGCTTCCGGGCGAGGGCGATCCTTCGACTGGACCGCAACCCGCTCCGGTGGCGCAATTCATGTACCAAGGCGGCAAGGGACAGCGCGTCACGCTGTACGTGCGCACCGAAGCGCGCGATCACGGCGAGACGGCGTTCCGCTTTGCGCGCGAAGGAAGCGTGAGCGTGTTCTACTGGATCGATCGCAACTTCGGTTACGCGCTCTCCTCGGGCGATCTCGACCGCGCGGAGCTGCTGCGCGTGGCCAATCTCGTCTACAAGCAGCTCAATCCCTGAGCCTGACACGGGCTTCAGCATCGCATCCGGCGAGGCGCTGCGTGCGTATCATCGGCATGTAAGGAATGCGCCATGCGCACGACCAAGTAGAACGAGGAGCATGCTCATGTTGATCCGTACCAGCTCCGACGTTGCACCGTCGGAGATCACGCCGAAGTCCGTCTACCTGCGCCGCCGCGCCTTTCTGGCGCGGGCGGTTGCGCTGGGGCTCGTGGCGCCGCTGCTGCCAGCGCAAGCGCGGGCGGCCGGGGCGCGCATGCTGCCCGGCCGGCGCTGGCCGCTCAGCACCGGCGAGAAACCGACGCCGTACAAAGACGTCACCACCTACAACAACTTCTACGAATTCGGCACTGGCAAAGACGACCCGGCGGTCTACGCGCCGAAGATGAAGACCAGGCCGTGGGCCGTCACGGTAGACGGCGAAGTCAAGCACGGGGGCGAGTTCGGCATCGAAGATCTGCTGAAGCTCGCGCCGATGGAGGATCGCATCTATCGCCACCGCTGCGTCGAGGCGTGGTCGATGGTGATTCCCTGGGTCGGTTACCCGCTTGCCGAGTTGATCAAGCGGGTGGAGCCGACGGGGCGCGCCAAATTCGTCGCCTTCACCACCAAGTTGGACACCGAAACGATGATCGGCACGCGGATGCCGATGCTCGATTGGCCCTACGTCGAGGGTCTGCGGCTGGACGAAGCGATGCACCCGCTGGCCCTGCTGACGTTCGGCCTGTACGGCGAGGTGCTGCCGAACCAGAACGGCGCGCCGGTACGCATGGTGCTGCCATGGAAGTACGGCTTCAAGAGCGCCAAGTCGATCGTGCGCATCACTTTCACCGAGCAGCAGCCGAAGACCGCCTGGAACCAGGCGGCGCCGAACGAGTACGGGTTCTATTCGAACGTGAACCCGAATGTTGACCACCCGCGTTGGAGCCAGGCGCGCGAGCGCCGCATCGGCGAAGGCGGCTTCTTCACGCGCAAACGCAAGACGCTCATGTTCAACGGCTACGCGGATCAGGTCGCCAGACTCTACGCGGGCATGGATCTGAAGAAGTTCTTCTGAGGACCGGCCGATGTGGCAGCCCCGCCGGCGTCAGCTCGCCACGATCAAAGCTGCAGTTTTTGCGCTCTGCCTGGTGCCGTTTGCGCACCTGGTCTGGGGGGTTGCATACGACGCGCTGGGCGCCAATCCGGTGGAGGCCGTGACGCATTCGACCGGCTGGTGGACCCTGTTTCTGCTCTGTGCGACGCTTACCGTGACGCCTTTGCGGCGCGCGACCGGCGCCAACTGGCTGCTCAAGCTGCGGCGCATGCTCGGCCTTTATGCGTTCTTCTACGTTGCGCTGCACTTCCTTACCTACATCTGGCTCGATCAGTGGTTCGATCTTGCGGCGATCGCCGGGAACGTGCTTCAGCGCCCCTACATCACGGTCGGTTTCACCGCGTTTCTGCTGCTGGTGCCGCTCGCGGCCACCTCGACCGACGCAATGCAGCGCCGGCTCGGACGCAATTGGCAGCGCGTGCACCGCTTCATCTATCTGATCGCGGCATTCGGTGTGCTGCACTTCTGGTGGCTGGTAAAGCGCGACATCACACAGCCGGCAATATTCGCCCTGGTGCTCTCCTGCCTGCTCGGGGTGCGGCTGTACTGGTCTTTGCGCAGACGCGCGGGCGCTGCCCGCCCGGCGGTGGCTACGTCGGGCGGATGATGTAGCCGCCGGACTTTTCGTCGCGCTCGAGGGACAGGAGCTTGCGTTTCTGCGCCTCCTCGAGCAGGTCGGAAAAGGCGCGAAAGCCGTAGTAGGATTCGTTGAATCCGGGGTTGCGCCGCTTGAGCGCCTGCTTCACCATCGAACCCCAGATGCGCTCGTCCTCGCCGCGCTCGGCAACCAGGGCCTCGACGGTGCCGAGCACCAGATCCATCGCCTCCTGCATCTTGTCGTCGCTGGCCGCCGCCTCCTTGCTCGCGCCCGCGGGACGCGCCTCTTTGCGCTTTCGCGCCGCGCGGCGCTTCACCTCTTCTTCGCGCACCAGATCGTCGTAGTAAATGAACTCGTCGCAGTTTGCGATCAGGAGATCCGAAGTCGAATTCTTTACTCCTACGCCGATGACGATCTTGGCGTTCTCTCGCAACTTCGAGACCAGTGGCGAAAAATCCGAATCGCCGCTGATGATGACGAAGGTGTCGACGTGCGACTTGGTATAACAAAGGTCGAGCGCATCGACGACCATGCGGATGTCCGCGGAATTCTTGCCCGACTGGCGCACATGCGGAATTTCGATCAGCTCGAACGACGCGCCGTGCATGGTCGATTTGAACTCCTTGTAGCGCTCCCAGTCGCAGTAGGCCTTCTTCACCACAATGCTGCCCTTCAGCAGCAGCCGCTCCAGCACTCGGCTGATGTCGAACTGGGCGTACTTCGCATCGCGTACGCCGAGCGCGATGTTCTCGAAATCGCAGAACAGCGCCATGTTGCGGGTTTCTTGCTGGGCAGCCATACGACTAGTCTAGCGCCTTCGGCGCCTGCGGTCCCGCCGGCACGGCGCTGCCGCCGAGCATGCCGGCGGGCGCGTGCGTCTGCCGGCGCTGCAGCCGATCCGAGAATCGCTCGAAGTAGATGTAGATGACAGGGGTGATGTAGAGCGTTAGCACCTGTGACAGCATCAGGCCGCCGACGACGGCGAGGCCGAGCGGCTGGCGGGCGTCGCCGCCGACGCCGAACGCGAGCGCGATCGGCAGACTGCCCATGAGGGCGGCCATGGTCGTCATCATGATCGGACGGAAGCGGACCATGCAGGCTTCAAAGATCGCGTCGTGCGGTCCCTTGCCTTCCTTACGCCGAGCCTCGATCGCGAAGTCGATCATCATGATTGCGTTCTTTTTCACGATGCCGACCAGCATGATGATGCCGACGAAGGCGTACATGTTCAGGTCGAGGCCGAACAATTTCAGCGTCAGCAGCGCGCCAAGCCCTGCCGTCGGCAATCCGGAGAGGATGGTCAGCGGATGGATGAAGCTCTCGTACAGGATGCCGAGCACGAGGTAGATGACGACGATCGCAAGTACCAGCAGGATGCCCATGCCCTGCAGCGAGTCCTCGAACGCCTGTGCGGTGCCGGAGAAGCTCGCGGTGAGAGTGGCCGGCACCTGCAGTTGGCGCATCGCGCCGCGGATCGTGTCGATCGCCTGCGACAGGGAGACCCCGGGCTTGAGGTCGAACGAGAAGGTTACCGAGGGCAACTGCCCCTGGTGGCTGACCGTCAGCGGGCCCAGGCCGTAGGACAGCGTCGCCACCGCGTCCAGCGGAACCAAGGCGCCGCTCGAGGATCGGATGTACAGCGACGGCAGGGCGGCAGGACCGCGCTGGAACCGCGGCTCCACCTCCAGAATCACCGAGTACTGGTTGGTCGCGGTGTAGATCGTCGATACCTGCTGCGAGCCGTAGGCGGCACCGAGCGCGACTTCGAGCTGCTGCGCACTGACGCCGAGTGTCGAAGCCTTGGCCCGATCGATGTCCACCCTGACCTGCGGCTGGTGGATCTGCAGATCGCTCGCCACGTCGACCAGGGTCGGGATCGACTTGAGCTTGTCCTCGATGATCGGCACCCAGTGGTACAGCTCTTCGGTGCTCGCGCCGCGCAGCGTGTATTGGTACGGGCTCTTCGTCAGCTGGCCGATGCGGATGGTCGGAATGTTCTGCATGAAGGCCTTGATTCCGACCAGGTCCTGGAGCTTGGGCCGCAGCTGCCGGATGACCTCGTCCGCCGAGACCCTTTCCGAGCGTGGCTTGAGGGTGATGAACATGCGGCCGCGATTGAGCGAAGGATTGAAGCCGCTGGCGCCGATGAACGACATCACACCTTCCACATTCGGGTTGCGGCGCACGATGTCGGCCACCTGCTGCTGCAGCTTCGCCATCGCATCGAAGGAAATATCCTGCGGCGCCTCGGTGAAGCAGAAGATCTGCCCCGTATCTTCGGTCGGCAGAAATCCCTTCGGCATGCGCGCGAACAGGAACCCCGTTGCCACCGTGATGGCGAGGAATACGAGCATGACGAAACGGCCGTGCGCCAGAGACCACTCCAGCGTTACCCGGTAGGCGTGGCGCAGTGCCTCGAATCCGCGCTCCGACAACTGGTAGATCCTGCCGTGCACGACGCCGTGCTGCGGCTTGAGCAGCCGACTGGACATCATCGGCGTGAGAGTCAGCGAGACGAAGCCCGAGATCAGAACCGCCGTGATTATCGTCACCGCGAACTCGTGCAGCAGGCGCCCGACGATGCCTCCCATGAAGAACACCGGGATGAACACCGCGGCGAGCGAAAGAGTCATCGAAAGGATGGTGAACGAGATCTCCCTCGATGCGTCGAGCGTGGCCTGGAAGCGGCTCTTGCCGCCTTCCATGTGGCGCGAAATGTTCTCCAGCATCACGATCGCGTCGTCGACCACGAAGCCGACGCAGAGCGTGAGCGCCATCAGGGAAATGTTGTCGAGGCTGTATCCCAGCGCGTACATCACGCCGAAAGTACCGACGATCGACATCGGCAGCGCGATGCTGGGAATCAGGGTCGCCGAGAGGTTACGCAGGAACAGGAAGATCACCATCACCACCAGCGTGAGCGCGAGCAGCAGCGTGAACTCCACCTCCTCGACGGACTGGCGGATGGTGACCGAGCGGTCGAACAGCACCTCCATCGTGACGCCTGCCGGCACCTCGGCGCGGAAAGTGGGCAGCAGCTTCTTCACCGCGTCGACGACCTGGATCGTGTTGGTGCCGGGCTGGCGGTAGATCCCGAGCACGATCCCGCGCTTGTCCTTGAACCAGGCGGCGACCTTGTCGTTTTCTACGCCGTCGACGACGCGCCCCAGCTGCTCGAGATGGACCGGAGAGCCGTTGCGGTAGCTGACGATCACCGGCCGAAAGGCGGCGGCGTCGAACAGCTGCCCGTTCGCCTGAACCGCGAACAGGCGGTCTTTGCCGTACAGCGTTCCCGTCGGCAGGTTCACATTGGCCTGGGCGATCGCCTGCTGCACCTCGTTGATGCCGACGCCGCGCGAGGCGAGCGCGCCCGGATCGACCTGGGCCCGAACCGCGTATTTCTGTTGTCCGTAGACCTGAACCTGCGCCACGCCGGTGATAGTCGATATGCGCTGGGCAAGGAACGTCTCGGCATACTCGTCCACCGTCGACAGCGGCAGGGTATCCGAGGTGAGGGCGAGGTAGAACACCGCGAAGTCGCCGGGGTTCACCTTGCGGAAAGAGGGCGGCGCCGGCATCGCCGAGGGAAGCTGGCGCGCGGTCGCCGCGATGGCCGAGTTCACGTCCTGCGCGGCGGCATCGATGTCGCGATCGAGCGCGAACTGGAGCGTTATCTGGGTTACGCCCTGGCCACTCACGGAATACATGGAGTCGATCCCGGCGATGGTCGAAAACCGCTTCTCGAGAGGGGTCGCCACCGCCGAGGCCATGGTTTCCGGGCTGGCGCCCGGCAACTCGCCCCGCACCTGGATGGTGGGGAAGTCCACATTCGGCAGCGAGCTGACCGGCAGCAGCCGGTAGCCGACGATGCCGAACATGAGTATGCCGACCATGACCAGAACGGTCATGACGGGGCGCCTGACGAACAGCTCGGAAAGGTTCACGATGCGTCAGGTCGCACGACGACCTTGACCCCCGGCGCCAGCCGTAGCTGGCCGCGCGTGACAACCCGCTCCCCTTTGGCCAGGCCCTCGGCAATGACCGTCAGATCGCCCTCGGTGCGCGCCACCCTGACCTCGCGCACTTCGGCGGTCGCGTCTTGCTTGAGCACGAACACGAATTCTCCCTGCGGGCCGGTCTGCACGGCGACCGACGGCACCACGATCGCGTTGGTCTGATCGTAGAGCTTGAGGGCTACGTTGACGAACTGCCCCGGCCACAGCGCAAGGTCGAGGTTTTCGAACTCGGCTCGCAGTTTGATCGTTCCGGTGCTGACGTCGACCGCGTTGTCGACAAATACCAGGCGGCCGGTCGCGAGCGGCGCGCGCTGAGTGTCGGTGCTGCGCACGGCAACTTCGAGCGGACCGTCGACCATGTGACGCCGGATCTCGCTCAGGCGCTGTTCGGGAACCGCGAACGTCGCATAGATGGGCTTGACCTGGTTGATGACCACCAGCGGGTTGGTGTCGTTCGCCTTCACCAGGTTACCGAGCTGCAGCATGATCCGACCGACGTAGCCGTCGATCGGCGAGCGAATGGTGCAGTACTGAAGATTCAGGCGCGCGGTCTCGACCGCGGCCTGGCTTGCCTTGAGCGCCGCCGCCGCCGTTTCCGCGGCGGTGCGGAACTGCGCGTAGGCCTCCTTCGAGACGAAGTGTTTCTCGAGCAGATCGAAGTAGCGCCGCTCCTGCGAGCGGGCCTGGTCGCTGCTCGCCTTGTCGCGCGCATAGTTCGCTTCCGCTTGGCGCAACGCCGCTTCGAACGGCCGCGCGTCGAGCCGGAACAGCACGTCGCCCTTGCGCACCGCCTGACCCTGGCGGAAATTGACCTCGACGATTTGCCCGTCCACGCGCGCCTTGATCGCGACGGTCGAGTAGGCGTCGACGTTGCCAATGGCGCGCAAGATCACAGGCATATCGCGCTCCGCAGCGACGGCGACCGACACCGGGACCGCCGGCCTGCCTGCGGGGCGCTTCTTGTCGTTCGCGCCGCCATCAGCAGCAACGTGCGTCGCCGCGGTTCCCGCCAGTATGACGGCCACGGCGATGCTCGCCACCGCCAGGGCTCGTGAACGGGAAGAGGTCGTCATCTTGGGCGCCGGGGGGCCGGCGTTCGGAATTGGGTTGGCTATGAAGTGTCGGGAGGCGCTTCGCACAGCGCGCCGACAATCTACGGCAAGATTCTCTCTAGGGCAAAGAGATCTTGGACCGCCTCACGGCTACGGATCAGGTGTGCCACGGCGCCGTCGACCATCACTTCGGCCGCGCGCGGCCGCGAGTTGTAGTTCGAGCTCATGCTCATGCCGTAGGCGCCCGCCGACATCACCGCCAGCAGGTCGCCTGAGGCGGCGACCAGCGGGCGTTGCCGTGCCAGGAAATCGCCGCTCTCGCAGACCGGTCCGACCACGTCGTAGGTCGCGGGCCGGGCCCCGGGCGGTGCTTCGCGCACGGCGCGCACCTCGTGCCAGGCGTCGTACAGCGCCGGGCGCAGCAGGTCGTTCATCGCCGCATCGACGACCAGGAAGCTCTTGGCCGCCCCCGGCTTGACGTACTCGACGCGCGTCAGCAGCAGACCCGCGTTGCCGACGATCGAGCGCCCCGGATCGAGGATCAGCCTGGCGCGGCCGGCCTTGACCGTGGCCAGGGCGCCGGTGACGAATTCGGCCACCGGTCGCGGCGCTTCGTCCCGGTAGCGGATTCCGATGCCGCCCCCCAGATCGACGTGCGCAAGCGCGATCCCCGCCGCCTCCAGGCGCTCCGCCAGTGCGCCGATGCGAGCCGCGGCCTCGATGAACGGTGCCGAGTCCATGAGCTGGGAGCCGACGTGGCAGCCGATGCCGTGGATTTCGATGTTCGGCATTCGCGCCGCTTTGGCGTAGAGGCGCTCGGCGTCATCGTGCGGCACCCCGAACTTGCTTTGCCTTAGCCCGGTCGAGATGTAGGGGTGCGTTCTAGCATCGACGTCGGGATTGACCCGGAAAGCCACGGGCGCGCGCTTGTCGAGCCGCTCCGCTACCGCGTTCACGCGCTCGAGTTCTGGCTCCGACTCCAGGTTGATGCACATCACGCCGGCCAGAAGCGCCTGCTCGATCTCCAACGCCGTCTTGCCGACCCCTGAAAACAGGGTCTTACGCGGGTCTCCTCCGGCAGCCAGAACGCGCGCCAGCTCTCCGCCCGAAACGATATCGAAACCGGCGCCGAGCTTCGCCATGAGCGCGAGCACCGCAAGGTTCGGGTTTGCCTTGACCGAGTAGCAGATGAGCGCATCGCGTCCGGCGAGGGCGTCCGAATACTCCGCGTAGGCGCCCTCGATAGCGGCGCGGGAGTAGACGTAGCACGGGGTACCGAAGCGCCGCGCCAGCTCATCGAGCGGCACCTGTTCGGCGCAAAGCGTGCCGTTGCGGTAGGCGAAGGCCACGCGGCGGCTATTTCTTTTCGGACGCGCCGCTGTCGCGCTCGGTGTCCGCGGGATAGGGCACGGGCTTGTAGGGCTCGGTCTTACGCGGCTTGACGCCGGGCGGCGGATTGTCGCGAAAGTACAGGTCGCCTCTTTGTCCGCAGCCGGCGAGAACCGCGAGCGCGGTGATCACGGCGAGGAGAAAAGCGGAACGCATCGCGTCGCGACAGGTAAAATGTCCATGTTATCACGCACTTTCGTTGCCCCATGACGGACTCCGAATTCGAAGCGCTCACGGATGCTGCACTGGAGCGTATTGAGCAGGCCATTGAAGCGAGCGGCGTCGACGCCGACCTGCAGTCCAAGGCGGGCGGCGTGCTCGAGGTCGAGTTCGAAAACGGCAGCAAGATGATTATCAATCGCCACGGCGCGGCGCGAGAAATCTGGGTCGCGGCCAAGTCCGGGGGCTTCCATTTCCGCTGGGACGGCTCGCTATGGCGCGACACGCGCGACGGCAGCGAACTATTCGCTGCCTTGTCCCGGCTCGTTTCCGCTCAGAGCGGCCAAGGAGTGGTACTGCGCGCTTGACCTGCCAGCCCGCCGCTATTGCGCGGGCTGTGGCGCCGGCGGGATCGGTGGTGCGACGGACGGCGGCATCGGAGGGGTGGCAGCCGGCACCACCACCTGCGGCGCTGCGGACGGCTCGACCGGAATGTTTTCCTGATAGAAATATTCCGGAACCGGCTTGTCGTCGGGGATCGTGGGATCCGGCCCGGTTTCCACCAGGACCACGCCGGGCGGCGGCGTGAGTTCCATTTCGGGCACGCCCTTCAAGGCGTGATGCATGAAATCGATCCAGACCGGCAGCGCCACCGCACTGCCGGTCTGATTGCGGCCCAGTGTCTTCGGTTGATCGAAGCCGACCCAGGTGATGCCCACCAGCGTCGGCTGGAAGCCGCAGAACCAGGCATCCACGAACTCGTTGGTGGTTCCGGTCTTGCCGGCGAGGTCGTTGCGGCCCAGGCGCCGGGCGCGGGCGGCGGTTCCGTAGCGGGTAACGTCGTGCAGCATGCTATCGATGAGAAAGGCATTTCTCGCGTCGATTACGCGCAAGCGCTCGTCGCCCGCGTGCTGCGGGTGGGCGATGCCCTGCGGATCGCCGCGGTCGTCGACGATCTTTTCGATAAAGTAGGGCTGCAGCAGGTATCCGCCGTTGGCGAACACAGAATAGGCGCGAGCCATTTGCCACGGCGTCACCGATCCCGCGCCCAACGCCATCGTCAGATAAGGCGGGTGCCTGTTCGCATCGAAGCCAAAGCGCGTGATGTAATCCTGGGCATACTTGGTGCCGATTGCCTGCAGGATGCGGATCGACACCATGTTCTTCGACTTCGCGAGTGCCGTGCGCATGCGCATCGGACCCTCGAACCTGCCGTCATAGTTGTTCGGTTCCCAGGGCTGGCCACCGGTCACTTCGGGGTCGATCACGATCGGCTCGTCGGGGATTACGGTTGCCGGCGTGAACCCCTTCTCCAACGCAGCCGAGTAGATGAACGGTTTGAACGACGAGCCGGGCTGGCGCCATGCTTGGGTGACGTGGTTGTACTTGTTGCGCCTGAAATCAAAGCCCCCCACCAGTGCCCGCACCGCGCCGTCCTGTGGATCCACGGCGACGAACGCGCCCTCGACTTCAGGCAGCTGCACGATCTCCCAGCGTTTGCGGCCCACCCGCTCGACGCGCACTATCGCGCCCCGTCGTATGCGCATTCGCGGCGGCGCCGAAGAACGAAGCGCGGACGCCGCGAACTTCAGGCCTTCGCCCGAAATCTCGATCGTGTCGCCGTTGCGCAAAGCAGCCTCGACCCTGCGTGGCGTCGCCGTGAGCACGACGGCCGGCAGCAGCTCGTCGCTGTCGGTATATTCCGAGAGTGCCTCGTCGTAGTCCTCGTCTTTCGGCGCATCCGGAAGCGCGGCGAAACCCTCCGGTCCGCGATAGCCATGTCGACGGTCGTAATTCTGGAGGCCTCGACGCAGGGCGGCATATGCGGCCTCCTGATCGCCCTTGCGAATCGTGGTGTAGACGCGAAATCCCCTGCTGTAGGCGTCATCCGGATACTGCTCGTGGACGGCCTGGCGCACCATCTCGGCAACGTAGTCTGCGTGCACCGGGTACTCACTCGTTTCGCGATGCGTTCGCACCGGAGCCGCGAGCGCTTGCGCATACTGGGCATCGGTGATGTAGCCCAGCTCGTGCATGCGCCGTAGCACATATTGCTGCCGTCTCTTCGCGCGCTGCGGGCTGGCGATCGGGTTGTAGCTGGATGGCGCTTTCGGCAACCCCGCCAGCATGGCCGCCTCCGCAAGGGTAAGTTGGTCGAGCGACTTGCCAAAATAGGTCTGCCCGGCGGCGGCGAAGCCGTAGGCGCGCTGGCCCAGGTAGATCTGGTTGATATACAGCTCCAGGATCTGGTCCTTGGAGAGGCTGTGTTCGATCTTGAACGCCAGCAGCGCCTCGTAGAGCTTGCGAGTGAAGGTCTTTTGCGACGACAGGAAGAAGTTGCGCGCCACTTGCATCGTTATAGTGCTCGCACCCTGGCGCTTGCCGCCGGCGAGAAGATTCGAATACGCGGCACGTACCACGCCAACGTAGTCGATGCCGGCGTGCTGGTAGAAGCGTTCGTCCTCGGCCGAGATGATCGCGTCTTTGAGAAACTTGGGGACTTCGCTAATCGAGATTACCGAACGACGTTCCTCGCCGAATTCGCCAATCAGGGCACCGTCTTCGGTGTAGATGCGCAGCGGAACCTTCGGCTGATAATCGGTGAGAGAGTCGAGCGACGGCAGGTTCGGATAGGCGAGTGCAACGACCAGCGCAGCGACCGCCAAACCGACCGCAACGCTGCCCGCAAGCAACGCCAGCGGAAAGGTCAAAAAACGATGCCACATCAAGGCAGTTAGGACCGAGGAGGAGGGTTACACCCTCGATGGAGAAAGGGGGGCATTATAGAGGGTCCCTCCGTGTGGAAAATTCACTAGACACTGGATAGAGTTGTTGCTAGCATTTAACGCAATTTCTACGTATTGCGCCTAAAGGGCCGGTACGAAAAGGAAAATAACGATGGAACTCGATATTTTCAAGCCGAAGGCGCTGCCGGTGTTCGGGCTGGATATCAGCTCGTCGTCGGTCAAAATGATCGAGATCGTCGACGCCGGCAAGGGGGCGTATCGCGTCGAACGCTACTCGATCGAGCCCCTGCCACGCGAGGCCGTGGTGGACGGCAACATAAACAACCTGGAAGCGGTAGCCGAGTCGGTCAAGCGAGCGCATAAACGGCTTGCGACGCGTACCAAACATGTCGCGATGGCCGTGCCCTCGGGGGCGGTCATAACCAAGAAGATCATCGTTCAGGCGGGTTTGCGCGAGGACGAACTCGAGCTCCAGGTCGAGACCGAGGCGAACCAGTACATCCCCTTCGCTCTGGACGAGGTCAATCTTGACTTCCAGCTGATAGGCCCGGCGCCCTCGAACCCTGAAGAGGAAGAGGTGCTGATCGCTGCCACCCGAAAGGAGAAGGTCGAGGATCGGGTCGCGGTGGCGGAGTCTGCCGGACTGAAAGCGCTGGTTATGGACGTCGAGTCGTACGCACAGCAGAGCGCGCTCGCACTCGTGGTAGAGCAGCTGCCGAACGGCGGCAAGGACCAGAATATCGCCGTGGTCGATATCGGTGCCAACGTGATGCACGTCACCGTCCTGCGCAACGACCAGTCGGTTTATACCCGCGAACAGGCCTTCGGCGGCAACCAGTTGACACAGGACATCGTGAGCCGCTACGGCATGAGCGTGGAAGAGGCGGAAAACGCAAAGCGCTCGGGGGGGTTGCCGGACGACTTTGAGACGGAGGTGCTGCGGCCCTTCATGGACAATCTCTCCATGGAGGTGCAACGCGCGTTGCAGTTCTTCTTCACCTCGACGCAGTACAACGCCGTGGACCAGATCCTGCTGGCCGGCGGATCCGCGGTGATCCCGGGTCTCGATGAGGCGGTGAACACCCGCACGCAAGTGCCCACCATGGTGGCGAATCCGTTTGCCGCAATGCAGACCGCGTCGCGTATCCAACTCAAGCGCCTGATAGTTGACGCGCCGTCGTTGATCGTCGCATGCGGGCTCGCCATGCGGAGGTTTGATCCGGTATGACGATTCGCATCAATCTACTTCCACACCGTGACGAGCGCCGCAAGCGCGCACGGACGCATTTCGCCGTCGTGGCGGGCATGACCGCGGTTCTTGGCGTCGTGATATGGGGCGCGGGACACGTAGTGAATGCCAACCGCGTGGCCACGCAACAAGACCGCAACACATTCTTGAAGGGAGAAATCGCGAAGCTCGACAAGCAAATCGCGGACATCAAGAAGCTCAAGGACGAAATTCAGGCGTTGCTCGCGCGCAAGCAGATCATTGAGACTCTCCAGGCGGACCGGGCTCAGACCGTCCACCTGCTCGATCAGCTGGTCCGCCAGATGCCCGAGGGGGTCTATCTCAAAAGCCTCAAGCAGAAGGGCTTAGCCATTCGCCTGGACGGTTACGCGCAGTCCAACGCCCGAGTCTCGAGTCTTATGCGCAACATCGAATCCTCTCCCTGGCTCGAGAAGCCGGAGCTGGTCCAGATCCGTGCTACCCGGGTAGACAAGAAGCGCCTCTCGGAGTTCAACCTCAACTTGTCGCTGAAACCGCTTAAGCCGGAAGAGGAGTCGAAGGCCGGCAAGGGCGGTAAAGCACCGGCCAAAAGAGGCTAAGCCATGGCGATCGATATCAACAAGATCGTCGAAGAGTTCAGGCGTCTCAACTGGCGCGACCCCGGCACTTGGCCGGTATTGCCCAAGCTTGCGGTGTTGCTGGGCATTCTGGTGGCGCTCCCGGTGGCCGCCTATTTCGTCGATTGGCAGGGCCAGCTTGACGAGCTGGAACGAGGCAGGCAGGCGGAAGTGAAGCTCAAGAGCGCCTACGTCATCAAGAAGCGCCAGGCGGTGAACCTCGACCTTTACCAGCAGCAACTGCGCGAGATCGATACCCAGTTCGGTGCTTTGCTGCGGCAGCTGCCCAACAAGTCCCAGATGGACGCGCTGCTGGTTGATATCAACCAGGCAGGTCTGGGGCGAGGCCTTCAGTTCGAGCTGTTCAAGCCGGCAGCCGCGGAAACCATGAAGGAGTTCTACGCCGAGCTCCCGATCCAGGTGAAAGTTGTCGGCACCTATCACGACATGGGCGCGTTCGCGAGCGACGTCGGGCAGCTTTCGCGCATCGTCACGCTTAACGACGTCTCGATTGCAGCCGCGAAGGACGGCACCCTACAGATGGACGCCACGGCTCGCACCTTCCGCTACCTCGACGAAGAGGAAATTGCCGCTCAGCGCAAGGCTCAGCGGGCCGCCAAGAGGGGTCGCCGGTGATGAGAAAGTACCTCGTGTTGGCGGCCGTGGTTTTGCTCGCTGCCTGTGGCAGCGACGAGCATAGCGACCTGCGGCAGGAGCTGAATTCGCTGACCAAGGGGTTGCGTGGACACGTCAACCCGCTGCCGCAGGTGAAGCCCTATGAGCCGGTTCCTTATACGGCGGAAGACCTGGTCGATCCGTTCCGGCCGGATCGCATCGTCATCGTGCAGCAGGGGGGGAATGGTGGCGGAGGTACGCCGGGGCCGGACCTGAACCGGCCCAAGGAGCCTCTCGAGGCATTCCCGCTGGAATCGATCCAGATGGTCGGCACCATCACTCAAGGCAAGCAAACTTTTGGCCTGGTAAAAGCGGGCACGAATCTATACAGGGTCAAGCAGGGTAACTACATGGGCCAGAATTTCGGCGTCATCACGTCGATCGATGAAGGCGAAATCAAATTGACCGAACTGGTCCAGGATGGTAGCGGCGAGTGGGTGCAACGCTCCAGCGCGCTGCAATTGCAGGAGGTAAGTAAACGATGAAAAAGCTAAACGCTCTCTATGCGCTCGCGCTGTGGCTCGCGGGAGCGGGCGCCGCTCTTGCCCAGGTGAACAGCATTGAGGCTTTCAACGTCTCGCAGCAGGACAGCAAGACGGTCGTGCGCGTGACGACCAAGGAGGCGTTGAAGAGCGTTCCACCAAACTTTGCCATCACCTCGCCTGCGCGCATCGCGTTCGATTTCCCGAACACCCTAAACGCACTCGGGCGCGGCAGCCAGACTATCGGCGAGGGTGCGCTGCGCAGCATGAACTTGGTGCAAGGCGCCGGCCGCACCAGGATGGTCCTAAATCTGACTCGCCCGGTGCCCCACGAAGCCAGCATCGACGGCAAAGATCTCGTTATCACGCTCTCGGCGCCGGCAGTGGCGCAAGGAGGCGCAGGGGCGCACTTTGCCGAAGGCAAGGCGGACGTCACGCACGCCGTCCGCAATATCGATTTCCGCCGCGGAGCGGCGGGCTCGGGTCGGGTAGTAGTGGATCTATCGGATTCGTCCACCGGGATCGACATCCGCCAGCAGGGCCAGAGCATCGTGGTCGACTTCCTCAAGACTTCGTTGCCGGAAAACCTGCGCAAGCGCTTTGACGTCATCGACTTTGCGACGCCGGTACAGACCGTCAGCGCGTTCCAGCAGGGCGACAACGTGCGCCTGGTCATCGAGCCCAAGGGCCAGTGGGAACACAACGCATATCAGTCGGACAACCAGTTCGTTGTCGAGGTGAAGCCCGTTGCCGACACGTCCAAGCTCTCAACACGCGGGAAATATAAGGGCGAGAAGCTGTCGCTTAATTTCCAGAATGTCGAGGTCAGGGCGGTACTGAACGTAATCGCGGATTTCACCGACCTCAACATCATTACCAGCGACTCGGTGACCGGCAACATTACGCTGCGCCTGAAGGATGTGCCGTGGGACCAGGCCCTCGACATCATCCTGCAGACGCGCGGTCTCGATATGCGCAAGACCGGCAACGTGATCTGGATCGCGCCGACCGACGAGCTGGCGACGCGTGAAAAGCTTGCGCTCGAAGCGGCGAAGCAGATCAACGACCTGGAGCAGACGCGCACCGAATCGTTTCAGCTGAACTACCAAAAGGCCGCGGAGGTGCAGAAGCTCCTCTCCGACACCAGTCAACGAATTCTGTCCAAACGCGGCAGCGCTGTCGTGGACCCGCGCACGAACACCCTGTTCGTGCAGGACACCCCGACTCGGCTCGCCGAGGTGCGCAAGCTGATCGCCAAGATCGACGTCCCCGTGCGGCAGGTCATGATCGAGGCACGCATCGTGGAAGCAAACGACACGTTCAGCAAAAACCTCGGCGCGCGGCTCGGCTACAACGAGGCGGGTACCGGGCATAAGCTGCTCGGAGATGTGAATACGCGCTTCACATTTGGCGGCGGCTTGGCCAATACGGGGTACCAAACCGGCCAGATTGCCACGCCCCAGCCGAACTTTATGACTGATTCGCTGAACGTGAATCTGCCGGCGGCTGGCCTGAACGCGTTTAGTACGGGGCAGTTCTCGTTCATCCTATTCAACAGCGCGATGAGCCGATTCCTGAACCTCGAGATCAGCGCACTTGAGGCCGACGGCAAGGGCAAGGTGATCTCGAGCCCGCGCGTACTGACTGCCGACCAGGTCGAGGCCGTGATTGAACAGGGCACGGAGATCCCCTACCAGCAGGCCACCTCTTCGGGCGCAACCGCGGTGTCGTTCCGCAAGGCTAACCTGTCGCTCAAAGTCAAGCCCCAGATCACGCCCGACGGCAACGTGATCATGACGCTCGACGTGAACAAGGATCAGCCGGGCCCCACCACCCCCGCTGGCGTGCAGATCAACACCAAGCACGTCAAGACCGAGGTGCTGGTGGAAAACGGCGGCACCGTGGTCATCGGCGGGATCTACGAGCAGAGCGATCGCACCGACATCACGAAGATCCCGTTGTTTGGCGACCTGCCCTTGGTCGGCTGGATGTTCAAGAACAACACGACCAACACGAGCAAGACCGAGCTGCTGGTGTTCATCACGCCAAAGATTGTGAACGAGCGCCTCACCGTTCGCTGATTTGCCGCGTCTCCTCTGGACGTTACGGCCGGGCCCTCCCGGCCGTTTTCTTTTCCGCCTTCGCCGTGCGGCTACAATAGGTCCGTGAAACCGGGCAGCAACAACGTTTATCTCGTAGGCATGATGGGTGCGGGCAAGACAACCGTCGGCAGAATAATCGCCCGTCGCCTGAAACGCCGCTTCGTGGACTCCGACCAGGAGATCGAGCGACGCTGCGGCGTGCGCATTCCGGTGATTTTCGACATCGAAGGCGAGGGCGGATTCCGAGTCCGCGAGGAGCATATAGTCGCCGAGCTGGCGACGCTCGAGGGCGTAGTAGTGGCAACCGGGGGCGGCGCCGTGCTGTCGGCCGAAAACCGGCGCCAGCTCGCCTCGAGCGGCACGACCGTCTATCTCCACGCGCGACCGGAGGATCTCTATCGGCGCGTGCGGCACGACAAGAATCGGCCACTGCTCGACACGCCGGATCCGTCCCGGCGTCTGCAGGAGCTGTACGTGGCGCGGGATCCGCTCTACCGTCAGGTGGCGGACATTGTGATCGATACCGGCACGCAATCGGTCCAGATGCTCGCCCGCGAGCTGCTGGCGAAGATCGAGGAACGATGCAAAGCATCCGTGTAGATCTGGGCGAGCGCGCCTACTCGATCCATATCGGCTCGGGCATCCTCGACGACGCGTCGCTATACGCCGCGCACCTCAAGACGGGTCGCGCTGCCATAGTGACCAACACAGTGGTGGCGCCGCTGTATCTTGAGCGTCTGCGGCGCGCGCTCGCCTCGGCGGGCGTCGACACGATTGACGTTGTGGTTGCCGACGGCGAGCAGGCCAAGGATTGGCGCACCCTGGATCAGGTGTTGGATGCTCTGCTTAGGGCTCGATGTGAGCGTCAAACCCCGATCGTCGCGCTGGGCGGCGGCGTCGTGGGCGACCTCGCCGGGTTTGCGGCCGCCGTGTACCAGCGCGGCGTACCCTTCATTCAGGTGCCGACCACGCTGCTCGCGCAGGTGGACTCTTCGGTCGGAGGCAAGACCGCGATAAACCATCCTCGCGGAAAGAACATGATCGGCGCCTTCTACCAGCCGCTCGTGGTCGTGTCCGACGTCGCAACCCTGGCGACGCTCCCGCCGCGCGAACTGCGTGCCGGTGTGGCAGAGGTGCTCAAGCACGGCTTCGCGCTCGATGCCGAGTTCGCCAACTGGCTCGAAGCGAACGTCGAGCGCTTGTTGGCTGGGGACGCGGACGCGCTCACCCACGCCGTACGGCGCTCCTGCGAGCTCAAGGCCGGCGTAGTCGCCGCCGACGAACGTGAAAGCGGCCGGAGAGCTGTGCTGAACCTCGGCCACACCTTTGCCCATGCCATCGAGACCGGCATGGGTTACGGCAGCTGGCTGCACGGCGAAGCGGTTGCGGCCGGAATGGTGATGGCGGCTGAGTTGTCGGCCCGCGCCGGCCTGATCGGCGAGCCGGAGGTACGTCGGGTGCGCGATCTGATCGCCCGCGCCGAGCTTCCGGTGGCGGGACCAGCTGAGCTGCCGCTCGAGCGCTATCTCGAACTGATGGCGGTCGACAAGAAGGTTGCGCACGGCCGTCTTCGCTTTGTGATGCTTGAAGCCATCGGGCGCGCGGTCTTGCGCGCGGATCCCGGCGAACGCCTGGTGCGCGAAGCGATCGCCGCGGCGACCGCTGCGGCTGTCGCGCCCTAGCGCTTTCACCGCTGCAAACTCTTGTAGCAGCTGGTCTGAATAGGTATATTTGCCAGTTCGCCCGCCGTTTTTGTGCGCAGCGGCGAAAAATTAGAAGCGTATTTGTATTCAAAGGATTAGAAGTGGACAAGCCAATCTCTGCCAACGCTCAGGGCCTGTACGACGCAAAACACGAACGCGACGCCTGCGGCGTTGGGTTCGTGGCGCACATCAAGGGCAAGAAGTCGCACGCGCTGATCGGACAGGGTCTGACCGTACTGCGCAACCTGACGCACCGAGGCGCGGTAGGCGCGGACCCCAAGGCGTCCGACGGTGCGGGCATTCTGGTGCAGCTCCCGGACAAGCTGTTCCGGGAAGACATGGCAAAGCAGGGTGTCAAGCTGCCGCCTTTCGGCCAGTACGGTGTCGGCATGGTGTTCCTGCCGCGCGAGCCCGCAAGCCGCCTTGCCTGCGAGTACGAAATCGAGCGCGCCATCAAGGACGAGGGGCAGGTTCTGCTCGGCTGGCGCGATGTCCCGGTCAACGGCTCGGATCTGGGCGAGTCCGTCAGACAGGTGGAACCGGCAATTCGCCAGGTGTTCGTCGGGCGCGGCAGGGGCGTGACGGTCACCGACGCGCTGGAGCGAAAGCTCTACATCATCCGCAAGAGCGCGGGCCACGCGATCCAGTCGCTCAATCTCGCGCACGGCAAGGAATTCTACGTCCCGTCCATGTCGGCGCGGACCATCGTCTACAAGGGCATGCTGCTGCCCCATCAGGTGGGAGAGTATTACCTCGACCTGAAGGACCCGCGCATGGAGTCGGCGTTGGCGCTGGTACACCAGCGCTTCTCCACCAACACTTTCCCGAGCTGGGATCTGTCGCACCCGTTCCGCATGATCGCGCACAACGGCGAGATCAACACCCTGCGCGGCAATGTCAACTGGATCCGTGCACGACAAGGCGCGATCTCAAGCCCCATCCTTGGCAGCGACCTCGCCAAGATCTGGCCCCTCATCTACGACGGACAGTCGGACTCCCAATCCTTCGACAACGCGCTCGAGCTGCTCGTCATGTCGGGCTATTCGGTCGCGCACGCCATGATGATGATGATCCCAGAGGCGTGGGAAAACCACGCGCTGATGGATCCCAGCCGCCGTGCCTTTTACGAGTATCACGCGGCGATGATGGAGCCCTGGGACGGTCCCGCGTCGATCGCGTTCACCGACGGCCGCCAGATCGGCGCCACGCTGGATCGCAACGGTCTGCGGCCCTCGCGCTACATCGTCACCGACGACAACCTGGTGATCATGGCCTCCGAGGTCGGCGTCCTGCCGGTGCCGGAGGAGCATATCGTCAAGAAGTGGCGCCTGCAGCCGGGCAAAATGTTCCTCGTCGACCTCGAAAGAGGGCGAATCATCGACGATAAGGAACTGAAGGAGTCGCTCGCCTCGGCCAAGCCTTACGCCGAGTGGATCGAGCGCATCCGGATCAAGCTCGACGGCCTGCCTGCGCCGAAGGAAAAGCGCGAGCCTGCGCGTGCGAGCCTGCTCGATCGCCAGCAGGCGTTCGGCTATTCGCAGGAGGACCTCAAGTTCCAGATGATTCCGATGGCCGAGCAGGCCCAGGAGCCGGTTGGCTCGATGGGCAACGATTCGCCGCTGGCCGTGCTGTCGAACAAGAACAAGAGCCTGTACCAGTACTTCAAACAGCTCTTCGCTCAAGTAACGAACCCGCCGATCGACTCGATCCGCGAGGCGCTGGTGATGTCACTGGTGTCGTTCATCGGACCCAAGCCGAATCTGCTCGGAATCGATGAAATGAACCCGCCGCTGCGTCTCGAGGTCTCGCAGCCGGTGCTCGACTTCGAGCAGATGGAGACCATCCGTCACATCGAGAATTACACCGACGGAAAATTCAAATCTTGCGAGCTCGACATCACCTACCCGCTCGCCTGGGGCAAGGAGGCGATCGAGGCGCGCCTCGCGTCGCTGCGTGCGCAGGCGGAAGATGCGGTGCGCGCCGGGACGTCGATCATCATCATTTCGGACCGCCACGTCGATCGCGACAACGTCGCGATCCCCGCGCTGCTGGCAGTGTCGGCGATCCACCAACACCTGGTCGGCAGAGGGCTGCGCACTTCTACCGGCCTTGTGGTCGAGACCGGTTCGGCGCGCGAAGTGCACCATTTCGCGCTGCTCGGCGGTTACGGTGCCGAAGCCGTGCATCCCTATCTGGCGTTCGAGACCCTGATCGAGCTCGCCGGCAAGGGCCGGCTGGCCCACGGAATCGACGCGGACAAGGCCTGCAAGCACTTCGTCAAAGCGGTCGGCAAGGGTTTGGCGAAGGTCATGTCCAAGATGGGCATTTCCACCTACATGTCCTACACCGGGGCGCAGATCTTCGAGGCGGTTGGGCTGTCGCGCGCCCTGGTCGACAAGTATTTCAACGGCACGACCTCGTCGGTGGAAGGAATAGGGGTGTTCGAGGTCGCCGAAGAGGCGATCCGCGTGCACCGCGCTGCGTTCGACGAGGAAGACCCCGTGCTCAGAAACGCGCTGGATGCCGGAGGCGAGTACGCCTGGCGCGTGCGCGGGGACGAGCACATGTGGACGCCGGACGCGATCGCAAAGCTGCAGCACGCGACGCGTCGCAGCTCGTACTCGACCTACAAGGAGTACGCGAGCATCATTAATGACCAATCGAAGCGCCACATGACGTTCCGTGGGCTGTTCGAGTTCCGTTTCGACCGCGCGCAGCCGGTTCCAATCGAGGAGGTCGAACCCGCCGCCGAGATCGTCAAGCGATTCTCGACCGGCGCCATGTCGCTCGGCTCGATTTCCACCGAGGCACATACCACGCTCGCAGTGGCGATGAACCGCATCGGCGGCAAGTCGAATACCGGCGAGGGCGGCGAGGATCACCGCCGCTACGCGCCGGTCAAGCCGGGCGAGACGCTTGCGTCGCGCCTCGGTAAGGGGCGGGTCGAGGCCGACATCGAGCTCAAGGAAGGCGATTCGCTCAAGTCCAAGATCAAGCAGGTTGCTTCCGGGCGTTTCGGCGTCACCGCCGAGTATCTGGCGTCGGCGGTACAGATCCAGATCAAGATGGCGCAGGGCGCCAAGCCCGGTGAGGGTGGGCAGCTGCCGGGACGCAAGGTATCCGAGTACATCGCGGAGCTGCGTTTCTCGACCCCCGGTGTCGAGCTGATCTCGCCGCCGCCGCACCACGATATCTACTCGATCGAGGACCTGGCGCAGCTGATCCACGACCTCAAGAACGCAAATCCGGCGGCCTCGATCAGCGTCAAGCTGGTATCAGAGGTGGGGGTCGGCACGGTGGCGGCGGGTGTGGCGAAGGCCAAGTCGGACCACGTGACGATTTCCGGTCACGACGGCGGCACCGGCGCATCGCCATGGTCGTCGATCAAGCATGCCGGCACGCCGTGGGAGCTGGGACTCGCGGAAACGCAGCAGACGCTGGTCCTGAACCAGCTCCGCGGCCGCATCGCGGTTCAGGTGGACGGACAGATCAAGACTGGCCGCGACGTGGTAATTGGCGCCATCCTTGGCGCCGACGAGTTCGGCTTCGCCACCGCACCGCTGGTGGTCGAGGGCTGCATCATGATGCGCAAGTGCCACCTCAACACCTGCCCGGTCGGCGTCGCGACCCAGGATCCGGTGTTGCGCAAGAAGTTCTCGGGCAAGCCCGAACACGTGGTGAATTTCTTCTTCTACGTTGCAGAAGAAGTGCGCGAGCTGATGGCGAATCTTGGCATTCGCAAGTTCGACGACTTGATCGGCCGCACTGCGCTTATCGACATGCGCAAGGGCGTCGAGCATTGGAAGGCGAAAGGACTCGACTTCTCGAGGGTGTTCTACATGCCGAGCATGCCGCAGGACGTGGCGCGCTTCCACAGCGAGGCACAGGAGCACGGACTGGACAAGGCGCTGGACAACCGGCTGATCGAGCTGGCGCGTCCCGCCATCGAGCGCGGCGAGAAGGTCTCGATCGACATGCCGATCCGCAACATCAACCGCACGGTCGGCACGATGCTGTCGTCGGAGATTGCGCGGCGCTACGGCCACGACGGCCTGCCGGACGACACCATCCATGTCCGGCTGGCAGGATCGGCGGGTCAGAGCTTCGGCGCCTTTCTGTCCAAGGGCGTGACGCTGGACCTGATCGGCGACACCAACGACTACTGCGGCAAGGGGCTGTCGGGCGGGCGCATCAGCGTGCAGCCGTCGCCGAAGTTCAGGGGCGAACCGGCGGAAAACATCATTACCGGCAACGTCGTGCTCTACGGCGCCATCGCGGGGGAGGCCTACTTCCGCGGCGTCGGCGGCGAGCGCTTCGCGGTGCGCAACTCCGGCGCGAACGCCGTGGTGCAAGGGGTCGGCGACCATGGTTGCGAGTACATGACCGGCGGCACGGTCGTGGTGCTGGGCGCAACCGGGCGCAACTTCGCCGCCGGCATGTCGGGCGGCATCGCATACGTGCTGGATGCCAACGGCGACTTCGTGAATCACTGCAACCCGGCGATGGTGGACCTCGAGCCGGTGCTGTCGGAATCCGAGCAACAGGCCAAGCTGAGCGCAGACCTGTGGCATCTGGGCGAAGCGGACGAGGTGATCCTTAAGCGGCTGCTCGAGAAGCACGTGCGCTACACCGGCAGCAGCAAGGCTCAGGAGGTGCTGGACGCCTGGGCGTCGTATCGGCCGCGATTCGTGAAGGTTTTCCCGCGCGAGTATCGGCGCGCGCTGGGCGAGCTTGCGGCTGCTCACAAGAAGGCGGCAGCCTAAATGGGCAAGGTCACCGGATTTCTCGAGTATCAGCGCCTGCAGGAAGCAAGCGAGGACAAGGAGTCGCGCAAGAAGCACTATCGCGAATTCATCCTGCGCCTGAGCGACGACGAGGCGAAGATCCAGGGCGCGCGCTGCATGGACTGCGGAATCCCGTTCTGCATATCCGGCTGCCCGGTCAACAACATCATTCCAGACTGGAACGACCTGGTTTATCGCCAGGACTGGAAGACGGCGATCGAAACGCTTCACTCGACCAACAACTTTCCCGAGTTCACCGGTCGGGTCTGTCCGGCCCCGTGCGAGGAGGCCTGCACCCTGCGCATCAATGACGACCCGGTCGGTATCAAGTCGATCGAGCACGCGATCGTCGACAAGGCCTGGGAAGAAGGCTGGGTCGCGCCGCGGCCGCCGTCGCACAAGACCGGCAAGAAAGTCGCCGTCGTCGGCTCGGGACCCGCGGGCCTTGCCTGTGCCCAGCAGCTGGCGCGCGTCGGCCACGACGTGGTCGTATTCGAGAAGAACGACCGCATCGGCGGGCTGCTGCGCTACGGCATTCCGGATTTCAAGATGGAAAAATGGCTGATCGACCGCAGGCTCGAGCAGATGGAGGCCGAGGGGGTCGAGTTCCGTGTCAACCACGTGATCGGCCAGGCGCCGGTCGGGGCGGGCAACAAGCAGGCGAAGCCCGTCAATCCGAAGAAGCTGCTGGCGGAGTTCGACGCGGTGGTGCTGGCGGGTGGCGCCGAGCAGCCGCGCGACTTGCCGGTCCCGGGGCGCGAGCTCGACGGCATCCACTTCGCGATGGACTTTCTGCCGCTGCAGAACCGGCGAGTGGCCGGGGACAAGAACGTTGAAGACCTGTGGGCGCGCGGCAAGCACGTGGTCGTGATCGGCGGCGGCGATACGGGGTCCGACTGCGTCGGCACCTCCAACCGCCACGGCGCGGCGTCGGTGACCCAGTTCGAGCTGCTGCCGATGCCCCCCGACCCTGAGCGCAACCCGGTCTGGCCCTACTGGCCGCAACGGCTGCGGACTTCCTCGTCGCACGAGGAAGGCGCTGAGCGCGACTGGTCGATTGCGACCAAGGAATTCATCGGCGAGAACGGCAACGTCAAGGCCCTCAAAGCGGTACGCCTGGAGTGGAAGGACGGCAAGATGAGCGAGTTGCCCGGCAGCGAATTCGTCCTGCCGGCGGACCTGGTGTTGCTGGCGATGGGCTTCGTCTCGCCGGTGCAGGCGGTGCTGGAAGCCTTCGGCGTCGAGAAGGATCCGCGCGGTAACGCCAAAGCGAGCACCGATGGCGAGACCTGCTATCTGACCAGCGTGCCGAAGGTGTTCGCCGCCGGGGACATGCGCCGCGGCCAGTCGCTGGTGGTGTGGGCGATCCGCGAAGGGCGCCAGTGCGCCCGCGCGGTAGACGAATTCCTGATGGGCTTTTCCGAGCTGCCGCGATGACGCCCTGCGCCTTCGTGCTCCGACGCGAGCAAAGGCGAGGCGCGGTGTTCGGGGGCAAGTAGCCGCTTTCATGCCGCTATCCGTGATTGTGCTCGCCGCAGGCCAGGGCAAGCGTATGCATTCCTCCCTGCCCAAGGTGCTGCACCGCCTGGCGGGGCGCCCGCTGCTCGCGCACGTACTGCAGGCGGCGCGGGCGCTCGATCCGGCGCGGACCGTGGTGGTTCACGGCCACGGTGGCGCCGACGTCAGGGCGGCGTTCTCAGACCTCGGCGTGACCTGGGTGGAACAGGCCGCGCAGCAGGGCACTGGGCACGCGGTCGCGCAGGCGCTGCCCCAGGTGCCGGCGGACGACGATGCGCTGGTTCTTTACGGCGACGTTCCCTTGATCGGGGTCGAGACGCTCAAGCAGCTGGCGCAGGCGGCGCGCGGCGGGCTCGCCATCCTGACCGCGGATGCGCCCGACCCCAGCGGCTACGGTCGCGTGGTGCGCGACGCGCAGGGACGCGTACTGCGCGTGGCCGAGCAGCGCGACGCAAGCGCGGCCGAGCTCGCCCTGCGAGAGGTGAACGCCGGATTCCTGTGCGCGCCGGCGAAGCGCCTCGCCGCCTGGCTGGCGGCCGTGCGCAACGACAATGTGCAGCGGGAGTACTACCTCACCGACGTGGTGGCGCTCGCGGTTTCCGACGGCGTCGCGGTGGCGGCGGTCAAGGCGCGCGACTGGGCCGAGGTCGCCGGGGTGAATTCCAAACGCGAGCTCGCCGCGCTCGAGCGCGAGCTGCAGCGCCGCGAGGCCGGGCGCCTGCTCGACGCTGGCGTGACGCTCGCCGATCCGGCACGCTTGGACGTGCGCGGCAGCCTCGAGTGCGGGCAGGACGTCACGGTCGACGTCAATTGCGTGTTCGAGGGCGAGGTGCGGCTGGGTGACCGGGTCCGCATCGGACCCAATTGCGTGCTGCGCAATGTGACCCTGGCCGCCGACACCGAAGTACTTGCCTTTTCTCTCCTCGACGATGCCGAGGTGGGCGCGCGCTGCCGAATCGGGCCCTATGCGCGGCTGCGCCCGGGCGCGAACCTCGGCGAGGACGTGCACATCGGCAACTTCGTCGAAGTGAAAGCAAGCCGCCTCGGCGCCGGCTCCAAGGCCAACCACCTCGCCTACATTGGCGACTCCGAGGTCGGCGCGCGCGTCAACATCGGGGCGGGAACCATTACCTGCAACTACGATGGCACGGCCAAGCACCGTACCGTAATCGAGGACGACTGCTTCATCGGCTCGGATGCGACGCTGGTGGCGCCGGTCAAGATTGCCAAAGGCTCGTACATCGGCGCAGGTTCGACCATCAGCAAGGACACGCCGGCGGGCCAGCTCACGGTAGCGCGCGCCAAGCAGGTCTCGATTCCCGCATGGAAGCCAAACAGGAAGAAGAGCTGACGCCATGTGCGGAATCGTCGCCGCGGCGTCGCGCCGCGACATCGTTCCGGTCCTGATCGAGGGCCTCCGAAGGCTCGAATACCGCGGCTACGACTCGGCGGGTGTCGCGGTGCTCGATTCGGCGACCAAGCCGCGGCTAAGGCGGCTTCGCGCCGCCGGGCGCGTCGCCGAGCTCGCAGCTCAGGTCGATACGCAGAAGCTGGACAGCGACACGGGCATTGCGCACACGCGCTGGGCGACGCACGGTGCGCCGAGCGAGAAGAACGCCCATCCTCACGTTTCCGGCGGCCTCGCAGTGGTGCACAACGGCATCATCGAGAACCACGAGCAGATCCGCGCGCGCCTGATCGGTGAAGGCTGCGTTTTCGCCTCGGACACCGACAGCGAAGTGATTGCTCATCTGGTAGCCCAGCTGCGCAAGACCAGTCCCGACCTGCTCGGGGCGGTATGCAAGACGGCGAGCGAGCTGGTGGGCGCGTTCGCCATTGCGGTGGTATCGGAAGACGATCCGCACGTCGTCGCGCTCGCGCGCAAGGGCGCGCCGCTTCTGCTCGGGCTGGGCGAAAAGGAGAACTTTGCCGCCTCCGACGCTTCGGCGCTGATCCAGGTCACCCCGCGCGTAATCTACCTGGAGGACGGCGATTGCGCCGAGATCCGCCCGGATAGCGTGCGCGTCGTCGACGCCCGCGGCGCCCGCGTCGAGCGTCCGGAGCACGTCTCGGAAATGACCGCGCAGGCGGTGGAACTCGGGCCTTATCGGCATTACATGCAGAAGGAAATCTTCGAGCAGCCGGGGGCGCTCGCGGCTACGCTCGAGATCGTCGCCGCGGCGAACTCGGTGCAGCCGGGTTTGTTCGGCGCCGACGCGGCGGCCATGCTGCAGGACGTCTCGTCGGTGCAGATCGTCGCCTGCGGCACCAGCTACCACGCGGGAATGGTGGCGCGGTACTGGATCGAATCGATTGCGCGCCTGCCGGCGCAGGTGGACATCGCGAGCGAATACCGCTATCGGGCGGTGGTCCCGGACCGCCGCGGGCTGTTCGTCACCATCTCCCAGTCGGGCGAGACGGCCGATACGCTGGCGGCGCTGGAATACGCGAAGTCGCTCGGCATCGAGCGCACGCTGTCGATCTGCAACGTGCCCGAGAGCTCGCTGATTCGCGCTTCCCGCCTGCGCTTCCTGACACGCGCTGGCCCCGAGATCGGTGTGGCGTCGACCAAGGCCTTTACGACCCAGCTCGGGGCGCTGTTCCTGCTCGTGCTGGTGCTGGCGAAACTCGGGCGCCATCTCTCGCCGCAGGCCGAGGACGCGCTTCTCAAGGCCTTGCGTCACGTACCGGCGGCGCTCGGAAAGGTGCTCGATACCGAGCCCGAAGTGGAGTGCTGGGCGGGGCGTTTCGCCCAGAAGCAGCACGCGCTGTTTCTCGGCCGCGGCATCCATTGGCCGATCGCCATGGAAGGTGCGCTCAAGCTCAAGGAAGTCTCCTATATCCACGCCGAAGCCTATGCCGCCGGAGAGCTCAAGCACGGGCCGCTGGCGCTGGTCGACCGCGATATGCCGGTGGTGGCCGTGGCGCCGGGCGACGTACTGGTCGAGAAGCTCAAATCCAACCTGCAGGAGGTGCGCGCACGCGGCGGCGAATTGTACGTTTTTGCCGATCGCGAAACGCAAATCGAGGAGAGCGACGCGGTGAACGTAATCCGGCTCGCCGAGCACGCGGGCCCGCTGTCGCCGATCCTGCACGTGGTGCCGCTGCAGCTGCTGGCCTACCACACCGCGCTGGCGCGCGGCACCGACGTCGACAAGCCGCGCAATCTGGCCAAGTCCGTTACGGTTGAGTGAATCGCTATTGGGACCTAGTTCTCGAAGCTGAGGAACTGTCGGCGGAAGTTGACCACCTTGACCAGGTAGCGGCGGGTCTCGCTGTGGGGAAGATGGCCGCGCAAGCGCTCGTAGACGGCGGGCGGCTGCATGGCGTTGATGCGGTTGACCGCGGCCACGCGGTCAGCGGCGAAGGTACGCAGCACGTTGCTGGGGCCGGTGTTATAGGCGGAGATCACGCAGTACTCGCGCGAAACCGGATTGGCGACGACGTCGAGCTGATCCTGGAACAGCAGACCCAGATACGCGGTGCCAAGCTCGATGTTGTTGGCGGGATCCAGCAGAAAATCGCGTGTGGGGATCTCGTCCCGGCCGCTGACGCGTCGGTACGCCGCCCGGCCGCCGCTCGCCGGCACGAGTTGCATCATTCCGTATGCGGGTGCCGGGCTGACGGCGAAAGGATTGAAATTGCTCTCGGTGCGGATGATGGCGAAGACGAGGCTCGGGCTGAGGTTATTCTTCGCCGCGTATTTCTCCACCAGCGGCCGGTACTTCTGCGCCTGGCTGCTCTCGAAGTTGGCGACCAGTGGAAACTTGACCAATAGCGCGCTCTTCTTTCCGCCCCGCAGCTTCACGCTGCGAGTTTTCAAGCGCGTATGTAGCAGGTGGTCGGCGAAGCGCTCGGCACGCGCCGGGGTGTCGATCGGTCTTTTCTCCTGATCCAGCACCAACCCCAGAAGGTAGGGTTGCCTCGAGCCGGTAAGGGTGATCGACTTGTCGGAGTAGAGGTCGACCGCCCGCGGGTCGTCGGGCGTAAGCAGCGTCGTGACGATCGCATTCTTCAGGCTGGTGCGAGGCTCTTTCTGGTCGACGGTTTCGACCGTGATTTCGCCGGCGTCGAAATCGACCACGGCGCGGCTTCTGTAGTTCTGCGTGTATTTGACATAGCGCGTACGGCTCGGCAGCTTCGCGTCCTTGCGGCCCCAGCTGGCGCTTGCCTTGCCGGATAGAAATGCCTGCAGCCGCGAAAAATCGCGCTTCGCGGCGCGCAGGTCGGCCAGCAGGACGCGCGGATCCCGCTCATACTGCTCGGCGCGGTGCTTGAGCGCTCCGCGCAACGCCGCCTCGGGGTTGCGAGATGCCGCGATGTTCACCAGCGTGAGCGGCGGCGGGCCCGACTGACAGGCCGCCAGCAGGGCGGCTGCGGAGGTACAGAGCACGACGCGCTTAATCATGTCCACAGGTTTTACGCTGAGTTATCCTTGGGTGGCAAGTTTCTATATCGGAAAGGACCATGATCAAATTTCTGGCAGCGGCACTTGTCATATGGGCAGGGGCGACACATGCCGCATCGGACCTGTTCGCATTCGGAGACCCGATGCAGGGCAAAAAGCTATACCAGGAAAGGTGCGCCGCCTGCCACGTGGCGCAGTTCGGCGGCGACGGCTCGGGCATGTTCACGCGTGCCGACCGACGAATCCACACGCCGGCCGCGCTGCTCGCTCAAGTGCAGGGCTGCAACCAGCGCGCCCGCGCGGGCCTGTCGGCCGAGGACGAGCAGAGCGTCGCGGCCTGGCTCAACCAGCGCTACTACAAGTTCAAGTAGGAACGACCGCGGTTGCCTCGAGCTCGATCTTCGCCGGGTGATCGAGCAGATCGGAAACGAAGATCATGCTCATGGCCGGGAAATGCCGCCCCATGTGGCGGCGCCAGATCGCCCCGAGCTCGGCGCGCGCCGCGAGGTACGCGGGTCTGTCGCAGCAGTAGGCGGTGATGCGGCAGATATGCTCGGGCCTGCCGCCGGCGACCGCCAGCACCTCGAGCACGTTCCTGAGCGCCTGCTCGAACTGTGGCGCGATCGCTTCGCTGTGAAATTTCTGCTGCGCGTCCCAGCCGACCTGACCGGCGACGAACACCGCCCGGCCGGGCGCAGCGGCAATGCCGTTGGCGTAGCCGATCGGCTGCGCCCAGCCCTGGGGGAGCAGTACGCTGTGCGGGGTGGCCATGACCGTCCTCAGTCAGAGTAGACCGGTGGGTCGGGGTCGCGGTCCCAGCCGGGCTCGGGCTTGGGCACCCGCTTCATCCAGTCGCGGATGAGGCGCACGTGCTCGCGCTCCTCTTCGGCCATCTCGGCCGCGATCTTCTTCACCGCGGCGGGGGTCTTGACCGAGCGCACGATGCGGGCGAAGAATTTCTCGGCGCGGCGCTCGTTCTTGAGCGCGATCTCGAGCGCGTGCCAGGGCTGCATCAGGTAGTGCAGGTCGGTGACCGCCGCGGTTTCCGGCGGCTCCACGTCGTCCCAGCGCCATGCGAGCAGCGCCCGCGGCGGCTGCTTCCAGCCCATTTCCTCGAGAATGCGTTTGGCGTGCAGTCCTTCGATGTGCGAAAGCTTGCGGAACAGTTGCGCCACTTCGAGATTGTTGTGGACCTCCATCTGGTCGGCAAAGTCCGCATAGCGATCCGAAGCGTCGACCTCCATCACGTAGGCGCGCGCCATGAACTCCGCGAACGCGGCCTTGGGCTTCTTCTTGCCGACTGTCATAACGCGAACTCCTTCTCCAACTCTGCGACCTGGTGCAACGGGCGTCCGGCCGGGGCGTAAGGGCGGCGCGCGCCCCTGTAGAGCACTCCGAGGTTGAAGCCGTCGTCGGTCATCAGACGGCGCGCGGCGCGCGCCGGGTCATCGGTCGGCTCGACTGGCGAGGGCCGCACCGCTTCCTTCCAGGCGCGCTGCTCCGGGCGGAAGGTGACGCAGGGCGAAAGAACCTCGACGAAGGAGAATCCGGGATGGCGGATCGCCTCGGTGATGAGCGAAGCCGTGCCGCTGGGGTCGCCCGAAAACGCACGGGCGATGAAATTCGCACCCGAGGCGAGTGCGATCACCAGCGGGTGAAACTCCCGCAAGCCGGTGCCGCCGGGCGAGATCTTGCTGTTCCAGTCGGGTTCGGTGGTCGGCGAGGGCTGGCCTTTGGTCATGCCGTAGACGTGGTTGTCCATCACGATGTAGGTCAGGTCGACGTTCCTGCGGCAGGCGTGCATGAAGTGGTTGCCGCCGATCGAGTAACCGTCGCCGTCGCCGCCCGCCACCAGCACGGTCAGGTCCGGGCGCGCTACCTTCAGGCCGGTGCCTGCGGCGAGCGCGCGCCCGTGCACGCCGTGAAAGCCGTAGCACGTCGTGTAGGCGGGGATGCGCGACGAGCAGCCGATGCCGGACACCACGGCCACGTTCTCGGGCCGCAGGCTGAGTGCGGCGAGCGCGCGGGTGATCGAGGCGAGCACGGTGTAGTCGCCGCAGCCCGGGCACCACACCGGTTTGTAATCGGACTTGAAGTTCTTCGCGGCGAGCGTCGCGACCGTCGCAGGGGCGTTCATGGGCGGCTCCACTTCAAGAGCAACTGGTGGATCTCATCCGGGCGGAAGGGCAGCGGCCCCGGCCGGCGCACACTGTGCACCTCCGCCGGCAAGTCGTACTCGGCGCGCAGATAGCGGTAGAACTGGCCGCTGAAGCTCTGCTCGAGGACCAGCACGCGCTTGACGCCCTCGAGCGCCTGCTTCAGGCGCTCCGGTTGCGCCGGCGACAGCAGCCGCAGCGACACCAGGCGTGCGCTGACGCCGTCGGCGCGCGCGCGCGCGAACGCCTCGCGCACCGGCGCCGTGCACGAGCCCCAGGTCACCACGGCCATCTCTCCCTCGCCCTCGACGCTCGCCCACTGCTCGGCGCAATCAAGCGCGGCGAGCTTGCGTTGCCGTTTCTCGAGCTGCGCCAGGTGGTCGCTCGCCTGCGACGAGGGCGTGCCGCGCTCGTTGTGCTCGAGGCCGTCGGCCGTGTACATGGTGCCCGCCGTGCCGGGAATCGCCATCGGCGAGATTCCCGAGTCGGTGATCGCGTAGCGCTTGTAGGCGGGGGCGTTGTCGGCTGCGCGCAGCCGCTCGGCCGCGAATCTCGAGTCCGCCGGGCGCTCGACGATTGCGCGCGCCTGGCCGAAGTACTGATCGGAGAGGACGATCGCGGGGACCTGGAGCGATTCGGCGAGGCCCACCGCCCATTGCGTCGCGCTCAGGCAGTCCGATACGGAGTTGGGCGCAATCACCACGTGCGGCGCGTCGCCGTGCAAGCCGTAGAGGGCGATATTGAGGTCGGCCTGCTCGGTCTTGGTCGCGATGCCGGTGGACGGCCCGGTGCGCATCACGTCGACCACCACGATCGGCACCTCTGCTGCGACGCCGAGGCCGATCGCCTCGGACATCAGCGCGAGGCCGGGACCTGACGTTGCCGTCAGCGCAGGCACGCCGCCGTAGGAGGCGCCGATGATCATGTTGATCGACGCCAGCTCGTCCTCCGCCTGGACCAGCGTGCCGCCGACCTTGGCCAGCGCAGGCGACATCCATTCCAGCAATTCCGTCGCCGGCGTGATCGGATAGGCCGCCACGAAGCGTACGCCGCCGCGCAGCGCGCCGTAGCCCGCGGCCTCGTTGCCGCTTATCAGCCAGCGTGAGCCGCCGCCCGTTGCCGCGGCGAGCGGAAAGCCGACTTCGAGCTTGGCCGCTTCGGCCAGGCCGAGCTTGACCGCTGCCAGCGCCGCGGCAAGCGCGTCGCCGCCCTTTTTCATCGCCTTCTTGACCGCGCGCTCGAGCGCGTCCCCGGGAAGTCCGATCAGTCCGCCGAGCAGGCCGAGCGCAACCATGTTGGGCCAGCCGCCGCTTATCTGCTTGGCGAGTTCCTTGAGCGGCACGGGCGCGTAGCGCGCGCCCATGCCGATGAAGCCGGCGGGCGGCTCGCCCTGCGCGGGATCGCCCAGCAGCAGACTGCCCGCCGTGAGTGGAATCTCCGAGGCGAAGCGGTTGACGTTTTGCCAGTCGATCGCCGCCAGCACGTGGAAGCGGTCGTCCTGGCTGTCGGAGGCGAAGGTCGACACGCGCAGCATTGCCGCCGCCTCTCCGCCGCGGATCTGCGGCCCGCTGGTGCGCGTCATCAGCCCGTAGTAGCCGGCCTGCGCCGCCGCCTCGAGCAGCATGTTGCCGGCGGTCATCACGCCGGCACCGCCAGAGCCGGCGAGGGCTATCGAAACGCTTTCGCGCCGGCCGGCGTCGTGGGTTTGAAGGTTCATGCAATTCCTCCTGGTCCGCCATGCTCGCGCATCGAACCGCGAATTCCTTGCTCTGGATCAAATCGCGCCCGCATGTGGGGGGTAAAAAGGGGGCTCATCGCTGTGTCCGGGGCGTTGACGCCGCAGGGCTCCTCGGCTAAATTGGTAATGTGGTACGTGAATACCACAATAGGTTAAAACGCGGCGCAGATCAAGTGGAGGAGACGGAGATGGCGGCAGCAATCCACGCCCAACGCTGGCTGATGACGGCGCCCAAGGCGCCGCTGGTGCTCGAGGCCTTCGATGCCTCGCCCGGCGCGGGCGAGGTAGCGGTCTGTGTCGCAGGCTGCGGCGTGTGCCACACCGACCTGGGCTACTTCTACGACGGCGTGCGGACCAATCACCCGCTGCCGCTCGCGCTGGGACACGAGGTCTCGGGCCGTGTCGTCGCCGCCGGAGCCGGCGCCGAGCAGTGGCTGGGCAAGGCGGTGATCGTTCCGGCGGTGCTGCCCTGCGGCGAGTGCGATTTGTGCAAGCGCGGCCTCGGCACCATCTGCCGCAAGCAGAAGATGCCGGGCAACGACATCCAGGGCGGTTTCGCCACCCATATCGTGGTTCCCGCGCGCGGCCTGTGCCAGGTCGACGAGCCGCGTCTCGCGGCGGCCGGACTCGAGCTGGGGGAGGTTTCGGTGGTCGCCGACGCGCTCACCACGCCGTACCAGGCGGTTCGGCGCGCAGGTGTGACGCCGGGCGCGCTGGCGGTGGTCATCGGCGCCGGTGGCGTGGGTGGTTACTGCGTGCAGGTGGCGAGCGCCTTCGGCGCCAAGGTGGTCGCGGTCGACGTCGACGACGTCAAGCTCGAGGCAATGAAGCCCTACGGCGCCGGCCTGACGCTCAATGCCAGGAGCCTCGAGCACAAGGCGCTCAAGGCGACGATCGCCGACTTCGCCAAGCAGAACGGCCTGCGCCCTACCGAGTGGTTCATTTTCGAATGCTCCGGCAGCGCCGCCGGCCAGGCCACCGCCTGGGCGCTGCTGGTTCACGGCGCCACGCTGAGCGTGGTCGGATTCACGATGGACAAGGTCGAAGTGAGGCTTTCCAACCTGATGGCCTTCGATGCGCGCGCCATCGGCAACTGGGGTTGCCCGCCGGAACAGTACCCCGCGGCGCTCGATCTGGTGCTCGAGGGCAAGGTCAAGGTCAAGCCTTTCGTCGAGCCGCTGCCGCTGAAGGACATCAACCGCGTATTCGAGGCCGTGCATCAGCACGAAATCTCGAAACGCGCCGTGCTCGTACCCTAGAAGATTAGCCATGGAGGCGAAGGTGCAGCCTATGAAAAACCACGATCTGGCCGAGATCGCCGTACCCGGCGTGAAGGTCGAAAAACGCCCGGCCCGAACGCCAGACGGCAAGGTGGCGCAGGGTCTCTATAACGCCTGGATCTGGCTCGACAACGCGCAGCAATTCAACTCCTACACCACCGAAATGGTAAAGGGCGTGATTCTGGCCTTTCGCGCGGTATCGAACGCGCGCGACGTCAGCTCGGTCGTGTTCACCGGGGTGGGCGACAAGGCGTTCTGCACCGGCGGCAACACCAAGGAATACGCCGAGTACTACGCCGGGCGCCCGCAGGAATACCGCCAGTACATGCGGCTGTTCAACGATATGGTGTCGTCTATCCTGGCCTGCGACAAGCCGGTCATCTGCCGCGTCAACGGCATGCGCGTCGGCGGTGGGCAGGAGATCGGCATGGCCTGCGATTTTTCGATCGCGCAGGACCTGGCGCGCTTCGGCCAGGCAGGCCCCAAGCACGGCTCGGCCCCGATCGGCGGCGCGACCGACTTCCTGCCGGTGGTCATCGGCGCCGAGCGCTCGATGGCCGCCTGCGTCCTGTGCGAGCCGTTCTCCGCGCACAAGGCCTATTACTGGGGGATCCTCAGCGACATCGTCCCGGGGCTCAAGCTTGACGGCAACTTCGTTGCCAATCCCCTGGTCGAAACCAGCCGCGTGTTCGACGACTTCGGGCGGCTCGCATTCGGCGAGTCCAGGACCGGCGACGCCCTCAAGCAGGGCAAGGCCCTGATGGCGAAGGGCGCGGTCGATCTGTCGATGCTCGACGCCAAGGTCGAGGAGTTGTGCGCGAAGATCCTGCTGACCTTCCCCGACTGCACCACCAAGACGCTCGAGGAGCTCAGGAAGCCCAAGCTCGAGGCCTGGAACCGCAACAAGGAGGACTCGCGCGCCTGGCTCGCGCTCAACATGATGACCGAGGCGCGCGCCGGATTCACCGCCTTCAACGAAGGCACCAAGGACGACCGCGAGGTCGATTTCGTGGCGCTGCGGCAGGCGCTCGCGCGCAACGAGAGCTGGGTGGGTCCGCTGCACGACCAGATCCAGCCCAAGGCCAAGCGCAAGGCCTGAGCATGGCCGAAACGCCGCTCAAGGCCTGGATCGAGCGCGAGGGTGCGCTGCTCAGGCTGCGCCTTGCGCGGCCAAAGGCGAACATCCTCGATGCGGCGATGATCGCCGCGCTCGACCGGGCGTTCGCCGCCCACGCCGGAAACTCCGCTCTGCGCGGCGTGCTGATCGACCACGAGGGGCCGCACTTTTCCTTTGGCGCGAGCGTCGAGGAACACTTGCCGGGGCAGTGCGCGGCGATGCTGAAGGCGCTGCACGCCCTGGTGCTGCGCATG
>Ga0315556_1000004_pt1 | contig 112275 bp, 99 predicted proteins | sample SalMarSW160310MG_FD_202112 | JGI IMG/M metagenome (GOLD analysis project Ga0315556, IMG submission 202112) | Salt marsh sediment microbial communities from the Plum Island Ecosystem LTER, Massachusetts, United States - Salt Marsh Sediment SW1603-10 ...
CGGCGGCGACGATGGCGGCGAAGTACGCGTCGGCGAGACCCCGCCCGGCGGGCTCCGGCCCGCCGGGGACCACCTGGATCAACGCCTCGCCCACACGCTGGTACTCGGGAACGGAATCTGGACCGAGAAGCTCTTCCGGGGGCTCCCGCGACGCGAAGTACCAGTCCTCCAGGAAGCCGAGCTGGATGTCGGCCACGGCCGGTCCCTCGATGCGTACGTGATAGTCGCGGATCGGGGTTCCGTCGGTGAAGTCCGACAGGTTCCGATCGGAGATGTTGATGCCGCCCACGAAAGCCACGTGGCCGTCCACGACCGCCACCTTCCGGTGGTTGCGCAGGTTGATCTGGAAGCGGCCCTTGAGGGGATTGGCCTGCGAGATCGAATGGGCCCGTACGCCATCGCGCCGTGCCGGCTCGAAGAAGCGGGTGACGTGGGCGGCCGCGGAGCCGAAGCGGTCGTAGAGCAGACGTACGGTGACGCCCTCGGCGGCGCGCCGCGCCAGCAGGTCCCGGAACTCGCGGCCCATTCGGTCGACCGCGAAGATGAACGTCTGCACGTGGATCGTGTGGCGCGCCTCCTCGATGGCCTTCCTCAGCGCCGGGTAGAATTCGTCCCCATCCACGAGCAGCTGGACACGGTTCCCGACGAGGACGCGGTGGCCGGGCACGGCGGGATCCGTGCCGCGGAGGATGTGCCACCCGAGGCGGTCGGGAGCGGCCAACCGGGACTCGCTCGGTACCTCGAGCACGTGGCGCGCGAGCCCCGGTCCCAGGTGCGCGGTCCGGGACAGGAGCGTCCGGGCCATCTGCCTCTCCCGCGCCCCACGGCGAACCCTGTCCATCCCGAAGGCCAGATAGGCCAGGGCGCCCGCGTAGGGCACGATCCACAGGATGCCGAGCCACAGGACGGCGGAGACCGGACGGTCCTTGTGCAGGAGGACGTCCAGGGAGAGCCCGAGGGCCAGGAGCACGTAGCCGAGGCCGAAGAGTGGCATGTGACCCATTCCGATCGGAACGTAGGCTCCCCGCGCCCGGGTCGCGAGGTCGCGGGCCCCGGCGCGGCTTCCGTCGCGGGCAACGTCCGGCCCGCGGCCGATGTCCATCGTACGACGCCGCTTGCCCGGCCGGCTCCGCGCGTCCGCGGACCTTGACGAGGAGGGGCTATGGCCGCACGCTGCACGCGTCCCGGCACGAAACCGTTCGCTTGCACCCTCCGTAGGGAGGCGAGTCCGCCGGTGCCGAAGCCGGGGTCAACCCAGCACGTGAGGTCTTTCATGCTGCGACGCTGCGTCCGCTCGCGCGCCTTGCTTCTGCCGACCGCGCTCCTGCTCCTTCCCCTGTCCGCCCGCGCTCAGGTCGACGCGCGCATGCTGCGGCAGCCCGACATCTCCGCCACCACCATCGCCTTCGTGTACGCGGGCGACATCTGGGTGGTGCCCAAGGAAGGAGGCACGGCGCACCGGCTCACGACGCCGCCTGGCGAGGAGTCGTTCCCTCGGTTTTCGCCGGACGGGAAGCGGATCGCGTTCACGGGCGATTACGACGGGAACGAGGACGTGTACGTGATCCCCTCCACGGGGGGCGAGCCGGTGCGGGTCACGCACCACCCGATGGCGGACCGACTGGTGGACTGGTACCCGGACGGCGACTCGCTCCTCATCGCCTCCTCGATGCAGAGCGGACGGCAGCGCTTCGACCAGTTCTTCGCCGTCCTGCCCTCGGGTGGCCTGCCGGACAAGCTCCCGGTGCCCTACGGGGAGTTCGGCGCCATCTCGCCCGACGGGGCCTGGATCGCCTATACGCCCAAGAGCCGTGCCTTCCGAACCTGGAAGCGCTACCGCGGCGGCTGGGCGCCCGACATCTGGCTGTTCAACCTGAAGACCTTCCAGTCCCGCCAGATCACCGACGCCCCGGCCAACGACGACATGCCCATGTGGCATGGCCACACCCTCTACTTCCTCTCCGACCGGGGCGAGGCCGAGCGCGAGAACATCTGGGCCTACGACCTGGACAGCGGGAAGACGAGGCAGGTGACCCACTTCACCGACTTCGACATCCACTTCCCGGCCCTCGGGCCCGACGACCTGGTGTTCGAGGCGGGCGGGATCCTGTACCGGATGGACCTCTCCACCGAGAAGGCGGTCCAGGTGCAGGTCAAGGTCGTGACCGACAAGCGCGCCATGAAGCCCCACCTGGCCAAGGTCGACGACCTCATACAGAACGCCTGGATCTCGCCCTCCGGCAAGCGGGCCGTGTTCCAGGCCCGCGGGGACCTGTTCAGCGTGCCGGCCGAGCACGGCGCCGTCATGGACCTGACCCGCACCTCGGGCGCGGCCGAGCGCGAGCCCACCTGGTCGCCGGACGGGAAGTGGCTGGCCTACTGGACGGACGCCAGCGGCGAGTACCAGCTCGCCGTGCGGCGCGCCGACGGCAGCGGGGAGCCCAGGACGCTCACCTCGTTCAAGACGGGCTTCCGCTATACGCCCTTCTGGTCGCCCGACTCGAACAAGCTCGTCTTCATCGACCAGACCGGGGCGCTCCATCTCCTGGACCGTGACTCGGGCAAGGTCTCGACCATCGATCACGCCACGATGTGGATGGGGCAGGGCGCCCTGCAGGGCTTCACGGTGAGCTGGTCGGCCGACAGCCGCTGGATCGCGTACGCCATGGAGCAGGACAACCACCACGACGCGATCGTGCTGTACGACACCAGGGACGGCCAGCGCCACCAGGTGACCTCGGGGTTCTACGATGCCCGCGACCCGGTGTTCGACCCGGATGGCAAATACGTCTACCTGCTCACGAACCGCACCTTCCGGCCCGTATACTCCGACGCCCAGAACACCTGGGTGTACCCGAACGCGACCACGATCGCGGCCGTGCCGCTTCGCAAGGACGTCGCCTCGCCGCTGGCACCCCGCAACGACACGGAAGGCGCCGACACGGCCAACGGCGAGAACGGGAAGAACGGCAACGGGGAGACGGCGAACGGCGGGGCCAAACAGGAGAGCAAGGCCGGGGCGGGCAAGGCCGCTCCCAAGACGCCCGCGCCCGTGGCCATCGACCTGGACGGCTTCGAGAGCCGCGTGGTGCAGCTCCCGCCCGCGCACGGCAACTACGCGGACCTGTCGGCGGCCTCCGGCAAGGTCGTCTACCGGCGACTGCCCCGCACGGGATCGGCGGATGAGAAGAGCCCGATCGTCTACTGGGACCTGAAGCAGCGCAAGGAGGAGACGGTCCTGGAGGACGCGAACGCCTACCTGCTGTCGGCGGACGGCAAGAAGCTCCTCGTCGCCAGCCACAAGAAGTTCGCGATCCTCGACCTGAAGCCGGGCCAGAAGATGGAGCACCCGCTGGCCACGGATCAGATGACGATGACCGTGGACCCGCCCGAGGAGTGGCGGGAGATCTTCAACGACGTGTGGCGGTTCGACCGGGACTACTTCTACGACCCCGGCATGCACGGCGTGGACTGGAACTCCATGCGGCAGCGTTACGGGAAGATGCTGGACGACGCGGTCACCCGGTCGGACGTGAACTACGTGATCGGCGAGCTCATCGCGGAGCTGAGCTCCTCGCACACCTACCGGGGCGGCGGCGACCTGGAGCAGGCGCCCCGGCGCGGCACCGGGGTGCTGGGCGTGGACTGGGCCGTGGACCACGGCCACTACCGGATCGCCCGCATCCTCCACGGGGCGCCGTGGGACGACGAGGCGCGCTCGCCGCTGGATCAGCCGGGCGTGGACGTGAAGGAAGGCGACTACGTCCTGGCCGTGAACGGAGCCCCGCTCGACACGGCCGAGGACCCGTGGGCGGCCTTCGACGGGCTGGCCGACCAGACGGTCGTGCTCACGGTCAACGACCGGCCCACGCTGGAGGGCGCGCGCCAGGTGGTGGTCAAGACGCTGGCCGGCGACACTCGCCTGCGGCACCTGGCGTGGATCGAGCACAACCGCCACGTGGTGGATTCGCTCTCGAACGGGAAGATCGGGTACGTGTACGTGCCCGACACGGGGATCGAGGGCCAGAACGAGCTCGTCCGGCAGTTCACGGCCGAATACCCGAAGCCGGGGCTCATCGTGGACGAGCGCTTCAACTCGGGCGGGCAGATCCCCGACCGCTTCATCGAGCTCCTCAACCGCCCGGTCCTCGGGTTCTGGGCGGTGCGGAACGGGTCGGACTGGCGCTGGCCGCCGATCGGCCACTTCGGACCGGAGGCCATGCTGATCAACGGCTGGAGCGGCTCGGGCGGGGACGCCTTCCCGTACTTCTTCAAGGAGGCGAAGCTGGGACCGCTAATCGGGATGCGCACCTGGGGCGGGCTGATCGGGATCAGCGGCGTGCCGGGCCTGATCGACGGCGGTGCGGTCACCGTGCCCACCTTCCGCCTGTATAGCCCCGAGGGGAAGTGGTTCCCGGAGGGTCATGGCGTGGAGCCGGACGTCCGGGTCGTGGATGATCCGACGGCGCTGGCGAAGGGGCACGACCCGCAGCTCGAACGCGCCGTGCAGGTGGTGGAGGACTCGCTCGGGAAGAACCCGCCGCCGAGCCCGAAGCGGCCGCCTTATCAGGACCGCACCAAGCCCGGGCAGGGCACGCCGCCCCGCACGGGAGGCGGCGGGCGATAGCCGCGGCGAGCCTCCGTCCCGCGCCGACCCGGGCCAGTCCGCCGCCGTGACCCGGGTCGAGCACGTCTCGGACACCGCCCTGTGGGTGGCCACCTACAGGGCGATGGAGAGCGAGCGCCCGGACGCGCTGTTCCGCGACCCGTACGCGGGCCGGCTGGCCGGGGAGCGCGGCCGGGCGCTCCTGGAGTCCGTCCCGTGGGCGCGGCAGAGCGCCTGGGCGATGATCGTCCGGACGGCCGTCATGGACGAGATCATCCGTCAGGCCATAGATCGCGACGGCGTGACACGGGTCGTGAACCTGGCCGCCGGCCTCGACGCGCGGCCGTGGCGCATGGACCTCCCGGCCGACTTCGCCTGGGTCGACGTCGACCTCCCCGGCATCCTGGACCATAAGGGCGCCGTGATGGAGGGAGAGCGGCCCGCATGCCGCCTGGAGACGGTGCGGCTCGACCTCTCCGACCGCGAGGCGCGGCGCGCCCTGTTCGGGCGGCTGGCCGAGGATGGGCGGCCGACCCTCGTCGTGTCCGAGGGCCTCCTCGTCTACCTGGAGCCCGCGGACGTGGCGAGCCTCGCGGACGACCTCCACGCCGCGCCGACGTTCCACTGGTGGCTGATCGACCTGGCCTCGCCCAGGCTCGTCGACATGATGCGGAAGCGGTACGGGAAGGGCATGGACCCGGGCAAGGTGCCGTTCCGGTTCGCGCCGCCCGAGGGCACGGCCTTCTTCGCGCCGCACGGCTGGAGGGAGGCGGAGGTTCGCTTCAACCTCGAAGAAGCACACCGCCTCGGCCGGGAGATGAAGGGAGCCTGGATCCCCAGGCTGATCGGCCGCCTGTTCCCGAGGAAGGCCGAGGAGTTCCGGCGCATGGGCATGGTCGTGCTGCTGGGGCGCGACTGAGCACCGGGCCCGGAGCGGGCCCACCGCGCCCCGGACGCCGGCCGGTGTCGGATCCGCGCCGGCCCGCTCAGCCCGCGGCCAGCACGTCGCGCAGGAAGCGCGTCGCCCGGTCCAGGGCCTCCTCCGGACGGTCCCTGTGCGGAGCGTGACCGCAGCCCGACAGGCGGACGGCGCGCGCCGGACCGTACACCCCCTCCACGACCGCCTCGAGCTGCGCCCACGTCCCGTACTCGTCCTCTTCGCCCTGGAGAAGCAGGACGGGTGCGCGGACCGCGGCCAGCTCCCCCCGGATGTCCCAGCTCCGGAACGCGGGGTCGAGCCATGCCCGCGTCCACCCCAGCACCGTGGGGTCGGGCCGGTCGTGCCACCGGGCCAGCCTGTCGCGGAGCCCCGATTCCCCGTAGTCGCGCTCCAGGCGGGCGATGCTCTCGACCGTGACGTCCTCCACGAAGGCGTGGGGCGCCTCGAGTACGAGGGCGCGCGGGAGATCTGGGAAGCGGGCCGCGAACAGGAGGGCGATCGAGGCCCCGTCGGAGTGGCCGTACAGGAGCGGAGCCTCGACCCCGACCTCGTCCAGGAGGCGGGGCAGGGCGTCCCACGCCTCCCGGTGCATGAAGTCGACCGCCCGCGGGAGCCCGGCGGGGTCGGAGGCGCCGTAGCCCCGCCGGCTGTAGACGAGCCCACCGGCGCCGACCGCCTCGCACACACGGTCGGGGTAGTCCCTCCACATCGCCGCCGACCCCAGCCCCTCGTGCAGGAATACGACGGTCGGGGCCCGGCCCGGGGGCGGGCCCAGGCGGCGGACCTCCAGCCGGACGCCATCGACCTCGATGAAGCCGGGGCCGGCGTGCCACGCCGCGCTCACGGCGCGGCGTAGGGCTCCTCGCCCAGCTCCCGGCGCAGCAGGAAGCGGCGGATCTTGCCGGTGGCCGTCTTGGGGAGCGCGTCCCGGAACACCACCCGGCGCGGGTACTTGTAGGGCGCGAGGCGCTCCTTCACAAACGCCTGGAGCTCCGCCGGCGCGAGCGCGGCGGCTCCCTCCTTGAGCACCACGAAGGCGGTCGGCTTCACGAGTCCGTCTACGTCCTCCTCGCCCACCACCGCGCACTCGAGCACGGCCTCGTGCGCGAGGAGCGTCGCTTCCACCTCGACCGGGGAGACCCAGATGCCGCCGACCTTGAGCATGTCGTCGCTGCGGCCGGCGTGACGCCAGTGGCCGCCCTCGTCGATCAGGTATTTGTCCCCGGTGCGGATCCACTCGCCCACCATCGTCTCCTTGGTGGCCTCGTGCCGGTTCCAGTACAGGGCCGCGGTCGAGTCGCCTCGGACGAGGAGGTCGCCGGGTCGGCCGGGTGGCACGGGCTCCCCCGTCTCGTCGACCAGCCGCAGATCGTAGCCGGGAACGGGGCTCCCGGTCGTCCCCGGCGCGCACTCGCCCGGCCGGTTGGAGAGGAAGATGTGGCAGATCTCGGTCGAGCCGATGCCGTCCAGGATCTCCGTCCCCGTGCGCTCGAGCCAGCGCTCGAACAGGGGCGCGGGAAGCGCCTCGCCCGCGCTCACGCACAGCCGGACGCTGGAGAAGTCCGGGTCCGCACCCCGCTCCATGGCGTCCAGCATCTGGGCGTAGGCCGTGGGGACGGCGAAGAACAGCGTGGGCCGGTGGCGGGCGATCTGCTCGAACATGGCCGCGGGCGTGGGGCGATCGGCGTACAGTACCGAGGCCGCGCCGACATGGGCGGGGAAGTAGCCGGCGTTCCCGAGCCCGTAGGCGAAGAACAGCTTGGCCAGGCTCAGGCAGCGGTCCTCCGGCCGAATCCCCAGCACGCGCTCCCCGTAGGTCGCGCAGCACACCCACATGTCGTGGTGCAGGTGGACCACGCCCTTGGGCTTGCCCGTCGTGCCGCTCGAGTATAGGAAGAAGGCGAAGCCGTCCCGGTGGGTGGCCGAGTAGGCCTCGACCGGCCGGACCGCTGCGGCTCTCTCCCGCGCCTGGCCGGGAAGCCACACGTCTGTCCCCGGGCGCGCCAGGAGCGCGGGGTCGGCCAGCTCCGGATCGACCACCGCGAGCCGCGGGTCGCAGTCGTCCAGGATGGCGCGCACCTCGTCCTCGTGGAGGAGGGTGTTGAGCGGCACGGCGACGCCCCCCGCGGCCAGGGAGGCCCAGAACAGGGCCAGGAGCTCGGGTCCGTCGGGGAGGAGGAGCGCCACGCGGTCCCCCGGATGGAGGCCGGCCTCCAGGAGCGCCGCCGCCCTCCGGCGCACGGCCTCGTCCAGCGCGGCGTAATCCAGCGCGCCGCCGTCCCAGACCACGGCCGTGCGCTCGCCGCGCCCCTCGCGCACGTGCCGGGCCACGAACCACTCGGCGGCGTTGAAACGCTCGGGCAGGCTGTCACATGCGCGCAGGGACAAGGCCTCCTCCTACGGGCGCGGGTGCTCGTCCTGCGGGGCCGTCGCGCGGCCCGGCACGGCGTCGCGATCGGGCGGCCGCCGGCTCAGCCGACCCACAGCTGCTTCACCCCGGAGACCACCATCTGGACGCCGACCGCCATCACCAGGAGGCCCAGGATCCGCGTGGCCAGGCGGAGCCCGAAGTCACCCAGGATCCGGTGCCACGCCCGGGCGAAGAACAGCGTGATGAACACGAGGACGCTGACCGCGAGCACGGCGACCAGGGTGGGTCCGAGCCCCGCCTCGGGGCCCGCGGCCAGCGTGATCGTGGTGGTGATCGCCCCGGGGCCGGCGATGAGCGGGATCGACAGGGGCACGTAGATGCCGAACTCGGCCTGCTCCTGTGAGGCGGCCACCTGCTGGTCGCCCGAGGAGAACTGCGCTCCGGGCCGCTCGCCCTGCACCATGGAGAAGGCCATGGCGGTGACGATGAGCCCGCCCGCCGCCCGCAGACCCGCCACACTCACCCCGAACGCGTCCAGGATGCGGGTGCCGAGCAGCGCGCACAGGGCGAGCGTGATGCCGACCGCCATCGCCGAGCGCCACGCGTCGGACCGGTGCGCCTTCGCGTCCTTCGGCGAGCGCAGCGCCAGGTAGACGGGAAGGGCGCCGAGCGGGTTGGCGATGGCCACCAGGGTGGCGATCGCGCCGAGGGTCCCGCCGATCACGCGGCCGCCCCGCGCCCGGCTTCCCGCCGGATCTCCGTCGCCGGCTCCCGCGACCAGTCGGGCTCGGGCTTCCGGCCGCGGCCCAGGGCCAGGAAGTTGGCCAGGATCCGGTGTCCCGAGTCGGTGAGCACGGCCTCGGGGTGGAACTGGACGCCCCACACTAGGAGGTCCCGGTGGCGGAGCGCCATGATCTCGCCCTCCTCCGTCCACGCCGTGACCTCCAGCTCCGGCGGGAGGGTGGCGCGCTCGACCACCAGGGAGTGGTAGCGGGTGGCGGAGAACGGGTCGGACAGGCCCGTGAACAGGCCGCGGCCGCCGTGGCGTATCGCCGAGAGCTTCCCGTGCATGGGCCGCCGGGCCCGTACGACCGTCCCCCCGTAGGTGGCCCCGATGCACTGGTGCCCGAGGCACACGCCGAGGACCGCGACCTCCGGGGCCAGGGCTTCGACGAGCTCGCAGGAAGCTCCCGCCTCGGCCGGCGTGCACGGCCCGGGCGAGACCACCAGGTGGCTGGGCGCCAGCGACCTTGCCTCGGCGACGTCGACCGCGTCGTTCCGGCGCACCACGACCTCCTCGCCCAGCTCCCTCAGGTAGCGGGCCAGGTTGTGCACGAAGGAGTCGTAGTTGTCCACGAGGAGGATCACGCCGACAGCATAGTGGACCTCCGGCGCCTCTGCGACCGTCCGCGGCGGTGGCGGTCAGGCCCGCGGGCGCACCCGGCAGCGGCCCGTGAGCCCCGGGGACTCCTCGACCTCCACCACGATCTCGCTCGGGGCGCCGCCCGCAGTCTCGCCGAGGCGCTCCAGCAGCGCCTCCGCCAGGTGGGAGGCCAGCAGCTCGGCGCTCGTGTTGGCGATCGGGAGGACCACGACGTCCTCCAGGGGGAAGCTCATGCGCCGCTCCGGTGTCGTCACCGACACCGTGTCGCCCTCCTCGGCGAGTCGCAGGTGCGCGCTGCGTCCCGCCAGGAGCGTGCGGTGGTCGAGGGGCGCGAGCAGGGCCTCGATGGCGTCGCGCAGCACCAGGAAGTCGAGCACGAGGCCGTGCTCGTCGAGCTCGCCGCGGACGGTGACGGCGACCCGGTAGTTGTGGCCGTGGAGCGCCTCGCACTGCCCCCCGCCGTAGGTCAGGAAGTGGGCGGCGGCGAAGGCGTGGCGATCCCCGCGGACGGTGATCTCGAAGGACTCGCGTGGCTCCATGAAACGTCGATCTCCGCGGCTCGGGGCGTCGGTCTCGGGTGACGGTGGACGATAGGGGAGCCGGACGAGACGGGCCAGCCGTTTCGCTCTTGCCACTCACGGCCCGGCAGCAGAAGCTGGGGGTGCGCCGGAGTTTGAAACGCGGGCGGCTCCCCGGCGTACTGTCTAGCGATGAGTCCACCTTGTCGGCACGGAGGCGACGATCGGCGGCAGCGGGCGGGTCGAGCACGACCAGGGACGACAGGTGGCGAAGCGCGAGGCGCTGGCCCGGGTCCTGCGCTCGCTGGGAAGCGTCCTGGTCGCCTGCAGCGGCGGCGTCGACTCGGTGTTCCTGGCCCACGAGGCGGCACGCGTCCTGGGGCCGGCCCGAGCGCTGGCGGTCACGGGCATCAGTCCCTCCGTGGCCACGGATCAGCGCGACACGGCCGCCAGCGTGGCCCGACGCTTCGGCATTCCGTGGCGACGGCTGTGGACGCGGGAGATGGAGGATCCGCGCTACGTGGCCAACGATGGCCAGCGCTGTTACCACTGCAAGACCGAGCTGTATGGCCGCCTCGCGCGGCTCGCCCCGATCTGGGGCTACGCGGCCGTGGTGGACGGGGCCAACGCCGACGATGCCGACGACTATCGTCCTGGCGCGCGCGCGGCGGTCGAGCACGGGGTGCGCTCGCCGCTCCGGGAGGCGGGCCTGGGAAAGGCGGACGTACGGGCCCTGTCGAGGCGGAACGGGCTGCCCACGTGGGATGCGCCGGCCTCGCCTTGTCTGGCCAGTCGCCTGGCCTACGGGATCGAAGTCACGGAGGAGCGGCTGTGGCAGGTGGAACGGGCCGAGCGCATCCTCCGGGACATGGGCGAGCGGGGGGACCTCCGCGTGCGGCATCACGGCGGCGCGGCGCGCATCGAGATCGCCCCGGGCGAGCTGGCTCGGTGGAGCGACGTGCGGCGCTGTCGTCGGGCCGTCCGCGATCTGCGGTCGCTCGGCTTCGGGCGGGTCCTGCTCGACCTGGAGGGATACCGCCGGGGATCCCTGAACCGTGCGCTGGTGTCGATCGGCTCGTGAGATGCTCGGACGGGACGACCGAAGAGCGGAGTCCGGCCGCGTCCGACCTGGAGCGCCACCTGGGCGAGCGCCTCGGGCTGGGAGCCCACCAGCTGGTGGTCGAGGCCGGGGGGCGGGAGCGTGAGATCGCGGTGTTGCGGGTCCCGGCGGCCGCCCTCGAGGCGCTGTTGGATCCCGAAGTCCGATCGGAAATCGTCGAGCGAGCCCGAGCCGCGGGCTTTCGGCACGCGGCCGTGGACCTGGACCTGGCCGGAGCGGAGCCGGCCACCCCCGAGGCCTGAAAGGCGGTTCGATGCGTCTGTTCATCGCGATCAACCCGCCCGCGGCGGTCCGCCAGCTCATCCACGATGGCACCGCGTCCCTCCGGGAGGCCGGCCTGCCGGCGCGCTGGGTGGACACGGACCAGCTCCACCTCACACTCAAGTTCCTGGGCGAGGTTCGGGAGCAGCGGCTGCCGGCCGTGACGGATGCGCTCCTCGAGGCCGCCGCGGGATGTCCGCCCTTCGAGCTCCGGCTGGAGGGAGTCGGCGCTTTCCCGTCCCTGCGTCGGCCGCAGGTGATCTGGCTGGGTGTCGAGGCCACGCTGCCTCTCCGGGCGCTCAAGCACGACGTCGAACACGCGTTCGCGCAGCTGGGTATCGATCGCGAATCGCGCGCCTTCCACCCGCATCTGACGCTCGGCCGCGCGCGCGATCGAGCGCAGGCGGGAGAGTTCCGGGAGCTGGAACGGATGGCGGCGCGCGTGGAGGTACGGGGCGGGTTCGAGGTCGAGGCGGTCGACCTCGTGCGCAGTCGTCTGGGGCCCGGCGGAACCCGCTATTCGGTCGAGGCATCGGCGCGCTTCGAGGTCGACGAGTGACGGCGCCGACCCGCGTCGCGGAAGAGGTCGATGCGATTCGTTCGTAGCTGCCTGGCCCGCATCGGCTGCCTGACGGTGGTCGTCCTGCTGGTGGGGGCCGCCTGGATCTGGCGCGGCCCCCTCCTGGCCTGGTGGCACGACCACGATCGGGCGGCCGTGGCCGAGGCGCCTTCCGCCGACCTGGCGCGGCGGACCGGGAAGAAGCTGGACGACTTCCTCCGCGGACGGGGACCTACTCGGGTCAGCTTCGACCAGGCCGAGCTCCAGAGCCTGGTGAGCTATCGGTACCTGGACTCGTTGCCACCCGGGCTCTCGGACCCCAGGATCACGCTCGGGGACTCCACCCTGGAGGCCAGCGCGGGACTCCAGGTCGAGCGGCTCATGCACGGCAAGACCCCGGACGCTCTCCGCAGCCTCCTGGGCGATTCGGCCCGGGCGAGCGCCGAGCTGCAGCCCTCCGTCGAGCGTCCGGGCGTGCTCGTGTTGGGCGTCCACCACGTGTCTGCCGGTGGACTGCCGATTCCGGACCTGATGGTCCCGTGGCTGCTCCAGCAGACGGGGTTGTCGAACGGAAAGGGCCGGGCTCGCACGGTGGCCCTCACCGTGCCCCGGGACGTAGCGGCGGTCAGGGTGGTGAACGGGAGGCTGCAGCTCGAGCGCGGTCCGCCGCAGTGAGGAAGCTCCCGGGCGAGGCCCGGGACGAGACACGAGAATCCATGAAAGAGAGACACAATGCCCGATACGTTCCTGAACCACATCGACGGCGAATGGGTCCCGGCCGCGAGCGGCGAGACGTTCGAGAACCGCAATCCGGCGCGCACCTCGGACCTCATCGGCCTGTTCCCTCGGTCCGCGGCCGAGGACGTGGAGCGAGCGGTCGCCTCCGCGCGGACCGGATTCGAGCGCTGGCGGCGCGTGCCCGCTCCCGAGCGGGGGCTCGTGCTGCAGCGCGCGGGCGAGCTCATGGTGGAGCGCAAGGAGGAGCTGGCCCGCGCCCAGACCCGCGAGATGGGCAAGGTTCTCGAGGAGACACGGGGCGATGTGCAGGAGGCCATCGACACCGCGTTCTACGCCGCCAGCGAGGGTCGGCGGCTGTTCGGCCGAACCGTTCCGTCCGAGCTGCGCGACAAGTGGGCCATGAGCTTCCGCCGTCCGATCGGTGTGTTCGGGATCATCACACCCTTCAACTTTCCGACCGCGATCCCGAGCTGGAAGATCCTCCCGGCTCTCCTGTGCGGGAACGCCGTCGTGTTCAAGCCGGCCGAAGACGTGCCGCACTCGGCGCACCTGTTCGTAAAGGTGCTGCTCGAGGCCGGCGTGCCGCCCGAGTGCGTACAGCTCGTGAATGGACCGGGCTCGAGGGTCGGGAAGGCGATCGTCGAGCATCCCGACGTCGACGGCATCTCCTTCACCGGCTCGACCGCAACGGGATCGATCATCGCCTCGGCCGCGGGCCGCATGCACAAGCGGGTGTCGCTCGAGATGGGCGGCAAGAACGCCCAGATCGTCCTCCCCGACGCCGACCTCGACCTGGCCCTGGACGGTGTGCTGTGGGGCGCGTTCGGGACCACCGGTCAGCGCTGCACGGCCACGAGCCGACTCCTCCTCCACAGGGACGTGCACGACGAGTTCATCGAGCGCCTCCTCGAGGAGGTCGCCGGTCTCACGCTCGGCGACGGGCTCGAAGAGGGGACCGACGTGGGACCGCTGATCAACGCGGAAGCGCTCGAGAAGGTCGAGTCGTACGTGGAGATCGCGCGCGGCGAAGGTGTGCAGGTGAGGTGCGGCGGCGTCCGGGCCACGGACGGCGAGCTCGGCGAGGGGCACTTCTTCGAGCCGACGGTCCTCACGGGCGTCGAGCCGGGCATGAGGGTCGAGCAGGAGGAGATCTTCGGCCCCGTCCTCTCCGTGGTGGTCTTCGACGAGCTGGACGACGCGATCGCGATCAACAACGACGTGGAGTACGGGCTCTCGTCCTCCCTGTACACGCGCGACGTGCTCGCCGCCTTCCGGGCCATCGAACGGCTCGACAACGGGATCACCTACATCAACGCTCCCACCATCGGGGCGGAGGCCCACCTCCCGTTCGGTGGCGTCAAGGGCACCGGGAACGGGCACCGGGAAGGTGGATGGGAAGTGTACGAGTTCTACAGCGAGACGAAGGTGGCGTACGTGGACTACAGTGGCCGGCTGCAGCGGGCCCAGATCGACGTGTCCTGGTAGGACCCGGGGGCGGCCGTGGAGCCGGGGGGCGCGGCGGGCGATGAGGGGACCGTGACGGGTGGGGCCGAACATCCGATGGCCGTATCGGGAACGGGTCTCGACGAGGAGGGTACCGCCGGCATGTCTCGTGACCAAGCGATCGGACCCGCGCGGGATCCGTCTCCCTCGCTGCTGCGGTGGGCCTGGGACTGGACCAAGACCATCGCCACCGCCGTCCTCATCTTCATGTTCGTCCGGGCGTTCGTGGTGGAGGCTTTCCAGATCCCCACCGGATCGATGGAGAACACCCTGCTGGTCGGCGACTTCCTCCTCGTGAACAAGGCCGCCTACGGTGCCGAGGTCCCCGGCACCGACCTCCGGCTGCCGGCCTTCGAGCGGCCCCGCCGGGGCGACGTGGTCGTGTTCCAGCCGCCCCCGGCGGCCGGGCAGTCGCCCTCCACCCGGTACGTGAAGCGCATCGTCGGCGTGCCGGGCGACACCCTGTCCATGCGGGGCGGCAAGCTCTTCCTGGACGGCAGCCGGGTGAGCGAGCCCTACGTGAAGCACATCCGGCCCTACCGGGACCCGAGCAATCCCAGCTTCCGGTGGCAGCGCCACTACCTCGTGAAGCCCGCCCGGGCCGCCCGCGGCTACCGTCCGACCCGGGACAACTGGGGTCCCATCGTGGTGCCGCCCGGGCGTTACTTCGTGATGGGTGACAACCGCGACAACTCCGAGGACTCACGCTACTGGGGCTTCGTGCCCCGTGACGCCATCCGGGGCAAACCGCTGGTCGTCTACTATTCCTACCGGGAGCGCAACCCCGCGGTGTTCCCGTGGCTCACGGAGATCCGCTGGGGACGCTTCCTGACGCCGATCCACTGACGCCGTCCCGCCGGGCGGCAGCTCGAGGGCCCCGCATGACCGCAAACTCTCTCAGCTCCCGGGACGGGAGCCTGGAGCTCTACCTCCGCGACATCGCCCGCTCGGACCCGTTGCCCCGCGCCAGGGAAGCGGAGCTGGCACATCGGTGGAGGCAGGTCGGCGACCGCCAGGCGCTCGAGGCGCTCGTCCACGCCAACCTCCGGTTCGTCGTCTCGGTGGCCAAGCGCTACCGGAACCGGGGGCTGCCGCTGGAGGACCTGGTGAACGAAGGCAACCTCGGCCTCCTGCGGGCGGCGGAGCGCTTCGAGCCGGACCGCGGGGTGCGTTTCATCAGCTACGCCGTATGGTGGATCCGGCAGGCCATCCTCCGGGCCCTGTCCCGAGCGGAGGCTCCCGTGCTGCCCGAGTCCGGCCGGCCCCGGACCCGGCGGAGCGGCAGGGAAGACCGGCCGACCCGGCGGCTCCGGATCGTGTCGCTCGACGATCCTGCGGGAGACAGGGCCGGGGAGCGGCTGCGGGATCTGGTGGCCGACGAGACGGTGCCATCTCCCGACGCGGGGCTCGAGCGTCTGCGCAGGCGCGACCGCATGGACGCACGCCTGGCCACGCTTCCCGAGCGGGAGGAGCGAGTGCTGCGGATGTATTTCGGCCTGGATGACGGCACGCCGACCGGGCTGGCCGAGATCGGCGCCGCCCTGGGCGTGAGCCGGGAGAGGGCCCGCCAGATCAAGGCAAGGGCCCTGGCTCGACTGGCGTCCGCGCCCCGCCCGCCAGCTTGACACACTCCATTCCCGTTCCTAGCTTACCGGGCTCCGAGTGGAGTGAGTCGACCGCCCTGAACCGCGGGGCGGTTCGTTTTTGTCCTCGGCCGATGAGCGCCGGGCCGCGCCCGGCGAACCATGGCCGGGGCTCCGTGGCAACGACCGCGATGAGATGAAGACGTACAGCGTCAAGAAGGGCGAGATCGAGCGTACCTGGTACGTGGTCGACGCCCGGGACCAGGTCCTGGGCCGGCTCGCGACCCGGGTGGCCAGGGTGCTGCGGGGCAAGCACAAGCCCATCTATTCCCCGCACCTGGACGTGGGCGACTACGTGATCGTCGTCAACGCCCGGGACGTGAGGCTCACGGGCAAGAAGGCCGACACGAAGCGCTATTTTCGACACAGCGGCTTCATGGGCGGCGAGAAGCTCGTTCCGTTCAAGCGCATGCTGAGACGGAAGCCGGAATGGGTCATCGAGCGGGCGGTGAAGGGCATGCTGCCCAAGAACACTCTCGGCCGCCAGATGGCCAAGAAGTTGCGGGTCTACGCAGGCCCCGATCACCCGCACGAGGCGCAGCTGCCCGAGCCCTTCGAGTTTTGAGGCGCGCGCGATGCGTCCGTCGGTGAGGACGAACAGGGAACACGCACGGAGGAAAGTTGGCGGAGACGAGTAGCGGTCCCTCGAAGACCCGGCCCGTGCAGACGGTGGGTCGCCGCAAGGAAGCCGTGGCGCGGATCACTCTGCGACCCGGTTCCGGCCAGTGGGCCATCAACGGCCGGGAGGTTTCCGGCTACTTCTGCATTCTGCGGCATCGCCAGACCATCGAAGCCCCCCTCAAGGCTACGGACTCGGAGGGGATCTACGACATTCTCGTCCGGGTGCGGGGCGGAGGGCTCACGGGCCAGGCGGACGCCGTGCAGCTTGGCGTGGCCCGAGCCCTGGTCGAGGTGGACGAGGAGCACCGACCTGCGCTTCGGGCCCGGGGCTTTTTGACGCGGGACGCCCGGGTGGTGGAGCGCAAGAAGCCCGGTCGCCCCAAGGCGCGCAAGCGCTTCCAGTTCTCCAAGCGCTGATCCAAGCACTGGACGAGAATCGATGGCCGACGTGGCACTGAACGATCTCCTGCAGGCGGGGGTGCACTTCGGGCACCAGACCAGCCGCTGGAACCCGAAGATGCGCAAGTACATCTTCGCCGAGCGGGGCGGAATCTACCTGCTCGATCTCAAGAAGACGCAGGACAAGCTATCCGAGGCCCGCGAGCTCGTGCGCGGCGTCGTCACGGACGGCGGCTCGGTCCTGTTCGTGTGTACCAAGCCGCAGCTGGCGTCGCTGGTTCGGGAGGAGGCCGAGCGCTGCGGAGCCTTCTACGTGACCGAGCGCTGGCTCGGGGGAATGCTCACGAACTTCCAGACCATCAAGAAGAACATCCGCCGGCTGAAGGAGCTGGAGCGTGGGGCGGAGGAAGGCTCCTTCGAGTTCTACACGAAGAAGGAGCAGCTTCTCCTGGACCGGGAGCGCCAGAAGCTCGATCGCTACCTGTCGGGCATCAAGGATATGGGCCGGCTCCCCGGCGTCGTCTTCGTGGTCGACGCGAAGAAGGAGGAGATCGCGGTCAAGGAGGCCCACCGGCTCGAGATCCCGGTGGTGGCGATCGCGGACACGAACGCCGATCCGGACATGCTCACGGTGCCCATCCCGGGCAACGACGACGCCATCCGGTCCGTGGCCCTGATCACGCGGGCCATCGCCGATTCGGTGGACGCCGCCCGGCGGGAGGCCCCGGAGGCGGGGGGCGAGCAGGCCGAGGAAGTGTTCACCTACTCCTCCGACGTCGGCGAGACCTCCGAGGCCGAGTCGTCGCGGCGCCGCAAGCGACCGCGGCGCCGCAAGCCGCGCCCGGAGGTGATCGCCCAGCGCCGCCAGACCAAGGGCGGCGCCACGGACCAGGACGCGGTCGGGGAGGCCGAGGCCGCGGCGGAGCCGTCGGCGAAGGGAGATCAGCCGAAGAGCGCCGGGGCGGAGCCCGAAGACGAGGTGCCCGTGTCGGCCGGAGCGGGCGGTGGCGAGGAGGAGGACGAGGAGGGCGAATCCTCCTGACGCCCGCCGGGAAGAGGCCACTTCGGTGGCCTTTTTTTTTGGATGGATGGGCGCGGGTGTCGGGCCCGGCCCGTCCGTTGCAGGATGGTTGCGGGATCGCCGACCGACCGGCGGTCGGTCTCGGGTAATCCACGAACGACGTGCGACACATAGCGGGAGGCCGAGCATGGCGGAGATCAGCGCGGCGGCGGTGAAGTCGCTCAGGGACAGGACCGGGGCGGGCATGATGGACTGCAAGCGCGCCCTCGAGGAGGCTGCCGGCGACGAGGAGAAGGCCATCGACCTCCTGCGCCAGCGCGGGGCCGCCAAGGCGGCCAAGCGGGCCGCCCGGGAGACGAGTGAAGGAGCCGTCGCGATCGAGGGTGACGACGACGGCCCGGTCGCCATGGTCGAGGTGACGTGCGAGACGGACTTCGTGGCCAGGAACGACGAGTTCCTCGAGTTCGCCGGCCGGGCCGCCCTGATCGCGGCGGACGCCGGGGGGGACGAAGGCGAGGTCCGGGAAGGAGGGGAGCTCCTGGATCTGCCCGAAGCCGAGGCGCTGCGCACCGAGCTACAGGGCCTGCTCGCCAAGATCGGGGAGAACCTCGATGTCGGCCGCTTCGTCCGCTGGGTGCCGGGTGCCGGGTCCGTGATCGGCCGCTACATTCACTTCGGCAACAAGATCGGTGTGCTCGTGGAGCTGGCGGGTGGCCACGAACGCACGGCCGCGACCGAGATGGCGCGCGATGTGGCGATGCACATCGCGGCCACCGACCCGGCCGGAATCTCCCCCGAGGACATCCCGGAGGAGGCCAGGGAGCGCGAGCGGGCGGTGCTCGGCGAGCAGGCCCGACAGGAGGGCAAGCCTCCCCAGATCGTGGAGAAGATCGTCGAGGGTCGTATGCGGAAGTTTTACGAGCAGAACGCACTCCTCTACCAGGCGTTCGTCAAGGACTCCGACACGACGATCGGCGAGCTCCTGGAGAGCGCTCCGGGCTCGCTCGAGGTGCTCCGGTTCGTCCGGTTCGAGGTGGGCGGCTAGCGCGGTGGCCGCGCGAGGGGACGAGGGCGCGAGCGCGCCGCCGGATCTCAAGTATCCCCGCGCCGTGGTGAAGCTCTCCGGGGAGTCCCTGGCGGGTGAGCGCGGCTTCGGCATCGAGCCGCCGATCATCGAGGAGCTCACCCTCGAGATCAAAGCCGTCCACGAGGCCGGCGTGAGGCTGGGCCTGGTGGTCGGCGGGGGCAACATCGTGCGGGGCACGGTGGCCAGCGAGCAGGGCATGGATCGCGTCTCGGCCGATTACATGGGCATGCTGGCCACGGTGATCAACGCGCTCGCTCTGCAGGACATGCTGGAGCGTCACGGGATCGAGACGCGGGTGATGACCGCCATCCGCATGGAAGAGCTGGCGGAGCCGTACATCCGGCGCAGGGCGCTGCGGCACCTGGAGAAGGGACGGGTGGTGATCTTCGCCGGGGGCACCGGGAACCCCTACTTTTCGACGGATACGGCCGCGGTCCTGCGCGCCATCGAGATGGAGGCCGACGTCATCCTGAAGGCCACCAGGGTCGACGGGGTGTACACGGCCGACCCGGAGAAGGACCCGGATGCGGAGTTCATCCCGGAGATCTCGTACCTGGAGGTCATGACCCGGGAGCTCAAGGTCATGGATGCCGCGGCGATCTCGCTGTGCAAGGAGAACGACCTCCCGGTCATCGTCCTCAACATCCGCCGTCCGGGCTCCATCCTGTCGGCGCTGCGCGGGAGCCGGGTCGGCACCATGGTCGCCTGAGGCAGGGAGGCGCGCGGGGCGCCGCAACACCAGGAGGGCTGCATGCCGAAGAAGAGGCTCGAGGAGGCGCGGGAAGCCATGGACCGGGCGGTCGACGCCGTGCGACGGGAGTTCAACACGGTGCGGACCGGCAAGGCCACGCCGACGCTGCTGGACACGGTGCGGGTGGACGCCTACGGCTCCACCATGGCCCTCAACCAGGTGGCCAACGTGAGCGCCCCCGAGCCGGGTCTCCTCCTCATCCAGCCCTACGACCGCAACATCTCGGCGGAGATCGCTCAGGGCATCCAGAAGGCTGATCTCGGCTTCAATCCCTCCGTCGACGGTGCCGTGATCCGCGTCCCGGTGCCGCCGCTCAGCGAGGAGCGCCGCAAGGAGATGGTCAAGCTCCTGCACCGGATGGCCGAGGAGGGCCGCATCTCCGTTCGGCACGTTCGGCAGGAGACCAAGAACGAGCTGCAGCGCATGCAGAAGGACGGCGAGGCGGGCGAGGACGAGATCCATCGACGTCTGGAGGATCTGCAGGGCATCACCGACGAGCACGTCGCCGTGATCGACGAGCTGCTGAAGAAGAAGGAAGCCGAGGTCATGGAGGTCTGAGGCGTGAACGAGCCAGACGCAGCGGAGAGGACCGACGGGGAGTCGGTTACAGCCCCGAACCGGCTCGAGGAGGCCGCCGGCGAGGAGCGCGCGTCGCGTCGTTGGAAGGAGACGTACGGGCGCGGAGGCGCCGCGCCGTTTGGGTCCGGTGGCTGGCGGCGCACCATGGGCCGCCCGGGCGTCGTGCCGGGGCAGGGCGGCGACTGGCGCGTGGCGCTCCAGGCCTACGTGACCGGGCACGACCTCGGCCGGAATTCGGAGCGCAAGCTGTCGGACGGGATCCGGGTCACCGGTCGGATCGAGCGCGCGGAGCGGGGCCGGGAGGTCGAAGCGGGCGGCGCCGAGTCCGGGGCCTCGGCGGAGGCGCGCCCCGGGACCCGCCGGATTCCGGTGCCGGAGCGGCTCGACTTCCACAGGAGCGCCGGGACCTGGAGGCGGCACCTCCCGCTCGGGAGGCGTGGCGGCCGGGACGCCCGGGACGACGACACGGCCCGGTAGTCCGCCCGGAGACCTCCCGGGGCGTTTCGCGCGCCACCTGGAGCGCCGACCCGGCCTCCTCCCGCGTGGTTCGCGGGTCCTGGTGGCCGTCTCCGGGGGGCCGGACTCGATGGCCCTCCTCCACCTGCTGCTCGGCGTGGTGGACTCCCTGGACCTGCGGCTGGTGGCCGCCCACTTCGATCACGGCCTCCGGGCCGCGAGCGCCGCGGAAGCCGAGCGTGTCCGGGATTGGGTCGTCGCCGCGGGAGTCGAGTGCCGCTCGGGTCTGCCGGCCGAGCCCCTGCCACCCCGCCAGGAGGACCTCAGGCGCGCCCGCTACGCCTTCCTCCGCCGGATCGCGCGGGAGGAGGACGCTTCGCGCATCGCGACCGGCCACCAGGCCGACGACCAGGCCGAGACCATCCTGTTCAGGATCCTGCGGGGTACGGGGATCCGCGGACTGGGAGGCATCCCGGCGCGACGGGGAGTCATCGTCCGGCCGCTCCTGCCGTTCCGACGCCGCTCGCTGGAGGCGTACCTGCGCGAGCGACGGATTGCCTACGTGGTCGATCCCTCCAACCTCGATCCCCGCTGGGACCGGGCCCGGCTCCGGACTCGCGTGCTCCCGGCCCTGGAGGCGAGCTGGGAGGGGCCGGTGCGCGAGCGGCTCCTGGAGCTGGGGCGCGCGGCGCGCCGGGCGGATCGGGCGCTCGAGGCTCGGGCGCGATCCGTGCTGGAGAGATGTCGGCTGGAGCGCGCGGCGCCCGACCGCTGGCAGGCGGGGGCCGAGGCGCTCGACCTGGACCGGCTTCGCGGCCTCGACCGGGAAGGGCTTGCCCGCGTCGTCCGCCGGGTGGCGCGGAAGGCCGGCGTTCGCCTCACGAAGGGCGGAACCCGGGCGGCGATGGAGTTTATCAGCGGAGGCCGGAGCGGGGGCCGCGTGGACCTGGGCGGCGGCTTGGTCGCCGCGCGGGAGTTCCGGGTCGTGTGGATCGGCCGACCGGGCCGGGCCGGGCCGGACACCACGCTGACGATCGACGGTCCCGAGCCCGGCCGCGGACGGGTTTCCCTGGGGGGACGGCCCGTCGTCGTGGCCTGGGAGCCCGGCCCCGAGCCGACCGCCCTCCGCGCACCGGTCGAGCTCGCGCTGGAGCGCATCGCCTTCCCGCTCGTCGTCCGGGGCTGGCGTGCGGGAGACCGCATCCGGATGGATGCGGGGACCCGCAAGCTCAAGAAGCTGTTCGGCGAGCGCAGGGTCCCGAGGAGCGCCCGCCAGCAGGTGCCGGTGGTGGTGTCGGCGGACGGCCGAGTGGTGGCCGTCGGCGGGCTGGCGGTGGACCCCGGGCTGCGGCCCGATGCCGCGGAGGAGCGGTTGGTGCTTAGGATCGAGGATGCCTGACGCGGCGTCCGTGATGGGCGCGGAGCTCTCCCGGGCCGGGGGACGCCGTCCCTGGCGTGTGGTCTACGAGGCCGGACGGATCTCGGGCCGGGTGCGGACCCTGGGGGCCGAGATCACGTCGGCGTATCCGGAGGGCACGAGCCTGCTGATGCTGGGCTTGCTCAAGGGGTCCTTCATCTTCATGGCCGATCTTGTGCGTTGCATCGGTCTTCCCGTACACGTCGATTTTCTGGTGGTGTCGAGTTACGGGGATGGGAACACGTCGTCGGGCAGGGTCGACACCCTGTACGAGGCGAACACATCGATCGAAGGTCGTCACGTGGTGCTGGTCGAGGATATCGTGGACAGCGGACATACGATCAACGAGCTTGTTCCCTCGCTTCGGGCGCGCGAGCCCGCCTCGCTGGAGGTGTGCGCGCTCCTGCACAAGCGCAAGGCCGAGGGCCTGGCTCTCGAGCCACGCTGGGTCGGCTTCGAGGCGCCCGACGAGTTCCTGGTCGGCTACGGCCTGGACCACGCCGAGGACTTTCGCCACCTCCCGTTCATCGCGAGCCTCTGAGGCCTTCGCATGCCTGCATCGAGTCCGGGACCGGAGCGAGGGGGCGGAAACCGCAACAGCGGGAAGGCCAGCCGGTTCTTCCGCGCGGCCTCCTTCTGGGTGCTCATCCTCCTCGTGCCCCTGTTCATCTACCAGCTCATGCAGGGGAACAAGACATCGCGCCAGGACCTGACCTACACGGAGTTCCAGTCCCAGCTCAAGGCCGACAACGTCCAGTCCGTCACGATCCGCAACGGCCACGAGGTCCAGGGTGCGCTGAAGAACGCCATCCAGCGCGATGGCGCGCAGGTCAAGCAGTTTCACACCCTGCTTCCGTTCGAGTCCAGCATGGAGTTCGTGGCCCAGCTCCAGAAGGCCGGGGTGGACATCAGCCGGCAGGAGGCGGGGAGCAACTGGATGAACATCCTCGTCTCCGTGCTCCCGTGGGTCCTGATCATCGGCCTGTGGTTCTTCCTGTTCCGCCAGATGCAGGGCGGGAGCTCGCGCGCGTTCAGCTTCGGGAAGTCCAAGGCCAAGCTGCTGACCGGGGACACGCCCAAGGTCACCTTCGCCGACGTGGCCGGGTGCGACGAGGCCAAGGAGGAGCTCGAGGAGATCATCGAGTTCCTCAAGGACCCCGACCGGTTCAGCCGGTTGGGCGGGCGTCTGCCCAAGGGAGCCCTCCTGGTGGGGCCGCCGGGCACGGGCAAGACGCTCCTGGCACGGGCCGTGGCCGGGGAGGCCGGCCGTCCCTTCTTCTCGATGTCGGGCTCGGATTTCGTCGAGATGTTCGTGGGGGTGGGCGCCTCGAGGGTCCGTGACCTGTTCGAGCAGGGCAAGGCCCACGCTCCGTGTATCATCTTCATCGACGAGATCGACGCCGTGGGCCGGCACCGGGGTGCCGGGCTCGGGGGCGGCCACGACGAGCGCGAGCAGACCCTCAACCAGCTCCTCGTCGAGATGGATGGCTTCGAGGCCAACACGGGCGTCATCCTCCTGGCGGCCACGAACCGGCCCGACGTGCTCGACCCGGCGCTCCTGCGCCCGGGCCGCTTCGATCGTCAGATCGTCGTCGACAGCCCCGACGTGAAGGGCCGCGAGGGGATCCTGCGGGTGCACACGCGCAAGATCCCGCTCGCCGACGACGTGGACCTGGCCACCCTGGCCAAGGGGACCCCGGGGCTCTCGGGCGCGGAGCTCGAGAACATCGTAAACGAGGCCGCACTCCTGGCCGCCCGCAAGGGCAAGAACCGGGTGTTCATGGACGACCTCGAGGCGGCCAAGGACAAGGTCATGCTCGGCGCCGAGCGCAAGAGCATGGTGATCTCGGACGAGGAGCGCCGGGTCACGGCCTACCACGAGGCGGGGCACGCGGTGATCGCGCTGCGGGCTCCCGGGCTGGATCCCCTCCACAAGGTCACCATCGTGCCGCGCGGGCGAGCCCTCGGGATCACGGCGTCGATCCCCGAGGAGGACCGGCACAACTACACGAGGTCCTGGCTCGAGGGTCGGCTCAAGATGCTGTTCGGCGGCCGCGTGGCCGAGGAGATGATCTTCGGGGCGGAGAAGATCACCACCGGGGCCGGAAACGACATCGAGCGCGCCACCGAGATGGCCCGACGGATGGTGACCCAGTTCGGGATGTCCGACGCGATCGGGCCCATGTCGGTCGGAGACCCGGACCACGAGATCTTCCTGGGCCGGGACCTCAGCCAGCGCCGGTCCGTGAGCGAGAAGACCGCGCAGCTGGTCGACTCCGAGATCAAGCGGATCCTGGACGCGGCGTACCGGTCCGCCCGGAAGGTCCTCGAGGAGTACCGGGACCTGCTGGAGCGCATCGCACAGGCGCTCCTGGAGCGGGAGACGCTCGACGCCGGCGAGATCGGGGCACTCGAGGCCGGACAGCCGCTGCCGCCGCTCCCGGCGACCGACTCGGCGGAGGCCGCCGGCACGGCCGGGCAGGAGGCCGCGGCCCGTCAGCGCCGGGCCAGCGACAAGGGCCGAACGGTAGAGGGGACCGGGGGGGGCGAGCCGTCGCCCGTCCCGGCTTGACGGCCGGAAGGAGCCCGGTGTCGCCCTCGGGCTGGCGGATCCGCACCGGAATCCTGCCGCTGGATCGACCGCTCATCCTGGGCGTGCTCAACGTCACGCCCGACTCCTTCTCGGATGGGGGGCGGCATCTGGAGCCGGGCGCCGCGCTCGACCATGCGTGGCGCCTGGTGGAAGAGGGAGCCGACCTCATCGATGTGGGCGGGGAGTCGTCGCGGCCGGGCGCGGCCCCCGTCACCGCCCGCGAGGAGTGGCACCGGATCGGTCCCGTGGTGGAGAGGGCGTCGGAGTTGCCGGTGCCCCTGTCGATCGACACGACGAAGCGCGAGGTGGCTGCCCTGGCGCTCGAGGCGGGCGCGGCGGTGCTCAACGACATCTCCGCCCTCCGATTCGATCCCCGTCTCGCCGATCTTGCCGCCGCTTCGGGCGCGGGGCTCATCCTCATGCACATGCGTGGCGAGCCGCGGACGATGCAGGAGGATGTCGCGTACCACGACCTCATGGGAGAGGTGAAGGCCGATCTGGCCGCCGCCGTCGCGACGGCGACCGCGCGAGGCTGCGGCCGGGACCAGCTCGTCGTCGACCCCGGCATCGGCTTCGGCAAGTCGCCGCGGGGCAACGCGGAGCTCCTCGCCCGCCTTCCCGAGCTGGCCGGGCTCGGGTTGCCGGTGCTCGTGGGACCGTCCCGGAAGTCGTTCATCGGCCAGCTCCTGGGCGTGCCCGTGGAGCAGCGGCTCGAGGGCACGCTCGCCGCCTGCGTGGCGGCTCTGGACCGGGGGGCGCGGCTGTTCCGCGTCCACGACGTGGCGCCGGCGCGCAGGGCCCTGGACCTCGCGGACGCCGTGCGGCGGGAGGGGGCCGGACGACCGTCAGCCGCCTCCGCGCCCGTGGGGACCGGACAGGGCTGAGCCGCCATGCAGACTCTCCTCGACTACGTCCGCTACCTGCAGATCGGCCCGAAGGACGTCATCGAGGTCCTCCTGGTCGGCTACGTCTTCTACCGCATCCTCCTGCTGTGGACCGGGACGAGGGCACTCCAGATCCTGTTCGGCCTCGTGCTGCTCGTCGCGGTGCACGCCGTGGCCCGCCTCCTCGACCTCAGCCTCATCAGCTACCTTCTCTCGCAGGCGTTCACCTACGGGGCGTTCGCCCTGATCGTGGTGTTCCAGCCGGAGCTTCGGAACGCGCTCGCCCAGCTCGGACGGAACCGTGTGTGGCGCCTCTTCGCCCGCATGGAGGAGAGCGAGGTGGCCGGTGCGATCGCCGAGGCGGCGGGACGGCTGTCGCGTGCCAGGATCGGGGGGCTCATCGCCATCGAGCAGGAAGTGGGGCTGGGGGAGTACGCCGACACCGGCACCCGGGTCGGGGCCGAAGTCTCGGCGGAGCTCCTGACCACGATCTTCACCCCCTACTCGCCCCTGCACGACGGAGCGGTCATCGTGCGCGGCGACCAGATCATGGCCGCCGGCTGCATCCTGCCGCTCACCCAGTTCCCCGTGGAGGACCGTTCCCTGGGCACGCGCCACCGCGCCGCCCTGGGGCTGTCGGAAGAGACCGACGCGTATGTGGTGGTGATCTCGGAGGAGACCAGCCAGATCTCCCTGGCCCACCGCGGACAGTTGACCCGCGACCTCAGTCCCGAGGCGCTGCGGAGTCGACTGGCATCGGGCGAACCGGGAAGCCTTCCGTCGAGCCCGGGCCCCCGTGCCGGGGACAGCTCCGCGGCCGAAGGGGATGCGTCCGGGGAGCCGCTGCCCGTGCCGGCCGGCGAGAATTGATATTCTCGGGATGTTCGTTGACGAGGCCTTAGACGGCCCGTAGAATGAGGCGGCTCGGACGGGGCCCGAGCCGGAAGTGTCGTGCGCTCACCCAGGACGGGAGGCGGCATTGCAGCCAGGTGGACCAACCTTCAAGCTGCTCACGCTGTTCAAGGACGGGGGCTTCATGATGTATCCCCTCATCCTCTGCTCACTCGTGGCCCTCGGCGTCATCATCGCCAAGGCGTGGACCCTGTGGGTGGCGCACCGGGAGTCCCGGAAGCTGCTGACCGAGATCGAGGAGCTGGGCGTGGCGGGTCGCCTGGATGCCGCGATCGAGAAGGCGGCCGAGACGCCCGGACCCGTGGCGGCGATCCTCCTGGCCGGCCTGCGCCGGGTCCGCGAGGAGCATACCGAGGCCGACGTCGAAGCGGCCATCAGCACCACCGGCAACACCGAGGTGGACTTCCTGGAGCGCGGTCTCGTCGTGCTGGCTACGATCGCGAACGTGGCCCCGATGCTCGGGTTCCTCGGGACCGTGATCGGGATGATCCTGGCCTTCGCGGCCATCGAGCAGGCCGGGCAGGTGGAGCCGACGCTGGTGGCCGGGGGTATCAAGGTCGCACTGATCACGACCGCGGCCGGGTTGACGATCGCGATCCCCGTGAACGTGGCGTACAACTTCTTCGTGACGCGGATCGACAAGCTGATCGCCGACATGGAGGAGGGCTCCCAGACGGTGCTCGACCTCATTTGGAAGATCGAGACGGGTCAGGGCCGGGGCACCGCCAGCCCCCGCGGCTGATCCACTCGCAGACGACGTCGACCGGAGAGGACCATGCCCCTTCTTCAACGTAGAGAGCGGGTCTCGGACGAGATCCCGACGGCCTCACTGGCCGACATCGCGTTCCTGCTCCTCATCTTCTTCCTGACCACGACGGTCTTCAACGAGGAGCGGGGCCTGCCGATCGTCCTGCCGGAGAAGTCCAAGGAGCAGGCCGTCGCCGCCAAGAACATCATCTTCTTCCTGGTGCAGGCGGACGGGCGGGTGGTGGTGAAGCGCGGCCAGAGCGAAGAGACGCAGACCGTCACGGCGGAGCAGGTGTCGGGCATCATGCGCCAGGAGCTGGCTGCCAACCCGAACATCATCGCGGCCATCAAGACGGACCCCAAGGCGCCCTACCGGGATATGATACACGTGCTGGACGGGGTGAAAGACGCCGGAGCGGACAGGATCTCCCTCCAGATGCTGGGTGAGGACTAGGTTATGGGGCTCAGGGGCGGGCAAGGCGGCTTCAGCCGGAAGTCGAGGGCCAGCAGCGAGATTCCGACCTCCTCGCTGGCTGACATCGCGTTCCTCCTGCTCATCTTCTTCATGGTGACGACGGTGTTTCGGAAGGAGAAGAAGCGGGAGATCGACTGGCCCAAGGCCCAGGCGACCAAGAAGGTCGACACGAAGCGCAAGAACATCCTGCACATCTGGCTGACCAGGACGGGCAAGGTCTGGATCAACGACCAGGACGTGCCGTTCGACCAGATCGGCGACCTCGTGCGGCCGATCTACGCGGAGAACCGGCAGCTGGTGGTCGAGGTCCGGGCCGACCGCGACGTGCCCTACAGCATGGTGAACACGATCACGAAGCAGCTTCAGGCTGCGGGCGCTGTCCGGGTGGTGTTCGGTACCCGACTGGCCCAGCGAGTCAACAGGCCGAGGAGGTAACCATGGCGGCCGACACGCGGAACGACCGGAGGGGCGTGAGCACCACGATGCGCACCGCCAACGACGACTTCAAGCGCAGCTACGCCACGTGGGTCTACATCGGCCTGATCGCCGCGGTGGCCTTCCACTTCGGTCTGGTGGAGTTCTTCCCCCAGCTCCATGCCGAGAACATGGGCACGGAGAACAAGTCGCTGAAGGCGGTCCAGCTCCCGCCCGAGGTGAAGATCCCGCCCCCGCCCAAGCAGATCGCGCGGCCGGCGACGCCCAAGGTGGCGGCCGCCAACGTCAAGGAGGACGTCACCATCGCCCCCACGACGTTCGAGCAGAACCCGGTGGAGCAGCTCCCGCCGCCGCCCAAGGCGGGGAGCCCGTCGGACCGGCCGTCATTCATCCCGCGTGACGTGGACCCCAAGCTCGAGAACCCGGGTGAGATCCAGCGGCTTCTCCAGCGGCTGTATCCGCCGTCCCTCAAGGACGTCGGGATCGGCGGCCGGGTCGTGCTGTGGCTGTGGGTGGACGACAAGGGCCAGGTCGGCAAGACCGTGGTCCAGGAGTCCAGCGGCTACGACGCGCTGGACCAGGCCGCGGCCAAGGTGGCGGTGAACATGAAGTTCAAGGCGGCCATCAACCGCGACAAGCCGATCGGCGTGTGGATCGCCCAGCCCATCACCTTCGAGGTGAAGCGGTAGCGGCACGCCGGGTGCTCGGCCGACGGTCAGCGAGAGCCGCCCGGGTGGACCGGGCGGCTCTCGCGTTTCGGGGGTCATGACCGCCCGGGCTGCGTCCATCTCCGACCGTCTCGAACAGCTGCGGGAGCGGATCGCAGCCGCCGCGGACCGGGCCGGACGCCCGGCCGACGGTGTCGAGATCGTGGCGGTGACCAAGGGGCATCCCGCAGAGGCTCTGAGTGCCGTGGCGGCGGCGGGCCTGCGCTGCGTGGGCGAGAACCGCGTCGGCGAGGCGGAGGCCAAGCAGGAGCGCCTGGGCCGCCTGGGACTGTGCTGGCACATGATCGGTCACCTGCAGCGTAACAAGGTCGAGCGCGCCGTGGCGATGTTCGACGAGCTCGAGTCGCTGGACTCGGAGCGACTCGCGGAGAAGCTCCAGCGCGAGCTGGTGGCCGCGGGACGCGACGGGTTCCCGGTGCTCGTCCAGGTCAACACGTCCGGCGAGGCCTCCAAGGGCGGCTTCGAAGCCAGTGATCCGTCCGAGGCCGCGCGGATGATCGAGGCCGTCCGACGAGTCTGCGAGCTCCCGGCACTCCACGTGCGGGGATTGATGACCATGGCACCGCTCACCGGGGACGCCTCCGTGGTGCGGGCCACGTTCCGGCGAGCCCGGGAGCTGTTCGAGCGCTGCGGGCGGGACGTGGACGGGTTCGAGCCGACGGTCCTGTCCATGGGAATGAGCAACGATTTCGAGATCGCGGTGGAGGAGGGCAGCACCCGGCTCCGGCTGGGTACGGCCCTGGTTGGAGAGAGGCCATGATCGAGCTGTCCCCGCTGGACGTACGCAAGAAGAAGGAAGACTTTCGCCGCGCCATGCGGGGCTACGATCCCGAGCAGGTGGACGCCTTCCTGGAGCTGGCCGCCGAGCGGCTGGGAGCCCTGCTGGCCGAGGAGCGGAGCCTGCGCGAGCGGATCGGCGTTCTCGAGGAGAAGCTCGGTCGATTCGAGGAGCGGGAGAAGGCCCTCAACGACGCGCTGCTGGCGGCCCAGGAGCTGCGCGAGGAGGCGCGCTCCCAGGCCGAGCGCGAAGCGGACCTCCGCATACAGGAGGCGGAGGCGCGGGCGGAGCAGATCGTCCAGGAGGCGCGCGAGGAGGAGCGGTCCGCCGAGCGCCGGCTGGAGGACCTGAGGATCCGCCGCGAGCGCTTCCTGCGCTCCTTCCGGGACACGCTGGAGCGCTTCCTCGAGGAGCTCGAGGCCGAGCAGGCCCGCCTGCGGGCCGACCCGGACCGCGAGCCGTCCGCGCGGTCCGGGCCCGAGCATCGGGATCCGCCCGCCATCCGGCTGGAGGGATCGGGCGGCCCGCCGGCCGGCGAGGGGTCGTGACCAGGGAGGTCCCCGACTACCGCGACGTCCGCGTCGCAACCGAGACGGTGCGTCCGCTCCTGGGGGCGGCGCCCGAGGTCGCGGTCATCCTGGGGACGGGACTCGGGGGGCTCGGCGCGGCTATCGAAGACGCGGGCTCCATCCCCTACTCGGAGATCCCGGGCTTCCCGGAGTCGACCGTGGAGTCCCACGCCGGGCGGCTCCTGCACGGCGTTCTCGAGGGGCACCCCGTCGTGGCCATGGACGGCCGCTTCCACATGTACGAGGGCTACACGCCGCAGCAGATCGGCCTGCCGGTGCGGGTGATGGCTGAGCTGGGCGCCCGCACGCTGGTCGTATCCAACGCGTGCGGGGGCATGAACCCGCTGTGGAATCCCGGGGAGCTGATGCTCCTGGCCGACCACATCAACCTCATGTGGGGGAACCCCCTGGTCGGGCCCAACCTCGACGAGCAGGGCCCGCGCTTTCCCGACATGTCCCGGGTCTACGACGAGGAGCTGCGTGCCCTGGCGCGCGAGGAAGCCCTGCGCATGGGCCTCGTCCTGCGCGAGGGCGTGTACGTGGCCGTCACGGGCCCTAACCTCGAGACCGCCGCGGAATACCGCATGCTGCGCCTCCTGGGCGCGGACGTGGTCGGCATGTCGACCGTCCCGGAGGTCATCGTCGCCCGGCAGGTCGGCATGCGGGTCCTCGGCGTGTCCATCATCACCGACGCGTGCCTGCCCGACGCCCTCGAGCCGGCGGACGTGGAGACGATCATCGCCACGGCCGGCGCGGCCGAGCCCGACCTCACGCGCCTCCTGCGCGCGGTCCTGCGCAGGGTCTGATCGTGGGCTATCCGGAGCTTCCCGGGAGCGTGACCGAGCTGGAGGAGGGCGTCCTCGCCCGGTGGGAGGAGGAGGACCTCTTCCACCGCAGCCTCGAGGCCCGCCGGGGCAGTCCCGAGTACGTGTTCTTCGAGGGTCCTCCCACGGCCAACGGACGTCCGGGTGTCCACCACATCCTGGCGCGCACCATCAAGGACCTCGCGGGTCGCCACCGGACCATGACCGGCCACCACGTGCTCCGGAAGGCCGGGTGGGACACGCACGGGCTCCCCGTCGAGATCGAGGCGGAGCGCCAGCTCGGCATTTCCGGGAAGCCCGAGATCGAGGAGTTCGGCATCGCCGAGTTCAACCGGGTGTGCCGGGAGAACCTGTTCACCTACAAGGACGAGTGGGAGCGCCTCTCCCGGCGGATCGGCTACTGGCTGGACTACGACGATCCCTACATCACCTGCTCCCCGGAGTACATCGAGTCGGCGTGGTGGGCCCTGTCCGAGATTGACCGCAAGGGGCTCCTGTACAAGGGCTACAAGGTGCTGCCCTACTGCCCGCGCTGCGGCACCGGACTGTCCAGCCACGAGGTGGCCCAGGGCTACGAGGAGGTCGAGGACACGGCGGTGTTCGTGGCTTTCCCTCTGGTGGACGATGCGGACGGCGCCTCGGTGCTGGGGTGGACGACCACGCCGTGGACGCTGCCGGGCAACGTGGCCCTGGCCATCCATCCCGACGTGGAGTACGTCCGGGTCCGGGTGACCGGGCGCTCGGACGGCGCGCTCGCCGAGGAGGGCGACGTCCTCATCCTGGCGCGCGATCGCATGGAGCCGGTCCTGCGGAACGAGGTCCGCGTGCTGGACGCCTTCCCCGGCTCGGCGCTGGTCGGACGGCGGTACGAGCCGCCGTTCCGGGGCGCGGTCGACGCCGGGGACAGCGAGGCCGCCTGGACCGTGCTGCCGGCCGACTTCGTCACGGTGGACGAGGGAACCGGGGTCGTGCACACGGCCGTCATGTACGGCGAGGACGACTTCGACCTCGGCACGCGGGCGGGGCTCCCCCGGCAGCACACGGTCGGGCCGGACGGACGTTTCCTGGCCTCCGTGCCCGCCGGCCTGGCGGGGCTCGGGGTCAACGAGTCCGACACCGAAGTCCGCATCCTGGATCACCTCCGGGAGGTGGGAGCCCTCTACAGGTCCGAGCGCTACCGCCACAGCTACCCCCACTGCTGGCGCTGCGACAGCAAGCTGCTCTACATGGCGCGCGATTCGTGGTACATCCGCACCACGGCGCTGACCGAGCGGCTGCTGGAGAACAACGCGTCGGTGGACTGGCACCCTCCCGAGATCGGTACCGGACGCATGGGCGAGTGGCTCAAGGGCAACGTGGACTGGGCCCTGTCTCGCGACCGGTACTGGGGCACGCCGCTCCCGGTGTGGGAGTGCGACGCGGAGCCGGAGCACCGCGAGGTGATCGGCTCGTTCGTGCAGCTCGCGGAGCGTGCCGGAGGCCTCCCCGAGGACTTCGATCCGCATCGCCCCCAGATCGACGAGCCGTGCTGGGGGTGCCGCGAGCCGGGCTGCCCGGGCACCATGCGGCGCGTCCCGCAGGTGCTGGATGCCTGGTTCGACTCGGGCTCCATGCCCTACGCGCAGTGGCACTGGCCGTTCGAGAACGACGAGGCCTTCCGGCGGCACTTCCCGGCCGATTTCATCGCCGAGGGCGTGGACCAGACGCGGGGCTGGTTCTACTCGATGCTGGCCCTGTCCACCATCCTGTTCGACGGGCCGGCCTACCGGGCGGTGGTGGTCAACGACCTCGTGCTCGACGCCGAGGGGCAGAAGATGTCCAAGTCCCGGGGAAACGCGGTGGACCCGTGGGAGGCCATCTCGCGCCACGGGGCCGACGCGATCCGCTGGTACCTGCTCTCGTCGAGCAATCCATGGCTCCCCAAGCGGTGGGATCCAGACGGGATCGACGAGGTGGGGCGGAAGTTCTTCGACACCCTGCGGAACACGTATCGCTTCTTCGCCCTGTACGCGAACCTGGAGGGCTGGAGCCACGCGGCCGGGGAGGCGCGTCCGGCCGCCGAGCGGGCTGCCATCGACCGCTGGCTCCTGTCCCGGCTGGACGGTCTCGTGGAGGGCGTGGGACGCGACCTGGAGGCGTACGACCCCACGCCCGCGGCGCGGCGGCTGTCCGAGTTCGTGGTGGACGAGCTCTCCAACTGGTACGTGCGGCGCACGCGTCCCCGCTTCTGGGCCACCCGGCGCACCCGGGAGTCGGACGCCAGCGCCCGAGACGCCTACGCCACCCTGCACGAGGCCCTGGCCACCAGCGCCCGGCTGCTGGCGCCGATCTCCCCCTTCCTGTCGGACTGGCTGCACCGGGGTCTACACGGAGATTCCGTCCACCTGGCGGAATTCCCGCGCTCGCTCGGCCGGAGGGACCTGGAGCTGGAGCGGGGGATGCACGACGTGCGGGAGCTGGCCGCCCTGGGCCGTGCGGCGCGCGAGAAGGCGGGCATCCGCGTGCGTCAGCCGCTTCGTTCGGTCCGGGTCGTGGTTCCCGACGGGAGGCGGATCCCCGCCGAGCTCCTGCGGCACCTCGAGGAGGAGCTCAACGTCAAACACGTTGACTTCATTGACGATCAGGATGATATTATAAGGCTAATCGTCAAACCGGACTACGCGGCGCTCGGGCCGCGCTTCGGCTCCAGCACGCCGGCGGTCGCCGGGGCGATCGAGGCGCTGGAGGCACCCGACGCGCGGCGGCTGCGGGCCGGAAAGGCCGTCTCCGTCGAGGTCGACGGGGAGCGGGTCGAGATCGCGCCCTCCGAGGTCCGGATCCTGGAACAGACCGGGGACGATCTGACCGTCGGGAACGCGGCGGGGTATTTGACGGCCCTCGATCCGTTCCTGGACGACGAGCTTCGTCGCGAGGGACTGGCCCGAGAGCTGGTGAGCCGTGTTCAGCGGCTGCGACGGGACGCGGGACTCGCCGTGGAGGACCGGATCGCTCTCGCCCTGGCGGGCGATGCGGCGGTCCAGGAGGCGGCGTCGGCCCACGAGGGGGAGATCGCCGGCGAGACGCTGGCCGTCGAGCTCCGGGTGGGCGACGCGGCGACGGACGCACTGGAGCATCGAAGAGAGCTGGACGTGGACGGCCACCGGGTCCTGATCGGACTCGAGCGAGCCAGCGACCGGGACCTGGCATCGGAAGCGGGACACGCCTAGAGCGTGCAGGAGCTATGAAGAAGAAGGAAATCAAGCACTTCGAGGAACGACTGCTCGAAGAGAGGGCCCGGGTGCTGAAGCAGCTGGGCTTCTACGACAAGTCGTTCTCCGATACTCCGCAGGGCTCGGACGGGGACCTGTCGGCCTACAGCTTCCACATGGCCGACCAGGGCACCGACGCGATGGAGCGGGAGAAGGCGTTCCTGTTCGCGAGCAAGGAGGGGCGATTCCTGTACCACATCGACCAGGCGCTCAGGCGGCTCTACCAGACGCCCGAGCAGTTCGGCGTGTGCCAGGAGTGCGGCGAACCGATCTCCTTCGAGCGGCTGGATGCGCTGCCGCACACGCGGCTGTGCGTTCGCTGCAAAGAGGAGGAAGAGAGCGGTGCCGCCCGCTGAGGGGGCGTCGTCCCTGACGGTCCCCATGGGCGAGACTCGGCTCAACAAGGCGTGGCTCCTCGCGACCACCATGACGCTGGTGGTCGCGGCGGACCTGGTCACCAAGGCCTGGATCCGCTCCCACATGACCCTGTACCAGTCGATCCCCGTGCTGGGGAATTACTTTCGCCTCACGTACACGCAGAATCCCGGGGCGGCGTTCGGGATCGACGTCGGCTCCCACTCGAGGTTCGTGTTCCTCGGGCTCTCCCTCGGCGCCCTCCTGGTGCTCGCGTACCTGTACGTCGTGACGCCCGTGCGGGATCGACTGAGACTGTGCGCGGTGGCGCTCGTGTCGTCCGGGGCCGTCGGCAACATCATCGACCGCGTGCGCTTCTCGCGCGGCGTGGTCGACTTCCTGGATGTCGGGCTCGGGTCCCACCGCTGGCCCGTGTTCAACGTGGCCGATATGGCCGTGAGCACGGGGGCGGTCCTCCTCCTCCTCTCCTTCTACCTGGAGGAGCGACGTGAGTCCGGGGACGGAGGAAACGGGCAGGCCTGACCGGGCCGAGCCGCCGGCTCCCCGCCGCGAGCGGCTCGTCGTCGAGGCCTCGTCCGACCAGCGGCTGGACCGCTGGCTCGCCGATCGACTCGGGCTGAGCCGGACGCAGGCCGCCTCCCTGATCGTCGCGGAGGCCGTGCGCGTCAACGGGACGCCGGTCGCCAAGAGCCATCGACCGCGGGCCGGCGAGGTGGTCGAGGCGGAGATCCCCGCTCCCGAGCCGGTCACCCTCGAGCCCGAGGATCTCCCGGTCCGCATCGTCCACCAGGACGAGCACCTCGTCGTGGTCGACAAGCCCGCGGGCATGGTGGTCCACCCGGCTCCGGGGCATCCCCGCGGGACGCTGGTGAACGCGCTGCTGGCCCGGGTGGGATCCCTCTCCTCGGTGGGGCTGCCGTACCGGCCCGGCATCGTCCACCGGCTCGACAAGGACACGAGCGGCCTCCTCGTCGTGGCGCGGACCGACGAGTCACACCGGGTGCTGGCCCGCGACCTGGCGCGGCGCAGGGTGAAACGCGGCTACCTGGCGGCCTCGTGGGGGCATCTCGACTCGGAGGAGCGCACCATCGACCTGCCCCTGGGTCGCGACCCGCGGGACCGGAAGCGGCGGGCGGTCGTGGAGGGCGGACGACCTGCCCTCACGCACGTGCGCAGGCTCGAGCGCTGGACTTCGGCCGACCTCGTGGCCATCAAGCTCGAGACCGGAAGGACCCACCAGATCCGGGTGCACTTCAAGGCGGTGGGCCACCCCATCGTCGGAGATCCCCTGTACGCGCCCGGCTGGGAGCGCGGCTTCGTGGGCGCGGGCGGGCGCTGGGCCGAAGAGCTGGCCGACCGGACGGGCCGCATGTTCCTACACGCGGCCCGGCTCGCCTTCCGGCATCCGATCAGCGGGGAGGCGCTCTCCTTCACCTCGACCCTGCCGGAGCCTCTCCTGTCGACCTGTCGATGGGCCCGCGAGACGAGCTGAGAGGGCGCGGCTACACTCTCCTGCCGGTCAACAGTCGGATCACGACGACGACGATGGCGAGGACCAGCAGGAGATGGATGAAGCCCCCGAACACGTAGCCGCTGATGAGTCCGAACAGCCACAGGACCAGCAGGATGACGAAGATCGTCCACAGCATGGGGCCTTCCTTTCGTTGGCATCACTCGTGAGCGCGGGTCTCGTGTGGGTCCTCTTTTTTGGTGGACGACGTCGCCGGCGTCACATCGGGTTCGGCTCCGGCAGCCGAGCCGCGGGGCTCGGCCCGTTCCTCGTGGTCGCGCTCCTGTGGGCGGTCGGCGGGGCGGGGCAGGACCGGACGGCCGTGCACGCCGGGACCGGTCTCCGACAGGTGGCCGTCGCCCTGGCACGCGACTCCGCCGTCCTCGCCCCGATGCCGGGGATCGGGCCGCCGCTGGCGGTCCTGCCCGAGCCTCCGACGCTGTGGGTGGTGCGGGACCTGGGCACGGTGCCGGGCGCTCCGGGCGTGGAGCCCGACTGGGTGGCGGGGCTGGCCCTCCCGGGCCGGAACATCCTGGCCGTACGGGCGGCCGGGCCGGGGGCGGGGCGGCTCTCATCGCTGCGCAGCACGACCCGCCACGAGTTGGCGCACCTGGCCCTGGACCGGGTGACCCGGGGGCGCGCGCCGCGCTGGCTCCAGGAAGGTTACGCCCAGCTCGCGGCGGGCGACTGGGACTGGGGGGAGGCGTGGCGCCTGCGGATGGCGATCCTGCGCCAGGGCACCGACGCGCTCTCGGACCTGGACGTGCACCTGCGGGGCCGGGAGGACGAGGCGCGGCTGGCGTACCTCCTCTCCTACACGGCCGTGCATCGCCTCGTGGAGATGGGTCGGGCGCCCGCCCTCCACGCGTTGTTCGCGCGGCTCGGAGCGGGCGACTCGATGGACGAGGCCCTGCGCTCGGTCTACGGCGTGACCGAGGAGCAGTTCGTGCGGCGCTGGGAGGCGGGAGTCCGCGACCGGTACGGCTGGCTGTTCTTGTTGTCCCGGGCCTCGCTGTTCTGGATCGCCATCGCGCTGCTCCTGCTCCTGGTGGGCTGGCGCCGACGCCGCTACGATCGCCGGCGCATGGAGCGGCTCCGCAGGGAGGAAGCCGCGTGGGACGAGGCGGAGCGCCGGGCCCGGCTCGATGCGGAGCCTCCGCGCGCGGGGTCGGGACCGCGTTGACGGGGAGGGGCTCGTCGGCCAAGTTGGAGCGATCATGACCAAGGACGAGAGCAAGGTCGAGAGCGGCGGGAGTATGCGAGCCGGCGGTCGCGGGCCCGCCGGCATGGGGCTCGTGAACGCCCTCCTCCTGGGAGGTGCGGCCGTGGTCATCGTCGTCGGCTACGTCCTCCTGGACCATGGCTCGATCACCGCCGCCCCCATCCTGCTCGCGCTCGGTTACGCCGTCCTCATCCCCGCCGGCCTCCTGGTCGGCTACCGGCGCGCTGGAGGCGACGACTCCTAGCCGGAAAGGAGCCGAACCCGTCGGCTCCCCGAACCGGAGGGACACGCGTCACGGCTCGACCCCGCCCCGCATGATGCCCCCGGGCGCTTAGCTCAGCCGGTTCAGAGCGCTGCCCTTACAAGGCAGAGGTCGGAGGTTCGAATCCTCCAGCGCCCATGCGCCCCGGGCGGGGAGCGGTGACATAGGGGACTCCGGGGTCGTCTCCTGGATGGAAGGGTGGGCGTCCCGGGTTGAGCGGAGGGACGCGCTCGCATACTGTATACCCTTTGCCTGCCGCGGACCGGATCGTACGCACGGGTTCGAGCCACCCGGGAGAACGAAACTGGATCCGCTGGGTATGGACGTCTGGATGCCGTCCCGCGCCGGTAGCCGTCGGCGCGACCGTGTGGACTCGATCGTCGAGAGAGTGAGCACGATGGAACTGAAGGACAATCGCACGTTGGTCGCCCTGCTGGCCGCTTTCGTCGGCCTCGTCGGGGCCCGCGCCGGACTCGTGGCCCAGGACGGCGGAGGGTCGGGGCGGGCGCGCGTCATCGTCGCGCCCCTGCAGACGTCGGGCGGGGTGGACCAGGGCTTCGGCAAGGACGTCGCCAAGAAGGTGCGCAAGCAGCTCGAGAACTTCGACCTGCTCGCCCCGGTCAAGGAAGATGACGTCAACAAGATGCTGGACCGCTTCAAGCTCGATCCGGAGCAGATGGACCTGGTGTCCTGGCGCCAGCTGGCCACGCGTCTCGATGCCAACCTGATCATCTACGGCACGGCGGTAGGCTCGAGCGGCTCCAAGAGCATCAAGCTCGCCGTCGAGTTCGTGGACGCCCAGCGGGGCGAGCAGATGAAGGTCCCGGAGTTCACCATCCAGGGCACGAACTCCGACCAGGCGGCGCAGCAGATCATCACGGCCCTCGACAAGCAGGTCAAGTTCCTGCGCGCTCTGGCCAACTGCAACGACTACCTTTCGGGTAACCAGTACGCCGACGCCGCCCGAAACTGCGACGCGGCGCTCGAGATCAACCCGCAGAGCAGCCGGGCCGGCTACCTGCGGGGCCGGGTGGCCATGAAGCAGGAGAAGTGGCAGGAGGCCGAGAAGTACCTGCAGCCGGTGGTCAAGGCGGAGCCGTCCAACGAGGACGCCCTCCAGTCGCTGGCCTACACGGAGGCGGAGCTCGGGAACCAGCAGCAGGCGCTGACGCTCTACCAGCAGTACCTGCAGTTCAATCCCGACAACCAGCAGATCCGGCTGAGCGTGGCCTACAACCTGGCCAGCGCGGGGGCGTACGATCAGGCGGTGCAGGTGCTGAAGGCGGGACTGCAACGGGATTCGACCAGCGCGCCGCTGTGGAAGTACCTGGGCGATGTGTCCCTCAAGAAGGGAACGACCGCCGACAGCTCGGAGGTGTCGGCCAGCTCGTCGATCTCCGACACGGCCGCCATTCAGACGGCCATCGACGCGTACCACCACTACGTGAGCCTGCAGCCGGACAGCGCCACCGCCAGCATCTTCCGAAACATCGTGGCGGCGGACCTGCAGCTGGACCACCTGCCACAGGCCGACCAGGAGTCGATGGCGGCGATCCACCAGTTTCCGGGCAAGAACGCCGGGCTGTGGTCGCTGCGGGCGGACGTGCTGGCGCGGCAGGACCACCTCAAGGCGGCGGTCGCCGCCATGGACTCGGCGCTGGCCGCTGATCCCAGCTACGCCAACGCCTACTTCAAGCGGGGGCTGTACAAGCTGCGCAGCGGCGACGGCGACGGTGCCATCGCGGACTTCCACAAGGCCGTCGACCAGAACAATCAGAACCCGAACAACATCGCCAACGCGCTGTACGGGACGGGATTCCAGGACTACTTCAAGAAGGACAGGTTCGACGACGCGGCGAGTATGTTCGAGGCGGCGCTGAGGTTCGCCAGCGATCCGAGTCTGACGAACCAGCTGAACTTCTGGACGGGCTACTCGCTGTTCAAGGCGGCGTCCGCGATCGACGACTCCAACAAGAGCGAGACGTGCGAGCCGGCCAGGAAGGCCCTGACCCGGTTTCAGAGGGTGCCGGCCTACATCAAGAACTCCGGCGACTACCAGCAGAGCAGCCAGAAGTCGATCCTGGATGGAACGGATACCTACGTGTTCCGGCAGAACCAGATCATCAAGAAGGCCTGCAAGGGCGGCGGATGAGCGCCTCGTCCTGAGGGCGCGGCCCCACCAGGGCCGCGCGCCCGGCTCCCACGGGTAGCCGGGTCGACAGATACCGCCGACGACCCGGCCGGGAATCCCTTCCCGGCCGGGTCGTTTTGCATCCGGGTCGGGGGTTGACGCGAGCCGATGCCTGCCACTAGAATGGGGCGGTGTGGGAGAAAGTGGGGTGAAGTGGGGAATCATTCACATCGCCGTCGGCAGGGTGAGCGTTGGGCGGGTTTCTCGGCAGCTACCGTCATTCGCTGGACGCGAAGGGGCGCGTCAGCCTCCCGGCGCCGTTCCGTCACGGGTCGGACTCGGAGTCGTTCGTCCTCATCCGGGCCCACGATGATGCCCTCACGCTGTATCCCGACGACGCCTGGCGCGTGGTCGCGGACCGACTGCGGGAGATGCGGGAGCGCCGGCCCGACGTCAGGCACCTGCTCCTCCGCCTGACCGGGAACGCGCAGCGGATCGTCCCGGACGGGCAGGGCCGGATCCTGATCCCCGAGCGTCTCCGCGAGGAGGCGCACCTTGAGGACGAGGTCCTGATCGTCGGAGCGCTGGACAAGATCGAGCTCTGGAACCCGGAGTGGTTCGAGCAGCGGACGGCCGTCGGACCGGAGGAGTTCGACGAGCTGGCCGCCTCGATCTTCGCCTGAGCCCCGATGACGGGGCGCGGCGTGCGGGACGCCGGACCGGCGCCGGCCGGCTTCGAGCACGAGCCGGTGATGATGGACGAGGTCCTGGCGTCGCTGGAGCCCGAGCGGGGCGGCACGTACCTGGACGGCACCGTGGGGGGCGGCGGCCACGCGGCGGCTCTCCTGGAGAGGGCTCCTTCGGTGATGCTGTGGGGGGTCGACCGCGATCCCGAGGCGGTCGCGGCGGCGCGGGAACGGCTGGCCCGCTTCGCTGAGCGGGCCCGCGTGATACGGGCCGATTTCCGCGACCTGCCCGAGGCGCTCGGGGACGAGGCGGACGAGGTACACGATCTGGCGGGGGTGCTGCTCGACCTGGGCGTCTCCTCCCATCAGATCGACACGACGGCGCGCGGGTTCTCCTTCCGTCCGGCCACACCGTTAGACATGCGGATGGGCGGGACAACGGGCGGAAGGAGGCCCGCAGCCGACCTTCTCAACGAAGCGACCGAACAGGAGCTGGGCGAGATCTTCCGGACCTACGGCGAAGTGCGACGCTGGAGGCGGCTGGCGCGAGACGTGGCGCGCCGGAGGAAGGAGCGTCCGTTCCGCACCAGCGACGACCTGGTCGACGCGAGCCGCAGCGCCCTGGGAACGGGCATCGGTCCCGGCACGCTAGCCCAGGTCTTCCAGGCCGTCCGCATCGCGGTCAACGAGGAGCTCGAGGCGCTGGAGAGAGCCCTGCCGCGTCTCAGGGACATGCTGGCCTCGGGCGGCCGTTACGTCGTCATCGCGTACCACTCACTGGAGGATCGACTCGTGAAGCATGCCTTCAAGGAGTGGAGCCGTGAGTGCATCTGCCCACCCGAGCTCCCGGTGTGCAGGTGTCGCGGAAAGGCCCTCGGGCACGAGATCACCCGACGGCCGTTACGGCCGTCGGAGGATGAGGTGCGACGGAACTCGCGGTCCCGCAGCGCGCGACTGCGCGCCTGGGAGAAGGCGTGAGTCGCCGCAGGCGTCCGGCGCCCCGGCGCCTGGGCTTTCGCGTGGGTCTGGCGGCCGGCCTGGTGGTGCTGGCCGGCGGCATGTTGCTGTCGGTCGAACGGGGCTCGAGGGCGCGGAAGGTGTCCGACCGACTCTCGGCCCTGGACCGCCAGACCGTCGAAGCCAGGGCCCGTCTCGGTGACGCCATGCGCCGCTTCGACTCCCTCTCCTCCCGGGAGAGGATCGTCGTGGCGGCTGCGCGACTGGGCCTGCATCCCGCCAGCGACGCGGACATCACCTTCCTGCGCGCGGACTCGCTCGCGCCCGACGACGTGGTTCGGAGTTCCTCGACCGCCGGCCGGAGGCGACCGTGAAGAAGCTGCCACTGGGCCCCGGCGCCCGGAACGCCCGACGCTCACCCCGCCCCGGCGCTCCCGAGCCCGCCGTTCATCGCCGCCGTACCCGCGCTCTCGCGGTCGTGTGGGTGCTGTTCGGGCTCGTGTACGTGGCTCGGGCGGCCGACCTGCAGGTGGTGCAGGGGGCGCGCTGGGAGAAGCTGGCGGAGGCCCAGAACGCCGAGAAGGTACAGATCCCCGCGCAGCGGGGCTCCCTGCTCGACCGCGACGGACGGCCCCTGTCCATCGGGTCGCAGGACTTCCGGGCCTACCTGGCGCCCGCTGAGGCCGGCGACCCGCGTCACGCCGCCGCGGCGATCGCGCGGGTGCTCGGACTGTCGCGCGCCGACGAGCATCACCTGGCTTCCGCCGACGGTGGCTGGGTCGCGATCCCGAGGAAGGTGACGACGGCCGAGCGCCAGCGGCTGCAGGCGGCGGTCCACCAGGGGCTCCACTTCGAGCCGCTGGAGACCCGCGTCTATCCCGAGGGCTCCCTGGCCCGCACCCTCCTCGGCTCCGTGAACGCCGGGGGGCGGGGCCGCTCGGGCCTCGAGCTGGTCCTCGACTCGCTCCTGCAGGGCGCGCCGGGCGCCGCGCTGACCCGGCGGGACGCACGGGGACAGACCTACCGCATTCCCGACGGCGAAGTCAGGCAGCCGCAGCCGGGCGATGATGTCGAGCTCACGATCGACGCGGAGCTGCAGCGCATCGCCGAGGATGCCCTCGACCGGGCCCTCAAGGAGACCGGCGCCTCCGGAGGCGACGTCATCATGGAGGACCCCGCCACCGGGGAGCTCCTGGCCGTCGCCAGCCGGCGTATGGGCGACCCCCTGAGCGTTCCGGCCTTCACGGATCCGTACGAGCCGGGCTCGACCCTCAAGCCGTTCCTCCTGGCCAGTCTGCTCTCCGAGGGCCGCGTGCGGCTCGGCGAGAAGATCGACACCGAGGACGGCGTGTGGCACGCGGACGGCCGGACGATCCGGGACGTACACGGAGAGGACAGCCTGAGCGTGGCCGATGTCATCCGCTTCTCCAGCAACATCGGGGCGGCCAAGCTCTCCGCGCGGCTGTCGCCCGGCATGCAGTACCACTTCCTCCGGGACTTCGGCTTCGGCGTGCCGACGGGCGTGGAGTACCCGGCGGAATCCTCGGGCCTCCTGCGGAAGCCTGACGACTGGTCCGGCTTCAGCCAGGCGTCCCTGGCCATGGGCTACGAGGTCTCGGTCACTTCCCTCCAGCTCGTCATGGCCTACGGGGCCCTGGCCAACGGCGGCGTCCTCATGCGCCCCTACCTGGTGCGGGAGGTCCGGTCGCCGGAGGGTGGGGTGCTGTACCGGAGGCGGCCCCAGCCCATCCGCCGCGTCATCGATCCGAAGGTGGCCCGTGAGGTGACCCGCGTGCTGGCGACGGTGGTCGAGAGCGGAACCGGGAGCCGGGCTCGAATGGCCACTCTACCCGTGGCCGGAAAGACCGGAACCGCTCGCGTGGCTCTCGGCGAGGGCTACGAGCGCGGCCGCTACTCCGCCTCGTTCGTGGGGTACACTCCCGTCGACGACCCCAAACTGGTCGTGCTCACCAAGCTCGACGACCCGCAGGGCTCCTATTTCGGCGGCTCCACGGCCGCGCCGGTGAGTCGCGCGATGCTGCAGGCCGCGCTGGCGACGCGCGGCGTCACCCTGCCGGCTGGCCGCCTGGCGCACGTAGCGCCCACCTCGGGACGCCCCATGTGGGGAGGCGACCCGGCCTCCGCGCGGGTGCGGGCGACCGACGAGGCTTCGGGCGGCGGCCCGTTCGTGTTCGCGGTGAACGCCTCGCCCGATCCCTGGCCGGCCGAACGGGAGGGCGAAGACGGCCGGCGGGTCCTCCCGGACCTGCGCGGTTTGCCGGTGCGGTCGGCGGTGGCCCGCCTGCACGAGCTCGGTCTCCGGGTGGCCCTGCAGGCCACGGGAACGGTCGAAACGCAGTCGCCCGGTCCGGGCGCCAGGGTGTCGGCCGGTGCGACTATCCGCCTGCACTGACCCGGCGCGCGCCGGCGTGACGCGACCCGGGGACTCGGGGAGCTCCCGGACGGAGACGCCGGTGAGCTGGCTGGAGGGACGTGGGGTCGCCGCCGGCCCGATCGCCGGGGCGATGAGAATCGAGGAGGAGGACGTCGGGGAGCCCGTGATCGACACGGAAGCGATCGAGCGGCGCCTGGCACGGTGCGGCCTCACGGGCCGCTGGGAGGGCGCGGCGCCCCCGGCGACCTTCTCCGGCATCGCCGACGACTCGCGCCGTGTCGAGTCCGGAGACCTGTTCTGCGCCATCCCGGGAACGCGCTTCGATGGCCGGGACTTCCTGGACGCGGCGTACGCGGCGGGGGCCGCCGCCGCCCTGCTCGAGCGTCCCGATCCCGCCTGTCGTCTGCCCCAGCTGGTGGTTCCCGACGCGCGTGCCGCCGCGTCGCACCTCGCCTCGCTCTTCCACGGCGATCCGGGCGTCACGCTCGACGCCGTGGGGGTCACCGGCACCAACGGGAAGACCACGACGGTGTGGCTGCTCCGGCAGCTGCTCGCAGCGCGAGGTCCCGCGGCCTCGATCGGGACCCTGGGCGTCATCGGCACGCGGGGCGAGCGGGAGCCGGGCACGCTGACCACGCCGGGCCCGGTGGAGCTCATGGAGCGGCTCGCCGCCCTTCGCGACGCCGGCGCGCGGTTCGTGGCGCTGGAGGTCTCCTCGCACGCCCTCGACCAGCACCGGACGGACGGGCTGCCGCTGGCCGCGGCCGTGTTCACCAACCTCACGCGCGAGCACCTGGACTACCACGCCGACATGGAGAGCTACCGGCGCGCCAAGCTGCGGCTGGCCGGCCGGGTCCGGCCCGACGGCACGTGCGTGGTGAACGCGGACGAGCCGGCATGGTCCGGCCTGCAGGCGGGCCAGGTCCGCCGCCTGTCGTTCGGTCTCGGCCCGGAGGCGGACGTGCGGGCGGTGGACGTGGTGGTCGAGTCCGGCGAGAGCCGCTGGAGCCTCGCCTTCGAGGGACAGACGGCCTCCGTACGGCTGCCGCTCCCCGGGGCGTTCAACGTGCACAACGCGCTCGGAGCGGCCGCGGCCGCGATCGCCCTGGGGGTGACGGTGGACGAGGCCGCCACCGCCCTCACCGGCGCGGCCCAGGTGCCCGGGCGCATGGAGGTCCTCCTGCGCTCGCCCGCCCTCGTGCTGCGCGACTACGCCCATACGCCCGACGCGTTCGAGCGCGCGCTGGCGGCGGTCCGTCCGGAGGCGGGACGGCTCCTCCTCCTGTTCGGGTGCGGCGGCGACCGGGACCGGGGCAAGCGGCCGCTCATGGGGCGGGTCGCGGCGCGGCGCGCTGATCTCACCTTCCTGACGACGGACAACCCGCGGTCGGAGGATCCGGCGGAGATCGTCCGCCAGATCGAGGAAGGGATGGGCGGGGCGCCCCACCGGGTGGTCCTGGACCGCAGAGAGGCCATCGCGGACGCCCTCGAACAGGCCCGCCCCGGTGACGTGGTCCTCCTGGCCGGCAAGGGTCACGAGGATTATCAGATCTACGGCGACCGAAAGGAGCCCTTCGACGAGGCGCACATCGTGGCCGAGCTGGCGGCGGCCCGCGGCGCGGCGGCGGGGGATCCCGCCGGCCCGGGGAGCCGCGGGTGAGCGGGGCCCGGCTGGACTCGGCGTTCGTGCGCCAGGCGCTCGGCCTGGCCCGGTCGGGGGAGAGTGGCCGCAGGTACGCCTCCGTGTGCGCCGACAGCCGCCAGGCCGGGCCCGGGTCGCTGTTCGCGGCCCTGCCCGGCGAGCGCACCCACGGCGTCGAGCACCTCGCCGACGCCGCCGCCCGCGGCGCGGTGGGCGCCATCGTCCCGGCCGGACACGAGCTACCGGCGCTGGACCTCGAGTGGTTCGCGGTCGAGGATCCGGTGCGCGCGCTCGGAGACCTGGGCGCGGCGTGGCGCGGCCGGGCCCGGGCACGCGTGATCGGCATCACCGGCAGCTCCGGCAAGACCACCGTCAAGGAGATGCTGGCGGCAGCCCTGTCCGTCGGCCGGAGCGTGCACGCCACCCGCGGCAACCTCAACAGCCTCGTGGGCCTGCCGCTCACCATCCTGGCGGCCCCGCCGGAGGCCGACGTCTGGGTGCTCGAGCTGGGCGCCAACGCCCCCGGAGAGATCGCCCGCCTCGCCGAGATCGCGGCCCCGCACGACGCGGTGGTGACGACGGTGAGCCGGGCGCATCTGGAGCGCTTCGGAAGCGTGGAGAACGTCCTGCGCGAGAAGCTGGACCTGGTTCGCGGCGCGGACCCCTCCGGCGTGGTGGTCGTCGGGGAGCGCCCGTCGGTCCTGGCCCGGGCGGCCCGCGAGATCCGTCCGGACACGGTCGTGGCGGGGCTCGAGGAGGAGGCCGACTATCGGCCCGAGCGCGCCTCCTGGGACGCGGACCGGGCCGAGTTCGAGCGGGGCGGAGTCGAGTACGCGGTGGCGGCCGGCGGCGAGCACCATCTGCGCGATGCCCTCATCGCCGCCGCGGTGGCAGAGGGCATCGGCCTCCCGCCCCGGGAGGTCGCCCGGGGGCTGGCCACCTTCCGGCCGCTCGGGTGGCGCGGCGCGCTCCGGCGCATGAACGGGCTCACTGTGGTGGCGGACTGCTACAACGCCAACCCGGAGTCGTTCGAGGCCGCGATCGACTACTGCGTGAGCGCCTTCCCGGACCGTCGGCTGGCGGCCGCGGTCGGGACGATGCTGGAGCTCGGGTCCGCCTCCGACGAGGCCCATCGCGAGGTGGCGGGCCGCCTGCTCGAGAGCGGGTTCGGCCCGATCGTGGCGACGGGGGAGTTCGTGGGGGCGTTCGAGCGCCTGGCCTCCGCGGGTCTCACCGGGCCGGATCTCGCCGGCGGAGCCACCGAGCCCGCGGGCCCGGTCGTCGCCGCCGCCGACGCGGACGAGGCGGGCCGCATTTTGAGCGACCTGCTGCGTGGGGACGAGGTCGTGCTGGTCAAGGGCTCGCGTGGGGTCCACATGGAGCAGGTCGTGGATCGACTGGCGGCCGTGTTCGACGGCGAACCGCTGGCCGCGGTCGCCGGAGGCCGCCCGGCCGGAGCCGGGCCCGAGGACCGCGCCGAGGGTCCCCTGCGGGCGTTCGGCGGGGAACGGCGCTGATGCTCTATCACCTCCTCTTCCCGCTCTCGGACCGGAACATTCTGTTCAACCTGTTCCAGTACATCTCCTTCCGAGCCGCCGGCGCCATGGTGACGGCCCTTCTGACGACGTTCCTGGTCGGCCCGCCCGTGATCGCGTGGCTCCGGCGTCGGGGGTGGGGCCAGGTCGTGCGCCTGGAAGGACCCAAGACCCACCTCGAGAAGGCGGGCACGCCCACGATGGGTGGACTGGTGATCCTGGCCGCGACCCTGGTGCCCACCTTCCTGTGGGCGCGGCTCGACGAGAGCTACGTGCAGATCGCCTTCGTGGTCACGGCGTGGATGGGGGCGATCGGGTTCCTGGACGACTACCTCAAGGTGGTCCGGCACGAGCCCAGGGGGCTCATCGCCCGCCAGAAGCTCGCGTGGCAGATGCTCCTCGGGCTGGCGCTGGGCGCCTTCCTGCTGCTGCATCCGCTGTCGGCCAACACGCCGACCAGCACGTCGCTGCCGTTCTTCAAGAACCTGCACATCGCCTTCTGGGCGCCGGCCTTCCCCCTGTTCGTGGCCCTGGTGGTGACCGGGAGCTCCAACGCGGTGAACCTCACGGACGGCCTGGACGGACTGGCGGCGGGCCTGGCCGCGATCGCGGCCCTGGCGTTCGGGGCCTTCGCCTATGTCATGGGCCGCGTCGACACCTCGACGTATCTCCAGATCCTCTACCTGCCGGGGGCCGGCGAGCTCACCGTGTTCTGCGCCGCGCTCACCGGGGCGGCCATCGGGTTCCTGTGGTTCAACGCGCCTCCGGCTGAGGTGTTCATGGGCGACACCGGGTCGCTCGCCCTCGGGGGCGCCATCGGCGCCGTGGCGGTGCTGCTCAAGTCCGAGTTCCTCCTCCTGCTCGTGGGCGGCGTGTTCGTGGCCGAGGCCGTCTCCGTAATGGTGCAGACGGGCTGGTTCAAGCTCACGCGGTGGCGCACGGGCACCGGCCGCCGGCTGTTCCGCATGGCCCCGCTCCACCACCACTTCGAGAAGCTCGGATGGCCGGAGACGCGGGTCGTGGTGCGCTTCTACATCCTGGCGATCCTGTGCGCGCTGGTCGGACTGGCCACCCTGAAGGTGCGCTGATGGGATCCGGGCGGGAGGGCGCGGGCGGAGGGTTGGAGCGAGGCGGTTCGCCGTTCGAGCCGGAGGCGCGGGTCGCGGTGCTCGGCCTGGGACGCTCGGGCGTGGCGGCGGCGCGCCTGGTGCACGCCCGCGGCGGGCGGGTCTACGCCTCCGATCGGGTGGACGGCCCCACGCAGCGGGAGGCGGCCGAGGCGCTGCGGGCCGAGGGCATCGACGCCGAAGCCGGGCGCCACGAGCTCGACCGGGTGCTGGCCGCCGACCTGGTGGTCACGAGCCCCGGCATCGCGCCGGCCACCGAGATCCGCCGGGCAGTCCGGGACGCCGGAGTGCGAATCCTGGCGGAGATCGAGGTGGCGTGGCGCTTCCTCGGCTCGCGCGTCGTCGCGATCACGGGCACGAACGGGAAGACGACCACGACGGCGCTGTGTGGCCACGTGCTGCGCAGGGGTGGCCTGGACGCCGTCACGGCCGGCAACATCGGCCGGCCGCTGTCCGACGTCGCCCGCCAGGACGAGCAGCCCGAGTGGGTCGTCGTGGAGGTGAGCTCCTTCCAGCTGGCGGACATCGACCGCTTCAGCCCGGACATCGGAGTGCTTCTCAACCTGGCGCCGGACCACCTGGACCGGTACCGCAACGTGGACGGCTACTACGCTGACAAGGCGAGGCTGTTCGACAACGCCTCGGCCGAGAGCCGCTGGGTGTTGAACGCCGATGAGGAGGAGGTCCTCGGGCTCGCGCGGGGGGCCGCGGGCGAGCACTTCCTCTTTTCGACCTCGCACGCGCAAGAACTGGGCGCCTTCGTGGACGGGGCCGGGGGGCTGAGGCTGGAGATCCCAGACCGGTCCGAGCGCTGGTGCGGCGTGGGCGAGCTGCGGCTGGTCGGCGCGCACAACGTGTCGAACGCGCTCGCTGCCGGGCTGGCGGCCGCCCTGGCCGGGTGCGCCGGACAGGACATCGGCCTGGGACTCGCGTCGTTCGCGGCGCTGCCGCACCGTCTGCAGCCGGTCGCCGGGAACGGCGACGGAATCCTGTGGGTCAACGACTCGAAAGCGACCAACGTGTCCGCCACCTCGGTCGCCCTGCGCGCGTTCGATCGTCCCCTGGTGCTCATCATGGGGGGACGGGGCAAGGGGGAATCGTACGCGACCCTCATCCCGCTGCTCCGGGAACGCGTACGCGCCCTGGTCGCCTTCGGCGAGTCGGCTCCCCAGATCGTGGCGGAGCTCGGAGAGGCCGTGCCCGAGGTGCGCATCGAGGCCGGCATAGAGGCCGTGGTGCGGGCGGCCGACGAGCTGGCCTGTCCGGGTGATGTGGTGCTGTTCTCCCCGGCGTGCGCGAGCTTCGACATGTTCCGGAACTACGAGGCTCGCGGTGACGCGTTCGTGGAGGCCGTGCGGCGGTGCCGTGCGGGCGTCGCCTCGCCGGAGGCCGGAGCATGAGCGTGTTCGCGCGCGCCCTGGACGTGCAGCAGGAAACGCGGGCCGCCCCGTGGGCGGGCCGGGCCCTGTTCGCGCTCACGGTCCTCCTCCTCGGTCTCGGCCTCCTGTGGCTGTACAGCGCCAGCTCCTTCGTGGCCACCTCGGAAGGCCTGCCGAGCACCTACTACCTGGTGCAGCAAGCTACGCACGCGGGCGTGGGTCTCGTGGCCCTGGCGGCTGCCCGGTTCCTCGACTACCGGATCTGGCGTCACCTCGCCTGGCCCCTGCTGATCGTCTCCATCGTCCTCCTGGTCGTCGTGATCCTGCCGGGCACGGAAGCCATCGCTCCGCGCGTGAACGGGGCCCGGCGCTGGCTCCGGTTGGGCATGACCGTGCAGCCGTCCGAGCTGGCCAAGTACGCGCTGGTCGTATGGGTCGCGGCCGTGGCCGTCAAGAAGCAGGACCGGCTCCACAGCCTGCGCTACGGGCTCGGCCCCTTCCTGGTGGTGGCCGGGGGCATCTGCGGACTTCTCCTGCTGGAGCCGCACTTCTCGGCCGCCCTCCTAGCGGCCGTTGTGACGACCGTGGTGCTGTTCGCCGCCGGAGCCCGGCTGGGACACTTCGCTCTCATGGCGGGTTTCGGACTGCCGCTGGCCTGGGTCGTGGTGACCCACGCGGGGTACCGCTCCAGCCGCATCTCGGCCTTCCTCCATCCGACCCCGGGTGCGCAGGGAGTCGGCTACCAGCTGCGGCAGTCGCTGATCGCGATCGGCTCGGGTGGTGTGTTCGGGGTAGGCTACGGCGCCAGCCGTCAGAAGCTGTACTACCTGCCCGAGCCCCAGAACGACTTCATCTTCCCGATCATCGCGGAGGAATGGGGACTGGTGGGCTCCGTCCTGGTCATCGGGCTGTTCCTGGCCTGGACGCTGGTCGCGCTGCGGATCGCCGCCTCGGCTCCCGACCTGTTCGGACGCCTGCTCGCCATCGGCATCACCGCCCTCATCGCGGTGACCGCCTTCGGGCACATCGGTGTGACCCTCGGCGTGCTGCCCACGACCGGGATCAACCTGCCGTTCGTGAGCGCCGGCGGCACGCACCTCGTCATGGCCCTGTTCGGAACGGGCGTCCTCCTGAACATCGCGGCGCAGCGGAGATGTTGACGGGTGGGCACGCGCGTCCTGATCGCAGGGGGCGGGACGGGGGGACACCTGTATCCGGCCCTGAACCTGGCCGATGCGCTGAGGCGCGTCGATCCGACGACGAACGTGCTGTACCTGGGAGCGCGGCGCGGGCTGGAGGCCAGCGTGCTTCCGGAGAGAGGCGTCCCTTATCGGCTGCTCCCGATGCAGCCGCTGCTCAGGAGGCGCCCATGGCGGAACTGGAAGCTGGTGGCGACGGCTCCCGCGGTGGCGTGGGGCACGCTGGCGGCGTTCAGGAGCTTCCGGCCGGACGTGGTGGTGGGAACGGGTGGCTATGCGGCCGGACCGGCCCTCGCGTGGGCGATGCTGACCGGCCGACCGACGGTGCTGCAGGAGCAGAATGCCCGGCCCGGGAGGGTGACGAGACTGTTCGCCCCGCGGGTCGACCAGCTCCACCTGGGATTCCCGGAGGCGCGGAGGCACCTGGAGCCGGGTCCGGCCACCGAGGTCTTCACCTTCGGGAACCCGATCGCGAGGCCGGAGCGGGCCGCTCCGGGGAGGAGCTTCCCATGGCCGAAGGGCAGGGTGGTGCTGGTGGCGGGCGGGAGCCAGGGAGCCCGGGGGATCAACCAGCGACTCCTGGCGGATCTGGGGGAGGGGCCGGCGTGGCCGGAGGGTGCGAGCCTGGTGTGGATCGCGGGCCGGGATCACGCCGAGGCGGTGAGGCGGGCGGCGGAGGCCCTGCCGAGCTCCGGGCACGTACACGTCGTGCCCTACATCGAGGACCTCGGCGCCCAGCTCTCGGCCGTCTCCCTGGCCATCGGGAGGGCCGGGGCGATGTTCGTCTCCGAGCTGGCGGCGGCCGGAGTCCCCTCCGTGCTCGTCCCGTTCCCGGACGCCGCGGATGCGCACCAGAGCGAGAACGCCCGCGTGCTGGAGGACGCGGGGGCGGCCGTGGTCCGCGAGGAAGCGGAGCTCCGGCCCGGCGAGCTGTGGGACCTGGCGGCGGAGATCGTGGCCAACGAGCCCCGGCGCGCCCGGATGGCAGCGGCAGCGCGAGCGCGGGGCGCTCCGGACGCGGCCGACCGGATCGTCCGGGCGTTGCTGCGTCTGGCGCGGGTCGGCGGGGCGAACGCGCAGGCTGCCCCCGGCCCGCCGGAGTCCCCGGCCCGGAGGAGAGGGGATGAGAGCTGAGGCCGCCGTGCAGGCGTTCGATGGCTGGCGGAGAGGAGCGGCCGGATCCGGGTCCGATCGGGGCTGGGCTCCCCATCGCCTGCCGCGAAGCGCCGATCTTCCGGCTCCCGGGTCCGAGGTCCATCTGATGGGCGCGGCGGGCGCCGGCATGCGCGCCCTCGCCGTGCTCCTGGCCGGTGCCGGCTACCGGGTGAGCGGCTGTGACCGGAGCGGCGGGCCCGTGGAGGAGATCACCGGGGCGGGCGGTCGACTGGACGACAGACACGACGCCACGCACGCGGAGGGTCCGGCGCTCCTGGTACGAAGCAGTGCGGTGCCGGAGGATCATCCGGAGGTCCTGGCCGCGCGCCGGCTGGGCGTGCCGGTGTGGCGCCGGGCCCGTGCCCTGGCCGCGCTCGTCAACGACCGCACCCTGGCGGCCGTGAGCGGCACGCACGGAAAGACCACCATCACGGCCATGACCGCTCTGGCGGCCGAGGCCGCGGGTCTCGATCCGGCGGCGGCCGTGGGGGGCCGGCTTCCGACCTGGGGCAGCAATGCCCGGAGTGGCGGCGGCAGCGTGGCCATCGTCGAGGCCGACGAGTTCGATCGATCGTTCCTGGAGCTGGACCCCGACCTCGCGGTGGTGAGCGCGGTGGAGGAGGAACACCTGGAGAGCTACGGCAGCGTGGAGGCGCTCGAGGCGGCCTACCGAACCTTCGCCGGCCGGGCGTCCTCCCGCCTGGGCGTGCTGTGGTGCGCGGACGAGCCGGGGGCCCGGGCGCTGGGCGCCGCGCTCCGGGGGACCGCGTCGTACGGGTTCGCGGCCGGGTCCGACTACCGCGTCGAGCCGGTCGAGGGATCGCCCGCGGACGGAGGGGTCGCGCCGCGCCGCGCTCTCCTGCACGCTCCGGAGGGCGAGGTTCCGTTCCTGCTCGGGGCGCCGGGAGCCCACAACCTCCAGAACGCGGGGGCGGCCCTGGCTGCGGCGCTAAGGCTGGGGTCCGACGCCGCGGACCTCGCGGAGGCGCTGGCCGGATTCACGGGGGTGGCGCGGCGTCTCCAGCGACTGGCGGCCACCGATCGCGTTTTGGTGGTGGACGACTATGCGCATCATCCCACCGAGGTGTCCGCCTCCCTGGCCGCCGCCCGACACCTGGCGCCCGACGCGCGCCTGGTGGCGGTGTTCCAGCCGCACCTGTATACGCGCACGCGCCGCTTCGCCGCCGAGTTCGCCTCGGCGCTGTCGGGGGGCGCGGATCTGGCTTTCGTCCTGCCTGTCTACGGTGCGCGCGAGGCGCCCATTGAAGGAGTCGATGCGGGCCTGATCGTCCGCGCGGCCGCCGTCGTTCCGGTGGCTGACGCGGCGCCGGTGGAGGAGACCTCCGCCGAGGAAGTGCTGGATCTCGTTCGCGCGGCGGCGGCGGGCCAGAGCCCGAGGACGCTGTTCCTGTTCATGGGAGCCGGCACCATCACCGAGCTCGCGCACGCCTGCGCCGGGGCCGTGAGCGGCCGGGACGTCCCGTGACGCGCCGCACGCGCCGCCGGATCTACGTGGCCACCATGGCGGCCGCGGTGGGGGCCGGGGCTCCGCTGTGGGCCCCGGCGGTGCTGGCCCGGCTGCCCGGGTTCCGCGTCGAGAAAGTGCGCGTGGTCGGCACCCACTACGTGCCGCCCGACCGCGTCGCGTCCCTGGCCTCGGTCGAGCCGGACGCGTCCGTGTGGGACGACCCGGGGCGCTGGGAGGCGCGGGTGCGGTCGGACCCGATGATCGCGGACGCGCGCGTGCGCCGGACGGGAGCACACCGGATCGAGATCCGTGTGACCGAGGTCGAGCCCGTGGCCCTGGTCCCGACGCCGGATCTCGTCCCGGTCGATTCGGCGGGGCACCTCCTGCCCCTGGATCCGGCGACGGCCGACCTGGACCTGCCCATCCTGGGATCCAGCGCCAGGGTGGAGGGCGGTCACCTGTCCGATCCGGGGAGCCGGCGGCTGCTCGATGTCCTGGACCGGCTCCGGTCGGCCGAGCCCGGATTCGTGCGGAGCGCGTCCCAGTTTCTGCGCGTGCCGGGGGGCGTCGAGGTGTTCATGACCGGGGGGGCCGACGCGCGCCGGGTGTACCTGCCGGAATCGGATCCGGAGGGGGGACTGCGGCGCGTGGAGGCGGCGCTGGCCGCCCGCGGCGGCGGGTCCTCGGCCGCGCGCGTCGACGCCCGATTCGACGGGCAGGTGGTCGTGGCGGGCAAGGGGGAGTCGTGATCGGCGGGCCGCGCGTGGTGGTGGGGCTGGACGTGGGCTCGACCAAGACCTGTGCCGTGATCCTCGAGTCGGGTCCCGACGGCGAGGGACCCGACAGGGTCCTGGGGGTGGGGATCGCCCGCACCGAGGGTCTGCGCAGCGAGGCCGTCACCGACCTCGAGGCCACCACGCGCTCCATCCGGGAGTCCGTCCGCGAGGCCGAGATCATGGCGGGCCTCGAGGTGGAGAGCGTCTACGTCGGCCTCACCGGCGCCCACGTGGAGGTGGGGTCGAGCTCGGGCGTGGTGGCCGTGTCCGGCCACGAGATCACCGACCAGGACATGGCCCGCGTCCACGAAGTGGGGCGCGCCGTGGTCGTGCCGCCCGACCGGGAGCTGGTGCACGCGATACCCCAGGAGTACGCCGTCGATGGCCGGGGGGGCATCCACGCGCCGATCGGGATGACGGGCACCCGGCTGGAGGCGGAGCTATGCATCGTGACCGCCGACTCGGCCGCGTGCCGCGACCTGCGGCGGGCGGTGGACCGCGCCGGCTACGGCGTGGAGGAGCTCGTGCTGGAGCCCCTGGCCAGCAGCCTCGCGGTCCTGCGCGACAGCGAGCGGGAGGCGGGCGTGGCCCTGGTGGAGGTCGGCGGGGCGCGCACGGAGGTGGCCGTCTTCCAGAGCGGCAAGATCCGCAGGCTGACGTCCCTGCGCTGGGGAGGACAGTCGGTGACCAACGACATCATCAAGGGGCTCGGCGTCCCGGTCGAGGAAGCGGAGCGGCTCAAGCGCGAGTTCGGCGCCGCGCGCGCCGCCCTCGTCGACCGCGAGGAGCGGCTCGAGGTGCCGGGCCCGGCACCGGGCGTCACCCGTAAGGTCTCGAGGGAGCTGCTGGCCCACATCATCGAGCAGCGCCTCGACGAGATCTTCGGCCTGGTCTACGACGATCTCGAGGAGGCGGGCCTTCGGGAAGGCCTGGCCACGGGGATCGTCCTCACGGGAGGTACGGTGTCGCTGCCCGGCGCGGTGGAGCTGGCGCAGGGCGTGTTCAATCTGCCGGTGCGGCTCGGCGAGCCCGGCGCGGACCTGACAGGACTTGCCGATGCCGTGCGGCGGCCGAAGTTCGCCACGGCCGTGGGCCTGGCGCTGTACGGGAAGATGCGGGAGGGACGACGAGGAGGCGGCGTAGCGGGCCGGACACTGGCCCGGGTCACGGAGTGGCTGAGGGACTTCTTCTAGAGGAGGACAGGATGGTCTTCGAGTTCGATGACAGTATGGCCCGGAACGCCAAGATGAAGGTGGTCGGCGTCGGCGGCGCGGGCGGCAACGCCATCAACCGCATGATCGCCGAGCAGCTCGAGGGCGTGGAGTTCATCGCGATCAACACGGACGTCCAGTCGCTGAAGCGCTGCGAGTCCCACCTCACCATCCAGATCGGGAAGAAGCTGACGCGCGGACTCGGGGCCGGAGCCCGACCGGAAATCGGTCGCCAGGCGATTGCCGAGTCCGAGGACGAGGTGCACAGGGCGCTGGACGGAGCGGACCTCGTGTTCGTCACCGCGGGTATGGGGGGAGGCACCGGCACGGGAGCCGCGCCGACCGTGGGACGGATCGCCCGCGAAATGGGTGCCCTGGCCATCGCGATCGTGACGCGTCCGTTCCACTTCGAGGGGCGCAAGCGGATGCGCCACGCCGAGATCGGGCTGCGGGAGCTCCGGCGCACCGTGGACACGATGATCGTGGTGCCCAACGAGCGGCTCCTGTCCGTGGTGGGGAAGGGGACGACCTTCCGGGACGCGCTCAAGAAGGCGGACGAGGTCCTGCTCCACGCCACGCAGGGCATCTCCGACCTCATCAGCGTCACCGGCGAGGTCAACGTGGACTTCGCCGACGTGCGCACCGTGATGTCGAACCGGGGCGACGCGCTCATGGGAACGGGTAAGGCCACGGGGGAGAACCGGGCGGTCGAGTCGGCCCAGCAGGCCATTTGCTCTCCGCTGCTCGACAGCGTATCGATCAACGGGGCCACGGGCGTCCTCGTGAACATCTCCGGCGGTCCGGACCTCACCATCGACGAGGTCACGACCATCAACTCCATCGTCCAGGAGGCGGCGGGCGAGGAGGCCGAGATGATCTTCGGCGCCGTGCAGGATGGCGGCCTCGAGGGCCAGGTTCGCGTGACGGTCATCGCCACCGGCTTCGGCACGGTCGTCGAGGAGGAAGAGGAAGAGCGCGTGGAGAGGGCCCCGGTCAGGCGCGGCCCCACCCGGCAGCGCGAGCCGGTCGCGGCCTTCGTCGGCCCGAAGCTGGTGAAGGAGGAGCGGGAGGTCGGCGAGCCCGCTCCCGAGCGGGACAAGGCGCCGGAGCGGCGGGAAGAGGAGGAGCGCCCACGTCCCACGCGTCGCGAGGACCTCGAGGACCTCGAGATCCCGACCTTCATCCGGCGGCAGATGGACTGAGTCCACGAACCAGACACCCGGAGAGCGCATGCCATCGACGCCGCACGAGCTCGGGCCACCGCCCGACCCCGCCGCGCACGGGGATCCCGGTTCCGGGGGACCGCGCGTTCGCGTCGTCGGTATCGCCGCGGGGGTCGTGCTCGCGTCGGTTCTGCTCGTGAGCCTGATCGCCCGGAGCAGCGGGTCGCAGGCCCCCCGTCCCCCCGACCCGCCCGACTCTCACCCCGCCCTCACTCCCGTGCCCACGCCGGCGGCGGCTCCGCCGGTGGTGCGGGACGCGGACACCATCCGCGCGGGCCGCAGCCTGGGGCAGGTGCTCGCCTCGGCCGGCCTGGGCGGAGACGGCTACGGCCAGGTCCTGACCGCGATCCGTTCCCACGTGAACCCGCGACGGCTGCCGCGCGGGCTCGTGGTACGAACCACGGCGCGGGTCCCCGAGACCACGGACCGTGTCGCGCTGGCCCTCGACCAGGACCGGACCCTGGTCCTGGACCGCCGGCGCGAGGGGTGGAGAACCAGGATCGACTCCGTGTCGGTCTCGATCGACACCCTGTACGTGGGGGGCGTCATCGAGTCCAACCTGTGGACCTCGGAGCTGTTCGGCGACACCGCGCGCCTGGCTCCCAACGAGAACGTCGAGATCTTCCTCAAGCTGGCGCAGATCTACGCGTGGCAGGTGGACTTCTTCCGCGACATCCGCCCCGGTGACGCCTTTCGGGTGATGGTCCGGCGCGAGGTGCGCCCGGACGGAAGCGTGCGCCGGGCCGACGTGCTGGCGGCGGAGTTCTTGAACCAGGGACGGCGGCTCCCGGCCGTGCGCTTCGTCACGGCGGATGGCCCGGAGGAGTACTACGACGAGAACGGCAACGCCACCCGAAAGGCCTTCCTGCGCGCCCCCCTGAAATTCAGCCCGGTCACCTCTGGCTTCAGCCGTCGCCGCTTCCACCCCATCCTCCACCGATGGCGGGCGCACCGGGGCATCGACTACGGCGCCGCCCGGGGCACGCCCGTGCACGCCACCGGCGCCGGCGTCGTGACCCGGGCGGGCCGGTGGGACGGCTACGGCCGCATGATCGAGATTCGCCACAACTCGCTGTACCGAACCCGCTACGCGCACCTGAGGGGGCTGGCCAGGGGCATCCACCGCGGAGCCCGGGTCCAACAGAACCAGGTCATCGGCTACGTGGGGATGACGGGCCTGGCCACGGCCCCACACCTCCACTACGAGTTCCTGGTGAACGGCGTCCAGCGCGATCCGAGGAGAGTGAAGCTCCCGCCCGGCAAGCCCATACCCCGGAGCCAGCTCGCCAACTTCGAGCGCCGCCGCGATCGGCGACTGGAGCGGCTCGACGGCCTGGGCTTCCCGCCGGCCGCGCACCTGGCTGCGGCACCGGGCGACACGGACCTCGGCCGGGATCCCTCCGAGTAGCGGGACGCGCACGGGCCGGCGCCGGATCCGCTCCGGCCCCGGTCGGTATATTCTCCCCAGACGACGCCGCGCCCCGGCCGCGCGGCTCCCGCCGTGACTTCGACACCGGGACACCGTGAGCGACACCAGGCTGGACGTGGGGAGGAAGGCCTCCCTCTGGCAGCGCATCAAGGACATCGCCCTCACCGACGTGGGGACGCTGATCCGCGGCATCGACGGGGAGTCGATCGCGGAGCTCGAGCGCGTCCTCCTGGAGTCCGACTTCGGGCTCGATGCGGCGCTCGACCTGGTGGACGACCTCGAGCGCGCCGCGCAGCGCGGCGACGTGAACACCGAGCCCGAGCTCCGGGAGCGGCTGGCCGACCGGGTGCGGGAGATCCTGCTGGAGGCCCGCGGAGAAGGGGACGCGCGGCCCGGCCAGGATCTGCGCTGGCCGGAGCAGGGTCCCTGCGTCGTCCTCCTGCTGGGGGTGAACGGCAGCGGCAAGACGACCACGGCGGCCAAGCTCGCGCACCGGGCCCGGGCGGCGGGAAAGAGCGTGGTCCTGGCGGCCGGAGACACCTTCCGTGCGGCAGCCCGCGAGCAGCTCGAAACCTGGGCCCGCCGCACGGGCGCTCGCTTCGTGGGCGGTCAGCAGGGCGGGGATCCCGCGGCCGTGGCCTACGACGCGGTCGAGTCCGCGGTGGAGCGAGGCGAGGACCTGGTCGTCCTGGACACGGCCGGACGCCTCCACACGCACAGGGGCCTGCTGGACGAGCTCGCCAAGGTGGACCGGGTCGTGGGACGCCTGGTGGAGGGCGCCCCCCACGAGAGGCTCCTGGTCGTGGACGCGACCTCGGGACAGAACGTCCTGGTCCAGGCGCGGGAGTTCGGAAACGAGGTCCCGCTCAGCGGCCTCGTCCTCGCCAAGCTCGACTCGACGGCCCGCGGCGGGGCGGTGGTGGCCGTGGCCCGGGAGACGGGCCTTCCGGTGCGCCTGGTGGGAACGGGCGAGACGCCGGACGACCTGGAGCCCTTCGACCCCTCGCGTTTCGTGGAGGGGATCCTGGGTCCCGCGTGAGGCCCGCGCCTTGAGCGGCCGCTCCCTCCTCTCCAGCTCCGTCCAGTACCTCAAGGGCGTGGGTCCCCGGCGGGCCGAGCGCTTCGCGCGCCTCGAGGTGCGCACCGGCCGGGATCTCCTCTTCCACCTGCCCCATCGCTACGAGGACGCCACCACGGTAACGCCGATCGCGTCCCTGGAGCCGGGGGACGAGGCGACCGTGATCGGCCGGATCGTGTCGCAGGGCGTGCTGGCCACCCGGAAGCGGCTGCGGATCTTCCGGGCGGTGCTCCGGGACGACACGGGGCTCATCGAGGCCGCGTGGCCCGGCCAGCCGTGGCTCGACCGGAGCCTGCGGAAGGGAGACCTTCTCCTGGCCTCGGGCCCGGTGCGCTTCTTCCATGGCCGCCAGCTCCAGCCGCGTGAGTTCACCGTGCTGGCGTCGGGAGAGGAGGACGGTGACGGGGAAGGGGACGACGCGGCCGGGGAGCGGGGCGGCCGCGTGTTCCCCGTGTACCCCGCCACGGAGGGGCTCAGCCACCGGCAGATCCGAGGGATCGTCCGGGAGAACCTGGCCGACCTTCTCCGCGAAGCCGACGAGCGGGATCCGGTGCCGGCGGCGTGGCGGGAGGCGCTGGCCCTGCCGGGTCTGGGCGCGGCCCTGCGGGCCCTGCACGTGCCGCGGTCGATGCGCGAGGTGGAGCCCGCCCGGCGGCGGGTGGCGTTCGACGAGCTCCTGTTCCTCCAGCTCCTGCACGCCCGGGCCCGGCACCGGCTCAAGCGCGAGAGCCGCGGGATCGCCCACGACGCCGCGGCCGACCTCACCGGACCCTTCCTCGAGGGACTCCCCTTCCGCCTCACGGGGGCTCAGGAGCGGGCCTGGGCCGAGATCCGGTCCGACATGGAGCGGCCCGAGCGCATGTACCGGCTGCTACAGGGGGACGTGGGATGCGGCAAGACCGTGGTGGCGGCCGCGGCGCTGCTGCGCTCCGTGGAGTCGGGCCACCAGGCCGCGCTCATGGCCCCGACCGAGCTGCTGGCCGAGCAGCACCTCCGCACCCTGTTGGAGCTCACCGCTGGCCTGGGCGTCGAGCCCGTGTTGGTCACGGGCCGGCTCACCCCGGGGCAGCGCAGGGACCGGCTCGAGAGCCTGGCGGCGGGGAAGGCTCGCCTCGTGGTCGGGACGCACGCGCTCATCCAGGAGGACGTGGCCTGGCACGACCTCGGCCTCGCCGTCGTGGACGAGCAGCACCGCTTCGGGGTCGAGCAGCGCCGCCTGCTGCGCGACGCCTCGGGTGCCGCGGACATGCTGGTGATGTCGGCCACCCCGATCCCGCGCTCGCTGGCGCTGACGCTGTACGGCGACCTGGACCTGTCCGTCATCGACGCGATGCCTCCCGGGCGGCGCCCCGTGGTGACGGGGGTGCGCGGTCCCGGGGCGCGCGAGGCCGCGTTCACGTTCCTCCGGGAGAAGATCGCCGAGGGCCGGCAGGCGTACGTGGTCTATCCGCTGATCGAGGAGTCCGAGGCGGTGGATGCCCGTTCGGCCACGCGGATGCGGGACCGGCTGGCCGACCGCTTCCCCGAGCTGCGCGTCGAGCTGCTGCACGGACGCCTCTCCTCGGAGGAGAAGGAGGCGGTCATGCGCCGCTTCCTGGCCGGGGAGGCCGAGATCCTGGTCGCCACGACGGTGATCGAGGTGGGCATCGACGTGCCCAACGCGACGCTCATGTACATCGAGGACGCCGAGCGCTTCGGGCTGGCCCAGCTCCACCAGCTCCGGGGCCGGGTGGGGCGGGGCGCCGAGCAGAGCTACTGCGTGGCCTTCCACTCCGGGAGCGGCGAGCCGCCCGAGCGTCTGGCCGTGTTCGCCTCCACCACGAACGGGTTCGAGCTCGCCCGGGCGGACCTCCGGCTGCGGGGGCAGGGGGACCTGTTCGGTCCCGAGCAGCACGGCATGCCGGCGCTGCGTCACGCCGATCTCGAGCGGGACGCCGACCTGGCGGCCGAGGCCCGACGTCGGGCGCGGGAGATGGTGGCGGACGATCCGGGCCTCGGCCGGCCGGAGAACCGGGGCCTGGCCCGGGAGCTGGCCGAGCGCCACGGCGATCGCGAGGGGCTGTACGGCGTGGGTTGAGCCGGGGGCCGTGACCGGGCCGGTCTTTGACAGGCAGCGGGCTCTCTCCTACGCTCGATCCATGTCCATGGCTTCCTTCCTTTCCGGCACGACCCTGCGGGACCGCCCCGTGCTCGTCACGGGAGCCACCGGCTTCATCGGCGGCCGGCTGTGCGAGCGGCTGGCGACCGGGGAGGGCGCGCGGGTGATGGGCGTAGGCCGGAGCGTCGACCGGGCCCGGGAGCTAGAGGACGACGGCGTCGAGCTCGTGGCCGCAGATCTCCTGGACACGGATCGTTTCCCGGGGCTGCTGGAGGGCCGGGACATCGTGTTCCACGCGGCCGCTTCCTTCTCGCAGGACGTCGAACAGGCCGGCGCCCTCAACGTGACGGCCACCGGCGAGCTGGTCAGGGCGGCCGGCGCCGCCGGGGTCCGTCGCTTCGTCCTGGTGAGCTCGGTGTCGGTCTACGGGCAGCCCGACCGGCGGATCGTGGACGAGTCGGCTCCGCTCGCCCTCGAAGCGGAGGCCGCCTACCCGCGCACCAAGGCTCGTTCCGAGGTGGCCGTCCACACGGCGGCCCGCGAGGCCGGCCTCCAGTTCTCGATCGTGCGGCCGGCCTGCGTGTTCGGGCCCCGGTCGGCAATCTGGACCGTGTCGATGTGGGCCTGCATCCGGGAGGGGATCCCGGTCCTGGTGGGGGATGGCTCGGGGCCTTTCGGTGGCATCTACGTGGATGACCTGGTGGACCTGCTGCTCCTGGCGGCGGTGGAGGACGCGGCGGTCGGCGAGGCGTTCAACGCCTGCGACGCCCCGGTGCCGTGGACCGAGTTCGCGCGCGCCTACGGCGACGCGGCCGGGATCGAGCCGCGGTCGATTCCCCCGGGAGAGGCCGCGGCCCTCCTCCGGGCCGGACCCGCTTCGGATGGCCCGCCCGACCCGGGGTATCCGGCCATCCTGTATGTCGGGCTCGCCTCGCTCGAGGAGATCGTGTTTCCCGCCGATCGCGCCCGCCGGGCCCTGGGCTGGAGGCCGCGGGTGGGGATCCGGGGAGGGTTGGAGCGTACCGTGGCCTGGTTGCGGCGCGAGGGCCTGGCCTGACCCGAAGGCGGCGACTCCACGGCCCCGGCGAGGCCGCCGGCACGCCGCCCACGCGCGAGCCCGGAAACGGAGCCCTCGTCTACGGATGCGCGTTCGCGGCGGTCACGGCGACCTACCTCGTCTACCCGAGGCTCGACCTCCTCGTATCGGGGTTGTTCTACTCGGCCCCGCGGGGCTTCTACCTGGGGGCCGAGCCCTGGGCCCACTTCCTGGCCGTGTACCTGATTCCGGGTCTGTCCTGGGTCCTGGGGGTCGGGCTGGTGGCGGCGCTCGCCTGGGTCTGGGGTCGCCGGGGCACCTCCGGGCGGCGGCGACGGGTCGTGAGCTACCTGGCCGCCGCGTACGCTCTCGGGCCGGGGCTCCTCACCAACGTGCTGCTCAAGGACCACTGGGGCCGGGCGCGTCCGCTGCACGTGACGGCTTTCGGCGGGGACCGACTGTTCACGACGCCGCTCCTTCCCGCTCATCAATGTTCGACCAATTGCTCGTTCGTTTCCGGTCACGTCTCCGTGCCCTTCTTTCTCATGGCCTTCGTCTACCTGGTCCCGGATCGGCGCCGGCGCCGCCGGGCGACCTGGGGCGTCGTGCTGTTCGGTCTGCTGGTCGGGTTCGAGCGCATCGTCCAGGGGAAGCACTTCCTCTCGGACGTGCTCTACTCGGCCCTGTTCAACGCCGGCATCGCCTGGATCCTGTACCTGCTCATCGTGCGGCGGCGCGGGGTCGGCCCGGCGGTTCCCCCCGGGGAGGCGTCACCGTAGCTTGGCCGCGGTCCCGCGGCCGATCCGCTCCACGGGGAGGGAAGCGCGGCGGCTCGCGCGGGGCCCGCGGGTGGAGGATGGACGGATCTCCCCGAGGAAGAGGCCACTCATGATGCGCGCGTGCTCGATCGGGTCCGGACGGAGTCCCATCCTCGCCGTGCTGGCGGGGATCCTGTTCGCGGCGCTGACGTCGGCCGCACCCCGGAGCCTGCGGGCCCAGCAGGGCGGAGCCGAAGCGGACACGACGCCGAGCTGGCCCGAGATCACCCCGGCCGACCTGGAGGCGGCCCTCAAGATCATGGGGCTCTCCTACACGGGGTCCGAGCTCGACACGCTGCTGGCCCGGCGCGGGCGCTTCGGGAATGACTTCTCCGGTCGGGGAGACCGGCGGAACGCCTACGAGGCCATCCGCTCGGTGCCCCTCTCCAACGCCGACCGACCGGCCCTCTTCTTTCGCCCGTTGCCGCCCGCCGAGCCCATCACCGACCGACCTCCGGAGTTCGCGCCCGTCCCGACCGGGGTGAAGCGGCCGGCGACGCTGGAGGAGGTGGCGTTCTGGCCGATCCCGAAGCTGGCCGCTCTGCTGCGCTCCGGCCAGGTGACCTCGGTGGAGCTCACGCGGATGTACCTGGCCCGGCTACGGCGCTTCGACCCGGAGCTGCATGGCGTGGTCACGCTCACCGACAGCCTCGCCCTCCAGCAGGCGCGCCGGGCCGACAGCGACTTCGCGGCCGGCAAGGTGAAGAGCCTGGTCCAGGGCATCCCATTCGGCGTGAAGGACCTGTACGCCGTGCCCGGCTACCCGACCACCTGGGGGGCGAAGCCCTACGAGCACCAGGTGATCGACGAGACGGCCACGCCGGCGCGGAAGCTCGAGGACGCGGGCGCCGTGCTGGTCGCCAAGCTCACCTCCGGGGCCCTGGCCATGGGCGACGTGTGGTTCGGCGGCATGACGCGGAACCCGTGGAACACGGAGGAAGGCTCCAGCGGCTCGTCCGCCGGGCCGGCCGCGGCGGTCTCCGCCGGGCTGGTGCCCTTCGCCCTGGGCACCGAGACGCTGGGCTCGATCGTGTCGCCGTCTACCCGCACCGGAATCACCGGGCTGAGGCCGAGCTTCGGCCGGGTGAGCAAGCACGGCGTCATGGCACTGTCCTGGACGATGGACAAGGTCGGACCGCTGTGCCGCGATGCCTCCGACTGCGCCATCGTGTTCGACGTGATCCGTGGGACCGACCCGGCCGACCCGTCCGCCGTGGGCGGTCCCTTCCCCTACCGGGACGGGACGAAGCTCTCCGACCTGAGGATCGGCTACCTGAAGTCGGCCTTCGCCGGGGAGCGGCAGGGTGGGGAGCTGGACCGCGCCGTGCTGGACGTGCTCCGGGCCCGGGGTGCGAAGCTGGTCCCGCTGGAGCTGCCGGACCTCCCGGTCAACGCGCTGCGGATCATCCTGGATGCCGAGGCCGCCGCGGCCTTCGACACGCTGACCCGCTCCAACCTCGACTCGCTCCTCGTGCGGCAGACGTCGGGCGCCTGGCCGAACATCTTCCGGTCGGCGCGCTTCATCCCCGCGGTCGAGTACATCGAGGCCAACCGCGTGCGCCGAATTCTGCAGGAGAGGATGCGCGACCTCCTGAAGGGCGTGGACGTGTACGTGTCGCCCGCCTTCGCGGGAGGGAACCTGCTGGTCACCAACCTCACCGGGCATCCCTGCGTGGCGGTGCCGGACGGATTCCGCAAGAACGGCGATCCGGCCAGCATCACGTTTTGCGGCCGCATGTACGGAGAGGCGGCCGCGCTCGAGGCGGCCGCCGCCTACCAGGCCGCCACGCCCTGGGAGGAGGCGCACCCGGAGGCGTTCGGAGGCCACGGACGGCCGCAGGCGACGTCCGGAGGCGGTCGCTGAGGGCTCGGAGGAGGCCCATGACGTCCCGATCGATGGACACGGTGCTGACGACCGCTCGCGTCGTGGCGTGCGCCATGGCGCTGGGCGTCGTGCTCCTGTGGGTCGTGGCCTGGTTCATCGTGAGCGGGGCGGGAAGCGGCATGGCGCGGACCGCCTTCCTGGGGCCCCGGGCCGCCCTGGAAGTGTGGGGCGTCGCGGCCCTCGGCGGTCTCGTGGGCGCGCTGGCGCTGCGTGGTCGCGCCGTGCGGGCCGGTCGGGAGTGGTTCGAGGGACGCTGATCACGCGGAGCTCTTCCACCGCGTCACGGCGTCGGGCGTCGCTCCCCGAGCACGCACTCCGCGGCCTTCCCCGATCCCCCCGACCGTTCGGCGACCCTCTGCGGACGCCTCCGGCGCTCTCCGGTCTCCTCCGCCCCGCTCCGGTCGGCTCCCGCCCTGTCCCGCGGCGAGCTGCCGGACCGCCCCGCCGCGACCCGGAGCCGACGACCCTCTGTGAAACCTTTACGTCTACAGGTGTAAGAGTATCGGACTTCGCAAGCCGGAACGCGGACAAGCCCTTGTGATGCCAGGCGTTCCGTTCGGGCGTGGCCCTTGCTGGAGCACCGCCGTGTGATGAAGAAGCTGGGTCGGCACCTGCTGGTGCTCGTGTGGATCGCGGTCGCGGCCGTCCCCCTCGTCTGGGGACTGCCCTACTACCGTCTTTCTCCCATGCAGCGCGCCTACTCCCCCCTCGACCACCTGTTCTCCTCGACCGGCCTCGTGGGCCATGGCCTGGGCGTCATCGGAACCCTGATGCTGGTCGTGGGCGTGGGGACCTACTCGGTCCGAAAGCGCGTGAAGCGGTTCAACCGGGCTGGGAACCTGAGCGGGTGGCTGGACTTCCACATCTTCCTGTGCACCCTGGGACCCTTCCTGGTGGTCCTGCACACCGGCTTCAAGGTCAACGGCATCGTGGCCATCGCCTTCTGGAGCATGGTGATCGTGGTGGCCAGCGGCGTGTTCGGCCGCTACGTGTACGTGCGCATCCCCAAGACGCTGAACGGGCAGTTCCTGTCGCTGCAGGCCCTCGAGGAGCGCCAGCGCGAGCTGCTGGAGGAGATCCGGGGGGACGTGGGAGAGGAGGTCGCCGCCCTCATCGCGCCCGAGCCGCTGGCCATGCCGGAGCGGACGGGCTTCCTGAGGGCCGCGATCGAGGCGGTGCGCTTCGACCTCCGCTCGCGGGGCCAACGGCGGAGGATGCGGCGCTCGCTGGAGGGTCGAGACCTGCCCGAGTCGGTCCGCAGCCACGCCCTCGCGCTGGCACAGGAGAGGGCGCGGCTCCGGCAGCAGATCCTCCTCCTCACCCCCTTTCAACGCGCATTCCGCTACTGGCACGCCTTCCACCTGCCGCTCGCCTACGTGATGCTGGTCGTGGTGGCCGTGCACGTCGCGGTGGCCTTCGTGTTCGGCTACAAGTGGATCTTCTGAGCGGCCGGGCCGGAGAGCGCCGGGCGCTGGCGGGAGTGCCGCTGGCGCTCCTCCTCCTGCTCGGCGGGACGCACGGGGCGGCGGCTCAGCTCATCTCCCCGGGCAAGCTGGCGGCCGCCCACTCGGACCTCGAGGGGATCCGGCGCTGCACGTCGTGCCACGAGCTCGGCAAGCGCGGGGTCTCGGATGCGAAGTGCCTCGCCTGCCACACGCCGCTCGAGGCACGCATCGAAGCGAAGAAGGGCTACCACGCCACCCTGGTCGGGCAGCCGTGCGCCTCCTGCCACAAGGATCACCTGGGGCCGGACGCGGCGCTGGTCCGCTTCGACACGACCGCCTTCGATCACGCCAGGACCGGCTACCGGCTGGATGGAAAGCACGCCGGGGCCGCCTGCCACTCGTGCCACAAGCCCGCGTTCATCACGGCCTCCGACGTGCGCGCCTTCCAGGGCCGCCACGGCACTCTGGCCAGCACCTACCTGGGCCTGGGGACCGCGTGCGTGGACTGTCACACCAGCGATGATCCGCACCACGGACAGTTCCAGGGCCGGGCCTGTTCGAGTTGCCACACGACCGAGACCTGGAAGAAGGCGCCCGGTTTCGACCACGACCGGGCGCGCTACCGGCTGAGCGGTGCGCACCGCACGGTGGACTGCGAGAAGTGCCACCGCACGGAGAGGAACTCGTCCGGACACTGGGTGCGCTACACCAGCCTCTCCTTCGGGAAGTGCGCGTCGTGCCACGAGGATCCCCACGGTGGCGGCATGGGGCCCGAGTGCACGTCGTGCCACACGACGTCCGGCTGGAAGAAGCTCGACCGGAGCACGTTCGAACGGCGCTTCGACCATGCGAAGACCGACTTCAAGCTGGTGGGCCGGCACGCCTCCATCTCGTGCGCCAGCTGCCACGTGGCCGGTACGGCGCCGGACAGCTCGATTCGCATGGCCTTCAAGCCCGGCACGTCGAGCCGGCCGTATCCGCCGCCCGTGGCGAACAACTGCAGGTCCTGTCACCTGGACTACCATCACGGGGTGTTCGACGCGCTCGCCGACAGCGGGGCGTGCGGGTCCTGCCACACGCAGGACGACTGGAAGCCTTCCACCTTCGACCTCTTCCGGCACGACCGGGAGACGACCTACAAGCTGGAGGGGGCGCACAGGGCCGTCCCGTGCGAGGGGTGCCACGACAACCCGAAGCTCGGGCAGACTCACCTCACCTTCCGCTTCGACCACGTGACCTGCCGGACCTGTCACGAGCGCACCGACGACCCGCACCACGGACAGTTCGGGGACGCGGCGTGCGAGAGCTGCCACACGGACGCGTCGTTCCAGGACGCACCCCGCTTCGACCACGGCCGCACGCGCTTCCCGCTCACGGGTGCCCACGCCGACGTCCCGTGCGCCTCGTGTCACAAGAAGGAACGCTTCCCGGACGGGTCGATGGTCGTCCGCTACCGGCCGCTCGGCATCGAATGCCGGGACTGCCACGCCAACCGTGGAGCCGCATGATGCGCCACCGTTCGATCGCGCTGGCCGGTGTCCTGGCCCTCGCCCTCGGGGCGGGGCCCCTCGGGGCGCAGCAGAGCCTTCCCAACCCGCACGGGCCACTTCCCAGCGGCCTCGATTGCTCGGACTGCCACACGGCCGCCAGCTGGAAGCCCGCGCACATTCCGGCCGACTTCGACCACGGCACGTTGTCGGGCTTCGCGCTCGACGGCCGGCATGCGAGCGTCTCGTGCACGGGCTGCCACCTGGATCTGAAGTTCGACGCTCCCAGGATCGCGCAGGACGACTGCGCCTCCTGCCACGCCGACTTCCACCACGGCCAGTTCGCGCAGGGATGCGGGGAATGCCACAACACGACGTCGTTCGCGGACGTCCCGGCGATCCGGATCCACGCGCAGTCGGGCTTCCCGCTCACCGGGGCGCACCTGCAGATCAGCTGCCAGAGCTGCCACTACGACGCCCGCGGCGGGAACTACCAGAACCTGGACCGGCAGTGCATCGCCTGCCATCGGAAGGAGTTCGAGACCGTCAAGTCGATCGACCACGTCGCGCAGGGCTTCCCCACGGCCTGTCTGCAGTGCCACGACACCCGCGCGTGGGCCGACGCTCCCGCGTTCGACCACTCCATGACGGGCTTCCCGCTGGTCGGCGCGCACGTCAGGCTGAGGTGTGCGAGCTGCCACATCCAGCCCGGCAACGCGCTCAAGTTCAACGCGAGTGGCCCCAACGACTGCATCGCCTGTCACCAGGCCGACTTCGAGAGGGCCCACGACAACAGCGGCTTCCCGACGACCTGCCTGGACTGCCACACGGTCGACTCCTTCCACGGGGCCGACTTCGACCACGACGGGAAGTTCTTCCCGATCTTCTCGGGAGCCCACAAGGGACGGTGGAACGCCTGTACGGACTGTCACCAGGCCGCGCCCAGTGACTACAGTTCCTTCACCTGCACGTCGGGAGGATGTCATGCGCAGGGCGAGACCGACGCCAGGCACCAGGAGGTGCGGAACTACGTGTACGACAGCCAGGCCTGTTACGCCTGCCACGCGTCGGGGCGCGGCGGTGATTGAGCGACGTGGGACGCGGGCGGGCGGGACCGAGGTGACCCACGCCGGACGACGCCGGGCCCGGATGGCGATCGGAGCGGCGGTGGCCCTGGCCTCGACGGCGATGGTCGGGCCGGCCCCGGCCGCCGCTGCGCCGATTCGATCCGATACGGTTCCGCCGGCCGCGGCCGATACCGCGGCCCGCCGCGGAGTCGTGGCGGCGCTCGTGGACCAGATCGCCGGGACCACCCTCTACCTGCGTGCGGGCAAGGACGCCGGGCTCGCGGCCGGCGACACGATCGCGGTGTCGCGCGACAGCGCCGGCGCCATCGTCGGTCGGTTCACCGTCATCGCGGCGACGGCCGAACGCTCGGTGGTGACCTTCGAGGGCGCTACCTTCCCCGTCACGCGGGGCCAGACCCTCTACCTGCGTCTCGGGGCCGCCGCGCCCGTCGTGGCCGGGGCCGGGGAGACGGAGCGTGCCGGTGGGGGCGGAGCCGTCGGCGGGGCGGCGGCCGCCGGTCGGGCGGCCGGTGCGATGGCTCGGGGAAGCGGGGAGCCGACGAGCGGGCCGTCCGGACCGACCGCCACCGGTCGTGTGTCCCTCGACCTCGACCTGCGCCGCTCGGTGACCAAGTTCGGCGGCGGCGACCCGGTGAGCACGACCCGCACGTTCGCCACCCCCTCGCTGTGGCTCCAGACCGCCGTCCGGGACCTCCCGGGCGGGCTCAGCCTGGACGCCAGCGCCCGCGTGTCGCAGCGCATCAGCAGCCCCTCCATCGTGGATCCCCGCACGGCGCCCGAGATCTACGAGGCCTCGCTCGACAAGCGGTTCGGCGATGTCCCCCTCGACCTCCGTCTCGGGCGCTTCTACAGCCCGTACGATCCCTTCGGCGGCTACTGGGACGGCCTGTCGCTTCACTACGGGAGCACCTTCGGGGGCGGGGTCATGGCCGGGTTCGAGCCCAAGCGCAGCAACCAGGCGCCCCAGGGAGAGCTACCCAAGGCCAGCGCCTTCCTGGACTATCGATCGGCGCCGGGCGCCGGCGTGGGCTACAACGGCACGCTCTCCTTCACGGCCATGCGTCCCACGGCGAGCAGCGGCCTGGCCGACCACACCTTCGCGAGCATGTCCCAGCGGCTCCGGGTGGGCCGCTGGTACCTGACCCAGGACGCCCAGGTGGACCGGGGCGCGGCTGGCACGGGCTGGACCCTGACGCGGGCGCGGCTGTGGGCCTCGGGTCCGGTGACGAAGGAGCTGTCCCTGCGCGGCGGCGTGTCCCGGTACAGGCCTTACCTGTACTGGATGTCGGACAGCGTGCTCATCTCCTACCGCCGGGACGAGGCCAGGGGAGGCTTCACGCTGCGGCTGCCGGGCGCGTGGATCGGGGCCGACGCCGGGATCGACCACGACGAGGGGGTCGGGACCGGCCACTCCTTCTCCGGCTACTTCGGTCTGAGCCGGATCACACCGCTCGACCTGGGCTTCGATGCGTCGGCGAGCTGGTTCACGAACGGGACGACGCGCGTCCTGACCGCCTCGGCACACTTCACGAAGGCTCTCGGACGCGTGAGCGCCCGGCTGGGCTACGACCTGTACCGCTCGGAGGCTCCCCAGGGCTTCTGGATCATGAGCCACGCGGCGGATCTGGGCCTCGACGTCCCCCTGTCGGGCGGCTTCCACTACTCGATCCTGGGACAGTTCCGGATCGGCGGCGGCCTGGGCGAGACGCGCCTGTATACGAGCTTTTCCAAGTTCTTCGGCCCATGAGCGACGGCGCCATCATCCTGGCCGCGGGCCTGTCGCTGGCCCTCGTCTTCATGGTGCCGTTCGTGATTCGGCTCCGGCGCCGGGAGGCGGCCACGCGCGAGGCGGAACTCCAGGCCCTGCGCTACGGGCTGCACGAGCCGGTGACGCTCCACCCCGTGGTGGATCCCGACGTGTGCATCGGATCGGGCGCCTGCGTCCGCGCCTGCCCGGAGGTGGACGTGCTCGGTCTCATCGATGGGCAGGCCAGGGCCGTGGCCCCGGGACGCTGCGTGGGCCACGGCCTGTGCGAACGCTCCTGCCCCGTGGACGCCATTCGACTGGTGTTCGGCACCGAGAAGCGGGGCGTCGACCTCCCCCGCATTCAGGGCAACTTCGAGACGAACGTGCCGGGCCTGTACGTGGTGGGCGAGCTGGGCGGCATGGGGCTCATCCGCAACGCGTTCGCCCAGGGACGCCAGTGCGTGGAAGGCATCGCCCGGGACCTCCGCCAGAACGGCGGCCACCGATCGGCCGGCACCGGCGACCCGGGTCGGGTGCGGGGCGGGAACGGAGGGGCCCCCGACCCCCTGGACGTGGTCGTGGTGGGCTGCGGCCCGGCCGGCCTCTCCGCTTCGCTCGAGTGCCTGGAGCGCGGCCTCCGCTTCACGACCATCGAGCGCGAGTCGGACCTGGGCGGCACGGTGCGTCACTACCCGCGCAAAAAGCTCGTGATGACCTCCTCGTTCAGCATTCCGGGTCACGGGAAGGTGAAGGCGGGGGAGATCCAGAAGGATGGCCTCATCGGCCTGTGGCGTAGCGTGCTCGACGAGAGCGGGCTCGAGGTCAACCGAGGTGAGACAGTCCTCGAGGTCAATCGTGCCAACGGCAATGGATTTCACGTTGTTACGGACAAGCAAAGATACAGCACGCGCCGGGTGGTTCTCGCCATCGGACGGCGGGGCGTACCGCGCACGCTCGGGGTCCGGGGCGAAGACCTGCCCAATGTGGCGTACTCGCTGCGCGAGCCGGAGGCGTACCAGGGTGACCGCGTCCTCGTCGTCGGGGGAGGCGACTCGGCGGTCGAGGCCGCCCTGGCCCTGTCGTCCGAGTCCGGGAACACGGTGAGGCTCTCCTACCGTGGCGAGCGGTTCGCGCGCATCAAGCCGGCCAACCACGACCGCGTCGAGGCGGCGATCGCCGGTGGGAAGCTGGAGGTGCTGTTCGGCACGAACGTGGCCGAGATCGCGCTGGGCCACGTCGTGCTGGAGGACGGAGAGGGACGGAGCCGCACCGTCCCCAACGACCAGGTGCTCGTGTTCATTGGCGGCACGCTCCCCACGCCCTTCCTGGAGGCGTGCGGGATCGCCGTCGACACCAAGTTCGGTACCATCTGAGCTGACGCGTCTCCCTCCCGCGCGGGAGGCGCCGCCGTACCGTGGCCCGGACCGCGAGAGACTTCGCGGACGCCCGAGGCCGTGGAGGAGGTCCCCGGCCACGCGGTTCGAGCCGGCCGGAGGCCCGAAGCCCACCCGCTTCCCGCGCGCGGGTCACTGCCCACGTGTGACGTCCTATGTTGGGCGTCCCTGAACGCGATGGAGCGCCCCGATGCGTGGACATTCGACGTTCCTGGCCGGTGCCCTGTTCCTGGTCCTGTCCGCGGGACCGCTACGCGCCCAGGACGGGCACAAGAACCCCCACGGACCGCTGCCCGAGGGGCTCGACTGCGCGGACTGCCACGCGGCCAGCGGGTGGAAGCCCGCGCACGTCCCGGCGGACTTCGATCACCGGAGGTGGTCCGGCTTCGCCCTGGACGGTCGGCACGCCACGGCGTCCTGCGGCGCCTGCCACCTGGATCTCCGGTTCGATGCGCCGAAGATCGCCGAGGACGACTGCGCGTCCTGCCACGCCGACTTCCACCGCGGCCAGTTCGCCGAGCCGTGCGCGACCTGCCACGGCATGACCTCGTTCGCGCAGGTGCCCGCGGTCCGGATCCACGCCCGCTCGGGCTTCCCGCTCACCGGAGCGCACCTGCAGATCAGCTGCCAGAGCTGTCACTTCGACTCCCGGGCGGGAAGCTACCGGAACCTGGACCGCCAGTGCGTCGCCTGTCACCGACGTGACTTCGAGACGGTCAAGTCCATCGACCACGAGGCCCGCGGCTTCTCGACGGAGTGCCTCCAGTGCCACGACACGCGCGCGTGGGCGGACGCGCCGAAGTTCGACCACGCTCTCACCGGGTTCGCGCTGGTCGGGGCGCACGTCCAGCTCCGCTGCTCGAGCTGTCACGTCCAGCCGGGCAACGCGCTCAGGTTCACGCCGAGCGGTCAGAACGACTGCATCGCGTGCCACCAGGCGGACTACCAGCGGGCCCACGGGGGCGGCGGCTTTCCGACCACCTGCCTGGACTGCCACTCCGTGGATTCGTTCCACGGGGCCAGCTTCGACCACGCGTCGGTGGGATTCCCGCTGGTGGGAGCCCACCAGAACGCCGCCTGCTCGGGCTGCCACATCCAGCCGGGCAACGCCCTCAAGTTCAACCCGAGCGGTCCCAACGACTGCATCGTGTGCCACCAGGCGGACTTCACGCAGGCCCACGGTGGGAGCGGCTTCCCGACCACGTGCCTGGACTGTCACGACCAGAACTCGTTCCAGAACGCGGACTTCGACCACGACGCGCAGTTCTTCCCCATCTACTCGGGGTCGCACCAGGGACGGTGGACCGCCTGCACGGACTGTCACCTGTCCGCGCCGGCCGACTTCGCGAGCTTCAGCTGCACGTCGGGCGGCTGCCACGGGAGGTCCGATACCGACTCCCGGCACGGCGACGTCCGGAACTACGTGTACGACAGCCAGGCGTGCTACTCGTGCCATCCGCGCGGACGGGGCGGCGACTGATCGGGCGGGAGCCGGGCGGACGGATCGAGGGCCCCGGGCCGGGGGGACGTGGCTCGCGCTCGTCGCTCCCCGGTCTCAATGCAACCCGGATGGCCCCGGACTCGTAGGGTGGGAGGACGGTCCCCGGGGAGAGGCCCCGCGGACCACGACCCCCGACCTGGTGGGTGTCCGCCATGAGCGACCAGCGCAATCCCGGTACGGCCGCCGTCCTGAGCGCCCTCATCCCCGGCGTGGGGCAGATCTACAACGGCACGTTCCTCCGGGGGATCTTCTGGCTCATCGTCACGCCGGGTCTGTGGATCGGCTCGGGCGGGACACTGGGTTGGATCTGCCACGTGATCGCCGCGGTGACGGCCCATCACTATGCTTCGGAGCACCGGTACCGGTGAGATCCGCGGCCGCGTGAGCGGCCGTCCGCGCGGCCGTCGAGGGGGCCTCGGCGCCGCCGATGCCGGGGGGCGGAGTCGCCGCCCCCCGCGTGCGCCCATCCCGTAGAGGAGGCAGCATGAGGAAGCTCGCCCTGGTCATCCTGCTCGAGCTGGGCCGGAGGTTGTTCAAGCTGCGGCGCTGCTGAAGGCCGGTCAGCCTCCGGAGCGCGCGGAGGCGCTCCGCGGCGACCCGCCCCCCGCCAGGGAGTGGGTCCACAGCATGAGGACGCCGCAGCCGCCGATTCCCGAGCCGCCGTACTGCGGCGGCACGTTGGAGGCCTCGTGCACCTCCACGCCCTCCGTGGCCTCGGGCGGCACGCTGACCATGATGTCGACGAAGGCGTCCTTGGACACGCGGTGGCCGTCGACGTAGAAGGTGGGCGAGCAGCTAGGTCCGCCGAGTGGCAGGCCCTGCTGGCCCGCGGCCCGCCCCAAGCTCACGGTGTAGCACCCGACCACCACGAGGCCCGTGTGCCCCTGGCGACAAAGGGTGACGTGCACCTGGGGCATGCGCTCCAGCGCTCCCCGCAGCCCGTAGCGCTCGATCGTCGCTCGGTCCGCGAAGTGACCCCCCGCCGCCCGCTCCATGCGCTCGTAGAAGCCCTTCACCTGGGCGTTGCGTATGGAGCGCTCCACCTGGACCGAGAGCTCGCGGAGCGGGATGGCCTGCGTGGCCAGCCGGAAGTCGGCCACGGTCAGGGCGCTCCGCTGCAGCGACAGCTGGGCCGTGTCGGAGGCATAGCCCAGGTAGCGGGCCGTGACCCGCGCGGCACCCCCGGGGAGCCCATCGAGCCGGAAGTGGCCCGAGGCGCTGGTGGTGGCGCTCCTGTCCGTGCCCACGACCTGGAGGACGGCGCCCTCGAGAGGCTTCCCGGAGGCGGCGGCGCGCACCGTGCCCATCAGCGTCCCGCCGCCCGAGGAGGAGCTGGCCGACGCGCCCGCCGAGTCCCGGATACTCACCCCGGCCGCGGCCCGGAGGCGGCCCACCAGGGCCTCGGTCGCCTGGCCGGTCGGGGCTGCGCCACGCGCGGGCTCGCCGACCAGCTCGATCACCTGGACGCCGTCGGCCGCCACCTCCACCGTGGCCGTCGCGCCCGCCGTGTCGGCGCCGACGCTGTCCGCGACCACGCGGTACCGCCCCGGCGTGACGCCCGGGAACAGGAACCGGCCCCGCGCGTTCGTCCGCGTGGCCAGCTCCGTGCCCTCGATGCGCACCCTCGCGTGTGACACCGGCTGCCCGCCGACGCTGTCCACAACCGTGCCCCCGATCTGGCCCTGGTGCGGCGCCACGGCGACGTGTTCGGACGTCTGCGCCCGGACGAGCTCGCCACCGAACTCCTGCCAGGTGCCGACCTCGAACTCCACCTTCGTCTTGTAGAGGAGATCCGGGCTCGGGGAGCGGCCCGCCAGCTCGCGTCGCTCGACGACCGAGGGGAGCCGGATCCACCAGCGATCCACCACCCATTCGCCGCCCGGCAGCGCCCGGTAGTCCAGCCGGCCGTGGGCGAGAGAGTCGGGGTAGGGCTCGCCGAGGTGCACGTAGCGGAAGGTCAGGGAGCGGAGGTGCGCGGTGGCGGTGTCCACCCACAGCGTGCCCTCGACCTCGGGAACCCGGCGATCCAGGGTCGGGGAGAAGGCCAGCCCGACCTGTCCCGGGGCCGAGTCGGGGCCCGGGACGAGCCGGAAGCAGTGGGTCGCGCCGAACGCGTCCGAGAGGAGCGCCGGGGCATCGGGGGCGTGGACGTCGAGACCGCCCCCCGGCACGGACGACGCGAATCCGCGTTGCACCAGGGTGTCGAGCGGCACGCTGCGGTAGGTGGCGCGGCCCACCTTCGAGCCCGATGTCGCAGCTTCCTTCACCACGCGCTGGTCCCGATCCAGGAACCGATCGTAGCGCCGGAGCTGGAAGCGGTCGCCCTCCTGTTCCTCCGTCCGCCGCGTGCGCTCCAGCGCCTTGCGCACCTCGGACCACAGCGCCGCCAGCGCCGGCCCCTCCTCGGATCGGATCCGGCACTCGCCCCGGGAGCTCCCCTCCACGCGGATGGCGCCCAGCTCCACCGGCCGGACGGGCACCCGGAACACGCGGCGCAGAATGCCCGTCGACGGCACACCCACCGGCCGGGAGCGCCACGTCTCGAAGCCGATCCGCTCGACCTCGATCCGGTAGCGTCCCGGTGTCACCGAGTCCAGCTGGAATCCGCCATCGGGCCCGGAGAGAGTCCAGGCGCGCTCGACTTCGCCGGTGTCGATGAGGCGGACCATCGCGCCCGAGATGGGCGCGCCGCCGCCGGCCTCGACGAGCTTTCCGACGACCCCCTGCGCGCGGGCGGGCACGGGCAGGGTGAGACCCAGGAGCAGCGCGATGAACGCGAGCCCGGGACGAGGCGGACGCGCGCCGCGTGAATCCGACATTGGATGAGGTCCTTGAAGCAGGGGCACCGGGCCACCCGTGCGAGGGTGCCCATCCCGCGCAGCTCAAACTGGAGACGTCCGGTCCCGACGGCCAGTCTCGAGCCATTGACGGGGCCGACGCGACCCCCGACCCTCAGAGAGGTGGGGACCGATAGCGAGGAGGGGACATGAGGTCCGCAGCCGGGGTGAAGATCCGGCCGGCCGCGCCGGTCGATGCCGGAGAGCTGGCCCGACTCCGTTTCGCCTTCCGTGCCGCGATCGACCCGGCGTCCGAGGACCCGGGGGCGTTCCGGGGACGGTGCGAGGCGTGGATGGCCGAGAGGCTCGGCGACTCGTCGACGGGCTGGAGGGCCTGGGTCGCGGAGGTCGGACCCGGCGCCGGCCCGGGGGGAGAGGCGTCCCCCGCCCGCCTGGTGGGCCACGTGTGGGTCCGGCGGCTCGAGAAGATCCCGAATCCCGTGGGCGAGGTCGAGGCGCACGCCTACTTGACCAACATGTACGTGGAGCCCGAGCACCGCGGCGCCGGGCTCGGCGCGAGGCTCCTGTCCGCCGCCCTCGCCTGGTGCCGCGAGCAGCGGGTGGGCTCGGTCGTGCTGTGGCCCACCGAGCGCAGCCGGCCGCTGTATGGCCGCGCCGGCTTCCGCGACACCGGGGATGTCCTCGAGCTGCCGCTGAACCCCGCGCACTGCAGCCGGGCCGGGGTGCCGTGAGCGGCCGGGGGAGCGCCGGAGCCGGGCGCGGTCGAGGGATGCACGGCGGCATGATGGGCGTCCGCGCGCCGAGCGCGGCGGAGGAAGCCGTCATCCTCAGCTACCTCGAGGCCCACGCCATGCCCGCGGCCGACACCACGAAGCTTCCGGCCGTGTCGGGGCGAGCGCTGTTCGCCAGGGCGTGCTCCCGGTGCCACGCGCTCCCGGCTCCCTCCCGGCACACGGCGGCCGAGTGGCCGGCCGTGATCGAGCGCATGCGCCAGCACATGCGGCAGATGGGCGTCACCGCGATCACCGATCGCGAGGCGGCCGCCATCGCGGCCTATCTGCGCCGGGCGGAGGACTGAGTGGGAGCAGGCTCGTTGCCGGCCACCTCGAGAAGCCACGATCGACGCTGGGCCCGGATCGGGATCGTGGTCCAGTTCCTGGCGCTGCTGCGGATCCTGGCCCAGTACCTGTGGCTCGAGGCTCACGGCGGAGGCGCGTTCACGGCGGCGGCCGGTCATCCGTGGGTGGTCGGAGCCCTCCTCACCTCGACGCTCGCCCTCGTGGCCGTGCTGCTTTACTTCGACGGCCGTTTCCGGGGCGCCGCGGTGGTGGCCGGTCTCACGGTGGTGATCCTGCTCGTGTATCGGTTCGTCGTGCCCGGCATCGCTTCCGCCGAAACGCTCCGGAGCGGAGCGTCGCCACGCGCGTCGGCCCTGGCCGACACGGCTCGAGGGGTACGGAGCGTGGCCCTCACCTTCGACGACCTGCCGTGGGCGGACGCCGAGGTGCCGCTGGACAGCGTGGCCGAGCGCACGCGCCGCATACTCGCCGTCCTCCGGGCGCACGGCGCCCCCGCCGTGGCGTTCGTGATCGGACGCCGCGCGCTGGCCGGCGGTTACGCGGATCGGCGACTGGACCTCCTCCGGGCCTGGCGCGACGCGGGCGTGGAGCTCGGGAACCATACCTGGTCCCATCTCTCCTTCCAGAAGATGCCGCTGAACCGCTACGAGGACGACGTGCTGCGGGGTGACGTCATCCCGCGGCTGCTGATGCGGGAGGTGGGGAAGGAGCCGCGCTACTTCCGGCCGCCCTTCAACCAGACGGGCCCGACGCGGGAGGCCCGGGACGCGTTCGCGGCCTTCCTGGCCGAGCGCGGCTACGCGCTGGCGCCGTTCACGGTCGAGGACGTGGACTACGCGTTCGACGACCTGTACAGGGCCGCCGCGGGCGACACGGCGCGCCAGGCGCGCATCGGGCGGACGTACGTCGCCCACTTCGACACGGCCATGGCGTTCGGGGAGCGGCTCTCGCGGGAGACGTTCCACCGCGACATTCCTCAGGTTCTGCTGCTGCACGCCGACGACCTCAACGCCCTCTATCTCGAACGGTTGCTCGATCACCTCGAGGCGCGCGGCTACCGGTTCATCTCCATGGCGGCCGCGCTCTCGGACCCGGCCTACGCGACGACCGACGGCTACGTGGGGCGGTACGGCATCTCGTGGCTCCATCGATGGAGACAGGGGCTCGGCCTTCCGAGTCGGCTGCGACTGGAGCCCGATCCGCCCGCCTGGGTCCTGCACGACTACCAGGCGTTGCACCGGAAGTAGCGAGGTGTCGGGCCATCGACGACCGGGCCCGCATCGCGGGCCCATGTTGACAAAAATCCAGGTGAACCGGTAGGATCCGGTCCTCTTTCGGCCGCCCCTCCGGGTACTCCGGCAGGGACTGCGGCCGCCCAACACATGTACGGGAGGCCATCATGCCGCGGTTCATCATCGAGCGTGAGATTCCGGGCGCCGGGAAGCTGTCCCCGGAGGAGCTCCAGGGCATCTCCCAGACCTCGTGCAACGTCCTGCGATCCATGGGTCCGGAGATCCAGTGGGTCCAGAGCTACGTGACCGGGGACAAGATCTACTGCGTCTACCTCTCACCGGACGAGGAGACGATTCGCGAGCACGCGCGGCAGGGAGGATTTCCCGCCAACCGCGTGTCCAGGGTCAGCACCATCATCGATCCGACGACCGCGGAGGGCTGAGGCGGGGGAGGGCGACGGCCGGCCTCAGCGGGAGGAGGGCTCCGGGTCCGTCTTCCACGGCGCCGGCCGGTCCCGCCAGAGATCGGGGAAGTCGCGGCGCAGCGCCCCGACCTTGGGAAGGTCGTTGAACGCGATGTAGGGCTGGTCGGGGTGGTGCAGCAGGTAATCCTGGTGGTACGTCTCGGCCGGATAGAAGCCGGGAAGCGGCTGGACCTCGGTCACGATGGGGCGGGGGAAGGCGTGGGCCCGGGTGAGCTGCGCGATGTAGGCTCGGGCCTCGGTCGCCTGCCGGTCGCCGGTCGTCCAGATGGCCGAGCGGTACTGGGGCCCCACGTCGGGGCCCTGCCGGTTCTTCTCGGTGGGATCGTGCACGACCGAGAAGAACAGCCGCAGGAGGGTCCCGAAGGAGACCCGTGACGGGTCGTAGATGACCCGCACCGACTCCGCCTGCTTCGTGCGCCCCGTGCTGGTCTGGGCATAGGTGGCCGTGGCGGCCGTGCCGCCCGCGTAGCCCGCTGTCGCCACCTCGACCCCCTTCACGCGCTGGTAGACGGCCTGAACGCCCCAGAAGCAGCCGCCGGAGAACACGACCGTGTCCGGCCCGGTGGCGGTGACGGCGGCCGTGTCGACCGGCGCCGGAAGGGGCGGGGGCGCCGCGCTCTCCCCGGCCGCGCGCGAGCCCCACACGGCCGAGGCGGCGATCGCGGCCGCGAGGATCGTGGCTCCGCTCCACGGCGTTCGCTTCATCCCTGGCGTCTCCTTTCAGCCACGTCACGGGTGCCCGGAACCACCGGGCGGTCCTCGCACCCGGACGCCTGTGTGTCTCCCGTTGGTCATCCTTCCTACACTCCTGCAAGGGGCGCGCTCCGCTTCCGGTTCCCTCGTCGACTACCCGCTGGAACGCGGTGCGTCGAGGCCAGGCGGAGCTACGGGACGTGAAGGAGTCGAACGGACGCTTGTGCCGTTCGGATCTCGCGTGTAGTGTCGGCCGCGGGCCCGATCGGAGGTCGGTCGCGGTCCACGAGTGGCCTCGTGACTCTTCTCCTGGCAGGAGTGATCGCATGCCCCGGCTTCGGCCGTCCGCCCTGTGCCTCGTCCTCGCGCTCGCGCTGTCCGCCGGCCCCCTGACCGCTCAGGACGCGTCCTCTCCCACGCGACTCCTGCACCAGCCGGACGTGAGCGCCACCTCCGTCGCGTTCGCGTACGCCGGGGACATCTGGATCGTGCCCCGGTCCGGCGGCGACGCGCGGCGCGTCACCTCCTCGCCGACCGTCGACGCGGACCCCCACTTCTCGCCCGACGGCAAATGGCTGGCCTTCACGGGCTCCTACGGCGGCAACCCGGACGTGTACGTGGTCCCGGTCGACGGAGGCGAGCCGCGGCGGCTGACCTGGCACCCCGGCGCCGACCAGGTGCGCGGGTGGACACCGGACGGCCAGCGCGTGGTGTTCGTCTCGACCCGCACCGGGGTCCCCGACGCCGAGCCCAGGCTGTGGACCGTGGCCACGACGGGCGGGCTGCCGCAGCCCATGGTCATCCCCCGGGCCCAGGCCGGCTCGATCTCCCCGGACGGCAAGTACGCCGCCTACCAGATGGTGCGGCCCTGGGAGAGCGAGATGCAGAACTACCGGGGCGGCCAGAACCAGCCGATCCGCATCCTGGACCTGTCCAGCTACGCGCTGAAGAAGGTCCCGTGGACCAACAGCCGGGACCAGCAGCCCGTGTGGCTCGGGAAGACGATCTACTTCATCTCGGACCGGGACTGGACGAACAACGTGTGGTCCTACGACACGGGGACCGGCGCCCTCAAGCAGATCACGCGCTACTCCGACTTCGAGGTGGAGAGCGTCAACGCCGGGGGCGGCGCCGTGGTCTATTCCCAGGCCGGCGACATCCACCTGTACGACCCCTCCACGGGGCAGGACCGCAAGCTGGACATCCACGTGACCGGCGATTTCCCGTGGGCCATGCCGCACGCGGTGGACGTGTCGGGCGATCTCACGAGCCCGCAGCTCTCGCCCACGGGCGTGCGCGCCCTGTTCGAGGCGCGCGGGGACGTGTTCACGGTGCCCACGAAGGAGGGCACGTGGAGGGACCTGACGCGCTCCTCGGGGGCGGCCGACCGATCGCCCGTGTGGTCGCCGGACGGCAAGCGGATCGCCTGGTTCAGCGACGCCTCGGGCGAGTACCGCCTCATGGTGGGGAGCCAGGACGGGACGGGCTCGGTGAAGGCCTACACGATCCCCCATCCGAGCTACTTCTACGACCCGGCCTGGTCGCCCGACGGCACCAGGATCCTGTTCAGCGACGCGGAGATGAACCTGCGCTACCTGGACCTCGAGTCCGGCAAGACCACGCAGGTCGACCAGGGCAACTACACCTGGCCCAACCGCGACATGGCGCCGATCTGGTCGCCGGACTCGCGCTGGATCGCCTACCAGAAGCGGCTCCCGGGGTCGCAGTTCCACGCCATCTTCGTGTACTCCCTGGCCGACGGGCAGGCCCACCAGGTCACCGACGGGATGTCCGAGGCCATCGACCCGGCCTGGGACGCGAGCGGGAAGTACCTGCTCTTCCTGGCGTCGACGGACTTCGCGCTCAACACGGGCTGGCTGGACATGAGCTCCTACGATCGGCCCGTGCACCGCGGCATCTACCTGGCCGTGCTCCCCTCCGGCGTGCCCTCGCCCCTCCTCCCGGAGACGGGGGACGAGCCCGGGTCCGGCACCTCGAACGGGAACGGCGAGAAGGGTGGAAAGGCGGCCGCGGACACGGCGGCCCCGCACGTCACCATCGACTTCGACGGCCTGTCGCAGCGCATCGTGGCCCTGGACGTCCCCAGCCGGGAATACGGCGTGCTCCGGGCCGGCAAAGCGGGACAGTTCTTCTACCTGGAGCGCGTCCCGAACCACGCCGACATCCTGCACCGCTACGACCTGAAGGAGAAGAAGGCGGTCGACTTCGTGGAGGCGGCCGCGCCGGAATACGCCCTCTCCCGGGACGGGAAGAAGCTCCTGTACGAGGGGGCGAACGGCGAGGGGCGTCCCAGCCACCGCTGGTCCGTGGTCGAGGCCGACGGCGCGCCACCGGCGGCGGGCAAGGGCGCCCTGGCCACGTCAGGGCTCAAGATGGACCTGGACCCGACGGCCGAGTGGAAGCAGATCTTCGACGAGGCGTGGCGCATCGAGCGCGACTACCTGTACGTGGCCAACCTGAACGGCGCGGACTGGCTGGCCGTCAAGGCCAAGTACGCCGTGCTCCTCCCCTACGTGCGTCACCGCGCCGACCTCAGCCAGCTCCTGGACGAGATGCAGGGGGAGCTGTCGATCGCGCACAGCTTCGTGGGCGGCGGCGACCTGCCGAAGGCGGACGCCGAGCCGGCCGGGCTCCTGGGGGCGGACCTCTCGGTCGACCACGGGCGCTACCGCATCCAGAAGATCTACACGGGCGAGAACTGGAACCCCGACCTGCGGGCCCCGCTCTCCGCGCCCGGCGTGGACGTCAAGCAGGGCGACTACATCCTGGCGGTGAACGGGCACGAGCTGCAGGCGCCCGAGAGCCCGTACGCGCCCTTCGTGGGCACCGTGGGCCGGCAGGTGCAGCTCCGGGTGAACGACCGTCCGACCGAGGAGGGCTCGCGCCTGGTCACCGTCGTGCCGGTGGCCAGCGAGGCGGCGCTGCGCACGCGCGACTGGATCGAGTCGAACCGCCGGAAGGTGGACAGCCTCTCGAACGGCAAGCTCGCGTACGTGTACGTTCCCAACACCGGGCGGGGCGGCTACACGAGCTTCAACCGCTACTACTTCTCCCAGCAGGAGAAGCAGGGCGCGGTCATCGACGAGCGCTTCAACCACGGCGGCAGCATCGCCGACTACATGGTCGACATCATGAGTCGCAAGCTGCACGGCTACTTCAGCCAGCGGCTCGGGAACCGCTACGACGCCGTGACCGTCCCCGCGGCGGCCATCTGGGGACCGAAGGTGCTCCTCATCAACGAGATGAGCGGCTCCGGCGGGGACATGTTCCCGTACATGTTCAAGCAGATGGGCATCGGTCCCCTGGTCGGGACGAAGACCTGGGGCGGCCTGGTGGGGTGGGGCGGAGAGCCACGCTTCGTGGACGGCGGCTTCATCTCGGCGCCGAGCACGGGCTTCTACGACCCGCAGGGCCACTGGGCGGTCGAGAACGAGGGCGTCGCGCCCGATATCGAGGTGGAGCAGACGCCGGCGCAGCTCATCGCGGGTCACGACCCGCAGCTCGAGCGAGGCGTGGCCGAGGCGATGAAGCGGCTGAAGGAGCACCCGTTCGAGCGCAAGCCCGTGCCGCCCGGGCCCGATCGGGCCCACCCGCAGAAGGGCGGGGCGGGCGGCGGAGGACGCTAGCCGCCGGGCCGGCCGAGCGAGCAGGGCCCCGCGCGGGACGCGCGGGGCCCTCGAGCCGGACGACGCGACCTCGAGCAGGAGGAGACCATGGCGAGCTCGTCCGAGGTGAACTTCGTACGGCAACAGGGCTTCCGTGAGGCCGCGGCGCCATCGTGCGGTCTCCACTACCGGGCTCTGGTGTTCCAGCCGCGGATCGTCGGGGTGGTGCTGGCCGCCGCGGTCGTCCTGCAGGCGTGGTACCTGTTCCTCCCGCTCGGGGCGCTCCTGTGGTGGAACGCTGTCGCCCCCGAGGCCAACCCGTTCGATGCGGCCTACAACCTCCTGCTCGCCGGGCGTGGCGGTCGGCTGCGGCTGGAGCCAGCCCCGCCCCCGCGCCGCTTCGCCCAGGGCATGGCCGGCAGCCTCATGATCGCGATCGGACTCGCCCTCCTCGCGGGCGCGACCGTGCTGGCCTGGGTGCTGGAGGCGTTCGTGGTCGCGGCCTTCAGCGCCCTCGTTTTCGGCAAGTTCTGCCTGGGCTCCTACATCTTCTACTGGATGCGCGGCGAGGGTGAGTTCGCCAACCGCACGCTTCCCTGGTCGAAGGAGAGGTGATTCGCGTGGACGATAGCGCCGCCCGTCCGGCTCCCGACCCCGTGCGCCGACAGGTCCGGCTCCTGACGGCCTACGCGGTCCTGTCCACGGCCGCCATCCTCGTCCTCCTGTGGGCGACCGTCCTGCGGCCGACGACGACGAGCTTCGGGCACATCCGCGCGCAGCGGGTGGACGTCGTGGAGCCCGATGGTCGCCTGGCCCTGGTCCTCTCGGACGAGGCGCGCATGCCGGGCCCGATCCTGAACGGTCGCGAGGTCCAGCCGCGCCACGGCGCGGCCGGCCTCCTGTTCTTCAACGCGAACGGGGACGAGACGGGGGGACTCGTGTACGGCGACTCCCGGGGAGACTCGGCCCGGGAGCACGAGGTGCACATGTCGTTCGACCAGTACGAGGACGACCAGGTCCTGATTCTGGACCACATCCAGAGGGGAGACCGGGTGGCCACCGGGATCCGGGTCATGGACCGGCGGGCGCCCTTCACCCTGGCGAAGATGGTGGAGATGCAGCGGCTGTCGAAGGAGGGCACGGCCGATCAGCAGCAGGAGGCGAAGCGCTGGCTGGCGGAACACGGGAAGGAGTATCGCGCGGCCAACCGGGTCGTCCTCGGGAGCTACGGTCGCTCCGCCCTCCTGCAGCTCAACGACACCGAGGGCCGTCCCCGCATCCGCATGGTCGTGGACTCGACGGACGCCGTGCGCCTCGAGTTCCTGGACGCGAGCGGGAAGGTCGTGCGGCGGTTGCCCTGAGCGACGAGGGCGGCCGGCCGCCCTCCGTCCGAATGGTTTCGAGGCCGACGGGCGGTCGATGGTGCGCCCCGGGAGCGGACCTCAGCTTTTCAGTCCGATGACCTGTACGAGCCTCGCGTAACGGGCATCGGCGCGGAGCGGATCGTAGCTCGGATCCACGTGCAGGTAGATGAGGCCGGACGATCGCGCCGCCAGGGCGCGATCCAGGGCCGCGAAGGCCCGATCGAGGTCTCCGAGCGCCGCCCAGCCGGCCGCCACGAACTCGGCGCGGACGTAGCCGGCCGCCTCGTCGGCTTCGAGGGCCGTGAGGATCGTGGTGGCCTCGTCCTTCCGGCCGAGGGCCGCCAGCGCCTGGGTCACGTGGGCCCGTACCGAGAGGAAGGCATCGGTACGGTCCGCCTCGCGCAGCGTCTCCAGGGCGCGCTCCGGCTCTCCGCTGGCCAGATACGCCTGACCCATGTGCACCAGCGCGTGGGTGAACCCGGGGTTGACATCCAGGGTCCGGCGTGCCTGCTCGATGGCCTCGTCGTAGCGGCGGAGGTAGAGGAGGAACCGGGCCGTGAACCGCCCGAAGGTGGCCGACATGGGATCGAGGGCCAGGGCGGAGCGCATCTCCTCGACAGCCTCGGGGAGCTGGCCATTGGGGGGCAGGATGGTGGCCAGCCCCCAGTGCGCGTCGGCGTAGTTGGGGTTCACGGCCACGGCGCGCCGCAGGGCGAGTTCGGCTTCGTCGAACGCCCAGTCGTACCAGCCCAGCACCTTGCCCAGGGCCGTGTGCGCTTCGGAAAGGGTGTCGTCCAGCTCGATGGCGCGCTGCGCCGCCCGCTTCGCCTCGGGATACGCTTCGGCCGGAGGCACCCAGTCGTCCGCGAGGTTCATCCAGGAGTCGGCGATGCCGGCGTAGGCGCGGGCGTATCCCGGGTCGACGTCGAGGGCCTTCTCGTAGAAGACCAGGCTGCGGCGCAGCTCCTCCTCCGTGAACCGGTTGTAGACGTAACGCCCCTTCAGGTAGAGCTGGTACGCCTCCACGTTGCCGGTGGTCTGGTGCACGAGCGGAGCCGCGCGGATGTCGCCCCCGAGCTGCACCTTGAGAGCCTCCACGATCGAGCGCGCGATGTCGTCCTGGATGGCGAACACATCCTCGAGCTTCCGGTCGTAGCTCTCCGACCACAGGTGATAGCCCCTGGCGGCGCTGATCAACTGGGCCGTGATCCGAAGTCGGTTTCCGGACTTCCGGACGCTGCCCTCCAGGACCGTCGCGACTCCGAGCTTCTCGGCGATCTCGCGCACGTCCGCACGGTGGTCCTTGAACGCGAACGAGGACGTCCGGGACGCCACCTTGATGTCCCGGACCTTGACGAGGGCGTTGAGGATCTCCTCCGTCATCCCGTCGCTGAAGTACTCGTTGTCCCGATCGTCGCTCATGTTGACGAAGGGAAGGACCGCGATGGAGCGCTCGTCCGGGGCACGAGCGGTCGCCTGGGTCGGCGGGGCGGCGGCCGCGGAGCCCGTGGCATCGCCCTCGCCAACGGCCGTTCGGGTATCGCCCTGCCCGTCGGCCGGTTTCGATCCGTGGGAGGCGTGGGAACGGTCGGCGCTCCACGCGATGACCAGGGCGACGGGAAAGCCCAGCAGCGCGAGGGCGACGACGAGGGAGATGCCCCACCGGGGGATGGCCAGCGCGGGAAAGATGACCGAGGCCGCCTGGATGACGATCCACGCCACCACCACGTAGACCGCGACCACGCGGAAGATGCGTCTCCGCCTGATCTCTCCCAGCAGGGCTCCGAATTCCATCGAGAGGTTCCAGTCCCGCCGGTTGAGGGATGGCGCCGCGAAGGACGTTACCGTGCGATCGGTTCCGGGCGCCGACCGATCGGCGCGTCCCCAAGATAGACCGGGGCGCGGGGCCTCGACAGGGCGGTGCGCGCCCGTGCGGACGTCGATCCGCGGGGTCGTGTGATGGCGAGCATGGAGCGGTGGGAGGGAGGCGGGCCGCCGCGCCGCCTCCCCCGCCCCGGCGCCTACGGCTCGGATTTCCCTCCGTCCATGGACAGGGTCTTCACGTCGGCCACGCCGAGGGCCCGGATCGGCGCCTCGATCTTCGACCGGTCACCCACCACCACCCAGATCATGCGGCCGGGCCGCACGACCTCCCGGGCGGCCGCGTTGGCCTGCTCGAGCGTCACCGAGCGCACCCGATCCGGGTAGGTGCTCCAGTAGTCCATCGGCAGGCCGAACTCGACGAGCTCCGAGATGTCGCTCGCCACGGCCTGGCTCGTCTCCCACCGCCCGGGCAGGGTCCGGGTGGCCTGGTCCTTGACCTTGGTGAGCTCGTCGGCCGTCACCGGCTTCTGACCCACGATGCCCTGGAACTCGCCCAGCGCCTCCCGGATCGACTCGGCCGTCTTGTCGGTCTGGACGGGGGCGTAGAGGATGAACGGGCGCTGTCCGTGCGCGTCCAGGAGCAGGGTCTGGGCCCCGTAGGACCAGTGCTTGTCCTCGCGGAGGTTCATGTTGACGCGCGAGGTGAAGCTCCCGCCCAGGACCGTGTTCATCATCTGGATCTGGACCTCGTCCGGGTTGGCCTTGGGCGGCGCCACCTCGCCGGCGAAGATGAGCGACTGGGGCGAGCCCGGCTTGTCCACCAGGTAGATGGTCGGCCGTGCGGGGGCGTCCACGTGACCGATCTCCTTTCGAGGAACGCTCCCCTTCTTCCAGCCCGAGAACAGCTTTTCCAGCCTGGGCTCGAGCTCCTCCATCGAAATGGGGCCGACCACCACCAGGGTGGCGTTGTTGGGAACCAGCCACGTGTCGTGGAACGTCTGAAGGCCGGCCCGGTCGATCCTGGCGATCGACGCCTCGGTGCCGGACCCGGTGAGCGGGTTGCCGTAGGCGTGGTGCTCGCCGTACAGGAGTCCCGGCAGGAGCCGGAGGGCCATGGTGATCGGCTGGTTCTTCTCCTGAGTGATGGACGCGAGGAGCTGCTTCCGCTGCCGCTCCAGCTCCTCGGAGGGGAAGCTGGGGCGGAGGAGGATGTCGCCCAGCAGCTCCAGGGACGGATCGAGGTTCTCCTGCAGGGCCGACAGGGTCACGAAGGAGGCGTCCAGGTCCGAGCTGGTCCCGATACGGGCTCCGAGCTCCTGCTCGCGCTCGCTGATCTGGAGGGCGTTCATGTTCGTGGTGCCCTCGTCCAGCATGCCCATGGCGAGACGGGCGGTGCCCGGTATGTCCAGCGCGTCGGACGCGTAGCCCGCGTCGAAGATGAGTCGGAAGTTCACTACCGGGACGGCGTCACGCCGCGCCAGGAGCACCCGCAGGCCGTTGGAGAGGGTGGTCCGCTCGATGGCCGGGAAGCTCGGCGCGGGAGGCGCCCCGGGCACGGGAACGCCTTTAGAACGGTCCACCTGGCTCGCCGCGGCCGCGTAGGAGGGGAAGGGACGCACGGTCAGGATGAACACGCCGTCCGACAGCCAGTCGCGCGCCGTCTTCTGCAGGTCCGCCGCGGTCGCCCCGGCCACGTCGGAGAGCTGCTTCTTGTAGGTGTCGGGGTCGCCCCTGTAGGCCTGACCGCGGGCCAGGATGTCCGACTTGCCCCCGAAGCCGCCGATGCGCTCGATGCCGCGGAGGAAGTTGGCCCGGTAGCCTGTCTTCACCCGCGCGAGCTCGTCGGCCGTGGGGCCCTCGGCCAGGAAGCGCGCCATCTCTTCGTGGATCTCGGCACGAAGCGTGGCAGGGTCCTGACCGGGCTTGGCGGTCGCGATGACCATGAACTGCCCGCCGATCTCGTTCAGGCTCGCGAACGCGTTCACGCTGGTGGCGATCTGGTCGTCGTAGACCAGCCGCTTGTACAGGCGGCTCGCCTTGCCGGTGGACAGCACGTCGCTCACCAGGTCGAGGTAGGTGGCGTCCGTGGACCCCCACTCCGGGATGTTCCACACCTCGTATACGCGGGCCAGGGGCACGCGGTCGTCCATTTCCATGGTGTGCGTGCCATACATCCTGGCGACCCACGTCCCCTGGTGATCGACCGGAGGCCCGGGCGGGATGTCGCCGAAGTACTTCTCGACCTCCGCCTCCACCTTCGCCGCGTCCACGTCCCCGGCGATCGACAGCACGGCGTTGGACGGCCCGTAGTACTGCCCGAACCACTCCCTGACATCGGCCACGCTGGCCGCGTCCAGGTCCTTCATCGAGCCGATCACCGTGTGGTGGTAGGGATGCCCGACGGGGTACGTGTTGTGGGCGATGAAGGTGAAGACCTTGCCGTAGGGTTGGTTCTCGCCCTGCCTCTTCTCGTTCTGCACCACGCCGCGCTGCTCGTCGACCTTGGCTGTGTCGATGGCGCCGACCAGGTGGCCCATGCGGTCCGACTCCATCCACAGGGCCATGTCCAGCGCCGTGTTCGGCACGTTCTCGAAGTAGTTGGTGCGGTCCTCGTTCGTGGTGCCGTTCATGTCGGTGGCGCCCGCCCGCTCGAACGGCTTGAAGTACTCGTCGTCGAAGTTCTCCGAGCCGTTGAACATCAGGTGCTCGAACAGGTGGGCGAAGCCGCTGCGGCCATCGGGCTCGTTCTTGGAGCCCACGTGATACCAGATGTTCACGGCCACGATCGGCGCCTTGTGGTCTTCGTGGACCAGGAGGGTGAGGCCGTTGGCCAGCACGAACCTCTGAAAGGGGATGTCCACGGCGGCCGCCGCGGAGCCCACCGACCCCCTGTCGGAGGTCCTCGAAGCCGCGGCCGTGGCCGTCGACTGAGCGGCCGTGGATCCGGGCAGCACGGTAGCCGCCGCGAGTGCGACGGTGACGAGCACGGAATTCGGGAAGCGACGGAGCATGGCTTCACCTCGCTGCGAGATTCTGCCTCCCCCGGACGGAGGTCCGGGGATCGATGCCGGGCGTGCCGGTCGGGGCGTTCGACGGCGGTCGAAGTTAGAGAGTCCAAAAACTCTCGATGCCGAGCGGTCCGCGCAAGGCGCCGCGTGGAAGACAGGCCGCCGTGCGGCCAACGTGTCGCCGGGCCGGGCGGTTCCGCCGCCGTCCCGCAGCCCTCGTTGCCGGCGGCTTCCTCGCCTAGCTTGAGTGTCCATGGCCACCGCCCGCTTCGTCCTCGCCCCCGACGCCCCCTTCGACTTCGAGGGAACGGCATACTCCCACGGTTGGGTCGTGCTCGCCCCCAACGCGTGGGACGAGAGCACCCGCAGCATGCACCGGGTCCACCGCCTGGCGACGGGGCGGGTCGTCCGCCTGGAGCTCGGCGCCGGCGAGGGGTCGCGGAGCGGGGTGGCCGTCCGGGTCGAGCACCGCGGCCGGCTCCTGGCCGCGGACCGGCGCGCCCTGGAGGCCGACGTGCGGCACATGTTCCGCCTGGACGAGGAGCTGCGGCCCTTCTACGCCCTGTGCCGCGGGCGCGGCCGCCCCTGGAATCGCGTGTGCGGGGGCCTGGGACGGCTCCTCCGCTCTCCGACTTTGTTCGAGGACACCGTCAAGACCCTGTGCACCACTAACGTCCAGTGGGGCGGCACGAAGCGCATGGTGCGGGGCCTCGTGGACGCCTTCGGCGATCCGTGGCCGGGGGATCGGTCCCTTCGTGCCTTCCCGAGCGCGGAGACGCTGGCTGCCGTTTCGGCGGCCGAGTTCGACGCCCGCACGTCGCTGGGCTACCGTGCGGCGTACGTGCACGAGCTGGCCGGGCGCGTCGCCTCGGGCGACCTGGATCTCGAGGCCCTGGCTCGATCCGCCCTCCCGACCGCCGAGCTTCGGGAGGAGCTCCTGGCCATCAAGGGCGTGGGGCCGTATGCGGCGGCCACGCTCCTCATGCTGGTGGGGCGCTACGACGAGCTGGCCGTGGACAGCGTGTTCCGCGAGTTCGTGGCCGACAAGTACTTCGCCGGCGAGCGCCCGTCCGACGCGCAGGCCCGAGCCGTGTACGACGGGTGGGGCGAGTGGAAGTACCTGGCGTACTGGTTCGACCTGTGGGAGGGGGTGACGGAGGGGCTCTGATGTCTCCTTCCCGTCGCTCCACCGTCTCGACGAGGAGTCCCCATGCGACGACTACCCCTGTCCGCCATGGCGCTGGTCCGGATCGCGGAAGCGTTCGACCGGCTACCCTCGCTCCCTGGCGGGGTGAACTGGAGCCTGTTCACCTTCGTGCTCGGGACGCTCGGAACGGTCCTGCTGCTGTTCGGCGCCCCGTTCGGACCCGGTCCGGACCGCCTCCTCCTGGCGGTCGTCGCCGCGGTCGCGTGGTGCCTGATGACGGCCATCATGCCGCGCAAGCTGCTGGAGATCTCGCGCGGCGGTCCGGCGGGCCGCCTGGTCCTGTGGTGGATGAGCGGGAGCGTGATCGAGTGGGGGCTGCTCGACCCGTGGGGGACCGGCGGGCGCTTCGTATTGTGGTTCGCTCTCGCCGGCTTCTTCGCCTTCCTCTGCCACGGGCGCTACGCCCTCCTCGTGCTGGAGGAGTCCGAACGCTGAGTCCGCTCCTCCGCCGCGGCCCGCCGGCCTAACGACCCGGCGGCAGCGCCGGGAAGCCCGGCGGCGGCCGCCGGTGGTCGGTAGCCTGCTCGTACGCGTAGGCCAGCCTCAAGATCGTCCCTTCATCCCACGGCCGGGCCAGGATCTGGAGACCGGCCGGGTACTTGCCGTAGGAGAACCCCATCGGCACGGTCCCCGCCGGCATCCCCGTGGGCGGGGCGATGAGCTGGCTGTTGTCGCCGCGGTACTCGGCGGCGGCGCGGTCCAGGTGGGCGGGGGGATAGGTCCAGGTCGGATACACGATCGCCTCGACCCGGGCGCTGTCCATGGCCGCCACCACGTCCCGCAGGAAGCTCTGTCGGCCCGGGTTGTCCGCGTAGTCGGGGCAGGGCGGCTCCCACTTCGAGGGCGGCACGTCGGCGGGGTACTTGGCGAAGTACTCGAGGTCCTGCTTCACGTAGGACGAATACTGACCCGTCTTCAGCACCTCCATCACGTCGTGTATGGGAGCCTCGGGCCCGAGGGAGGCCAGGTACTCGTGCATGTCGTACCGGAACCGGGGGCAGAAGTCGTCGTCCTTCAGGTGCTCCTCGAGGTGGGGGATCACGATCGAGTCGACGATCACTGCGCCGCCGGCGCGCAGGTCCGCTACGGCCTGGTCGAACAGCCGCAGGACCGACGTGTCGCTCTTCGCGGGGTCGGCCAGGGCGCGCAGCACCCCGATGCGGGCGCCCCGCAGTCCGTCCCGCTCGAGGAACTTCGTGTAGTCCGTCGCCACGTGGCCCCGCGAGGCCGTCGTGTACGGATCGTCCGGGTCGGGGCCCGCGATCACGCTCAGGACGCGGGCCGCGTCGGCGACCGTCCTCGCCATCGGCCCCGCCACGTCCCGGTCGAAGGCCAGGGGGATGACGCCGGCCCGGCTCACCAGTCCGATCGTGGAGCGGATGCCGAACAGGTCCAGGTGCGAGGAGGGCCCGCGGATCGAATTTCCGGTGTCCGTTCCCAGGCCCACCAGCCCGAAGCTGGCCGCCACCCCCGAGGCCGTGCCTCCGCTCGAGCCGGCCGGCACCCGGTCCAGCGCGTAGGCGTTGGCGGTGGTGTCGAAGGACGAGCTCACGGTCTGCTTCGCGCTGAACGCCCACTCGGCCATGTTCGTCTTGGCCACGACCACCGCGCCGGCCTGGCGGATGCGGCGAACGACGGTGGCATCGGTGGGCGGGATGTTGTGCAGGAGGGCGATCGAGCCGCCCGTCGTCGGGAGGTCGTGGGTGTCGTAGTTGTCCTTGACCAGCATCGGCACGCAGAACAGCGCTCCGAGGGAGTCTCCTCGCGCCAGCCTGGTGTCCAGGGAATCGGCCCGCTGGAGGGCTCGCGGGTTGATCACCGTGATCGCGTGGAGCCCCGTGGAGTCGTCGTAGGCCCGGATGCGGCCCAGGTACGCCTCGACCACCATCCGGCAGGTCGTCCGTCCCGAGCGGAGCGCGGCCTCGACCGTGGGAATCGTCGCCTCGACCACGTCGATCGGAGCGGGGGCCGGTTTCCGCGAGCACGACAGGACCAGGGGGACCAGGATCAGGGCGGCGAGCGGGCGGCGATGTCGCACGAGCGGCTCCTCCGAGGCGGTGATCGCGTGCGGCCACGCGGGCCGCGTCCCGGGAAGCTAGGGCGACGCGACGCCGGCGGGAAGCAACGGGGCCACGCCCGGGGCGGAGGCTTCGAGGCCCGCGGACGGGGCCGAGGGGAGGGCTAGCGGTAGAAGCGGACCACGCCGGCGCGCCAGTCCACCTCCACCGTATCCACCTGCCCGAGGAACGACTGGCCGAGCAGGATGGAGCGCGCCGGCAGGCCGATGCGCTCGAGCACGGGCAGCACGGCCACGGCCGCGGGAATCGCTTCGAAGCGGGTACCACCCAGGTCCAGGGCCTGGAGGGTGTCGGGCCAGGCCGGGATCGCGGCGCCGTCCAGGCCCGAGAGCATGGTGGGCTGGCCCGTCACGGGGAACATCCCCAGGTCGCTGGCCAGGTCGGGAGTGACCAGGGTCGTGGGCGAGCCCGTGTCGAGCACGAGCGGAACCGTGTGGCCTCCGACGACACCCGGGATGACGATGAGGCCGGCTACCTCCACGAAGGGAACCTCGGCGCGAGCCCGGGATCGCGAATGCCGGGCCTCCTCCTCGGAGAGGAGCTCGAGCGATCCGTCACGGGTGGCCGTGGGCATGTGGATCCGCACGACGTCGGCACGTCCGAGCAGGTCCGTGCCGACGACGCCGGCGAAGCTGTGACGCTCGAGGGTCGGGAGATCGTCGAGCACGTCCACGGCGGCGTCGCGGAAGTCGACGCCGCCGACCCTGAGCCCGGCCACCCGGATGGCGTTCACCCGGGCCAGTTCGCCGCCCAGGGCCCGGGTGCCGCGGTCCCGGCGGAAGTGCGGGAGGCGCAGCGCGGCCGGCGTCATGCGGGCCCCGCTCGCCATGGCCAGGATCAGGATCGACAACGTGGTGCGGTTGGCACCCAGGTCCAGGATCGCCTCGCCCGTTCCGCCGCCGGGTACCGACAGTGTGCCGGTGAGGTAGGGGCCCACGCCATGGATCGGCATCGTGCCCGTGACGACGCCCGGACCTCGCGTGCGTGCGTCGCTGGCGACCACGATGCGGTCCGGACCCAACGCGGCGGCCGCCCTCCCGGGGAGCGCCGACGGGACGAGCGGATCCCGAGCCAGCGTCCGGCCCTCCCGGAGCAGGTAGCCACGGAGGACTCCGTCTCCCAGCACGGTGATCCGGACCTGGCTGCGCCGGAGATCCGCGAGCGACACGCGAGGTGTACGGGTCGCGCCCCCGAGCCCATCGCGGTAGGTGATCGACACCCAGCCATCGCCGCAGTGGACCGTGGCGGCAGCTCCGGGGCCGGGGTGGGCGCGGAAGGCGCGACGCTGCACGCCGTCCACCGGAGGAAGCAGGATGGCGACGATACCGCTCGGGTCCCCGAGAGGGAAAGCCTCGATCGAGCCGGCGGCCAGCCCGTCCACCTCGAGCCGCAGCCCGGCCCCGTCGCGGCGCAGGAGGAAGAGGGGGCAGGTCGACGGCCCGGGCCGGGCGGCCGGTCCCTGTCGAGGGGAGGAGCCGGGCACCGCGGCCCGGAGGCGACTCCCGTCTCGGGAGCCCGACCACAGGAGCGCCGCGACCAGCGCCGCGGCCACGAAGCGGACGCGCCCGAGTGCGCCGAAGCGCCACGCCCGGGCGGCGGCGCCATCGATGGCGGCACGCGATGTCGTCTTGCGCTCGTCCATGACCACTCCTCCCCCAACATACAGGACGGGGCCTCCCGATGCTTCGCGGGCTCGCTGCGGCGGATCGGTCGAACCGCGGGGCGGCTTGCGACTCGGTGCGACGAGCGGCGTGGCCGATCGGCGACGCCCCGGTTGACCGTCGCGCGGCCGGCGGCGTACGAGGGATGCGCGCTGCGAACGCCGCCGTGGCCCCTCCTCGTGACCGAGGCTCCGGCCGACCGCGACGGACTGGTCGCGTGGCTGGAAGAGTTCGCTGGCGAGGCCGACATCATGCTCCCCGACGCCGCGGCCACCGCCGACCGTCTGCTGGAGGAGGGCGCCGCCGTCCTCTGGGAGCATGCCGGCCGTCCGCGGTCCATGACCGCCATCGGGGGCGAGTCTCCGCACACCGCCCGCATCGGCTACGTGTACACGCCCCCCGCCGAACGGGGAGGGGCTACGCCACGGCCTGCGTGGCCGCGCTCACCGAGCGGCTTCTGACGCGGGGGCGTCGAGGCCGTGGTGCTGTTCACCGACCTCGCCAACCCCACGCCGAACGCCCTGTACGCCCGTCTGGGCTATCGACCCGTGCAGGACTCGACGCTGTGGAGGTTCGGGCCCACCGGCAGGGAGGAGGGCAGGGACATTACATCAGATACAACATGAGATGAACATGGCCAAAACGCTATACTAAAAATAGATACAGATGGACTGTGACTACGAGGTGCGCGCCGACGATCTGGAAAGCGATGCGGGATGTGTGATCGGGCGGAGGGGCCGCCCGTAGACCGGCGACGGGGCCGGCCCGGAGACGGCCCCGTTTCCGCCGGTCGCGTCTATACGGCGCGCCGCCCCGAAAGCAGATTCCAGATGATAACGATGACGGCGATGACGAGAAGTATGTGGATGAGTCCGCCGCCCACGTGGAAGGCGAAGAAGCCGAGTAACCACAGGATGAACAGGATGACGGCGATGGTCCAGAGCATGGTCGATCCTCCGCGCGGGAGACGTGCGAACCACTATGGTTCACTTGCAGCGCAAGTAACGGGCCCGGGCCGACGCGGGCGACCGCCCGGCGAGGTGCCGCGGCGCGGATGGGGGAGGGGGAGCGTCTAGAGACGCAGCCGCGTCAGGCGCAGCGAGTTGCCGGTCACGGCGAGGGCGGCGCCCATGTCCCCCACGACGACCGCCAGGGCGAGGCCCACCAGTCCGAGAGGAACGCCGGCGGCCAGGAGGCCCTTGAGCACGATCGACGCGGAGATGTTCTCGCGGATCACGACGCGCGCCCGGTGGGAGAGGCGGATCGCGTAGGCCAGGCGGGAGAGGTCATCCCCCATGAGCGCGACGTCGGCCGTCTCCAGGGCGACGTCGCTCCCGGCCACGCCCATGGCCACGCCGACGCGGGCGGCGGCCAGCGCCGGTCCGTCGTTCACCCCGTCCCCCACCATGGCCACCGGGCCGTAGCGTTCTTCCAGCCGGCGCACCATGTCGACCTTCTGCTCGGGGAGCAGGTCCGCGTGGACCTCATCGATCCCGACTTCCGCGGCGATGGCCTCCGCGGTGGGCCGGTTGTCACCGGTGAGCATGACGACGTGCTCGATCCCGGCTTCGCGCAGGCTCCGGATGGCGGCGGCCGCCTCGGCGCGCGGGCGGTCCGCCACGGCCAGGAGGCCGAGTGGGCGGCCGGGCTTCCCCAGCAGGACCACCGTCTTGCCTGCCTCCTGGAGCCGCTCGAGGCGGGTCCCGTCCACGGACGCGCCTTCGAACAGGTCGGCCCGGCCGATGAGGTAGGGCTCGCCGTCCAGGTGCGCGCTCACGCCCAGGCCCCTCTTTCCCTCGAACGATGTGACGGCCCGGCCGTCGGGCTGCACCCCCCGGTCGCGGGCGCCGCGCAGGATGGCGCCGGCCACGGGGTGCTCCGAGCGCGCCTCGAGGGCCGCCGCCACCGCCAGGACCTCGTCCTCGCCGAGGTCGCCCAGCGCCACGACGTCCGTGAGCTCCGGGTGTCCATGGGTCAGGGTCCCTGTCTTGTCCAGCGCCATGGCCCGCACCTGGCCGAGGGCCTCCAGGTGGGTCCCGCCCTTGATGAGGACGCCCCGGCGGGCTGCGGCCGTGATTCCGCTCACCACGGCGACGGGCGTGGAGATGACCAGCGCGCAGGGGCAGGCGATCACCAGCAGGGTGAGCCCGCGCAGGATCCAGGTCGTGACCTCGGCCCCGAAGGCCAGCGGCGGCACGGCCGCCACCACCACGGCCAGCACCACGACGCCCGGCGTGTACCATCGGGAGAAGCGCTCCACGAACCGCTCGGTCGGCGCCTTCTTCTCCTCGGCCTCCTGCACCAGGTGGACGATGCGGGCCAGGGTGGTGGCCGAGGCCCGCTTTTCGGTCCGGACCCTGAGGAAGCCTCCGGTGATGATCGTGCCCGCGAACACCTCGTCCCCGACCTCCCGGTCCACCGGCATCGACTCGCCGGTGATGGGCGCCTCGTTCACGGCCGAGCTCCCCTCGATCACCCGGCCGTCCACCGGAATCTTGTCGCCCGGCCGCACGACCACGACCTCGCCGACCTCGACGTCATCGGCGCGCACGGCCTGCTCGGCTCCACCACGCTCGACCATGGCCCGGTCGGGAGCCAGCTCCATGAGCGCCTCGATGGACCGGCGCGCGCGGTCCACCGAGTAGTCCTCCAGTAACTCCGCGAACGAGAACAGGAAGGCGATGGCGCCCGCCTCCAGGAACTCGCCCAGCCCGACGGCCCCGAGGATGGCCACGGTCATGAGGAAGTTCATGTCCAGGGAGAGAGTCCTCGCTGCCCTCAGCCCCTTGGGGAAGAAGTTCCAGCCTCCGACCAGTGCCGAAGCCAGGAAGGCCAGGTCACCGGCGTGGAGGTCGTGGCGCGGGAAGCTCGCCAGCACCGGTCCCGGGGCGAGCCAGCCCAGGAGGAGACCGACTCCGAACAGCCCGGCGGATACGTAGGCCAGGACCGCTTCCCGGCTCGTCCAGGTCCCGGCCACGGACCGGGGCGCTGCTCCCGGCTCACCGTCTTGGACAGACTCGGCCACGTAGCCCAGCCGGCCGACTTCTGTCCGGATCCGGTCCGCGGTCAGCCTCGCGGGGTCGAACTCCACGACCAGGCGCCGGGAGACCGGGTGTCCCTCCGCGTCCGCGACCCCCTCGAGGCGGACGAGCCGGTCGCGGATGCGGCGGGCGCAGTCGGGGCAGTCCATCCCCCCGACCCGGAGCTGGAGGACCCGGCGGCCGGCGCCGTCGGCCGGGTGGCCGTCGGCGTCCCGCGCCTCGCTCGCGGCGGACCTACTCGCGGACATGCTGGAGACCGATCGCGAACAGGGAGGCGATGTGCTCGTCGTCCAGGCGGTAGTAGGCCATGCGGCCGTCCTTCCGGTAGCGCACGATCTTCATCTGCCGGAGCTGCCGCAGGTGGTGGCTGACCGCCGACTGGCTCACGCCGACCACGGCCGCCAGGTCGCACACGCACAGCTCGCGTCTGGCGAGGGCGTCCACGATCTGTAGGCGCGTCGGGTTGGCCAGGATCTGGAAGGTGTCGGCCAGGTAGGTGAGGTGCTCCGCGTCCTCCCGCTCGCGCAGCGCCTCGTGCACCGCGTCCTCGTGCACGAGGTGCACGTCGCAGAGGTCGTCGGTGTCGGATGCCGCCGGTTCGCGGCTCTTGCCGGGCTCCATCGGTGTCCTCCGCTTCTCCGCCCGAGCTCCCGACTCGGGCATACGTATGAAGAGGTGTTCAGATGACACGATGATAGCGCTCCGTGCCCGCCGGTACAAGCGGCCCGGCCCGCGACGTGCCGCGCTTGGCGGCACCGGCGGGGCCACCTAGCTTGGGGCCATGCGTCACCCGGCGTCGTCCGCCGCCCTGCTCCTCCTCGGTCTGACCGCCTGCGGCGGGGGAGGCTCCGCCGTGGGTCCCACGCCCTCGGCCGCGCCCCGCACCTACGAGATGGGCTGGTCCGCCGTCCCGCCCCGGCCCAGCGAGGCGTCGTTCTTCGCCGCCACGCAGGCCGCGGCGGAGGTCTCCGACGTGGCCATCCTCCAGCAGCCCGTGCCCTGGGCCCAGCTGCTGGCCGGAGCCCCGATGGACTCGCTCGTCGAGGACCGGGGGGGCGTGGCGGACTACCTGCGCGCGCTGGGCGAGAAGATCGTCTTCCTGGTCGACCCGCTGGACGGGCTCGACCGCACGAAGGAGACGCCGGAGCTGGTGGCCGCCGGCCGCAGCATCCTGGAGCCCGACATCCGGGCCACGCACGAGGCCTGGGTCCGGGCCATCGCCTCGCGGATCCAGCCCGAGTGGATGGGCCTGGCCTCGGAGATCAACACGCTGGCCGTCCACGGGGACTCGACGCTCTACCGCACGCTGGTCGGGATGATCGACAGCCTGGCGCCCGAAGTCCGCTCCCTGAGCCCGGGCACGAAGGTGTTCGTGTCCTTCCAGGTCGAGGACGCGTGGGGGTACTTCGGCGGGCCGGGCATCGACTCGTTCCAGCTCATCGGCGACTTCGACATCGACGCGCTGGGGCTGTCGTCTTACCCGGTGTTCGTGTTCCCGACACCGGCCGACATCCCGGACGACTACCTGCAGCGCTTCCGGGACGCCACCAGCCTGCCCCTCATCATGGTCGAGGGAGGGTGGAGCTCCGAGAACAGCGCTGTCTTCCAGTCCACTCCGCAGGAGCAGGTCGACTTCTTCCGGCGCTACGAGACGCTGCTCGACGGGGTCGACGCGCGCCTGTGGGTCATGCTCGTGTTCGCCGACCTCGACATCCCTTCCCTGGGCCTACCCCCGGACCGCGCCGCCGGCCTCGCTCCGTTCGCCCACATGGGGATCGTGGACTCGGACCTCAACCCGAAGCCGTCGTACGGCGTGTGGAAGGAGATCTTCGCGCGGCCGCTGGGGTCGTGAGGCTGCGACCCGCGTTCGCCCGTGCTCGCGTTGACCCTGCCGCGCCCCCGGTCTAGCTTCGCGCCATGTCGCTCACGAGATCGACCATCGACAGACTCTCCGAGCACGCAGGCCAGGAGGTCGAGCTCCTGGCCTGGGTGCGGAACTTCCGCTCGAGCGGGAAGATCGCCTTCCTCATCGTGCGTGACGGCACCTCGCTCCCGGACGGGACGCCGGACGTGCAGGCCGTGGTTTCCCGGGGCGACGTCGACGAGGAGAGTTGGGAGGCGGCGCAGGCCGCCCACTACGAGGCCAGCGTGCGCGTGGTCGGCCAGGTGCGCGAGGACGCTCGGGCGCCCGGCGGATACGAGCTCTCGGTGCGGGAGCTCCGCGTCCTCGGCCCCTCGGCGGACTATCCCATCCAGCCCAAGGAGCACGGGCCCGAGTTCCTGCACGACCACCGGCACCTGTGGCTCCGCCATCCCCGCCAGGTCGCCATCCTCCGGATCCGGGACGAGGTCGAGAAGGCGATCCGCGACTTTTTCTACGATCGACACTTTACGCTGATCGACACGCCCATCCTCACGGGCTCGATCGGGGAGGAGGCGGGGGAGCTGTTCGAGACCGAATACTTCGACCTCGGCACGGCCTACCTGGCCCAGACCGGACAGCTCTACGTGGAGGCCGCCGCGGCGGCGCTCGGCAACGTTTACTGCTTCGGGCCCACGTTCCGAGCCGAGAAATCCAAGACGCGCCGGCACCTGACCGAGTTCTGGATGGTCGAGCCCGAGATGGCGTGGACGGACAGCGAGGCCAACATGGCCGTCCAGCAGGACTTCGTCGCCTTCATCGTGGGACGGGTCCTGGAGCGCGGCCGCGCCGAGCTCGACGTCCTGGAGCGCGACATCTCCAGGCTCGAGGCGGTGGCTCCGCCCTTCGACCGCATGAGCTATACGGAGACGGTCGAGTATCTCCAGGGGAAGGGGAGCGCGATCACCTGGGGAGAAGACCTGGGAGGCGAGGACCAGACCCTCCTCACCGAGGACCGTCCCAAGCCCGTGTTCGTGTATGACTTCCCAAAGGAGGCCAAGGCCTTCTACATGAAGGAGAACCCGGAGGACCCGCGCACGGTGAAGTGCGACGACCTGTACGCGCCCGAGGGGTTCGGGGAGATCATCGGGGGGAGCCAGCGGGAGGACGACTACGACCGGCTTCTGGCCAGGATCCGAGAGGAGGGCCTCCCCGAGGACGCCTATGGCTGGTACCTGGATCTCCGCCGCTATGGCACCTTCCCGCATTCGGGCTTCGGCCTGGGCGTCGAGCGTACGGTGGCCTGGATGTGCGGCGTCTCCCACATCCGCGAGGTCATCCCCTTCCCGAGGATGATCAACCGCCTGACGCCGTAGGAGAACCCGACCATGGAAAAGGCCGGCCGCGGGAGCGATCTCGGGCCGGCCTTCTCGGTGGGGCGCCGGCGGCTGCCGCGGAGGCGAACCGCCGGCGATTCGGAGCGCGGAGCTACACCATTGCGGTTTCCGCTTCCAGGCTCTCCTTCTCCCGCTCCTCGATGGGCACGTAGGGCCGCTCGTCCGCCCCGGTGTAGACCTGGCGGGGCCGGGCGATCTTCTGGTCCGGGTCCGTGAGCATCTCCTGCCACTGGGCCAGCCAGCCCGAGACGCGCGGGATCGCGAACAGGACCGGGAACATGTCCACGGGGAAGCCCATGGCCTGGTAGATGATTCCCGAGTAGAAGTCCACGTTCGGGTACAGCTTGCGGCTCACGAAGTACTCGTCTTCGAGGGCGACCCGCTCCAGCTCCAGGGCCAGGTCCAGCAGCGGCGAGCTGCCCGTCACCTCGAACACATCGCGCGCCATGGACTTCAGAATCCGGGCGCGGGGATCGTAGTTCTTGTACACCCGGTGGCCGAAGCCCATGAGCCGGAAGTCGCCGGACTTGGCGCGGTCGACGAACTCCGGCACCCGGTCCTTCGTCCCGATCTCCCGCAGCATCCGCAGGACCTGCTCGTTGGCCCCCCCGTGAAGCGGTCCGTACAGCGCCGCCGCCGCTGCGGCCACCGACACGTACGGGTCGGCGTGGGACGAGCCCACCGAGCGCATGGCGTTGGCCGAGCAGTTCTGTTCGTGGTCCGCGTGCAGGATGAACAGCACCTCGAGCGCCTTCTGAAGGATGGGGTTGGGCGCCTGCTTGGGCTCCCCGATGCTGAACATCATGTTCAGGAAGTTGCCCGTGTAGCTCAGGTCGTTGTCCGGGTACACGAACGGGAGCCCCTTCGAGTGCCGATAGGCGAAGGCGGCCAGGGTGGGCATCTTGGCGATCAGCCGCACGATCTGCGTCCGCCTGATCTCCGGGTCGGCGATGTCCCGGGCCTCGGGATAGAAGGTGGACAATGCCGCCACCGTGGAGACGAGCATGCCCATCGGGTGCGCGTCGTAGTGGAAGCCGTCGGTGAACTTCTTGATGGACTCGTGCACGTAGGTGTGGAACGTGATCTCGTGGGTCCACGCCTCGAGCTCGTCGCGGGTGGGCAGGCGCCCGTGCACGACCAGGTAGGCCACCTCCAGGTAGCTGCCGTGCTCCGCCAGCTCCTCGATCGGGTAGCCCCGGTAGCGGAGGATGCCCTTGTCGCCGTCGATGTGCGTGATCGAGCTGTGGCACGAAGCGGTATTCTTGAAACCGGGGTCGTAGCCCAGCAGACCGAAGTCGTCCTCGGACGCCTTGATCTGGCGGAGGTCGGCCGTCGGGATGGAGGCTCCGTACTCCGGATAGGTACCGTAGGAGATCGGGACCTCGTACTGCTTCCCGGTCCGGTTGTCCGTGATGGTCAGGGTATCTGGCATCGCCGTACCTCCTTCTGGATCTCGTGCTGCACCGGCTCCTCACAGCGACCGGCCGGGATGGTGCGCCCCCGCCGCTCGTCCGCGCGTTGCGGCCAATACCGCAATCTGCGGGCCGCTCACAACGCGATCTGTAGGGAAATCGCGGATCGTGGCGTGGGGAATGCTCCCGGAGGGTCAGTCGCCCTCGCCCGCCTTCACCTCGTCCCACAGGACGTCCAGCTCGGCCAGGGTCGCCGATGCGGGGTCGAGCCTGCGTTCCGACGCCAGGGCGAGCAGGGCGCGGAAGCGGGTCCGGAACTTCCGGTTGGCGGCGCCGAGCGCGTTGGAGGGGTGCACGCCCGCGCGGCGGGCCAGGTTGACAGCGGCGAACAGGAGGTCTCCGACCTCCTCCTCGAGGCGCGGGTGGGAGGGGCCCGGCAGCCGGCCGCCGGAGTCCGCATCTCGGCCCCGAGCGTCTCCGGTGCGTCCCAGCTCCTCCTCGAGCTCGTCGAGCTCTTCGCGCACCTTGGCGAGCGGACCGGCCACGTCGTCCCAGTCGAAGCCGAGGGCGGCGGCCCGCTGCTGCAGCCGATACCCACGCGCCAGCGGCTCCAGGGTCCCGGGAACGCCGGCGAAGGGGTCGGCGGGCATGTCCGCCGGCCCCGCGGTTTCCCCGGCCCCGGCCTCCGCACCCGGCCGGGTCTGCGCCCCGCCCGCCTCCCTGGCCCGTTCCACCGCCTTGAGCGCCTCCCAGTCCGGCGGCTCCTCCTCGTCACCGTACACGTGCGGATGGCGGCGCCGCATCTTGTCCTCGAGCCCCGCCACCACGTTCGTCGCGTCGAACGCGCCGCGCTCCTCGGCGAGGACGATCTGGAAGGCCACGTTGAGCAGGAGGTCGCCCAGCTCCTCGGCCAGGGCCGCGTCGTCCCCGGCCGCCACCGCCTCGGCCGTCTCGTGCGCCTCCTCGAGCAGGTAGGGCCGCAGGCTCTCTCGCGTCTGCCTGGCGTCCCACGGGCAGCGCTCGCGCAGCAGGCGCACGAGCGCGAGGGCCGTTCCCAGCGTCCCGTCGCCCGGCCGGCCGTAGGGCGCGTGCAGGGGCTCGCTCACCGGGAGCCGCCCCCGATACGCAGCACCCCGTCGAACCATCTCGCCGTGGCGCTGTCCGCTTCGAGCCAGCTCGCGTAACGCAGGAAGTCGTGGATCTCGTCGGGGATCACCAGCTCCTCGAACCGGACGCCGCGGGCCCGCAGGCGCTGGACCAGGTCCACGGTCTGGTGGAAGTGGACGTTGCGGTCGTCGTCTCCCTGGACGAGGAGGACGGGGCTCGTCCACCGGTCCATCCACGCTACCGGCGAGGAGCGCCACGCCACGTGGAGGGCACGCCCCAGGTCGCCCTTCTCGTAGCGGAGCTCCCGGTCCGGGAGGTCCAGCCAGCTGCGGAGCGTGTAGGTCCAGTCGTGCACCCCGTGCATGTCGACGCCCGTCGCGAACACGTCCGAGTTGCGGGCCAGGGCGAGCGCGGTCAGGTAGCCGCCGTAGGAGCCGCCCCAGATGCCGACCCGGGCCGAGTCCACGTCGGGCAGCGAGCGCAGGTATCCGGCCCCGGCCAGCACGTCCCGATACTCGGAAGCTCCCCGCCAGCCCGCGTCGGACGGATGGTGGAATGCGCGGCCGTAGCCGATGCCGAGGCGATAGTTCACGGCCAGGACGACGAAGCCGTGGTCGGCCAGGTACTGGTTCACGGCGTAGCTGTTCGAGTAGTACAGGAAGTAGTGCCACCCGAGCAGCATCTGCCGCGGCGGACCGCCGTGCACGAAGATGACGGCCGGTCTGCGGCCGCTTCCCCCGCGGTCGAACAGCTGCCCGTGCACCAGGAGTCCGTCCTCGGCCCGGAAGGTCACGTCCTTCGGGACCACCAGGTCCGCGGTCGGGAAGTCGGAAGGGATCCGGTCCCGTCCCAGGAGCTTCACGTCGCCCCCCGAGACCGGCAGCACCGCCGCCAGCGGGGGCCGCCTGGGGCCGGCGGACACGAAGGCCACGCTCGAGCCGTCGCCGGTGACGACCGGATCGTAGGAGAGGTCCGGGCCCGACGTCAGCGGGCGGGGCGAGCCGCCGCCGGCCTCCACCCGGAACAGGTGACGCCGGTCCACGTCCCCGGGCGCGTCGCCGGCGTTGGCGTTGTAGACCAGGAAGCTCCCGTCCGGGCTGGCGGCGACGTACTCGACCATGAAGCGCCCGGGCGTGAGCAGGGTGGGGTCGGCGCCGCCGTCGGCCGGGACCGCGTACAGGTGGGGCCAGCCGTCCAGGTCCGCCAGGAAGGTCAGGCGGCCCCCGGCCATCCAGTGCAGGTTGGCCTGGCCGGCGGTCTGCGGGTAGGAGCCTCGGGGCGTGTGCGGCGAGGCCCACACCTGGCGGGCCCTCCCCGTAGCGGCGTCGGCCACCCGGATCGACCAGGGGGTCGGCGTTTCCTCGAGAATGGGATCCGGCGGGCCGCCCCTCCCGTGCCTTCGCACGAACGCCACCTCCCGCCCGTCGGGCGACCAGCGCGGGCTACCGTCCAGGCCCGTCGACGGATCGAGGAAGCGGACCGAGTCGGAGCCCATGCGGTACACCCCGATGAACGCGTGGTCACCCCGGCCGCTCTGAAACGCCAGCCGGCGCCCGTCCGGGGACCAGCGGAGGTCGCGGTCGCGTCCACGGTCGAAGAACAGCGCCGCCGGGGCCGCCGAGTCGGCGAGCGCCACGGACCACACGGCCCCGTCCTTCAGGAAGGCGACCGTGTCCGAGGTGGGCGAGGGGGTGGGCTCGTCGCCGGCGGCGATCTTTCGCGGCGTGCCGCCCGCGAACGGCACCGCCCACATGGCCACCTCGGGACGGGTCGCCGAGGCGTCCGGGTTGGGGGGCACCGGCTCCGTCCAGTTCCCGCCGTGGTCACCGCCGCGCACGTACAGGATCGTCGAGCCGTCGTGGCTGAACGCGAGCCCGGTGAGTTCCTGGCCATCGTCCTCGGTGTAGTCGGTCACCCGGCGGGGCGCGAAGTCGGGGCCCTGGGCCGCGTAAATGTTCCGCACGCCGCGCTCCCACAGCACCCAGGCGATCCGGCTTCCGGTCGGCGATGCCGCGATCTCGGAAGGGAAGGGGAAGCCCAGCACCTGGCGGAGCGCGAAGGTGTCCGCGGCCGCCGGACCGTACAGGTCCGTCTCCGCCGGTCGGCGAGCCGCGCGCGCGGCCCGGGCCTCCGTCCCCGCCGGCCTGGCGGCGGCCGGTCGGGCCGAGCCCGCCGCCACGAGCGCCAGGAGGAGCATGCCGGCCGTCCATGCCGCCCGCCCGTGATCGGTCCGATCCTGCATGCGTGTCCTCCGTCGCCCGGGAACCGGTTTCGCCTGCCGACCGCCGCGCGAAGATGGAGGGCCACGGCGGCCGCCGACAGGGCGAACTCCGGTTGATCGGCCCCGAGACGCCCGGTATGATGGGCCGACCTTGAACACGGCACCGGAGGACGAGACGCGGCGCGCCTGGGTCGAGGTGGACCTGGGCGCGCTCCGACGCAACTTCGCCACGCTCGCGGAGCGTGCCGGAGGTGCATCCCGGCTCCTCGTCATGCTCAAGGCGGACGGCTACGGGCTGGGCGCCGTCGCCGTGGCCCGAGCGCTCGGGGAGGCGCCGCCCTGGGCCTACGGGGTGGCCACCCTCGAGGAGGGGGCCGAGCTGCGCCGGGTCGGGGTCGAGGGGCGCGTCATCGTGTTCTCGCCGTGCCCTCCCCTGGATGCCAGGGCGCTGGCCGCGAGTTCGCTCGAGCCGGCCGTGTCCTCGCTCGACGCGCTGCGACGCTTCGGGTCGGCCGCGCGCGAGGGCGGTCCGCTGTCGGTGCACCTGGAGATCGACACGGGCATGGGCCGTCTGGGCCTGCTGGCCGAGGACGCGGACCGGTGGACGGGCGAGCTGGCGGAAGCGCTACGAACGTACCCCCTGAGGCTGGCGAGTACCTTCACCCACTTCCACTCGGCCGACTCCGACCCGGACGCCACGCGGGAGCAGGAGCGACGGTTCCGGTCGGCGCTGGACGCCCTGCGCGCCGCGGGTGTGGACCCGGGCCTCACCCACGCCGCCAACAGCGCGGCCCTGTTCTCGCAGGGCACCTCGGACCACGATCTGGCGCGGCCGGGCATCTACCTGTACGGCGGCGGCCCGGGCGACCCGGAGCCCGTGGCGTCGGTCCGTGCACGGGTCCTGGACGTACGGACGCTTCCCGCCGGCCACGCCGTGAGCTACGGCGCCACCTGGCGTGCCGAGGGTCCCGCGCGGCTCGCGACGCTGGGTATCGGGTACGGGGACGGGCTGCGGACCCGACTGTCCAATCGGGGGTTCGTCCTCCTGGGTGGGCGGAAGGCACCGATCCGGGGCGCCGTGTGTATGGATGTGACCGTAGTCCAGGTCGCGCCCGATTCGTCGGTCGCGCCGGGCGACCGGGCGACGCTCCTGGGGACGGACGGAGAGGAGAGGATCACGCTGGCCGAGCTGGCAGACGCGTACGACGCGATCGACTACGAGGTGCTCACGGGGCTGGGCGGACGCCTCTCCCGGATCTACCTGGATCGGCAGCCTTGAGCCGGGCGGAGCGTGCCGAGCTCCTGGATCTGGCGCGGGAGGCCATGCGCTCGGCCTACGCTCCCTATTCGGGATTCAGGGTGGGGGCGGTGCTCGAGGCCGAGGACGGACGGCGCTTCTCGGGCTGCAACGTGGAGAACGCCGCCTCCTCGGTCACGGTGTGCGCGGAGAGGGTGGCGCTCGGGACGGCGGTGCGCGCCGGAGCACGGCGCTTCCGGCGGCTGGCGCTGTGCGCGAGCGGCACGCGCCCGGTGTCGCCCTGCGGCGTGTGCCGACAGGCTCTCTCGGAGTTCGGGGTCGAGACGCGGGTGGTGAGTGTGGCGGACGGGAGCGACGTGGCTGAGTGGACGCTGGAGGAGCTTCTGCCGGCCCGCTTCGGCGCCGCAGACCTCGGGCGGCGGTCGGTCGTCCGGGACACCGGGGAGGAGGCGTGAGCCCGGCGTTCTCGCGCGGCCCCGGGGCGCGCCGCGCACGCCGACGACGCCGGGTTCGCGGGGCCGCGGCCGTCACGCTCCTCCTCCTGGCCGCGGCGTGCACCGAGCGCTCGATCACCTCTCCCAACGAAGGCTCGGCTCCGGGCTCCGGCACGCCGACCGTCGAAATCACGATCCCGGCCGATTCCATGATGGTGTGGCGGGACACGACTTACACGGGCTTCGCCACGCCGGGGAACGTCGCGTTCTGGATCGGGGCGAACACCGACTCGCTCGAATCGCGGCCGTTGCTGCGGATCGCCGCCATCCCGGACACCCTCACCATCGACTCGCTGGCCTTCGTGGCCGACACCTTCCGCGACGCGCAGCTCCGGCTGACGTACGACACGACCGACATCGTCATTCCGGCGGGCGGGACGACTTTCAAGGCCTACGTCCTGAACCGGTCCTACGACGCCTCGCAGGCCACCTGGGACCGGGCCGCGGATGGCCAGCCATGGGACAGCGCGGGCGGCGATCTCGGGCCCCTCCTGGCCACCCTGACGCTCAAGCCGCTGGGCTCCGACTCGGTGGTCAACGACACGATCACGGGCGACAGCGAGCTCCCGCCCGACTCGCTGCTCAAGGCGTGGCGAGCCTCGGGCGGTGGCCATGGGATCATCGTCGTGCCCCAGGACGCGGGCACCCGGGTCCGGTTCGTCCGGGCCGTGCTGGCCAGCAACTTCGACGCCGTTCACGGGGACTCGGTCCGGAAGCTCTACCAGTACTTCCCGGCTTCCGGGCAGACGTTCATCTACAGCCCGTCGCCCCCCGCCCCGTCCCCGTCGGAGCTGCGCGTGGGAGGCGTTCCGGCCGGCCGGGGCTACTTCGAGTTCCTGCCCCCCGACAGCGTGGAGGGTTACCGGCTGCGCGGCGCGCAGATCAGCCGGGCCGAGCTCGTGTTCCAGCCCCTGGGGGCACCGGCCGCGCCCTTCCGGCTGGAGCGGGCGGTCAGGGCCAGGCTCACGGCGCTGGCGGCCGATTTCTTCCAGCTGGGCCCCAAGACGCCGGTGGCCGGCTGGGCGAGCGCGCCCACCTTCAGCATGGACCCGGACTCCCTGGCGACCGGCACGCCGGTGCGACTCGACGTGACCACGCTCCTCCGGAACTGGGCCGGGACGCCCGCCGACTCCACGCCGGAGACGATCCGGCTCGGACTCGAGCTACTGCCCGATGGCCAGACGCTGGGCTACTGGTCGTTCGGCGGGGTGGCCGCGTCCGCCGGGGCCCGGCCGCGGCTCCGGCTGCTCGTCACCCCACCCGTGCCGTTCACCGTGCCATGAGCCGGACAGGAATCCGAATGCTTCGCGCCGCAAACGCCCGGACCGGAGGTCCATCGCGCACGGGGCGGCGGGCGTCCCGCCTGGCGGTCCTCGCCCTGGCGCTGGTAGCGGGGGCGGGTGGCGTCCGCTCGGCGTCCGCGCAGGCCGTGCCGACCACGGCGCTGGGCCTGGGCTACCCGACCCCGCCGCTGGATGCGCGCGCGGCGGCGCTCGGGGGCATCGGCGTCGGCCTGCTGGGGGGGACGCTGTCGGTGCGCAACCCGGCCGACCTCATCGACTTCAAGGTGCCCGTCCTCAGCGCCACGACCTCCCCCCAGAGCGTGACGCTCAGGGGAAACGGGCTGAGCCCGACTCACGATGGCCGCAGCAACTTCCCCGTGCTCGGGATCGCGGTTCCGATCAGCGGGTTCGCCTTCGGGATCGGCGTGGGATCGGAGCTGGACCAGGACTGGTCCCTGAGCTTCGCCGACACCCTCCACGCGGCGAGCGGCGACTTTCCGTACGTCGACCGTCGGGAGCACAACGGCGGCATCAGCTCCATCGACATCGCCGCGGCGCGCCAGTTCGGGCCGCTGTCCGTCGGGTTCGCGTACGATCGCCTGGTCGGCAGCCTCCGTCAGACGTTCACGCGCCAGTTCCAGGCCAGCACTGACAGCACGGTGAGCCCCCCGGGCACCGTCAGGGACCGGGCCCAGTGGAACTACCACGGCTCGCGCTTCCGCGCCGGCGCGGGCGTCCAGCTCGGCGCCCGGGTGCGGGTGAGCGGCGTGTACTCGTGGACTCCGTCGCTGACCGCCGAGCGGGACAGCGTGGGCACCACGCGCACTTTCGACATGCCCCGCTGGTTCGCGGTCGGGGCGAGCGCCCGTCCATTCACGAACCTCCTGCTGACGGCGGGAGGGGGCTGGTCGGGATGGTCCGCCGCCGATCGGGAGGTGAGCGGGACGCGGGCGCGCGACATCCACTGGGGCGGGGCGGGGCTGGAGTTCACCGGTTGGAAGATCGGCGTCTTCCCGCTCGCCCTGCGGGCGGGCGCGCACTTCACGCAGCTACCCTTCTGGCAGATCGGTCACCAGCCCCTGGACGAGAAGGCGGTGTCGGCCGGCATCGGGACGCAGTTCGCCGGGGACCGCGGGCGGCTGGACTTCAGCCTCGAGGTCGGCAAGCGGGGGAACGCGCCCGCCACGGGGACCGCGGAGACCTTCCGGCGCTTCACGCTCACCTTCACGCTGCGCCAGGTCCCCACGCCGGGCTTCCTGCCTTGATTGAGGGCCCGTTGATCTCCCCCGGGCTACGTATGCGGGCGTGGGAAGCATGACACGGCTCCTCCCGCTTCGACGTCCGCGTCGTTCCCCCGAACCCGGCGCGGGTGCCCCGCGCCCGGCGGGGCCGCGCGTGTACATCGAGACGTACGGCTGCCAGATGAACATCAACGACACGGAACTCATGGCCGGAGGGCTCGCCGAGCGAGGATACGTGCGGGTGGAGGATCCGGAGCGGGCCGACGTGATCCTGGTGAACACCTGCGCGATCCGGGAGCACGCCGAGCGGCGGGTGCGAGGTCGGATCGGACAGCTGCAGCGCTATCGGCGCGCGCGTCCCGATCTGGTGCTGGGGGTGACGGGCTGCATGGCCCAGCGCATCGGCCATCGGCTCCTGGAAGAGGTCGACGGAGTCGACCTCGTGGCCGGACCCGACGGCTACCGCGACCTGGGCCGACGCCTGGATGGGATCCTCGACGGCGCGCTGGAGCGCGGACAGGCGCTCCTCGACCTCGATCCCACGGAACACTACGAGGGAAGCCGGATCGCCCGGGGGAAGGGCGTGACCGCGTGGATCACGGTGCAGCGGGGCTGCGACCACCGGTGCACTTTCTGCATCGTGCCCTACGTCCGGGGCGACGAGAAGAACCGCGAGCCGGCCCGGATCCTCGAGGAGGCGCGGCAGGCCGTACGGGAGGGCTACACGGAGGTGACCCTCCTGGGCCAGACGGTGAACTCGTATCGGCACGGGTCGTGGGACTTCCCGCGGCTCCTTCGCGCCGTGGCCCGGGTGCCGGGCCTGAGGCGGGTGCGGTTCACCTCACCCCACCCCAACGACGTGACCAAGGAGCTGCTCGAGGTGATCGACCGGGAGCCGACCGTGTGCCGGCAGCTGCACCTGCCCGTGCAGTCCGGCTCCGACCGGGTTCTCAAGCGGATGGTGCGTCGCTACACGTCCGCCGAGTTCCTGGCGAAGGCCGAGCTCTCCCGGAGGATGGTGCCGGGGATCGCCCTGAGCACGGACGTGATCGTGGGCTTCCCGGGCGAGGGGGAGGAGGACTTCGAGGCTACCCTGGCGCTGATGCGGCAGGTCCGCTTCGAGGATGCGTTCCTGTACCGCTACTCGCCGCGCGAGGGGACGCCGGCGACGCGCTTCCCGGAGGAGGACTTCGTTCCGGGCGACGTGGCGCAGGATCGGCTGGAGCGGCTCATCGACCTGCACCGCGGTCTCCAGCGCGAGGTCAGCGAGCGCGAGCTGGGACGCACGGTCCAGGTGCTGGTCGAGGGCGCGGCGCGCTCCGAGGGCGACGTGCTGGGCCGCACCGAGGGCAACAGGGTCGTGGCGTTCCCGGGCTCGACGGATGAGATCGGATCGTACCTCGAGGTACGGCTCGTCGGAACCTCGGGGGCCACGTTCACCGGAGAGCGCGTCGCGTGAGGGGAGGGTCGCGGTGAAGAACTGGGTGCGCATCCTGAACCTGATCGTGGCGGCGGCGCTGGCCACCGCCTTCGCCATCGCCAACGGCGCGCAGCACGTCACCGTGGAGCTGGGGCTGTTCACGCTGCGGTCCGTGTCGCTGCCACTGGTGGTATTCGGGGCGGTGCTGTTCGGAATGGTGGCCGTCCTCCTGGCGGGCCTCCGCGGCGACATGCGGAACCGGCGCCAGATGGAGAAGGCCCGCCGCCTGTTCGAGCGAGAGGACTAGCCGGGCCCGCCCGTTGCTCGCGGTGGCCTCCTAGACCGGCGCGCCCGGGCTCGCGGCCGCCGTGAAATCTCCGCGCCGGCGGGACGGGCGTCCGATCCGCCGGGCGCGGCCCGGGCCCCTCCTCCTGGGCGCCCTGGCGCTGCTGGCCGGCGACCTGTGCGGCCTGGCACCCGGCGCCCCATCCCTCCCGGCCATCCCTTTCCTCGCGGGGGCGGCGTTCCTGACGCTGGCCCTCGTTCCCGGCTGGACGGCCCGGGGATCCGGCGCGGCCCGGGAGACCCTCGGGCTCCTCGGGGCGTGCTTCCTGGTCGGCCTGGCCCTCGGCGGCCGGGGCGCCGCCGCGGCTCGGAAGGGGTGTGCGGCGGGCCTCGCGTCGGGCGACACGGTGGAAGCCCGGGGCCGGCTGGCCGGGCGCCCGAGCCCGACCGCCGGCGCCGGCGCACCGGGCCGGCGCGGGCCTCCCGTCGTGCGCGCCGAGCTCACGGAGACGCGGATCTCGTTCCGTGGCGGTGGCTGCCGGCTCGGGCACCTCCGGGTGAGCCTGCCGGCGAAGGCCGTCGGGGCGTCGAGCGGGAGCTCCGGGCTCTCGGCCGGCACGATCCTCGACGTGCGCGGCCGCTGGTGGAGCGCGGGACGCGGCGACCGGTGGCCCCGGTCTCCCGGCCGGGCCGGGGTGCTGCTGGCCCGCTCGGCGCGCGCCGGACCGCGCACCGTTCCGGCCTGGCGCGTTCGGCTTCGGGCCGCGGCGGCGC
>Ga0315556_1000005_pt1 | contig 91376 bp, 78 predicted proteins | sample SalMarSW160310MG_FD_202112 | JGI IMG/M metagenome (GOLD analysis project Ga0315556, IMG submission 202112) | Salt marsh sediment microbial communities from the Plum Island Ecosystem LTER, Massachusetts, United States - Salt Marsh Sediment SW1603-10 ...
TCATGGACCTTGCCGAGCTTGAAAAGCCGGCCGTGCTTTTTGCCACCCCGCACCAGACCGAACAGGAATACCTGGCGGATTTTCTTGGGGCGAATGGCTGGTATGTTACCAGCAGAGAACAGGATCAGGTTGATCTCTCTGCGCTCGTGGAGGAGGTACAGCACACAAGACCCTTCAAGGCACCCTGGAAGACAATAAAATCCCTGGAAATTATCCACAAGGAGGTACACAACCACCTTCGCTATAGACGATTTTCCTTTGTTATCCCGGCCCACAATGAACAGCACTATATAGGTGCAACACTGGAAAAAATTGTCCGGCTGGATTACCCCAAAGACAGCTATGAAGCCATTGTGGTGGAAAACGGCTCCCTTGATGCCACGTGGGAAACGATAAAGCCCTTTGAAGACGCCTATGACAATGTGTACGCCTTTACTTGTGAACAGGGTGTGTCACGGGCCAGAAATATCGGCCTCGCGAAGACAAACCCTGAGAGTGACTGGATCATCTTTCTTGATGCCGATACAGTCCTGCAAAATGGCTTTCTTCTTGAACTCAACCGGTATCTCGGAAAACATATTGACAGGAATCTTGGCATCGGCACCACATCCATCCGGCCATCGGATAATTCCTCGGCCGGGGCAAGGCACTGGTTTCGGTTGTACGATCTCTGGCACCGGGTGACCCACACCTCCTATTCCCTGCAGATTGTCCGGGCCGAAGTGGCCGGAAAGATACGCTACGATGAGCGGCTCAGCTATTCAGAGGACCTGGACTATCTCAAACAGGCCAGACCATACGGTCCTTTCTTCTTTTTTCAAACAGACGCAGTCATGAGTTCTGCCAGACGGTTTGCCCGGCACGGCTATCTGAGGCAGACCCTTGTCTGGCTGTACCAGGCCCTGCAGCCCGTTTCGGTGAAAAAAAACAAGAGATACGAGGTTGTCAGATAAGGCATGGACCATTTTCTCCTCTTTCTCGAACAGCACCGGCATATTGCCTACCTGATCCTTCTGGGAGGGGCCTATGTTGAGACGGTTTTCCCCTTTTCGCTTTTTGTCTACGGAGAGCTTTTTTTCCTGGCAGGGCCTATCCTGGCAGGCATGGGGATACTCAACATCTGGGTCGTGACAATCCTGTTCTATACAGGCGGCATCCTGGGCGACACGACCAGCTATGTTCTCGGACGGCGCTACGGCGAGGCCTTTTTTGTCCATTTCAGCCGTCGGCCTTTGTTGGGGCGGGTTTTTACCGAAAAAAATTACCTGAGAGGAGAAAACTTCTTCAAACGGCGGGGAGAATGGTCCGTCTTTCTGGCCCGGCTGAGCGGCCCGTTTTCCTGGATCACCCCGGTGCTGGCCGGTATCTTTCATATGAAGTATAAACGGTTTGCCATCTTCAATACACCCGGGGTCCTCCTTGGCATCGGTGAATTCATCCTCGTGGGGTACCTGTTTGGAAGGCACTATGAGAGAGTCATGCGCCTTGCAGAGCGGTATGTAATCATCGCGGTTTGCCTCGGCGTTGTGTTGGTGGTGCTCTACAGATTTTTTCACCGGCGGGGCATAAGAAACAACAGTGAATAGGAGCAGAAATACCCATGGGAAAACTAACTGATCTGGCTGTCACCTACTTCCGCAGGAGAACGTATTTTCGTCTGGCCCTGGTCGTCGTCATTCTCTTTTTCTGGGGATATATTGAGATTGGTGATCTCATTCCCATCGAGGAACACGATCTGAATTGTCATGCCCTGGCTGCCATTAACGACCGCTATGCTGGCGGCCCCATCACCTTCGCCTTTCTCGGAGACCCGAAAAACAGCCCGGTATTTCAGCAGATTGTGGATAAACTGAACAAGGATGCCTCTCTCCAGTTTGCAATCATCACCGGCGACCTGGTATTATTTCCGGACAGGGAAACGTTCGCCTCATTCCTGGAACAGCGGCGTAATCTGCAGATCCCCAGCCTGACCCTCCCCGGGAACCATGACGTCGCCTTCGACGACATGTCTCTCTACTATCATATCTTCGGACGTATGTATTACACATTTGCCCTGGGAAATTCGAAATTTATCCTCCTGGATGACAGCAATGAAAAGGGCATAGGTTGTGAACAGGAGGCATGGTTGAACAAAGAACTCGAAGACGGAATGCGTTACAAATACCGTTTTGTATTAATGCACGTCCCGCTCTGGGACCCCAGGGACAAACCCGATGTTCTGATCCGTTATGCCCATAGTCTGAAAGACCCGGATGAGGCCCGGCGTATGGAAGAGCTTTTCCTGAAATATAAGGTTACCACGCTCTTTGCCGGCCACATTCATGCCTATTACGATGTGACAACGAGGGGGCTGCATACCATCATCAGCGGCGGTGCCGGTGCGGAGCTGGTGGGCAAGGACCCTGATCACACCTTTTACCATTATGTCCGGGTGAAGGTAACAGATCAGGATGTGAAAACTGAAGTGGTAAAGCTTGGCAAGGCCGTTCCCTCTGGAAGGTTCAGGAGATATTGGAGCATTGCCGGACTATACTGGCGGGCCCTGGGAAGGATCTATATAAAATACATCCTTATGTTTATTTTCATCGTTGCTTTGGCCTTCGACGGTCTATTGGAGTACTACTATCGTCGCAGGCAACGCAAGGACAGAGTTTAGCACCACAAAATGTGTTCAGGCTTTGTCCGTATTCAACCTGTTTTCCCAGTCAAATTCCTTGGCCGTTACCATGTGTTCCATCCTCTGAATGCGTCGATCAATGTTCTGATATCTTCTTATGATGCGGTCGGCGGCACCTTTCCGGGAGGTAACATAGCTTTCATAGAATTCTTCTTCATCATCGGACCCTATCGGCAGGGCGGGCTCGGGCTTCATCAACAGGGCCGCGATGAAATAGAGAGCCGTCACAGGCCAGAACCCACTGAAGATAAGGAGAAATATTGCAATGACCCGTATCCAGAAGAGGGAAAAATCAAAATACCTTGAAATGCCCTTACACACACCCAGGAATACGCCACTCCGGGAACGGTACAATCCTCCCCGAAATATATGATCTATTCTGCTCATCTCGTCTGTTCCTTTCTTTCCCTTTCCAGAATGATGGTTTCCAGGGCCTCCACCCGCTCTTCCATCCGGGTCAATCCCCTATGGATCTCTTGTATCATTTTGGCCTCCTCCGTCTGAAGTCGCTGGCCTTTCCTCGAGAACCCACCCCTGATAATCTTTACGGCAATCAGTATGGTGCTGCCGACTATTGAAAGCGCCAGGATAGAGCCCCCGAAGACGATCGCCAGAATCACAATGGTGTGCATGGTTCAGAATTCCTCGTATAATATTTGTGGCTTTATAAGCAGAGGCAAGCATGCGATCTACACCAATACTTCTACACCTATATCCGTACCTCTACAATAGCAAATCTTTATCCGACGGTTTATAGGCCCGATGGGTGCCTTGGTCCCTTGCTAAACGGTTCCCTCGCTTCTCTTTGTCAGTGAACTTTTGAGATCCTTCAACTGGTCCTCAATCTCATCGTCCACGATGAGTTCATCGAACGCCTGTTCCATTGCACGTTTTCTGCCATAGTTTACCAGTTCCGCCTCAGCCTCCATCCGTTCAATCCGGTTCTCGAACTGTTCGAACTTTAACAGTGTCTCCGCACCATCCATGCGTCTAATATCCTGCTGAGCACGGATCTTCTTACTTGCCCTGATGTGCCGTTCTACAAGCACGCGTTGCTTTTCCCGGGCAGTACCCAGTTTTTCTTCCAGTTGCCGGATATCATCCTGATAGCTGTCAACGATACCCTGCAACTCCAACATTTCATTTTCCAAGGTCTCCGTTCTTTCAGCATATCTCCGTTTTTCCTGAAGCGCCTCCCGGGCAAGATCGTCTCGTCCCTTGGACACGGCGAGTGTCGCCTTCTCTCCCCAGCTCGTCACCTTGGCATGCGCACTATCGAGTTGCCTCCGGACCTTGTTGCTGTTTGCCATAACCCCGGCGCAGGATGCCTTAAGTTCCACAAGCGTGTCCTCCATCTCTCGGATCATCAGTTTGAGCAGCTTTTGAGGATCCTCCGCCTTGTCCAGCATGGCGTTCATATTTGCACTGATGATGTCTCTGAATCTTGTAAAAATACCCATGGGTTGACCTCCTTTTGTGACGGTTATGGGACTCTTGATGAGCAGGAACCATGCCAAAAAGAGGACATTTGGGCCAAACCCAATGAATGCAATGTGTTACGCAAAATTCCAGCCTTGACAAGGAGAGGCATATATGGTACTTTTATCCATTAACTGGTTTTTTTCGCTAACTACTAGCCTTTACTGCCATGAAAGAGAAAAAGAACATCTCGGCGCGAGGAGCGAAATCTGCTGTCACGGTGGGCATAGAGGATGCCCTTGGGTCCTCGGATGTCTTCCTGGAATTTCAGGAGATGCTCTCCCGGGCAGCCCGGGTGGACCGCCCTGTACTCCTCATCGGCGAAAGGGGAACGGGCAAGGAAATTGCGGCATCCCGACTCCACTACCTTTCAAGAAGGTGGCGAAGCCCCCTGATCGCTTTGAACTGTTCCGCGCTGAGTTCATCGCTCATTGAGTCTGAGCTGTTCGGCTACGAAAAGGGTGCCTTTACAGGGGCGGAACAACGTCGCGTTGGAAGGTTCGAGGCGGCGGAAGGAGGCACCATCTTCCTGGACGAGATAGGCCTCCTTCCCATGGAAGTCCAGGAAAAGATACTCCGGGTGGTGGAGTATGGGACTTTTGAGAGGGTGGGAAGCCCTGAACGCATGGAAGTGGATGTTCGCATTGTGGCCGCCACCAACACAGACCTGCTCGTGCTTGCCGATGAAGGACGTTTTAAGCGGGACCTCCTGGACAGACTCTCTTTTGAGGTCCTCTATCTGCCTCCACTGAGGAAAAGAAAAGGAGATGTTCCGTTACTAGCACACCACTTCGCCGGGAGGATGGCCCTTGAACTGGGGTGGCAGGATGTACCGCAGTTCAGCCCGGAGGCGATGGCAAAACTGGAGAGCTACAACTGGCCCGGAAATATCAGAGAACTCAAAAACGCAGTGGAACGCGCCGTATATCGGTCTGATGCCACACTCATCAAGACCATCGTCTTTCAACCCTTCAAGCCTTCTCCAGAGCTTCATGCCCCAAAAGAAACAATAGATGAAAAAAGCGAGTCCAAGGGCTTAGAAACAGATGAAATCCTAAAAATGCCTTTTAAGGAGGCCATGCGGAGAGTCGAGTTGCTGTTGTTGAAAAAGGCCCTCAGGGAATCAAGGTTCAACCAGAGAAAAGCGGCCGGCGCGATGGGATTGACTTATCACCAGCTAAGAGGACTGTACAGGAAGTATAAAGGCGAGCTCAACGCGTAGCAACAAATCGGCTCTTCACAACCCCGATAAATCATGGTATGTGCTTTGCATCTTTGATGATGGTACAAAGCAAAAGCAGAGCACTGTCCAGAGCATTAGGGGAAAATCTGACAAAAATGGTGGGAATGCCTGGAAGATAGCGCCGTTCTTTTGGCATGAGGCAGTCAAAAAACCCGTCAGGAACTGCAATGTAGAGATGAAGGCCCGAAAGGGGAATGAGGCGGAGAAATGTACGAATATTCTAACCAGTTACAGGTGGAGGAAAGATACCGTTTTCTGGCTGAAAACGTGAGAGATGTGATCTTCATCCAGGATATGGACCTGAATATCACCTATGTGAGCCCCTCGGTCACCGCTCTTTTCGGCCTGACCGTGGAAGAGGCCCTGAAGGAAAACCTGGCAGATTATATGACCCCGGATTCTTTCGAAAAGGGCGTAAGGGATTTCCAGAAATACGCGCCGCTGGCGCAGAATGGGCGGGATGTAAACATCCCCCTGATGGAATACGAATATATTCGGAAAGACGGCTCCACCTTCTGGGGGGAATTTAAACTGGGGTTCCTCTATGACGCCAAGGGTAATCCCACGGGCATGCAGGGGGTGTTGAGAAATATCGATGAGCGGAAAAGGATGCAGGAAGCGCTTCAAGAGAGTGAATCCCTGTTCCGGACCATTTTTGATCTTTCTCCCCAGGCCATTGCCCTGAGCGATTTGGAAACAGGAAAACTGAAAGAGGTGAACCAGACATTCTGCCAACTCACACAATTTGCCAAGGAAGATGTCGTTGGCAAAACCACCACCGAGTTGGGGTTTTATTCGGAAAAAGACAGGGACAGGTTTACCAATGAACTGAAAACCCATGGAGAAGTGCATAGACTGGAAATGGATTTCAAGGCCAGGGACGGTTCAATCCTCAACGCGGCCATGTTCTCAAAAGTCCTGCCATTCGCGAGAGAAAATCTTCTTCTCACCATCTTTCTCGATATGACCGAACCCCGGAGGCTCGAGGCACAGCTCCGACATGCCCAGAAAATGGAGGCCGTGGGGACTCTTGCCGGGGGGATTGCACACGATTTCAACAATCTTTTGCAGGCAATGTTGGGGTATGCTCAGATTCTCCTGCTGGACAAAAACCCACGTGATGCAGAATACGAAAAAATAGAAGCCATAGAGAAAATGGCCCGAAGGGGCGGCGATCTTACCAAACGGCTCCTGGTCTATGCCCGAAGAGTGGAAAGTCAACCAAAACCCTTGAATCCAAACCAGGAAATCGTCCAGACCTGCAAAGTCCTCGAGCGGACCATGCCCAAAATGATAGACATCAACTTGCACCTCGCTGAGGACATCAGCATCGTCAGTTGCGACCCCGCGGAGCTGCAGCAGATCATCATGAACCTGAGCGTAAATGCGAGGGACGCCATGCCCGACGGGGGCCATTTGATCATTAAAACGGAAAACGTAACGCTGGATGCGTCCTACTGCAGGAACCACCCTGGTGCAAAAGAGGGCGCCCATGTCCTCGTGAGTCTATCGGATACCGGTAGCGGAATCAGCAAAGAGTTGATGGACCATATCTTCGAACCGTTCTTTACCACAAAAGACGTGGGAAAGGGAACGGGACTCGGACTCTCCATGGTCTATGGCCTGGTAAAGGCCCATGCCGGCTATATCACATGCAAGAGCGAACCGGGTCGGGGCACCACTTTCAGGATCTATTTCCCGGTTCTGCATAAGTAAAGGATCTGCTGCAGGCAGGGGCGGCGGGTTTCATCGGTAAGCCCTACCAGGTCGGAGATCTCATGAGAAAAGTCAGACTGACACCGGACGGAAAAAACCACCGATTCTGATCAGACACACTTGCGCCTTTTTCCAAACGAAGGACTTGAAATCCACCCACTTCCCACCCCAGTTCTTTAAGCATTGCTCCCCGTGAACTCGGACTCAATCCTTTCAAGATTGTAATTTTTATGAAATGCGCCTGAAATATTCAGGCACTATGGTAAGATTCATGACCTCGTAAGAAGACTTCATCGTTCCCATGGAAGGGCTTTTTACGATTCCATCAAGATTGTTCTGTTGCGTCTCGGAGAAAAAATGGTATTCTTTTGAGGCAAAAGGAGGACCTACATGATGATAAACAGGATTCGTTCCCATTCGAATCGCGCATTTCTGGCCTGGTCCATCATAGGCGTGACACTTGCCGTCGCTCTCTTTTCCGTGCCAGCCATGGCAGCGGTGACAGGAGAACCCATCAGCCTCATAACAGCCATCAGGCACGTTGCGAAACAAACCATTCCCGCGGTTGTTCACATCGAAGTAACCCAGCGCCAGGAGATCGCCAATCCTTTCTTCCCTTCCGATAACAACCCCTTTTTCAGGTTCTTCTTTGATGTCCCGGGGATGCCCCGAAAATTCAACCGGGAGCTCAAGGGTCTCGGCACGGGAATGCTCATGGACTCAAAAGGATTTATCCTGACCAACAACCATGTGGTGGGCGGGGCAACAGAAATTAGTGTCCTACTGGCCAACGGCAATACCTACGATGCCAAACTGGTGGGTGCAGACCCGAAAACAGACCTGGCCGTTATCAAAATCCACGCCAAGGATAGCCTTCCCCACGTGACCTTCGGGAATTCCGACAAGATGGAGGTGGGGGACTGGGTGATCGCCATCGGCCACCCCAGGGGCCTGGATCAGACAGTGACCCAGGGGATTATCAGCGCCAAACACCGCCGTGGAATCACGGATCCCAGCAGCTACCAGGATTTTCTGCAGACCGACGCCGCCATCAACCCCGGCAACAGCGGGGGACCCCTCCTCAACCTAAAGGGTGAAGTCATCGGGGTGAATGCTGCCATTGTCACCGAGTCCGGCGGATTTGAAGGACTGAGTTTTGCCATTCCCAGCAATATGGCCCTCCACGTGGCAAAAAGCCTTATCGCCGATGGGAAGGTGGCGCGCGGCTGGCTCGGCGTCAGTACCCAGAACCTGACACCTGAACTCGCCAGGTCTTTCGGCATCAAAGGGCCTCGAGGTGCGCTTGTGGCCGATGTCGCCAAGGGAAGTCCTGCGGAAAAGGCCGGTCTAAGACGTGGGGACGTGATCATCGCCTATGATGGAGACCCCATAACGGATGGCACCGGGCTCAGAAATAGAGTGGCCAACAGTAACATTGGCACAAATGTGGATGTCACCATTATCAGGAACAGGAAAAAACACACCATACCGGTCAATATCGGAAACCTTGAACATGCCATACGGATGCAGGCATCTTCTATAAAGGCCCGCCTGGGTATCGATGCCGCGCCCCTAAAAGCGAAAGAGGCGCGGAAATTTGGGCTTCATTCCAATAACGGCGTAAGAGTCACCTGGGTGGATCCTACAGGTCCCCTTGGTGGGGTGGGTTTCGAGGTGGGAGACCTGATTCTTGAAATTGACGGCCATTCGATGAAAGGGCTCGAAGATCTGGTGAAAATTATCCAGGCCATCAAGCCTCGTCAGCGACTGACCCTACTCGCACTGGACCACAGGACCGGCAGGACCGGTTATGTCCAGATCCGGGTCCGATAGGAGAAGGAGACCATCATGAAGGTCCTGTTAGTGGAAGATGATCTGGAGATCGCCTCTTTCGTGGTCAAAGGGTTGAGTGAGGCCGGTCTTGTTACCGATCATGAAATAGACGGACGGGACGGCCTTGAAATGGCCGTGGGTGAAAACTATGACGCCATCATCGTCGATATCATGCTGCCCGGCCTGGACGGACTCAGTCTTATCCGGGAACTCAGAAAGAAAGACACGAAGGTGCCCGTCATCATCCTCAGCGCCAAACGCTCGGTGGACGATAAGGTCAAAGGCCTCATGACCGGGAGCGATGACTACCTGACCAAGCCATTTGCATTCGCCGAACTCCTGGCACGTATCCAGGCCGCCATCAGGAGGAGCAGTCAAACGGAGGATCCCGTCCGCCTGAAAACAGGGAATCTGAGCTTGAATCTCGCCACGCGAGAGGTCAACAGAGGGGATGTGGCCATTGATCTTCAACCCCGTGAATTTGCGCTGTTGGAATATCTCATGCGAAGCGAGGGGAGGATACTCACCAGGACCATGATCCTCGAACATATCTGGGACTACCATTTCGACCCTCAGACCAATGTGGTGGATGTCCTCATGTGTCGTTTAAGGAACAAAGTGGACAGGGACTTCGAAGAAAAGCTGATTCACACCATGCGCGGCGTGGGCTATGTTCTTAAGCAATCTTCGTAAGATACCCGGCACCATAGGCTTCAGGTTAACGGCCTGGTATTCAGGCATTTTTATCCTCGTCTCCCTCCTCCTTTTCGGGGTTGCCTATTTCCTGCTTTCCTCAACCCTTGAAAAACATGATCACGGGTTGATCCGTTTGAGATCAAAAGAGGTGTCGGCGCTTTATGAAAACGCAGGGATTTCGGCGCTCGAAAACGAACTTGCATCCATCAAGAAATTTCCAAGGAAAAAAGACTTTTTCATCCGGATTGCCGATGCCAAAAACAGGACCCTGTTCTTGAACTTTGGTCATCAGTGGTCCGGGTTTGATATCAAGGCCCTCGAAAAGGCTCCGCCCGGAGAGAATCCAGAATGGATGCGGCTTCCCTTCGCCAAGGGTGAAAATGCAATGGACATATTGTCGACGCGCCTGCGGGATGACCACTGGCTCCAGGTGGGCAAAAGCTCGGAGGAACGCGAAAAGCTGCTGGAGCGGTTCCGGGAGATCCTCGCGGCGGTGATCATCCTCCTGGTCATCCTGGGTTTTGCCGGTGGCGCCTTCCTGGCCTTCAGGGCACTCCGCCCCATCCGAAACCTCATCCAGGCCGTTCGTTCCGTTGAGACAGGGGCCATGGATGCCCGTGTTCCCAGCCCGAGGACCGGCGATGAGCTGGACGAACTGGTCAGGCTTTTCAACGGCATGCTGGCCAAGATTGAGACCCTCATCCGGGGAATGAAAGATGCCCTGGACAATGTTGCTCACGATCTCCGTACACCCATGACGAGGTTGCGGGGCATTGCCGAGATGGCCATACAGTCGGAACAGACAGGGGACGAATGCCGGGAAACCCTCGGGCGGTGTATAGAAGAATCCGAACAGATCCTCACCATGCTCAACACCCTCATGGACATCTCCGAGGCAGAGACCGGGGCCATGAAACTGGACCGGGGCGAGGTAAGGATCTCGGAACTGCTTGCCTCGGCTGCTGATCTTTATGCCTGTGTGGCCGAGGACCAAAATATCGACCTTCACGTAAGTGCCCCGAAACACCTCGTCCTCAGGGCCGATGTAACGCGAATGGCCCAAGTCCTGGCCAATCTCCTGGACAATGCCATCAAGTACAGTCCGGAAGGAGGAGGATCCATTGAACTTGGGGCCCGACAGGGCAAAAACATCCTCTTGATCTCTGTCGTGGACCAGGGAATAGGCATCCCCGAAGAAGACATTCCAAGGATTTGGGACCGCCTTTACAGGGGCGATCACAGCCGCCATCAAAGAGGCCTCGGATTGGGTTTGAGTCTTGTTCGGGCCGTGGTCAAGGCCCATGGGGGATCGATCACGGTGGAGAGTGCCCCGGGCAAGGGTTCCACATTCACCATTCGTTTGCCTGCCACCGCTCAATCCACTAACATTTCCCAAGGGTGATAGCCCTTCCCGTCGTCACCCAACTGGAATAGGGTTGAAAACAGAAAGAGGTGTATGGTATCTCTATTTGGCATGGACATCTCCCAATGGATCATTGCCCATTCCCTAGAAATCGTGGGGTATCTCCTTGCAATTATCCTGATCCCAAGGATCCTGCTCGAACGACGCCATCCCGGTGCCACTATCGCCTGGGTGCTGGCCATAGGCCTTGTTCCTTATCTGGGAGTTCCGCTCTACTTCCTGATCGGAGGCCGGAGGGTAAAAAAGATCAGTTTGAACAAGGACTGGGGAAGGTGGGATGAAAAACTTGATCCGGATTTTGCAACGCTTGACGGGCTCCCTGCCGATAACCGGAGAATTGCCCGGCTCCTCTTACGGGCCGGCACTTTCCCACCGGACCGGAATAGTGTGATCACCATCATCGACGACGGTATCAAGGCATATAAGGCACTCGTCAATCTCCTGGAAGGGGCGCAAAACTCCATTGAGATAGCTACCTTTATCCTGGGCCGGGATGAGGTGGGGAGGGCACTGGTGGACCTCCTTGCACAAAAGGCCAAAGAGGGCCTGGAGGTTCGTTTACTCCTGGACGCGCTTGGCTCCCTGAGGGCCAGGGGCCGTTTCATTCAACCTCTCCTGGATGCCGGCGGTCAGGTGGGCATTTTTCTGCCTCTATTGCCGCTCCGCCGACGCTGGTCTGCCAATCTTAGAAATCACCGGAAAATGACCGTTGTCGATGGTGAAAAAGCCTTCGTGGGCGGAATGAATCTGGCCAGGGAATACATGGGACCAAAGCCTTACAGGGATCGCTGGAAAGATGTCTCCATGATCATTGCGGGAACCGGGGCTCAATATGTGCGGAGTATCTTTTGGCAGGATTGGATGTATACCACCAAGGAGCCCATCGATCCTGGTGTCCTGTGCCCGGTTCCACGAGAACTGAAAGGCGACGGGAGCATACTCCAGGTTGTGGGGGACGGGCCTGACGTGCCGGAACGGCCTCTCTATTCGGGAGTTCTTGCCGCCCTTAACAGGGCGAGGGAAAGCATATGGGTAGTGACGCCCTACTTCGTTCCCGATGATGCACTCTCCGCGGCCCTGGAACTCGCGGCACGTATGGGTTGTGACGTACGTATCATTATGCCCGAAAAATCCAACCATCCGCTGGTGGACCTGGCCGGGTATTCGTTTCTTATTGATCTCATGCAGGCCGGTGTCCGTTTCTATCGTTATCAACCCGGTATGCTTCATGCAAAATTGATCGCCATTGACAAGCGGCTGGCCGTGGTTGGATCAGCAAATATGGATATCCGGAGTTTTCAGCTCAATTTTGAGATTGCCACTTTTATTTATGATTCCAAAAGCGTGGAAGAAGTCGTGGGTGTCATTGCTTCCATCTTGGATGAATCCCGGAAGCTCAGCATGGACGAGATTGCCCGAAAAAGCAGAATGCGCAGATTTTCTGAAGACATTTGCCGCGTTTTCTCACCACTTTTTTAGGAGGATTGCACGCATGGGTAATTCAAATGGGGCCTTGCTGTCAAAACACGCCAGGGATGCGACGACCTTTTTTTGAATTTCGGCGGATCGCGTCACAAAAATTGGCGTGCAGCTTGAATCTTAATTATTAAGGAGAAACATAATGCGTTTTATGCTGATTCGTGTGTTGGTTTTTGTACTATCCCTTGTAGCGCTATTCATGCCTTCCAATTCGGAGGCCACAACAAGGCCGAGCTCTGATGTTATCCGCGCGACCCTCAACAATGGGCTGCGGGTCGTTGTATTGAGAAACACCCTGGCCCCGGTGGTCACCACCCGCCTCACCTATTTGGCTGGGTCAAACGAGGCACCGGCGGGGTTTCCCGGCTTGGCCCATGCCCAGGAGCACATGATGTTCCGCGGCAGCAAGGGCCTCTCCGCCGGGCAGCTTGCCAGCCTGACCGCGGCAATGGGCGGGAGATCCAATGCCTTTACACAACAGACGGCGACCCAGTATTTTTTCACCGTACCGGCGGATGAACTGGAGACCGCTTTGAGGATTGAGGCCATGCGCATGGAAAACGTGTTGGACACGGAGGAGCTGTGGGTAAAAGAACGGGGTGCCATCGAACAGGAAGTGGCAAGGGACCTTTCCAGTCCCATGTATGTCTTCTATTCTCGCCTGCTGGCGCAGATGTTCCCGGGCACTCCATACGCGCATGACGCACTGGGGACACGCCCCTCCTTTGATAAGACCACCGGCGCCATGCTCAAGAAATTTCACGATACCTGGTATGTGCCCAACAATGCCGTCCTTGTGATCGCAGGGGACGTGGATACGGCACGGACACTCGCCCTGGTAAAACATCTTTTCGGACCCATTCCGTCTCGTCCCCTGCCCCCGAGACCCCAAATAAAACTTCGACCACTCAACTCCCTGGAAATCCGACTTGAATCAGATCTGCCCTATGCAATGGCAATTGTGGCCTACCGGCTCCCCGGATACAAAAGCCCCGATTTCGCGGCCTCACAAATCCTGGCAGATGTCCTGGACAGCCAGCGGGCCAAACTCTATGGGCTGGCAGCGGACGGAAAGGTCCTTTTCGCCGGGTTCAATAACAGCCCCTTCAAGGATGTGGGTCTTGGCTATGCCATAGCCGGTTTTCCAAAAGGCAAGGAGGCGGAGGCCGTCGTTGAGATGCTGCAAGCCATTATCGACGACTACCTGAAACATGGCATACCCGAGGATCTCGTAGAAGCGGCAAAGCGGAAAGAAGTCATGGCCGCTGAATTCAGAAAAAATTCCATTGAGGGCCTTGCGGGGGTATGGGCCAGAGCCATCGCTCTTGAAGGGAAAAAGTCTCCTGATGAAGCCATCGCAGCCATCGAGAGCGTCACCGTTTCGGACGTGAACCGGGTTGCCCGCCTCTATCTCCAAAACAAGACCGCCATCGTCGGCGTGCTGACACCACATGTATCCGGCAGACCCGTCTCTTCAAAGGGATTTCAGGGAACCGAATCATTCGGCCCGAAACAGACAAAAGCGGTGGCATTACCCCCGTGGGCTAAAAAGGCGACAATACTACCTTCGGCCCCGTCGTCGAATGTGCATCCCACGGTGATTACCCTGAAAAACGGCCTTCGTCTGATCATCCAGCCGGAAGCCATCAGCAACACGGTCAGTCTATACGGACGTGTCAAAAACACGCCCGAACTGCAGGAACCTATCGGGCAGGAAGGCATCACTGAGGTGCTGGACGGCCTTTTTTCTTACGGGACCACCACCCTGGACCGTCTGGACTTCCAAAAAGCGGTGGATGATATTGCGGCGGATGTGGACGTGGGAAGGAGTTTCTCTCTGGACGTTGTGGCAGACCATTTCGCACGGGGAGTGGAACTCCTCGCAGACAACCTGCTGCATCCAGCCCTTCCCCCCAAAGCCTTTAAGATCGTCCAGAGAGAGACTGCCGCCCACATTGCAGGCAAGCTCCAAAGCCCTTCATACCTCTCCAGACGAGCCCTTGTCAAAAGGCTCTACCCCGAGGATGACCCCAGACAGCGGGAGGCAACACCTGGGAGCATTAAGGCCTTTACCCTGCAGCAGGTCAGGGAATACTATGGAAATATTTTTCGTCCGGGCCTCACCACCATTGTCATCATTGGAAAAGTGACCCCTGAAAACGCAAAGGCCACCATTGAAAAGTATTTCGGCGCCTGGAATGCTTCAGGACCAGAACCCGAGACGGATCTGCCCCCGGTACCCCCGAACAAACCTGCAACTGCCATGGTACCGGACAAGAGCCGGGTACAGGACCGAGTGACCCTGGTTGAAACGCTCGGGATTACACGGACCCATCCCGATTACTACCCGCTGAATGTGGGACTTCACGTGCTCTCCGGAGGTTTCTATGCCACGAGGCTTTATCGGGATCTGCGAAAACGCGCCGGGCTTGTTTACACGGTCCAGGCCTTTCTCCAGGCACGCAAAACCCGATCCGTTTTCGGCGTGGTCTATGGCTGTGACCCGCCGAATGTGTCCAAGGCGCGTGCCCTTGTGGTACAAAACCTCAGACAAATGCAGAAGAAACTGGTCAGTCCCCAAGAACTCAACAGGGCGAAAACGCTCCTGGTCAGACAGATTCCGCTCTCTGAATCGAACATAGATGACATCGGCGAAACCCTTCTCGGGTTGGCAATAGAAAATCTGCCCCTGGATGAACCGGTGCAGGGAGCCAAACGCTACCTGAAAATCTCAGCCCGGGAGGTCCAAAGCGCATTCAGTAAATGGATACGGCCCGATGATTTTGTACAGGTTACCCTGGGACCGGTCCCCCGCTGAGAATTGATGACTTCGTAAGAAGCTGATTTATGCCGCAAGCGGCATCCTATGAACAACGACGCGGATGAGAACCTGACACTCTTTTTCAGGTTCTCATGCTGAACTCCGGAGAATAATTCGTATGAAAATTCTGTCTGTCTCAGATTACGTGGAGCCCCTGCTCTATGATCGGTTTGACCCGGGGCTTGTTACGGGCGTTGAACTCATCCTTTCCTGCGGTGACCTGCCGCCGGAATACCTGCAGTTTCTCTCAAACGCGTTCAGGGTCCCGCTTCTCTATGTGCATGGCAACCACGATATACGGCACGCCTCCAGGCCTTCCGGAGATTGCAGGGATATTCACGCCCGGCTGGTTCAGTTCAAGGGAATCAAAATCCTGGGCCTGGAGGGATCCTACTGGTACAATGGGGGGCCTCACCAGTACACTGAAAAGGAGATGCGAAGGATTGTCTGGAAACTGAGACCCGGGATATGGCTCAAAGGGGGCATCGACATGATTGTCACGCACGCTCCCCCTCTCAATATCCATGATCAAGAAGACCCGTGCCACAGAGGATTCGGAATTTTCAGATGGCTTATCGAGCGATATGCTCCCAGCTTTTTCGTCCACGGGCATATTCACTTTGATGCTTCAGACACCTCCAAGCGTCAAACCACAGTGAACGGTACCCGGGTCATCAACAGTTGCGGCTACCACCTTTTCGAGATTGAGCATGAACAACTTCATTGACAGGATCCTAAATATCTGGAAGGTTCGCCGAAGTCCGGACGAGGTCAAGGACTTTGAAGAAGAGCAGAGGCAGGAAGAGGCCTTTGAATCCGTAAAGCGGGGCATCCATTCGGTGCCGCTCGATCAGATTGTGGGTAGCGTGGGTCGTTATCATGACTTCGACAGCCGGTTCCGGCCGAAACAACACGTGCCCCGTGAAAGGCTTGAGCACATCAGGGATGCCATGCGGAACGGGAAACCCCTGCTCCCGGTCAAGCTTTATCAGATCAAGGATGAATATTTTGTCCTGGACGGCAATCACCGCATATCCGTGGCAAAGGAATTGGGCCTTTCAGAGATCGACGCCCGTATCGTGGAACTTATCCCCTCCAGGAATACCCTGGAGAATATCCTGTACCGTGAAGGGATGGATTTCCGGGAAAAGACCGGCCTGCCCGAGGCCATCGCTTTGACGGAGGTGGGACAATATGCCCATCTCATGGGGCAGATCTTCCGTCACCAGCGCTTTCTGGAAAAGACCGGGAAAACTCCCGTCACGCTCGAAGACGCATCGTCGGACTGGTACAAGACCATATACAGTCCCCTGCTGGCTATCGTAGAAAGGGGGGGGCTGATAAAGTTTTTCCCCAAGCGTACAAGTGCTGATCTCTATACCTATATTTCCTATCATCAGTGGGAAAAGGACCAATCCAGGCGATACGGCATCGGGATTGACCGGCTTATCCCCAAAGATATGGAGGCATTTCGTAAGAACATGGCGAAGATGAAGAAATTTGAGTATCCCGAGATGAAACGTGAAATAACGGCCTTTATTCTCATGCGTGTCAAGCCGAAAGAAGAGTTCCGCATCATGGACAAACTGTTTGCCTTGAGGGAAGTGGAAGAAGTCCATTCAGTCCACGGTGACGTGGACATCCTTGTGAAGATTGTCCTCACCAGGGATCTCCTGGCCTCCGACGCCGAGATTATCGGCCAGTTTGTCCATGATGCCATGAGAAACCTTCAAGGGGTCGTCAGCACCCAAACCCTGATCCCCGGTTCCTCCAAGATTAAGGGATCCAGGCGCGACCAATCCAATGAGTAGGAAAAAAACATTGAACGGTTGCGGTGTGTAGGAGCGCCCTCCCGGTCGCGATCATGCACGGTGATCCCCGAAATTCTGAACGATTAAGGAGCCCACATGTACATCCGCAAGATAGGCATGATCAGCAGGACCTACCGGCACATCCAGAGGTATCGCCGGATCCTTACCGTCCTGTTTAAATACGGTTTTGGAGACCTGATCGATACGCTCAAGATCGAGCAATACCTGGAAATCGGCCTGCAGATGATCTCCCGCAAACGCAGGGAAAAGATTGAGACGCTTTCCCGTGCGGAGCGGGTGCGGATGGCCTTGGAGGAATTGGGCCCCACTTTCATCAAGATGGGGCAGATTCTGTCCACCCGCCCCGACTTGTTGCCGGTGGAGTTCCTCCGGCAACTATCCAAGCTACAGGACGATGTCCCCGCCTTTGCGTTTGAGCTGGTAAAGGAGAGCGTTGAAAAAGAACTTGGGGCGCCCCTTAGCAAAGTCTTTCAGGAATTCGAAGAAAACCCGCTGGCCTCAGCCTCCATCGGCCAGGTGCACAGAGCGCGGCTTATCAACGGAGAAGCAGTGATTGTCAAGGTCCAGCGACCTGATATCAATAAGGTTATCGAGGTCGACCTGGAAATCATGTTGCATCTTGCCACCCTCATGGAACGGCACCTGAAGACAATGGAAATCCACCGGCCCACGCGAATCGTGGAAGAATTTTCCCGGACCCTGGAGATGGAACTCGACTATACCCTCGAAGCTTCCCATGCTGAACGCTTTGCCGCCCAGTTCCTTGGGGAAAGGACCCTCTATGTGCCCAAGATTTACCGTGAGGCCACTACCAGGCACATACTCACCATGGAGTATATAGAAGGCATAAAGGCATCGGAATTGGAGAAGTTCGAAATGGCCGGGCTTGACACACGGAAGATTGCCCACCGGGGTTTCGACCTTATCCTCAAGCAGATTTTCACCCACGGGTTCTTCCACGCGGATCCCCATCCCGGCAATGTCTTCATACTCCCCCAGAATGTCATATGCTTCCTGGATTTCGGCATGATGGGCAGGATCGGGAGACAGACGCGGGAGGACTTCGCCGACCTGATCATGGGGATCGTACAGCGTGACGAGACAAAGGCGGCACGTTCCCTCGTGGCACTCGCCGCTCCTGAAGAAAAAACAAATTTCTCTTCCCTGGAAAGGGATGTGGCCCAATTCATAGATAAATACTTCTATCGCCCCTTAAAAGACCTGCAAATGGGCAAGCTTTTACAGAGTCTCGTGGAAATGACCTCAAGACATCGCTTGCGGATCCGCCCGGACCTCTTCCTGATGCTCAAGGCCCTTGCCACTGAGGAGACCCTTGGCAGGATGCTGGACCCCGATTTTGACGCCATTAAACAGGTGGCCCCATTTATCAAGCGGGTACAAATGGATAGGCTCCATCCAAAGCGGGTAGCAGGAGATATATTTGATTCCGGCGCTGAATTCCTGCATCTCCTCAGGGAAATTCCCGGGGAGCTGCGGGAAATCCTCCGACAGGTACGGCAAGGCAGGATAAGGATAGAATTCGAACACAGGGGACTGGAACCCATGCTTTCCACCTATGACCGGGTGAGTAACCGTATTGCCTTCGCCATTATCCTGGCTGCACTGATCATCGGTTCTTCTCTCATTGTCCTGTCGGGAGTCCCCCCCAAATGGCACGAAATACCCGTGATCGGGCTCGCAGGCTTTGTCATCGCAGCGATGATGGGATTCTGGCTTCTCATATCCATCCTCAGGCGGGGAACGGTGTAAGAAAGGAGTGAAAAATGAATTTTCGGGCGTTGTTTCAACCCAAAACCATGGCGGTCATCGGCGTTTCATTGCAGAATGACCAGCATCCGGCCAATGTCATCTTTAGAAAAAACCATTTGCGGTATCCGGTAAAGGCCTTCGCAGTCAATCCAAAGGGTGGATCTTTACAGGGGGAGACGGTGTTCAAAAAAATATCGAACATCCCCGAAAAAGTGGACCTTGCCGTGATTGCCGCACGTGCCGAACACGCACCCGATATCCTTTCTGAATGCATCGCGTCCGGGGTAGGAGGGGCGGCCGTTATATCGGGGGGTTTTGCGGAAATCGGCCGCAATGATCTCCAGGAAACCCTGGTTTCCATGGCAAGGAAGGCTGATTTCCCCTTCATAGGCCCGAACTGTCTGGGGATCTACGCCCCCTCTATTGTGGATTCTTTCTTTCTCCCCAGTGAACGCATGGTCAGGCCTGATCAGGGAAACGTTGCTATCGTCAGCCAGAGCGGGGGCATCCTGGTGGACCATATGCTCAAATTCAAGGAAGAAGGCATCGGTCTTTCTCTGGGCGTCAGTATCGGGAATAAGGCCATGATCAGGGAGATAGATCTCCTTAAATACCTGGAGAAAGACCCCGGGACAAAGGTGATTGCCTTTTATGTTGAAGGCTTTGCCAAGGGCGAAGGCCGCGATTTTGTTCTTGCCGCGGCCCGATGCCCTAAGCCGGTTATCGTCATCAAGTCCGGCAAGAGCCCTGGAGGGAGTCGGGCGGTGTCGAGCCACACCGCATCCCTTGCCGGAGACTACAAGGTATTCTCCCAGGTCCTCGCACAGATGGGTGTTGTGGAAGCCGGAGATGAACTTGAGTTGATTTCCTTTTGTGAGGCCCTGAGCTGTTATCAAACGCCCATTGAAGGCAAGATAGGCATTATCACCGGCAGTGGCGGTCATGGTGCCATGGCGGTGGATGGCTGTGCGGCCCACGGGCTTCTTGTTCCCAGTCTCACAACCCGCGAACAGGAAAGGATCCGGGAAGACCTCTCCAGGAGCATCAAGGCCATCGCCTCTCTCGGGAATCCCATTGACTTGACCGGCAGTGCCGTGGATGAAGACTTTATCTCAACTGCCAGGCACCTCACCACCATTCCCGAGATAGACTGCGTCCTGATGCTTCTTCTCCCGTATCTCCCCGGCATTACATCCGATCTTGGAGCCAGGCTGAGCAGTATCTATCAAAAGGCGGGCAAGGCGTTAATCGCCTATGTGCCCCACGTGGAAAAATTTAGAATGCTCATAGAAGGATTTGAACTGAATGGTGTCCCGGTCTCCCATTCCATTGAAGCGGCGGTGCTTATGGCCGAGGCGTTGAGGAGGTGTCAGCCATGCTGAAAAAAGAGATCGCGACAGTACTCGACACATCAAAAAGCAATGGATGGGTTCTTGAACCCGATGCCAAGAGCATCTTGCGTTCCTATGGAATCGCTGTTCCCCGATTCACGTGGGCCGCGAACCCGGAGGAAGCACTCCAGTTTGTCCGGGAGCGCGGTTTTCCGGTGGTCGCCAAGGTGGTTTCACCAAAGATTCTGCACAAATCGGATGTGGGAGGAGTCGTGACAGGCATCGACAATGATGAATGGCTCAACGATACCTTCCAGGCATTCAGTCAAATGGAAGGATTCGCGGGCATGTTGGTGGAAGAAATGGTCTCAGGTATGGAGTTGATGATTGGGGCCAAAATGGACGAGCAGTTCGGCCCGGTCATCCTCTTCGGGATGGGAGGCACTGAAGTGGAAATCTACAAGGACACGGTGCTGAGAATGGCTCCCCTCAAAGAACAGGACGTGCCCTCCATGATCAAAAACCTGAAGGCCCATCGCCTCCTGGAAGGGTACCGGGGATCAAAACCCGTTAACAGAGAAGCCTTGACCAGGGCACTCCTTTCCTTTTCCGACCTGGTCATGGATATCCACGAATTCATTGAATCCATTGACCTGAACCCCGTCCTCTGCTCCCCGGAACAGTGTATGGTAGCAGACGCCAGGATCATGCTGATCGGCAGGTAAGCAGGAGCGACCAGGCCGTCTAATCTTCGACCACCCTGGTGCCTGCCATTTTGTCCCCCATCCTGAGCCCTTGTTTATCAGTGAAAATCTTAACGAGTTCAATGATAACGAGGACAAGACAGGCAATCCCGATCAGGATATCGAGGATCCATCCAATGATCGGTATGAAGAGGAGAAACATCATGATCGGGCCGAGCGCGAACATCCAGTTTCTCTTGGCAGAGGTGGCATAATCGATTTTGGAAGCCGGGCCCTCGGTCCTCACCACGGACAACTTCAGCAATTTCTTGCCTATACTCTTATACTCGAGGGCCTCGATGGGCAGGGCGTCCCGTAAGAGCATATACAGAGCGCCAATAATTCCCCCCACAAAGGGAATAAACCCCACGATTGTGGCAGCAACACCGTCTATGACCATAGCAATGATCCGTTTCACCGGATCGGCCTTTGCATTTGCGATGTCTAGGGGTTTTGCCTTAGGGGGTTCAGGGGGTACGGTTCCTGGCTGGACGTTTCCTTCTTCGTTCATGTGCTTTCCTCCCTTTGTTTCAACAGGCCATCTCTGACAATCATTTCCCAAAAATATGCACAAACGGTTGAAAAGCCGGTTTATCAATGACGGGGAATCCGTCTTTCGGAACGGAAACAAGATGACTTCGTAAAAAATCATCATCGTGCCCATGGGCGCGCTTTTTACGATTTCATCAAACTAAGGAATAGAAACGAATAAAACAACTCTCTTTTGGAACGTAGTATAAAGAAAACTCCTGCGCGTGTCAAGGTGTGAAGTCATTCCCAAATCCACCGCCTAATTTTGGCCATGCGCCGCAGAATAATGCCGCGATGGTGGATCACGGGCGTTGATGCAGCTTGCGTTTTAGGAATTGAAAGGGCTATGATGATTGGAGGACTGAGGACCTTGGCATTCACTGCGCACCAGGGATGATCAAAAATTCAAATAGAAAAATGGGGTCGTAACGCCATGCCGGGAAAATACCGCTATCTATTCGGGCCGGTACCGTCTCGCCGATTTGGCCGTTCACTGGGGGTGGACCTGAGTAAACCCAAGACCTGCAGTCTCGACTGCATTTTTTGCCAGCTCGGGCGCACCAAGGAAACCTGCATCGAACGGAAAGAGTATGTGCCCGCGGCAGAAGTGATTTCAGAACTCAAAGACTGGCTTGCAACCAACGGGGAGGCCGATTACATTACCCTTTCCGGCTCCGGGGAGCCGACGCTCCATTCCCGTTTTGGAGAGGTTCTGGAATTTATCCGCGAAAACAGCGATATTCCCGCTTTGCTCCTGACTAATGGCACTATGCTCTATCTTCCCGAGGTTCGAAAAGGCGCTTCCCATGCCAGCATTGTCAAGGTCTCTCTCAGCGGTTGGGATGACGCATCATACGGCCTGGTAAACCGCCCGCATCCCGCACTCCGGTTTGATATGCTGGTGGAAGGAGAAAAGGCCTTTCGCAGGGAATATACGGGAACCTTGTTCCTGGAAGTTTTCCTTATCAAGGGGATAAACGCGGCTCCGGAAGACGTGAAAAAAATTGCAGAACTGGCCAAGGGTATAGCGCCGGACCGTGTACAGCTAAATACCGCTGTCAGGCCGCCTGCTGAGGTTTCAGCCCTTCCCCTCGCCAGAGAAGAGATGGAGGCCCTGTCCACCCTGTTCGACCCACCTGCGGAGATCATTGCCGAGTTCAAGGCAAAACCCGAAAGCCATTTTTATGCAAGCCGGGATGCCATTCTTGCCATGTTGAAACGGAGGCCTTGCACAGGGGAACAAATCGGAGAGGTTTTCGGGATGCACATGAACGAGGTTTCAAAATACCTGGGAAAGCTGACACGGAGTCAACAGGTCGTTACGGAGCGGAGGGATGGGATGACTTACTATGCAGCCCGCTCAGATGGGGAGGAAACAGCATGAGATTCGTGATCATCGGTGGTGATGCGGCCGGCATGAGCGCGGCAAGCCGGGCAAAGAGAAAAAAACCCGAGATGGAGGTGACTGTCCTCGAGCAGACCTGGGATGTCTCATACAGCGCCTGCGGGATGCCATACAATATGGCGGATTCTGCGAGGGAAATGGATGACCTCATTGTCAGACGACCGCAGGTGTTCCGGGAAAAACAGGGCATAGACCTCAGAACGGGTCACCGGGTGGAAGCTATCGATCCTGCGCAAAAAACAGTTCAGGGAACCACCGTTGACGGGAATGCATTCCAGGTGTCCTATGACAATTTGCTTGTCGCCACGGGGGCGTCTTGCATAATCCCCGACCTTCCGGGCTTTGACCTTCCCGGGGTCATGGGCCTCAAGAGTCTGGACGACGGGAGAAGAATCAAGGGATTCATAGCCGAAAATAAAGTCAAACAGGCGATCATTATTGGAATGGGTTATATCGCCCTGGAGATGTGTGAGGCCCTCCGCGGCAGAAACATTGAAGTGGTGATGGTAAAACCGAGGCCCGTCTTTCTCCCGTGGATGCAGGAAGATCTCTCTCTCATGGTCAGGGAGGAGGTTGAGAAAAACGGTGCCAGGCTCTATGCAGGTCACGATGTGAACGGGATAGAGCAAGTGGACGGGGGGCTCAAGGTGCCCTGCACGGACCTGGTGCTTGAGGCCGAAATGGTCCTGGTGGCCATCGGGGTGAAGCCCAAATCCGAGCTGGCCGAAAATGCCGGACTCGACCTGGGCATCAAGAAATCCATTGCCGTGGACAAATCCCTGCGTACGTCACACCGGAATATCTATGCCGCCGGGGACTGTGCGGATGCCTATCATATCGTAACCGGTCAAAAAACGTGGATTCCTCTTGCCTTGCGGGCCAACCGCACAGGGTGGGCGGTTGCCGACAATGTGACCGGCAGCGAGAAGAGGCTTCCCGGCATTGCGGGGACTGCGGTTTTCAAGGTGTTCGAACTCCAGGTGGCCCGCACCGGCCTGAATCCGGCGGAGGCCCTCGCGGCCGGTTTTGAACCCATTGAAGTCATGATCAAGGGAAGAACCCGTGCACATGCCCACCCGGGGGCATCCGCCATTGGGGTGCAGATGGTGGGCGACAGGAAATCCGGCCGCCTGCTCGGGGTACAGATGGTGGGGAAAGAGGGGGCGGCCCACCGGATAGACGCCGCGGCGGTAGCCTTGCACGCCGGTATGACCGTCGAGGCTTTCAGTCAGTCCGACCTCGCCTATGCCCCACCCTTCGGCCCGGTGTGGGACCCTTTGCTCACGGCCGCAAACCAGCTGTTGAAAAAGATGTGAACAAGGAATGCTTTTCGGGCTAGCGCTCCTTCCACTCCGGATCCCGCTTTTCCAGGAAGGCACGTATACCTTCCCCTGCATCCTCCGTGGTGCAGAGGCGGGCAAAGGCCTCGTTCATGTATTGAAATGATTTATAGTAATCCAGGTCTGCCGCAGCGTAGAAGGCCTCTTTGCTGAGCTGCACGGCAACCGGGCTTTTTTTTGCCAGTTTCAATGCCCAGTCCCGTGTCTCGGTTTCCAGGTCGGCCAATGGCACAACCCGGTTCACGAGGCCCATTTTGAGCGCCTCGCCTGCTCCTATGAGTTCGCCATACAGCAAGAGTTCCAGTGCCCTCTTTCTGCCGACGGAACGTGTCACGGGAACCACCGGCCCTATGCAATTGAGTCCCACATTGATGGCCGTAAGTCCCAGACGTGCATCATCCGCGGCAATGGCCAGGTCGGCGGCCGCCACAAGGCCGGCCCCGTTTGCAGCCGCAACACCGTGCACCTGGGCGATGACCGGCTTGCTCATCCTGCTGATTTCAAACAGCGGTGCCTCCATCAACCCAATCCACTCGCGATATTCCGAAGCGGTTTTCCCAAAAAAATCCTTCACATCTATACCGGCACAAAAGGCCCTGCCCGCACCCTTCAGTATGATGACCCTCACGGCCTGGTTTGATTCCAATTCCGTCAAGGCCTGATGGAGTTCCTTTGCAAGGGATGGATTGAATGTGTTGAGCTGTTTCGGACGATTCAAGGTGATGGTCCCCAAATGATCCGTCTGCTCCAGGATGACGCTAGAGTAAGCCATGTCCGACCTCCGCCGAGATGGTTATTTCAAGGTGACCAATAATGATGAAACCGTAAAAAGTCCGGTCCTCAGGACTTTTTACTGACGGAAACCGAAAAGTGCGATTTTCGGTTTCCTTACAAATCAACGGGTTGCAAAGCACCCCAATTGATTTGCGTGCCCGTCCACGGGCACGATGATGACTTCCAACGAAGTCGTCTCATCCGCCGGAGTCAGGGAGACGGGCGTGAGACTCTTTTTCAGACCCTTTCTCATGGAGCACTTGGCACCAAACACCGACATGGACGGCTATTTGGGGTTTAAGCCTCCCAATCCCCAAGCGCTTATATGAATTTACGCTGAGCCCCAAATCAGCGTCCATCCCCTCCGAAGTGTTTAGAAAGGGTCTGGAAAAGAGTGTCAGGTTCGGCTCCACTTCGTTGCTCATAGGCTGCCGCTCGCGGCATAAACCAGCTTTTTACAAAGTCATCAATAATAGATTTCTCTATCATTTCTCTCAGGCATTGGTCAAGACCGGCCGCGGAATTGTTTTCGTGCAGTCGATTTTTGGAAACTTTGACCCTTTCGAACCCGGGTCTCCGGTTTCCACCCGGAGACCCGGGATGGTTTGAATCGCATAGAAGACCCGTCAGCCTTTTGATGATTCAGACTCGAGTTCTTCAATGCGCCTGTTTATGGCATCAAGCTCGCTCCTCATGGCACCTGCCTCTGCCTTCAACACGTTGGCCTCCTCTTCAGGCTTCATGCCGTAAGTGCCGTACCCACCGCCGGAGGCCGGTGGGTACGAGCCTCCCGGTGCCGCGTAAGCCCCTCGCCTACCGTAACCTCGACCAAAGCCTCGGCCCATACCAGGCCCGGACCCTCCTCTCATGCCGCGGCCTCTTCCAAGACCAGCCCTTGCATAAGATCTCCCGGATGGGTTGCAATAGCCTTGTCCCCATCCCGTCATAGCTCCCCGGCCCATGGGCCCTGTTCCATTAAATCCAGGCATACCAAATACCTCCTTTCAAAGTCGGCCGCCTCTTCCCCGGCGGCGCCGTCTTCCCTGGGGCGGCATATCAAAATCGCCGCCCTCGATTCTAAGGGTTTTCCCCATAACCAGGGCATCGGCGATGATGCTCCTCGCCTCTGCCAGGACCCTTCCGAACGTTTGCCGGGAGATATCCATCATCTTTGCTGCTGTCTCGTGATCCAACCCTTGGAAGTCACTCAATCTTATGGCCTCCAGCCCCTCAATGGGCAGAAAAACCTCTCCCCCTCCCCACAGGGGCATCCGGTTGGGCACAAAGGCATCAACAATGGGATGTCCCTGTACAAATCTGCGTTTTCTGGGCCTTGGCATTGGCACCTCCAGTTATGAGCTTGTGCCCATAATATAACTACAGCCTTGTGTTAGTCAAGGATTTTTTATTGGCCTGCGCTCATTATATTGTCAAAATACATGAACGAAGTTCATTGTGACCTCCCTGCGCAAACCTTTCCGGATTGTAATACTATTGAAATGCTGGCGAAATAACTTGCTCATATGGTATATTCCAAATAGAATAAAAAAAAGGAGGAAAGTGATGAAAGATATAAAACGAATCTTGGTTGTAAGCCGAATGACCCAATACTGCCGGAAGGCCGTCCGTTACGGCATGTCCATGGCCGAAGAATGCGGGGCCGAACTTTACGTCATTCACGTGATTCATAACCCGTTCGGATACGAGGGATGGAACTTGCCAATGGTATCCCTGAAAGGAGAATACAAGAGAATTCAGGAAAAGGCAAAGGCGGATCTGGATGCCATTATAGCTTCGGAGAAAACAGACGACCTGGTCGTAGAAGAACTGATCAAACCGGGGGAACCCACAAAGGAGATCTTAAAAGTAGTTCAGGAAAAAAACATAGACCTCATCATCATGCTTGCCCATGAGGAGGGACATTTGGAGCACTTTCTCTTTGGAGCCAGCAATGAACAGCTTATTCGGAAAATGCCTTGCTCAATTTTTCTGGTGAAAAAAGAACCGGAACCGGTGAGGTATTGAATCCCATTCATCAGAAAAATGGAGGAAACGATCATGAAAAAAGATTTATCCAATCATAAGCATCTGGTAATTCACTCTCGCCTTCACCTTTTGGTGTTGGTGACTGCCTTCATCTTTCTCGCTACAGGGCTCTTGAGCGCGTGCAACAAAAAAGATGAACAGGCCGGGAAATCCAACAAAACTCAAAAAGAGATATCCTCCCAGCCTGCCGTGGCACCGGTGACAGCACAACCCCAAATGATGGCCAATTGGAGAACCGCCATAGAGCTGGTTGCAAAAGAGGCCCTTCCTACCGTGGTTCACGTCGAAGTGACAGAATATCAGGAAGTCGTGAATCCCATGTTTCCTTTTGAGAATGACCCTTTCCTTCAACAATTTTTTGGCGCCCCGAGGGGACCCCGGAAATTCAAACGTGAATTGAAAGGTCTTGGAAGCGGGATCATCATGGACGCACAGGGCCATATCCTGACCAATAACCATGTTGCCGGCGGTGCCAGCAAGATTGATGTACTCCTGGCCAACGGCAAACATTACGCGGCGAAACTGGTGGGAGCAGACCCCAAAACAGACCTTGCCGTGATCAAGATTCCCGCCGACAAATCGCTGCCCTTTGCAACGTTCGGTGATTCCGACAAAGTGCAGGTGGGACAATGGGTGGTGGCCATAGGTCAACCCCTGGGCCTCAGTCAAACGGTCACCCAGGGGATCATCAGCGCAAAGCACCGGACCGGCATCATGAACCCGAGCAACTATGAAGATTTTCTGCAGACCGACGCCGCCATCAACCCGGGCAACAGCGGCGGTCCTTTGTTGGACCTCCAGGGAAAGGTAATCGGGATTAATTCAGCCATCATGTCCCAGTCAGGCGGCTTTGAGGGCATCGGTTTTTCCATCCCGAGCAACATGGCCCTCCAGGTTGCGAAACAACTCATTGCCCATGGCAAAATGGTGCGGGGATGGCTCGGGGTGAGCATCCAGAACCTTACCCCTGCCCTTGCGAAATCTTTTGGCACAAAAGACCATAATGGTGCCCTGATTGCCGATGTGGTCAAAGGAGGCCCCGCAGACAAGGCCGGGCTGAAAAGGGGCGATATCTTGTTGAAGTTTGGGGAAAAGGATATCAAAGATGCGGATACATTGCGCAATGTTGTGGCCGAAACACCCATCGGCGAGGAAACCAAGGTAACGGTTTTACGCGATGGAAAACAAGTTGAAATCACGATCAAAATCGGGAACCTGGAAGACGCGGCGAAATTCTACTCCGCATCGGTGAAAGACCATCTTGGAGTCACGGCCCGGCCCGTCACGAAAAAAGAGGCGGAAAAATATGGCCTGCATCCCCAGCAGGGGGTGGCTGTCGCGTGGGTGGACCCGAAGGGCCCTCTTGGCAAGGCGGGGTTCGAGGTTGGAGACATTATTCTTCAGATAAACAGGCGCGCCATCACGAGTGTGCAGGACCTCGACACCTTGGCCAACACGCTCGGGCCTCATCAGGGGATCATGATTCTTGCCCTTGACCACCGAACCGGCGAAAAGGACTCTGTCCAGGTGGTGGTACGATAGGAGGTTATGGTGCAAACAAAAACCATAGATCCCAAAGAAGTAGAAAAAACACCCATCCCTGAACTCATGAAGCTCCTCGCTTCGAAGGAACAGGGACTTTCCGAATCCGAGGCAAAAGAACGGCTGGGGCAATACGGGTACAATGAAATTGCCGAAAAAAAAGCCCGCCCCTTTCTCAAGCTGTTAGGGTACTTCTGGGGACCGATCCCCTGGATGATCGAAGTGGCGGCCATCCTGTCTCTGGTGGTGCGGCACTGGGCGGATTTCATCATCATTGCGGTCCTTCTGGGCTTTAATGCAGCGGTTGGATTCTGGCAGGAATACAAGGCCGGTAACGCTGTGGAAGCCCTCAAGAAACAACTGGCACTCAAAACCCGGGCACTCCGTGACGGAAAGTGGCAGGAAGTGGATGCCAAAGAGATTGTGCCCGGAGATGTCATCCGCCTGCGTCTGGGGGATGTGATCCCGGCCGACGCCAAGCTGATCGAAGGTGATTACCTGAGCGTGGACCAGTCCGGGCTGACCGGGGAATCCCTGCCTGTGAACAAGAAGACGGGCGATATCGCTTATGCCGGCTCAGTAGCGAAACAGGGAGAGATGGTGGCCCTGGTGTCTGGCACCGGGGTGAACACCTATTTCGGCCGTACGGCCAAATTGGTGGAGAGCGCCGGGGCAGTCTCCCATTTCCAGAAAGCAGTTCTGCATATAGGTGACTATCTCATCTATCTCAGTCTGGCGCTGGTTTCCGTGTTGATCCTGGTGGAACTCCAGCGTGGAACACCGGTGCTGGACCTCATCCAGTTCGCCCTCATTCTCACCGTGGCCTCCATCCCGGTGGCCATGCCGGCTGTTCTGTCCGTCACCATGGCCGTGGGCGCTCTGGCGCTCTCCAAGATGAAGGCCATTGTGTCACGCCTGGAATCCATCGAGGAGATGGCCGGGATCGACATCCTATGCTCCGACAAGACCGGAACCCTGACCCAGAACAAGCTCACCCTGGGTGATCCTGTTCCCTTTGCGGTCGAGGACGTCCAGGAACTGATTCTGGCAGGCACGCTGGCCTCAAAGGAGGAAGACCAGGACCCCATCGACCTGGCGCTCCTGGGGGGACTCCGGGACCCAGCGGTTCTGAAAGGCTACAAGGAGGTTAATTTTATCCCCTTTGATCCGGTGGAAAAACGCACGGAGGCCACCGTCGAAGACACCCGGGGCCACACCTTCAAGGTCACCAAGGGAGCACCCCAGGTCATCCTCGATCTCGCCCGGGTTGACGAAAACATAAAGAGCAAGGCCGAGCAAATCGTCAACGATTTTGCCGCTAAGGGATACCGCACCCTGGGCGTGGCGCGGACAGATGAAGACGACTCCTGGAAATTTCTCGGCATCCTCCCCCTCTTTGATCCCCCACGGGAGGATTCAGCCGAGACCCTTGCCCAGGCCGGGGAGCACGGCATTAAGGTAAAAATGGTGACCGGGGACAATGTGGCAATAGCCAGGGAAATCTCCGGGAAACTGGGTCTGGGCAAGAATATCCAGCCGGCTGATCTGTTCTTTGAAAAGGGTGCGGACCCCGCCCACCTGGGCTCCGAAGCCGCCATGCACATAGAACAGGCGGATGGTTTCGCCCAAGTCTTTCCCGAGCACAAATACGGGATTGTCAAGGCCCTCCAATCACGGGGACACCTGGTGGGCATGACCGGGGACGGGGTGAACGACGCGCCCGCCTTGAAGCAGGCGGAAGTCGGGATCGCCGTTTCAGGAGCCACCGATGCGGCCAGGGCCGCGGCCTCCCTGGTGTTGACCGCACCGGGCCTGTCGGTGATTGTCAAGGCCATAGAAGAGGCCCGCAGGATCTTTGAACGTATGAACAGCTATGCCATTTACCGGATCGTGGAGACCATCAGAATCATGTTCTTCGTGGTACTGGCCATGATCATCTATAAATTCTATCCGATCACCGCCCTTATGATAATCCTTCTGGCCTTCTTCAATGATGTCCCCATTATGACCATCGCTTATGATAATACCATGCTCGACCCGAATCCGGTGCGGTGGGACATGCACGGTATCTTGAGGGTATCTACGGTCTTGGGGCTCATAGGCGTTGTGGAAACCTTCGGGATACTCATGATTGCGAAATTGTGGCTGGGGCTGAATGTGGCCCAAATCCAGACCTTCATCTTTCTGAAACTGGCAGTGGCAGGCCACCTCACGCTCTTTGTTGTCCGCACCAAAAAACCGTTTTTTAAAAAACCCTTCCCATCACGCTCCCTCCTCTGGTCGGCCGTAGTGACCAAGCTGCTGGCGACCCTCCTGGTGGTCTATCCCTTTGGACTCCTAACCTCTATAAGCTGGGGGAATGTAGGTCTCATCTGGGCGTACTGCGTGGTCTGGATATTCATTGAGGACCTGGCGAAAATAATCGTCTATCGCCATCTTGAGCTGGGGAGTAAACACCATCGTACATTTTTGAAAACCCTGAAACAGCCGCTTTAAGGCCTATGATGTCCGAGGCTCCTATCCCGATGAATTGGATGACGCGACGGCCGGGAAAATTGGGGCTGCTTTTGTTGACTTACTCAATGCTCGTAGAATTGTCGTCGGACATGATATGCGCGTTTCTTCTTCAGCGCTTGCCAAAGCTTTTATAGAGAGCGCCATTTCATCAGGCGCTCGCGTTACGGATAACTGAGCACATTTGTTCACAACCCAAGACCTTTGAAAATTGTGGTTGATGCAGGAAATGGTATGGCCGGGCCGCAGGTGGCTCTCTTGTTCGAAAGATTTCCTGTCTGGACATTGATACCCATGTATATGGAACCCGCCGGGAGATTCCCCCACGACATCGCTAACCCTCTTTTGCCATCAACCACCTGGGATTTACAGAATATGGTTACAAAAGAGAAAGCGGATATCGGTGTGGCATTTGATGGGGACGCGGATCGCTGTGGGTTTATCGATGAAAAAGGGGAAAGAGTCCCGGAGGACCTGGTGACAGCACTCATTGCCGGGTTTTTTCTAACAAAGGAACCGGGCGCAACCATTCTTTACGACCTGCGTTCCAGCCGAATCGTCCCTGAAACCATTACCCATCTCGGTGGCAGGGCAGTGCGCTGCAGGGTAGGTCATGCCTTTATCAAGGAACAGATGAGAGAAAAAATTGGTGAGTCTGATCTTTCCATGACGATTGAGTCATAGCTGCATAACCCACAACTGATTGTTTTAAAAGATGAAGTTGCTTAATCAACCCGTGTTGATGTTTTTAGAACAGTTACCTAACTCTAAAGGAGTAACGAAAGGAGGTACCGCCATGAAGAAAGTTGCTATTAACGGATTAGGACGTATTGGAAGACTGGTGCTGCGGCATTATCTATCCAATCCTCCGGAAAATCTCCAGGTCGTCGCAGCCAACGACCTCACGCCACCCGATGAGCTTGCATACTTACTCAAATATGATTCTGTGCATGGGAAAGCTTCGTTCCCTATCCAAGTGGGCTCGGATTATCTCAAGTTGGGGTCTCAGAAAGTCGCTATCTTCAATGAAACGGTCCCTGCAAAGCTGCCCTGGAAAGCACTCGGGGTCGATATCGTGCTGGAGTGCACAGGGCTCTTCAGAAAACGGGAAGACGCGGCAAAACACCTTGCGGCCGGAGCATCGAAGGTGATTATCAGCGCTCCCTCTGAAAGCGCCGATTTGACCATCGTAATGGGGGTAAACGAGAAGCTTTATGACCGTCAGGCGCATCATATTATTTCAAATGCCTCCTGCACCACCAATTCGCTGGCACCCGTGGTCAAGATCCTCAATGATGCCTTCGGGATTGAAAGCGTTATGGTAACCACCATCCATGCCTATACGGCGAGCCAGTCCCTTGTAGACCGTCCTGCCCGCAAAAGAAGAAGGGGCCGGGCTGCCGCCGCCTCCTTGATTCCAAGCACAACGGGGGCTGCTGAGGCAACAGCCCTTGTCATACCCGAGCTGAAAGGGAGGATGGATGCCATAGCGGTGAGAGTCCCGATCCCGGATGGGGCTTTAACGGATATTGTCGCCCATCTAAAAAAGGACGTTTCCGTGGAGACAGTGAATTCCGCCTTGAGAAACTCAGCGGAGGGGGAGCTCAGAGGTATCATAGATTATAATGACGATGAAATCGTCTCTGCCGACATTATTGGAAATCCCCATTCAGGTATTGTTGACGCCCCGTCCACAAGGCTGGTCATGAACCGAGTGGCCAAGGTGCTGGTCTGGTATGACAATGAATTCGGCTATGCGAGACGGATGCTTGACCTTTCAGCTTATGTATAAACTAATTCTACTACGGCACGGTGAGAGCGCGTGGAACCTGCAGAATCGTTTCACGGGTTGGGCGGATGTTGACTTAAGTGAACAAGGCATCCAAGAAGCCAGGAATGCAGGCAAGCTCTTGCAAGAGGGAGGGTACGAGTTCGACCTGGTTTATACCTCTCTCCTGAAGCGTGCTATTCGAACGAAGTGGGAAGTGCTTGATGAATTGGACCAGATATGGGTGCCCGTTGTGCGGCATTGGCGTTTGAATGAGCGGCACTACGGCGCACTGCAGGGTCTTAACAAGGCGGCAACAGCGCAGAAGTATGGCGCAGAGCAGGTGAAGATATGGCGCCGCTCCTACGCCACCCCACCCCCGGCGCTTAAGGAAAGTGACGACAGGTATCCCGGCCGGGATCGACGCTATGCCGGCCTTTCGAGAGAGGAGATCCCGCTGGCGGAGAGTCTCAAAGACACTGTAGCCCGCTTCATTCCCTACTGGCTGGACACGATTGCGCCGCAGATCAAAAATGGTACGCGCGTGCTCATCGTCGCGCACGGCAACAGCCTCCGCGCATTAGTCAAACATCTCGATAGTATGTCAGAGGAGGAGATTGTGGGACTGAATATACCCACCGGCATCCCCCTGAGATATGACCTGGACGACGATCTCAAGCCCCTTCGCAAGACCTATCTGGGTGATCCCGAAGCAGCCAAGAAGGCCGAGGAGGCAGTCGCCAACCAAGCCGCGGTCAGGAGGTAGCCGAAAGAAACGTAAATCATGAGAGAGATAAAGAAGGAGGAATCAAAAATGTACCATTGCATTCTTGTCCCTTTGGATGGATCAAAAAGAGCCGAGGCCATATTACCACATGCCGAGGAACTTGCCCTGTGTTTTCATGCAAGGCTGGTCTTTCTGCAAGTGGTTGAACCACCACCGATTATGATGGATCCTGAAAACCCTTACCTCGAAGGGTTTCAGCAAGAAATTGAAGAGATGACAAAGCAAGCAGAGCTTTACCTGGAAACCGTAAACGGGGAATTTCGGGAAAAGGGTATACAATCGAAAATACACGTCTCTCATGGCCCTGTTGTTGGCGGGATCCTAAACACAGCCGAGAGTGAAGACGCAGACCTTATCGCAATCACCAGCCATGGCAGGACCGGCCTATCCCGGGTCTTTTACGGCAGTATGGCGTTGGGCGTCCTGCATCGGGCAGACCGGCCATTGCTTATCGTTCGATCACATTAGCAGAATAACAGCCTCTTGATGCCATTGAACGAACTTCAAACGCGGGGGGGAGGTTAATGAGTGGACAAAGAGCCAAAGAGGAAAAACTTGGCCTGAAAGAACTGATCGCCATGGGTGTAGGCGGGATGGTAGGAGGCGGGATCTTCTCCGTCCTGGGACTTTCGGTGGCCCTTGCCGGGCATGCAGCGCCCATTGCATTCGGGCTGGGTGGCCTTATTGCCCTCCTGACCGGTTTCTCCTATGCCCGCCTCGGGCTCGCTTTTCGATCTGACGGGGGCAGTTTTACGTACCTGGAGCACGCCTTCAAACACAAGAACATCTCCGGAATCGGTGGGTGGCTCCTGCTCACCGGGTATGTCGGCACCCTTTCCCTCTATGCCTATACCTTCGGCGTCTACGGGGCGGCCATGTTCGGCCAAAATGTCCCTGCCATGCACCACCTGCTGGAATCCGTGGTTCTCCTTTTATTCCTGGGCGTCAATTTGTATGGGGTAAAAGCGGCAGGCAAGAGTGAAGACGTGATTGTTATGGTCAAGGTACTGATCCTTGCACTCTTTGCCGTTGTAGGCATCTTCTATGTTAAAACAGACCACCTTCTCCCGGTTTTCAACCTGGGGAAGACCGGGGTTCTGATGGGGGCGGCCCTCATCTTCGTTGCCTACGAAGGTTTTGAATTGATCCCCAATGCAGTCAATGAGATGGAACATCCCGAGAAAACCCTGGGAAAAGCAATCCTCATCTCTGTTTCAGTCACTATTGCCATTTATATCCTGGTTTCTTTGGTGGCCGTGGGAAATCTCCTTCCGTCAGATATCAGCAAGTATAAAGAGTATGCCCTTGCGGTGGCAGCAAGGCCATTCCTCGGCAAATCCGGATTTATGCTCATAGGATTGGGCGCCCTGCTCTCCACTGCATCGGCCATTAATGCTACCCTTTTCGGCACGGCTCGGCTCGGCATGGTCATGGCTCAGGAATCCGAGTTACCGAAGGTCTTTTCCCATAAGGAACGTACTAAGGACATCCCCTCTGTGAGCCTGATTTTCATCAGCGCCCTCACTCTGCTCTTTGTAAACACTACTAATCTGACGATCATATCATCCTTTGCCAGTTCCACGTTCCTCCTGATCTTCGCGGTCATCAACCTATCTGCCATACGACTTCGGGAAAAGATAGGCATGCATATCTTCATCCCCCTGGCAGGCCTGCTCTTATCACTGGCGTCATGGGTTGTGTTGATTGTCTATCTCTGCAAGACTGACTGGAAGGCCCTTGAGTGGATGGGGACCCTCTATCTGTGCGTCATAATAGCGGAATTGTTCTTCAGTAAAAGGAGATTGCTTTTCAAAAACAAGGCCTGATGCGGCACCGGCCCTCAAGTTACAAGTGGTTTGCTTCGGGGCTCTTGGGAGAAGAGATGTGGGATGAATACCAAAACGCTGCCTGACAACAAAAAACTTGGAAAAATCCTGGGCGTTGGAATCATGGTCTTCGGCATCCTCTGCCTGAACTATTTTACGTTTCCCGCCTTGAGCTATCGCCATGCCTTTTACCGGATGCTTTTTTACCTTCCCCTGGTTCTTGGATGTTTCTGGTTCGGAATAAAGGGTGCCATGTATGTCACCGCAAGCGTCTTCCTCCTCTACATTCCTTATGTAGCAAGAACCTGGCAAGGCCTTACCCTTGAAGACTTCCACAAGATCCTTGAAGGGCTCCTCTTCATCATGATTGCCGCTGTCCTGGGACTGCTGGTAGAAAGAGAGAAGAGAAAAAACAAAGAACTCCTTCAAATCGAACGTCTTGCCGCCTTGGGAAGAGCGACATCCGAAGTGGCACATGATATGAAAACGCCACTCATGGCTATCGGGGGCTTCGCCACACAAGTTTATCGGAAGCTGGCACCCGAAGACCCCAACAGGAAAAAGTTGGAAATCATCATTAAGGAATCCGACCGTCTGGAGGCAATGATCCGGGAGATGCTGGAATTCGGAAGACCTAATAATCTTCAACGAACGCACAAACCCATAGAAACAGTCATCCTGGAGTCGGTGAACGTCGCAGATAAAGTAGCAGAATTGAGGGGTGTTGTATTAAGAACCGAGTTGGAGCATTCTCTGCCATCAATTCCCCTGGATGTGGACAGACTGAGAAAAGCCCTTTTAAATCTCCTGACAAATGCCATCGAGGCATCAGAACCCAGACAATGTGTAGTGGTAAAGGCATGCGCACGCAAAAACGATGTCCTCATTGAAATCATGGACTCCGGCTATGGTATCAAGGAGGAAATCGCGAACAAAGTCTTTTCTCCCTTTTTTACGACGAAAAAGAGAGGAACAGGTTTGGGTTTGGCGATTGTAAAAAAGACGATAGAAGCACACGGGGGGAGTATTTCCCTCCGCCTGAATCCGGGAAAAGGGACTACCTTTGCGTTTACAATTCCCTTCTGCAGATCCAAAGGATAACCAAAAGGTTTAGGGCTCACGCAAAAATAACTTCACATTTTCCCATCCCGGCTTCTGTGAACCTGGGGTCAGATATCAAACTGCCAATGGACGAAATGATAGCAAAAATTTTCATAATCGCATTTTTGGTGGAAAGCATTGTGCTCCATGAGATGGCGCACGGCTATGTCGCTTTGCTGTTCGGAGACCAAACAGCCAAGCGCCAAGGGCGCGTCACATTCAACCCGATTCCCCATATTGACCTGATGTGGACCATCACCATACCGATCGTCGCTTACTTTCTTTCCGGAGGGACGTTTATCATCGGCGGGGCAAAGCCCGTGCCCGTAAATCCGTTCAACTACCGCCGGCCGGTCTTGGGAGACATCTGCGTCTCGGTCGCCGGAGTCGCCGTAAACTTCCTGATAGCCGTGACAATGATACTGCTGCTCAATATTGTTCACTTCGTTTCCGGGAACCCCGCGGGCACACTGGCCGTCTATGTACTGTTGCACGTTGCACTCCTTAACATCGTGCTGGCCATATTCAACCTGATTCCCATCCCGCCTCTCGACGGCAGCCAGCTTTTCAAATACCTATTGCCGCAAGGACTGCGCCTCGGTTATGAGAAGCTTGGCCGGACCGGCGCAGGTTTCATAATTCTGATTTTAGTAATAAATATACCCGGTATATGGAATATATTCAGCACGGTGCTATTTGGGTTGAGGGATTTTCTGCTGAGCAACCTCATCTTTTTCTAACTGTTCTGTGCATCGGCTAAGAAAAAATAGCGAGGGCCAAAAGCATCACAGCCCCCAAAACTACACCGTTCTTGAGCGATCTTTTCCCTTTCATGTTGTGCCTCCTTTCTTCTCGGCAAAACATGCCCTTGCCCAGCAACGTCACAGGTTGTTGCACGGGCACTTATGCAGTACCTGGTACTGTATGAGAGGTCGGCAGTCTTGGCGAAAGCTTTACAGGCCTCTAACTTTCAAGGTGCTCTGCGATCTGCGCCACCGTCTTCTTCAACCGTTCCCAGTCTATCTCTATTTGGCCTATTTCCTCGGGCTGGATATAGGCACGCTCCAGATCAGTTCTGGCCTTCTTGACATCTTCAAACAGGCTATTGATATGAACGTATGCATGATGCAGATCTTGCCCCAATGCATTTCCATCATGGCGACTGACCTGCGAAGAACAATCGCTTGCCATCACGCTCACATCAGCCTCCAATCGTTTCAAGCACTTTGTGATCTTTTCCAGGTCTCTTTCTTCCCGGTTCGAGGCCCAGGCAGAGTGATCCTGCTCAAGCTTTTCCAGTTCCGATCTAAAATTCAGGTTATCTTTCGCGAGTTTCCGGATATCTCTGCCTATTTCATTTCCCATAGCGTACCTCCTTCGTTTTTCAGTTCTCATTTCAAGAATCCTTTACAGTTGCCATTTGATTCTATGATATGGTCCGAATCTTTCCTGATCATTTCAAGAAGATTACATTTTTGGAAGATCCTTCAGGTGAGTGCCACCATGACAGTGGCGGACAGGCAGTAGGGAAGGCCGATGGAAAAACATCTCTCACTTAGAGACGATGCCCTTCAAACCTCCGGATACCAATGATGCGACATTTACGAGAATTCGGGGCACCGAAAACCCGCTCGGAGCGACCAGATATTTAGGGGTCCAGACCGGGCCGAACTTCTCCTTATACTCCCGCAGCCCCTGGAAGTTGTAGAAATGCTCTCCATGCCGAAAGAGGATGGCTCCGGCTCGATCCCATAGGGGTGCCAGGCGATGTTCACGGAGTCCGGACATTGGCGCCATCCCTAAACCAAACCACACGTAATGCTCTTGCTTTGCCCAAAGCATAAGCTGAATGAAAAGATAGTCCATAACACTGCCACGGATATCCGGGAGGTAACGCATAAGATCGGCAGAGACTTCTTCCTTTTCTGCGCCAACCCAGATGTTGGTAAAGGCAATGAGCTTTCCCTCCTTTCTCACAATGCCCGCCGGAAACCGTTTCAAGTAGTCGGCATTGAAAAACCCAAGAGAAAAGCCTTTTTCTCTCGTATGCTTTTCACCAAGCCAGGCATCTGAAACAGCCTTGAATTGGGGCAGCATTTCAGGCACGTCTTCCCGGCGAACTATCTCAAAAACGTATCCCTCTCTTTCCAATTTGTGAAGGGTGTTACGAAAGCCCCTCCTCTCATGCCCTGCCAGCGAGAAATCTTCCATAAAAACCCGGGCCTCCTCTCCCAACTTCATCGAACTAAGCCCAAGATCGAGATAGAGATAAAGTTTCTCATGACCAACCTGGTAAAAGACAGTCCATCCGCCATACCGATCACACATTTCCTGGAAATCCCATATCAGCTCTCCCCATTCGTTCTCATTGCCGATGGGGTCTCCTAAAGCGACCCAGCTTCTCCCTGCAACCTTGTACATGATAAAGCTCTCTTTTCCCGGGCTGAGAAGTAACTCCTTATCTCCAAGGAAAGCCAAATTAGCACGAGTATTTCGGGAGGTTTTTATGATTCGGTCAATTCCCTGGAGATCCGAAGCAGAGCCCCTGATAGCCCGGGGTGGCCTGGGGCCGATCAACCTTGCAACAGCAAAAAAGAGGACCAGACCAACGCCTCCGACAGTGGCCCGCATAAAACGAGATGCCCCGCCGTAAAGGGTGAACCGCCACCAGAGATCGCTTGAATATTCCTGATGTTTAAAGGAAAACATTCCGAGCCATGCCGAGCAAATAATAACCAGGAAAATGGCCACAATCCAGCCGAACCCAATATCTTCATGGAAAAGAGAGCTTTTCCGGTAAAAATACCGTCTACAGGGAATGAAGGTCATGAGAATGAATGACAAGAAAAGGGCCTCTTCGTAGGCAAGGCCCTTGAGAAGGGAAAAAAGGATTCCAGCCCCAAGGAGAATGGTGGCGAGGAAATAGGCCCCATCAAGCCTCTTTTGCAATCCCCGGGCCAGGATCAACAGGATTACACCGACGAGGGTCCCCAGAAAATGGCTGGACTCTATAACCAGCAGTGGAAAAAAATGTCCGACCCAGGCGACGCGGTCCCTGATTTCCGGAGTCGCTCCTGAAAAGAGAAGGATGATCCCGGCAAGAAAAACAGAGATGGCCAAAACCTGCGGGATCGCGATTGAAACCCACCTGCTCATGGTCCGGGCCGCCTGTTGGAGTTTCCCCTTTCTTAGAAGAATTTCCTCTCCCGCAAGGAGAAGGGCCGCCGCCATAAGCGGAAGAATATAGTAGATGCATCTATACGCCAGAAGGGCTCCAATGACCGCAGGGCCCCTCAGGTAAGAAGACAAGAGGAGAATAATGATGGTCTCGAATACACCAAGACCGCCGGGAACCTGGCTCAGGAGGCCGGCCAGCTGAGCCAGGAGAAATATACCCATAAAACCGCTGAAAGAGAGTCCATGTATAGCCGGCAACAGCGCATACAATACACTCCCCGCCAAACCCCAATCCAGAAATGCCACTGCCATCTGGGAGAAAAAGAGCCTTGTAGAGGGAAGTGTAAATGCCCACCCTCTAATCTTTAAAGGATTTTTCCTGAGAGAACTAAACAGAAAATATGCGAATACCAGAAGAAGAAAGACGGCCCCTAAAGGTCGCACGGAGTTGAAAGGCAGATGAAGTGCCTTTGGGATGATCATGGGCTCGAAAAGAAATACTGTACCCCCGAGAGCCAGAAAGCCCAGCCACAGGCTCAGGCTGCAAAACACCACCACTTCTGCTATCTCCAGGCCCGACAGCCCCCAGGCAGAATACAGACGGTAACGAACCGATCCCCCCGCCACCATTGAAAGCCCGATATTGTTACTGAAGGCATAGCCTACAAAGGAGGCAAGCGCTATTTTTCTATAATGAAGCCTGCGTTTAACGTAACGTAAGGCGAAAAAGTCATACCCGGTCATGATCACGTAATCGAGTATCATCAAAAACACGGCAACTGAGACCCTGGCAGCGGGAAGGTTCTTGAGGGAATGAACGATATCCTGGATCTCATAGGCCTTGAGTTCGTAGTGCAATGCCCATAGGGCTACTGCAAAAAGGATAACCGCCAGCAGCGCCCCAAAATGGTGGCCCAGCTTTTTCCCCATTATTATCTTTTGCTCCATTTTTCCCCTTTACCTGCATGAGACGATTCTTTGCAGCATTGAATTCCATAATTAACACAGGCCCGCTGCCTTTTCAAATAACATAAGGCGGTTTGAGCAAGAGAGTGTCCACTCGGGGCTTATTCGTATAAAACCTTGCGAGTTGCTTCATATTTTGACACAATGAATATCGTATTTTTCTCACCACTCAACCCTGAGCCAGGAGGTCTATCTTATGAAAAAAGCCAATTTCCAGATGACCCAGGAAAATCCGGATATCCACATTAACAAACCGCCTGAAAAGAAACTCTGGCAGAAGAAGGGGCCATTTTCCATCTGGTATTTTGTTATCATGTTCCTTCTGTTTTATATGTTCCAGTCTACAATGCAGGTGAAAAGAGAACAAATCCCTTACAGTCAGTTCCAGAAATATCTGGAGGCGAACCAGATTTCCGAATGTGTCATAAAAGGGAATGCCATTGCGGGAACCCTCAAACTGATGGGTCAAAAAACTGGAAAGCAACGTCATTTCATAACCGTGCGCCTGCTTGACGATAACCTGGCAAAGGCCCTTGACAAGCACGGCGTCAAATACAGTGTGAGCATCCAGAGCCACTTCCTCAGCGATATCCTCTTTGGGTGGATCATTCCCTTTGGCATTATTTTTCTCTTGTGGGGCTATCTTGGGAAAAAAATGGGCGGCATGGGAATGAACTTTATGAATATCGGGAAAAACAAGGCACACGTCCATGCGGAAACAGACCAGAAAGTTACCTTCAAAGACGCAGCGGGTGTGGATGAGGCCAAACAGGAGCTTGGGGAAGTCATCGAGTTCCTGCGAAACCCCGATCACTTCCAGCGGCTGGGAGGGCACATGCCCAAAGGGGTGCTTCTGGCCGGTGCTCCCGGCACGGGAAAGACCCTGCTTGCCCGGGCCGTATCCGGAGAGGCGGGCGTGCCTTTTTTCAACATCAGCGGCTCGGACTTTATCGAGATGTTCGTGGGCGTCGGTGCTGCCCGTGTCCGTGACCTCTTTGAAGAGGCAAGAAAAAAAGCACCGTGTATCATTTTCATAGATGAACTTGATGCCATAGGCCGGCAGCGCGGTGGTCCGGTGGTCATGGGCGGGCACGATGAGAGGGAGCAGACCCTGAACCAGCTCCTGGTGGAAATGGACGGCTTTGATACCAGTAAAGGGATAGTGGTTATATCGGCCACCAATCGTCCTGAGGTGCTGGACAAGGCCCTGCTGCGCCCGGGCCGGTTTGACCGGCAGATCGTGGTTGACAAGCCCGACCTCCTGGGGAGAATCGATATCCTGAAGATTCACACCGGTGAATTGATACTGGCACCCAGAGTGGACCTGGAATTAGTGGCCAAGAGGACCCCGGGCTTTGTGGGCGCGGATCTGGCCAATGTTGCCAATGAGGCAGCCATCCTGGCGGCCAGAAAAAATCGCGATGCCGTCACCACCGCCGATTTTGAGGCGGCAATAGACAGGGTCATTGCGGGCCCGGAAAAGAAGAAAAGCACCTTGGATCCCGATGAAAAACACCGGGTCTCTTATCATGAATCAGGCCACACCCTGGTTGCGAGACTCGTCCCCACCGGCGAACCGGTCCACAAGGTCTCCATTATTCCAAGGGGAATCGGGGCCCTGGGGTATACCCAGCAACTCCCCGAAAAGGAGAAATTCCTTGCAACGAAAAACGAACTCCTTGATCAGGTGGCTATTCTCCTGGGGGGCAGGGTCGCAGAAGAAATCATCCTTGGAGACGTTTCCACGGGGGCCCAGAACGACCTGGAACGGGCCTCTGAAATGGCACGAAACATGGTCTGTTCCTATGGCATGAGCAAAAAGATGGGGCCCCTCACGTTCGGGAAAAAACAGACATCCCTGTTCCTGGGGACAGAATATGGAGAAGAAAGGAATTACAGCGATGATACAGCACGCGAAATAGACGCGGAGGTCAAGAACATCATCACCACCAATTATGATCGGGTCAAGAAACTCCTTCAGGAAAACCGTCCCCTGCTGGATGCCCTGGCTGCAAAGCTGGAAGAAAAGGAGGTGCTCACGGGAGAAGAGGTGGAATCCATTGTCAAGAAGAGTTGATAGGACATCAGGATTCTATCAACCCCCCTGAAAAACGGAGAGCCTTGCGCAATTGTAATCTTCCTGCAAGGTGCAAGCAAGGTTTGATGACCAAAGTGAAAGAATCGGGATTGGTTGACGCGCGCCCTGTTCAACCCTACCTGGACAATCGTCCGAGAAAAACATGGGGGGATCGACATCATCTATGGAAAGACATATCCTTTGCATCAATAGCGGTTCATCTTCAATCAAGTTCGCCCTGTTCCAGATGGTTCCTGCGGAGAAACTCCTTGCCGAAGGAGCGGTTGAACGCATCGGCATTCCCGGAGGGCAACTCTGGCTGAAAGACGGCCGGGGGACATCCCTTGCGGACAGGCATGAGGCTTTCCGGGATCACAATGCGGCGATCAAGGCCATGTTGACCGCCGCCATGGAAGACCAGCACCTCCCTGCTCCTGACGCCGTCGGGCATCGCCTGGTCCACGGCGGCCCCAAGCACACGGGCCCCGAGATGGTAACCCCGGAGTTGCTCACCGTCCTACGCGACCTCGTTCCTCTTGCGCCTCTGCACCTGCCAAGCGAAATCCGGGCCATTGATGCGGTGACCGCTCACTACCCCAAGTTGAATCAGGTGGCTTGTTTTGATACGGCGTTTCACCGCACCATTCCGGAAGTAGCCCAACGCTTGCCCCTCCCTCGCACCTTCTGGCATGAGGGCATACGACGCTACGGATTTCACGGTCTTTCCTATGAGTATATCGTCACCACTCTTGGAGAGGCCGTCCGCGGACGAATGATTGTCGCTCACCTGGGAAACGGAGCCAGCATGGCGGCCCTCAAGGACGGACGGCCCCAGGACACCACCATGGGTTTTTCCGCAACAGGGGGGCTGATGATGGGCACGAGAAGCGGCGATCTCGACCCGGGAATCCTGCTCTATCTCATGTACGAGAAGGCTTATGACGCTTCCAGTCTCGAAAACCTTCTGGACAAACATGCAGGACTCGTCGGGGTATCCGGAATCAGCCCGGACATGAAAACGCTGCTCGATCAACGCGATAAGGAGCCCCATGCGGCCGAGGCCGTGGAATTGTTCTGCTACACGGCCCGCAAGTTTATCGGGGCGCTCGCCGCGGTACTCGGCGGCCTGGACTCCCTGGTTTTTACGGGCGGCATTGGGGAGCGGGCCGGTCCGGTGCGGTGGATGATCTGCCACGGCCTTGACCACCTCGGAATCCGGCTGGATCCCCACCAAAATGACGCAGATGCAGCGGTTATTTCCTCGAAGGACAGCCCTTGTATGGTGCGGGTGATTTCCACCAATGAGGACCTGATGATTGCCCGACATACCCAGAGGCTGCTTTTCCCGGGCAGTGAAGGAGAAAAAGCATGAACATTGAATTCCATAATTTCGACGAGTTGCTTGAAGCCGCCCGCGGCTTCCCGACCCTGCCGGTAGCCGTCGTAGATGCAGATGAACAACACGTACTTGAGGGGGCCTGCGAAGCGGCGGAAGCCGGTTTCATTGATCCTGTTCTGATCGGGCACGAAAGGCTCATCCATAGCCTTCTCGAAAAAATCAAGCCCCATGCGGCTTTTTCCGTCATCCACGCGCCTACCGAAGAGGCCGCGGCGGAAAAAGGCGTTGATTTGATTGCCGACGGGAAGGTCAAGGCCCTGATGAAAGGGTATATCCATACGGCGAAATTTCTCCACCCCATTCTCACCCATCATCTGGAGGGAGAACAACGCCTCTCCCATGTATTTCTGACGGACATCAAGACCTATCCCAAGCTTCTTTATATTACGGACGCCGCCATCAACATCAGTCCGGACCTCCTTGCCAAAGCGGACATCGTGCGCAATGCCGTGGATTTGGCACATCTGTTGGGAGTGGAAACACCCAAGGTGGCAGCCCTGTCGGCTGTGGAGCTCATCAACCCGGCCATTCCTTCCACCATCGATGCGGCCTGTCTGGCCAAGATGGCGGACCGTGGGCAGATCACGGGGGCGATCGTGGACGGACCGCTCGCCTTTGACAATGCCATCTCGGCAGAATCGGCCAGGATCAAGGGGATCAGAAGCGACGTTGCCGGGGATGTGGATGTTCTGCTGGTGCCGGACCTGGTTTCCGGAAACATCCTGGCCAAGGACCTCGAGTATCTAGCCGGGGCCCATCTCGCCGGTTTCGTCGCCGCATCAAAGGTGCCCATCATCCTCACTTCCCGGTCCGATCCCCCGCGGGCGAGACTGGTATCCTGTGCCGTGGCGGCCCTGGTCAGCCATCGCCAAGGGATCAATTCAGACAAGGATTCACCGGCGGCGTGACACCCTTCTCGCGGTCGGTATCAGGCGCAATGGTTTTGGGCCAACTTATCGATATAGGAGCAACAAATGGATTCTTCAAATATTTTTCAGCAAGCCGGTTGGGTGAATGACGCCATGGAATACGGATGGGATGCTGTCCAACGATCCATCCTCTTTACGGATACCCTTCGAAAACGGGGGAATACCTATTTTGAAACGGTTGAAAAGGGACTGCCGCCGGTTCTGGTGTTCGACTATGAGGTCATTCTCGATGCCAGGACCTTTGACAGGCCGGCGAATTATGCCCTGTCCCGCATCGTACCAAGGGAAGGAGATACCGTTGACGAAACGAAACGGCCCATCGTTGTCATAGACCCCAGGGCCGGAAACGGTCCCGGTATCGGCGGATCCAAACAGGATTCCGAAATCGGCGATGCATTGGCCCAGGGCCATCCCGTTTATTTCATCCTCTTTTATCCGGACCCCATACCCGGCCAGTCCCTTGCCGATGTGGAGGCGGCAGAAATACGATTTATCGAGCATATTGCAGAACGCCACCCCGAATCGCCGAAACCAGCGGTGATCGGCAATTGCCAGGCGGGGTGGGCGGTCGCGCTTCTTGCCGCGGACCGTCCCGGACTGACCGGTCCAATCGTGCTCAATGGTGCCCCCCTTTCATACTGGTCCGGCGTGCATGGGAAAAACCCCATGCGGTACGCAGGAGGCCTCCTTGGAGGGGTCTGGACAACATCTCTCCTGTCCGATCTGGGCAACGGGAAATTCGACGGCGCCTGGCTCGAGGCCAATTTTGAGGACCTTAATCCGGCAAACACCTTGTGGGGGAAGCAGTACAACCTCTATTCCAGGGTGGATACCGAAGAGGAGAGATTCCTCACCTTTGAAAAGTGGTGGAACGGTTTTTCCTTCATGACCAAGGAAGAGCTGCACAGCATCGTGGAGAATCTCTTTGTGGGTGATCGGCTGGAACAGGGAGAGGTGACTTTGCGCGACAAGAAAAACCTTCACTTAATGGATATTGAGGCACCGATCCTCTTATTTGCCTCCGAGGGAGACAACATCACGCCGCCGCAACAAGCCTTTGACTGGATCATGAAAACGTATGGCTCCGTGGAAGAGATAAAGCGTCAGAGAAAAGTCATCGTCGGTCTCCTGCATCCGCACATCGGTCACCTGGGTATTTTTGTAGGCGGCAAGATAGCGAAGAAAGAGCATAAGGAGATCATCAAAAGCATTGACATGGTCGAAACGCTCCCACCGGGGCTCTACGAAATGATTATCGATGCCGGAGATGAGAAACAAGGATTTACCGATTACCATGTCCGTTTTGAGGAGCGGGATTTCAAGGCTATTATGGCCCTAAACGATGATGTGAATGTGATCCGAAAAGAAGATGTAGATTTCAGGCATGTCGCAGCCATTTCGGAAATGAATGACAGCCTCTATCAGGTCTTTGTCAGTCCCTGGGTGAAGCTGTGGACCACTGAATTTACAGCCGAGGTCTTCAGACAACTCCATCCCCTGCGGGTGAGGACCTATTCCTTTTCCGATCGAAACCCTTTGCTCCCCCCTTTCAAGGCAATGGCGTCGATAGTAAAAGAAAATCGCAGGCCGGTATCGCCGGACAACCCGTTTTTGGCCATGGAGAAGAATGTCTCGGCCTCCATGGAAATCGTGCTGAACCTATACAAGGATATCCGGGACAATGCCGGGGAACTCATGTTTAACCTGGTGTATGGAAATCCATGGATGAACCTCTTTCTCCCCGTGACCGGGAAAGAGGAAAGCCGGAAAGACCTCAGGGAAAAAAAGAAGAAAGAAGCAGGGCTGACTCGGACCGACAGGGAACACTGGCTTGGCCTCGTGGAAAAAGGAGGATTTGCCGAAGGGGTCATTCGTATGGTGATGGCCCTTGCAAAGCCGGACCATTCCATTGACCGGGACAAATTGATTGAAGATGAACGGATATTGGAGACGAGCAAGAGGATGAAAGGGATGAACAAATCGGACTTTATAAGAATCGTGCAAGAGCAGAGCCGCATCCTTCAGGTCGATGAGGACAGTGCCCTAAAGGCGCTTGCCACACTCATTCAGGGGCCTCAGAAACGCAGGGAAGCCCTGGAGATTGTCAGGCAGGTCATGCTCGCCGACAAAAACCCGTCCGCCCGGGAAAAATTCATTCTGGAGAAAATAAGGGGCGCACTGGACCTGAAGTTGTCACGTGCCGCTTGATACGGGAGTTTATCGGGTGTAGGACAAACATCTCAATTTACTCTTTTCCAATTGAATTTAGTCGGAAAAGACGGCGCCCTCTCGACGGTCGCCAAAGGAAAACCCTCAAGACACTGAGCATCGCCGACACTTCTGAAGCGGGGGAAGCCACAACCCCTTCGGGAAAAGAGGCGTTTGAATCCCACATGCTCATTCGTTCAACAATTTCCTGACACAGGCCTTGAGATCCGCAATCTTTATGGGTTTCGAAAAAAAGTCATCCGCACTTTTTCGAAACGCTTCAACAGCGGCATCCAGGCTTGCGAACGCGGTAATCATGATCACCTTGATTTCCGGAGATGCCTTTTTTATCGTGTTCAGGACCTCCATGCCATCAATGTCCTTCATCTTTAAATCGGTAATGACCACGTCAAATTTTTCTTCTTTTAATCTTTCAAAGGCAGGCTTTGCATCCAGAAAGGACTCCACTACATACCCGTCTTGCCCGAAAGAACTCTTTATCATTTTGCCCACGATGTTCTCATCATCAATTACCATGATTTTATAGCCGTTCATTTTTCCCCTCCTTATGTTGTATACACTGGTAATTCTATCGTGAAAGTTGTTCCAATCCCCACCGTGCTTCTCGCCACTATTGTCCCTTTATGCTTTTTAATGATGCCATAACTGATAGACAAACCCAGTCCCGTCCCCTCCGTCCCCTTGGTACTGAAGAACGGATCAAAGATATGGGCCAAGAATTCAGAGGGAATTCCTTTCCCTGTGTCTTCGATCTCTATTACAATATGATTCTTGTCTTCCGCAAGATTCGTCCGAAACCAAACCGTGTCTCCTGCAGACATTGCGTAAGTGGCATTGGTAAGCAGATTCACCAACACTTCCCGAATCTTATCTTCATCAATGAAAACAGGAGGAAGCTTGTCTTGAAGGGTCAATTTGGTCTCAATCCCGGACACATCGAGCATATTCTGCACCAGTTTAAGGGAGCGTCTCACAACATCATTGATATCAGAAACTCGAAAATTCCTTTCCTTGGTTCTCGAAAAATCCAACAGGTCCTGAACAATTCTCCTGATCCTCTCGCTTTCCTCCAGGATTGTCTTTACATAATCGACTTTATCTTCCTCGGAAAGATGCTCTAAGAGTTCTAAATAGGTCTGGGCCACCATGGAAATATTGTTGAGCGGATTCCCCAACTCGTGTGCCACGCCCGCAGTAAGCGTTCCCAGGGATGCCAGTTTTCTCGATTGTATGAGCTGCTCTTGTCCGGTCTTCAGTTCTTCGCACATCGCGTTAATGGCCGCCATAGCGGAACCCAGCTCATTTTTGGGTATCTTTCCTTCAATATTCGCAAAGTTTCCGTCAGATATGGAATTCGCCGTTCTTTCTATCCGTCGAAGATTTCTGAACATCCGTGAAAAAAACAAATAGCTGCTCATGATGGCAACAAAGATAACAAGGCCGAAAAAAGACAATAATGTCCTTTTTGAAGCCGAAATAATGTTATTCACCTCTTGTCTCTCAACCCTTACCATCCGCTCAGAAAACAGTCGTAATGTCCTCCCCGCCTCCCGGACGGTTTTTTCTGCTATTTTTGTATCCTTGCTCCTTTCATCGGTCTTCCCTACCTTCGCAACTGTCTCTTCATATCGCTTGAGGTCCAATTGAAGTTTTTCGAAATTTTCATCGCCGATGGCCTTGATGATATTTGGCCTCATACTTTCAATGGTCAGATAGCTCTCCTGGATGTCCTTCCTGATGCGTGGAAGCGCTGCATCATCTTTATAGAGGAAGTAGTTTTTCTCCGAAAGTCTCATTTGCAGAAAAGATGCATTGAGGCTGTCTGCTATTTCAACAAAACGCAACTTAGCGAGAAGAAGATCAAATTCATGGTAGGAAAACGCGGCTACCAGGATGATAGAAATGATCCCGAGGGTATTTGCAAGTATTATTTTGTGTACCAGCTTCATAACCGTCCCCGACAAAAACAGTACGCATCCGTAAAGACATCCTGTCGTGATCAGTAAACGGGTATGACGTCCACCTGTACATCCTTTACGCCCGGCATTTCCAGGAGAATGCCACGAATGTCATCCGTGAGGGCTTCCTCCTGCTGCAGGCTCCTCTTTATATGCACTATAACCGCTCCATCCTCGGCAGAAACTTCGACATCAGCATAGAAATTCATCAGGTCTGATTTAACCTTTGCGGCGAGGCTTTCGTCTCTTAGAATCCTCAGCATTTCAGTGCTCGTTTGAAAAGAAGGAAGTTTTACCGTCGTTAGGATCTTGTCGACCGCATCATCAATGGTAAGGCTGCCGATCACTATCCCAAGGTCATACATGCTGAGATCCCAAGGGTCTTTGCTGTGGAAATACATTGCCCATTTTTTTCGATCTTTATCGAATTTCTCAATACTTTTTAATGCTTCCTTCTTTGAGATATCTGCCCTTTGCATGGTCTCCTTTACCCGTTCCTCGACAGTCGCAGAAATCATGACCTTCAAGATATTTGGGATCCCCTCCAGCAAAAAATGACCTGCTAACGCATGATAAACCACATTATCTCTTGCCGCAAATTCCAAAAGCGCCGACCGGATGTACGCGATGTATTTCTTTTTTCCATAGCTGAAACGGTCCCGGAGTGTCGGCGCATTTTCAACAGCCTGGCGCAGCCAATTCTCCGGAATATCAAATTCTTGCGAAGCCAGACTGATAACTTCCTCGGAGATACATTCATAGTTCAGTTCCTGTGCCACTTTCTCAGCGATCTTCTTGCCATGGCTGTAAGAAGCCCTGGCGATAGCGATGATAGACATGCTAACCTCCCTTGGTTTACAAAATCTAAAAGCAACACCTAAAAAATGCCCTCTTTTAATGCGTTGGCTCTCATGGGCATTTCATCAGCCTATGGGAATGAGCCCCAATACCCCGGTCAACACTATCAAGCCACAAATCAGGGCCAAAAACCCATATAATTTGTCGCCCTCCTTGAAAAGAACAGCAGACGAAAGAAAAAGCGCCGGCACAACTGAAAAAACCGCCAGAGAGATCCCAAAGGCACTCAAACCATCCCCGCTTGCCAGATGGGCAAAGTACCAGTGCCCCATGGGCAGCGAACCGGTGATGCCCTGCCAGATTTGAGAAGGAGACTTGCCCGCCCACACTGAAGACAGCCAATAGGAAACAGGCACATAGTTATTCTTGGTAATAAAGGCTATCACAGAGCCGATAATGACGATCAAAGAGCCAAACATCACACCCCAGTAGATGATTTGTCCATAGACCACGCCGGCAAAAGGAGCTTTTAATTTATTTTTCATAATTTCCTCCTGCAAATGGGCATACTTATCCCAAAATGGGGATATGTATCCCGAATGCACCTTCCAACCCGCGTGCGATAAGTTTCACGGATGAAAGAATGAGAATAAAGATCAAAATTTTTCGCACAAAGGCTGCCCTGATCCTGATTAAGAGATGCGCTCCCAAAATCCCGCCAACCACATGCCCCAGCATCCATGGGGCTGCGAGAATGGCAACAAGCGCACCGTAGGTGATGTATGTCCAGATGGCGGTAGCATCGCTGATGGCCAGAAGGACCCCGCTGCAGGCAGCCGCGATCTTGACCGGAGCCATCATGACGAGATTAAGCGTTGCGGTGAGAAAGGCCCCACCTCCCATACCGAAAAATCCGCCTATGAAGCCAAGAAAAATAAAGATAACTGCTCCCGGAAGCGCCCGCACCAACCGGTAGTCAACAACTTTTCCAAGAGAGCCCTCCCAATAGGAGCCCTCCAGTCCAAGCTTTGTGGAAAGTGGATCAATCTGGTCCGGTTCGGGATATTCTGTTTTCCCTCCGCCCGTGAATAAAAACCAGGCGATAACAAGCATGAGAACCCCAAGAGACAGACGAACCAAACCATCGCCTACTGCACCCAGGGCGTCGTGCAGATATATGGCACAAACGCTCCCTGCAAGGGCACCAACGGCGATGGGTACCCCGCAAAAAAACACAACTCTCAGGTTGGCCAGTCTGCTTTTCATAAATGGTCCCGATGAAATCAACCCGCCGAACATGGCCACCACCAGACCCGTGGCCCTGATGACCAGACTGTCCATGGAGGTAAAACCCAGCATAATGGGCGTAAAGATAACGCCCCCCCCTATACCCGCGATAACTGCGATGATTGCAATGGCGGTACTTATTAGAAATGAGCCCACGATAATGAGCCACATGGATAAGGGATCAAGGATTTGGGTCCCTTGGACTTTTGAAAATACGGCCATCACAGTATAGCCGCCAATCAGTAACATAATGAGAATCGTTAATTCCGGGATACTGGTCACTAGCCCCGTGAAAATGCTTCTTCTTTTCCGTCTGCCCCTTACCTTTTCGTCTTCTCCCTTTTTCTCTATGGCAGCTGACACCGGCTCTGCATGCCCCATATGAAATGCCTCCCCAATTTGCCTCTGACTTTTAAAATTAGAATTTGAAGGACTGCGCTCCCAAGAACCAGATTTTTCGTGCCCGGTTTCGCAGTTGGGAAGCAATGTCTTCAGTGTGGTATCCGCAGGTTCCGTCTACACTGCCCGATTCCGCTGAAAGTCTTCTATGCCATTATACACAATCATGTCAAAAGAAAAATGTCCCTGAATGGGACTTGGTAAGCAGACAAGCCAATCGGTCATACCCCGTATTTTCCATCCACGGTTTGTCCAATGACCGATCGAATCGAAAAAGGCCATCCCTGGACTTTCTTTCTCACGGAAACTGAAAAGTGCTACTCTCGGTTTCCTTAAAAATCAACGGTTGGCAAAGCACCCCATTGATTTGCGTGCCCATCCATGGGCGTGATGATGACTTTTTGCAGAGTCATCAATGATTCCCAAAACCATCAATCAACAAGGTCTTTGGGTTTCACGCCCACCTTCACTTCCTTTACACCCTCGACTGATTTGGCGATAGCTTCTATATCTCTTATGAGCCCTTCTCCTTCGGTGAGCAATGCCGACGTATGCACCTGCACGATACCTTTGGAAGCGACAACATCGACGTCGGGCTTCATATCCATGAGCGCAGCCTTCACTTCGGCTCCAATGCAGAGGTCTTCCATGGCCTGTTGTGATTCAGGGGTTGTTCTAAATGTATCGAGGGCCACGGTGTTACAGATAACATCGGCTGCATCGTCTGTTGTCATCTTTTTGATGTGGGTCACGATATCGTAAAGGCTCGGGTCCCAGGTGTCTATCCCATAGAGGTATTTGCTCCATTTTCTTCGTTCTTCATCGTCGTGTTTTAAAATGCGAAGGGCCTCCTTCCTTGGAATGTCTTCACGTCCCACCTCACTCTTGACGCGCTCCTCAATGTCGGCAATGATTCTGACTTTCAGCACATGAGGAATATCTTTGGCGAAAAAGTGGCCGGCCAGCCCACAATAGACCACATTGTCTTTCCGAAAGTGCTGGAGAATTGCAGACCTTACAAAAGCAATGTACCTATCCTTCTTGTAGCCGAATCGATCGAGAATAGATGGCGCGTCATGAATAGCCCGGACCAGCTTGATCTCGGAAACATCGAATTCCTTTGAAGCCTCCAGAAGCACATCGCGTGAAAGACACTGATACCCTAATTTGTCGGCGACTTTTTCTGCCACTTCTTGTCCCCTGCTATATGACCCCCTGGAGATCGTTATGATTGCCATGACCCATTTCCTCCTTAAACACGTCTAAACATGCGTTTATTTTAATCCCAATGCTCTTTTCGTTGCTCCATAACTTACATCTATTGTTCATTAAATGCAATAGCCCTTCCTTCTATTTGTGGTCAAAACCTTTCCGAATTGTAATCTTTTTGAAATGCAGGAGAAATTTTTTGTTCCTATAGTCTTCGTAAAGTTATCAGGGAAGGCCTTGCAATGAAAAGAAGGAGGAAAAAAGCATGAAACTGCAATTGATGAAATGCCCCAGCCAACCGGGGAATCTTCGCATTTCCAGGCACGCCTGTGCCCTGCGCCACCTGGAGGCGCAGAAAATCGGCAAGGAAGTACCCCTGAGGGAGTTCGACATCATCAGACGGATCGGCCTGGAGATCTGCAGGACCTGTCCCAAGGGAAAAAGCAACGCATCGGTGCTTCAGGTTTCAAGGCACGAGAGGGAGGAATCCAAAGAACCGATAGCCGTTCAAGATTAACACCAACCTGCAATAAGGAGGATTGAAGAATGAAAGATTGTATAACCAACTCAGTAAAACGGATCGGCTACATCATTTTTGTGGCACTCTTTGCCCTTGCCTTGGTCCCGAATGGGGTCCTTGCGGCCTCATCAGGCCCGACAGGCAAAATACCGGCCTCTTTTGCGGATCTCGCCGACAGCGTCAAACATGCCGTGGTCAACATATCCACCACGATGGTCGTAAAAGGTGAGCAATTTCAAGGTCTTTCAGGCCACAATGCACCTTTTGGCCGCTTTTTCGGGGATGATTTCTTCAAGCATTTCTTTGGAAATATGCCCAGGGGAGAGATGAAAACCCATGCCTTGGGATCTGGATTTGTCATCAGCCCGGACGGGTTCATCATCACAAACAATCACGTGGTCGACCGTGCCACGGAGATCAAGGTAAAGCTCGATAACGGGAAAGAGTATGACGCGAAAATCGTCGGGCGTGACAAGAAAACAGATCTGGCCTTGATCAAGGTGAAACCGGACTCCAATTTTCCCAAACCCGTGGCGTTGGGTGATTCGGACGCCATCCGGGTCGGCGACTGGGTCATGGCCGTGGGAAATCCCTTTGGTTTGGGACAGACCGTGACCACCGGCATCATCAGCGCAAAGGGGAGGGTCATAGGGGCCGGCCCCTATGATGATTTCCTCCAGACTGACGCCGCCATCAACCCGGGCAACAGCGGCGGTCCCCTCTTTAACATGAAAGGTCAAGTCATCGGAATCAACACCGCTATCATTGCACAGGGCCAAAATATCGGTTTTGCAATCCCCATAAACATAGCAAAGGAGCTGCTGCCACAGCTCAAGAAAGGCAAGATCATCCGCGGATGGCTCGGCGTTATGATTCAGGATATCACGCCCGAGTTGGCCAAGTCTTTCGGCTTGAATTCCAAAAAAGGCGTCCTGATTTCCGACGTCATGAAAGACAGCCCCGCGGAAAAGGGCGGCCTGCTACGCGGAGACGTGGTCATCCGGTTTGATGGGAAAGAGGTCAAGGATGCCCATGAACTTTCCCGCATTGTGGCGGAAACGCAACCCAAAACCCAGGCCACGCTGGATATCATCAGGGACAAGAAGGCCAAGAGCCTCAAGATCGAGATTGGTACCATGCCCCAGAACCTGAAGGCTGGTGGATTGCCGGCCGACACAAGCGTCTGGGGCCTGACCGTGCAGGAAATCACGCCCGATCTGGCCAGACACCTCGGCCTGGATCCCGATGAAAAGGGCGTCGTGATCTCCGGCCTGGAACCTGGCAGCCCGGCAGTCGAGGCAGGCCTCAGGGCCGGTGATGTCATCAAGGAGGTCAATCGCAATGCGGTCAAAGACCTCGGCGATTATAAAAAGGCCATGGGTAAGGCGAAAAAGGAGGACGGTGTTTTGCTCCTGGTCAAGCGCGGCCAGGGTACGCTTTACGTGATACTCAACCCACCTTCTAAGAAATAGTCGCCCTATCCAAGGGGGTTTCCGGAATGTACCGGAAACCCCCTCAGCAGCTCCGTTTCCTCAGCGATCGAGTTTCAGGACAAAATAGGATCCCAGGAAAAAAAAGATCCCATTAGCGAGCCACGCGGAAAGGACCGGCGGAAGTACCCCTGCCAGACCCAGGGCTCTCGATACGCCCAGCAAGACCAGGTAAAAGAAACAGGCTACAACACCAATGGCAATGGCAACAGGCGTGCCTCCCTTGTTTCGGCCGAGGGCCGTGGGAGCCCCGATGAGTACCATGACAAAGACGATAAAGGGAAAAGCCAACTTGATATTGAGATCAACAAGATACCTTGAGTTGTCATAACCCTCCTTGCCGACCTTTCGGGCAAACCGCTTGAGCTGCCAGTAACCCATCTCTTCCGGTTGCTTTTCTTCTACGGAGAAGGCCCGGGGCCCCTCCGGCAATTTCAGGGTAAGTTGCTTGAACTTGACGAGGCTATATCCCTCCTCTCCGGACGCGGTCAGTGTTATCCCGTTCCTGACTTCCCAGGCATGATTCTTCCATACCGCCATGCGGCCATCTATCCGCTTCAGGACGCGAAAAGATGCATCAAAGAAATAGAATGTGGGGTGGTACATCACGTTGTTCTTCCTGTCAAAACGGCTGATCCAGTAGATAGCGTTGTGCGCCTTGTACCAGATATGATCTGTCACGTAATAGGTGGCCGAGTCTTTCTTGTCGACATATTTTCTATAAAGCGCGTTGGCCTTGGAACTGGAGTAGGGCATCACCAGCTCCGAGAAAAGAAACAGGCCGACTGAAAGCAGGAGGGCCAGAAAAAATAGGGGCCTCAAGAACGCCAGCATGTTGATCCCGCACGCCTTCAATGCCATGATCTCGTTGTTTTTCTTCATCAGGCTGAAGGCAATGATGACCGCGATCAGGGTTGCGGGGGGCAGCATTTGTACGATAATAAAGGGAAGCAGATAGGCAAAATAGGCGAGAATCACACCTTTCGGTACTTGTGCTTCAATAAAATTATCCACTTTTCCAAAGAATTGCACCATCACATAGATGGCGATGAGGGCAAAGAGAGAAAAAGAGAGAAACTTGAAAAACTCTTTTGAGATATATTTCGAAAAAATGCTCATGGCCGGTCAATGCTCAAGCTCGACCTTCAGTTCTCGGGCCATCAATGCCTTAACCGCTTCCCTCGGATCCTTTTTCCGGTAGAGCACCTCATAAACCTGAGTGATGATAGGTAGTTCCACCCCTATTTTCCTTGAAAGCTCATAGGCCGAGCGGGCGGTCTTGATCCCTTCAGCAACCATTTTCATGCCATCGGTGATTTCATCGAGGCTTAGGCCCTTCCCGAGTTTCAGGCCGACGGTCCTGTTACGGCTCATATCCCCCGTGCACGTCAACACCAGATCCCCCATGCCGGCAAGGCCCGCAAAAGTATGGGGATTCGCCCCCATGGCCACCCCCAGTCGCGTGATCTCGGCAAGCCCCCTTGTGATAAGGGCGGCCCTGGGGTTGTGCCCAAAGCCCAGCCCGTCCGATACTCCGGCCGCAATGGCAATGACGTTTTTGAGCGCACCTCCCAACTGGGTTCCTATAAGGTCTTCGGTAATGTAGACCCTGAAAAAAGGAGTCGAGAACAGCCGTTGCATTCGCTCTGCCTGTGTCATGTCATAGCAGGCAATGGTGACGGCAGTGGGATATCCGGAGGAGACCTCTTTCGCAAAGCTCGGCCCTGAAAGACAGGCGTAGGTTTTCATAAAGGCTTCAGGCAGGATACTCGCCGCAACTTGGGACATCATCATGCCTGTGGCGTTTTCTATGCCTTTTGTGCCGGCGATGAGGGGCACGTCCCCCTGCAGGTACGGTCGCATGGACCCCAGGACCTCACGAAAAACATGAGAAGGAACGACCACCAGGGCGAGTTCTTTTTCATACAGGGCCTCCTCAAAAGATCTCACCGGGCGAAGGTTGTCCGGGAGGACACACCCTGGAAGGAACGATCCGTTTTCATGCCCCAGCCTGATCTGATCGTAGACCTCTTTTTCCCTTACCCAAAGGTCAACGCTCTTTCCTTTTGAAGCCAGGAGATTGGCCAGGGCGGTTCCCCAACTCCCGGCACCGATCACCCCTATTTTGCTGATCTCATCCATTTATCGCGGTGATCACTCCTCCATGAGCTTCGCCACGCCCACAACTCTCTCGCCCTCGCCCAGATCGATCAGTTTCACCCCCTGGGTATTGCGTCCGATCACAGAGATATCCGCCACCTTCATGCGTATGATCTTTCCGTGCTCCGTGATGATCATGACCTGATCGCTCTGTGTCACCTGATAAGAGGCCACTACAGGTCCGTTTCTAAGGGACGTTTTAATGGTCAGTATTCCCTTCCCGCCCCGCGACTGTCGCCGATATTCTTCGGTGCGCGTGCGCTTTCCGTAACCATTTTCCGTGACTGTGAGGATGGTCGCACCTTCCTGCAGATCCTCCATGGCCACCACTTTGTCACTCGCATCCATACGGATCCCTATATTTCCGCTTGAAACCCTACCCATACTCCTCAGCCCTGATTCATTGAAGCGGATGGATTTGCCTTGCCGGGAAGCCAGAAAGATGTCCTGATCCCCTGTGGTGACCCTGACGCCTATGAGTTCATCGTTTTCCCTGATCTTGATGGCCATGATACCGCCTGCCCTTAGATGACTGTAGGCAAGCAGCTCCGTTTTCTTGACCAAGCCGTTTTTGGTGGCCATGACCGCGTATTTACCTTCCTGAAAATCCTTGATCGCGAGAATAGTGGCCACCTTCTCGCCCTTGTTGAGTTCCAGGAGGTTGACGATGGCCTTTCCCCTGGCCATGCGTCCCGCCTCCGGTATCTCGTGGACTTTTTTCCAGTATACGCGACCCAAGTTGGTAAAAAACAGAAAGTAATCGTGTGAAGAAGCCACGAAAAGATTTTCCACAAAATCCTCTGCCTTGGGTTTGACACCGGTCATTCCTTTTCCGCCGCGTCGCTGGGCTCGGTACAGGCTTATGGGGTTTCGCTTGATATAGGCCTCGTGGCTGATGGTCACCACCATGTCTTCGTCTGCAATCAGATCCTCAACGTCCATTTCACCGGATTCCTCCAGGATCTCCGTTCTCCGTTCATCGCCATACCGTTCCCTTATATCCTGGGTTTCCTCCTTGATAATCTGCAACACCATCCGGTCACTTGACAGGATCGCCTTAAACCTGGAAATACTCTTGATCAGATCCGCATATTCGGCATTGATCTTTTCCCTTTCCAGTCCCGTGAGCCTCTGAAGGCGCATATCCAGGATGGCCTGTGCCTGGACATCAGAAAAATCGAACTCAGATCTGAGACGTGCCTTTGCCTCCCCGGGATCAGAGGAAGATCGGATCAATTCAATGATCTCATCCAGAAAATCGAGGGCTTTCTTGAGCCCCTCCAGGATGTGGGCCCTCTCCTCGGCCTTGCGCAGGTCATAGATGGTCCTTCTGATAATCATTTCGCGGCGATGGGTCACGAAGTGCTCCAGGATTTCTTTAATGGTCAGGACCTGGGGCCGTCCATTCACGATGGCCAGAAGTATGATACCTAAAGAGACTTCCATCTGGGTGAACTTGTACAGGCGGTTGAGAATAACCAGTGAAATGGCATCCCGCTTGATATCCACGACGACCCGCATGCCGTCCCGGTCGGACTCGTCTCGAATGTCCGATATCCCCTCTATTTTTTTCTCTTTCACAAGAGAGGCGATTTTTTCCAGCAATCTTGCTTTATTGACCTGGTAAGGAAGTTCCGAAATGATAATTCGCTCTCGATTTTGACCGACCTTCTCCACAAAGGCCCGTGCCCTTATCCTTATCACTCCTCTGCCGGTCCTGTAGGCCTCCCGGATGCCCTTTCTCCCCAGGATGAATCCCGCCGTAGGAAAATCCGGGCCGGGTATGATGCGAAGCAGTGTTTCAATATCAGTACCCGGTTCGTCCAGGAGCCTGATGACGGCGTCACAAACCTCGGTGATATTGTGTGGGGGTATGTTCGTGGCCATGCCCACTGCAATACCGGAACTCCCGTTGATGAGAAGATTCGGGATGGTTGTGGGAAGGATGACCGGCTCTGTGAGCGAGCCGTCATAGTTCTCCGTGAAGTCGACAGTCTCTTTGTCGATGTCAGAGAGAAAATCCTGGGCGAGCCTCGTCATCCTGATTTCCGTATAACGCATGGCCGCGGCCGAGTCCCCGTCCACGGAACCGAAATTTCCCTGACCATCCACGAGAAGGTAACGCATGGCGAAATCCTGGGCCATTCTGACGATGGTATCGTAGACGGCCGTATCACCGTGGGGATGGTATTTACCGATGACGTCTCCCACGACACGTGCGGACTTCTTGAACGGGCGGTTGAAATAATTCTTCAGGTCCTGCATGGCGTAGAGTATGCGCCTGTGGACGGGTTTCAGGCCGTCCCGGATATCAGGTAAGGCCCGGCCTACAATGACACTCATTGAATACTCGAGATAAGATTTCTTCATCTCATCTTCGATGTTGACTGATTCTGACGCTATATCAAATACCATATATTTTCTCCGATTACCTTTAGCCTTATACCCTCTCTCTAGATATCCAGTTCCGTCACCTCAAGGGCGTTGGCCTGGATAAATTCCCTTCTCGGCTCCACCTTGTCTCCCATCAGCACGGTAAAGATGTCATCCGCCTCAACCACATCTTCGATATCCACTCTGAGCAGCGTTCTCCTATCGGGGTCCATGGTGGTGGTCCAAAGTTGCCCGGGATTCATCTCGCCAAGGCCCTTGTACCGTTGGATTGATAGACCTTTCTTTCCTTTTTCCAGCAGTTCTTTCAAGATCTCCCGGGGTTTCTCAATCACCCGGGCTTTGTTATCCTCCAGGAGACTGCAGTCGCCTCCGGACAGCATACTGATTTTATCCGAGGTGTTCACCAGATATTTCAATTCAGGAGATGACAGAAATTCCCAGTTGATCGCAAAGGTCTGTCCCCCGTCAAGGGTCTCTGTAACGGAAAATTCATAATTGCCGCGCTCTTCATCCATGTGGACGTCCATCACCCTGAATTGCTCTTCCTCAAGCTGTTTGACAAAGCGCTCAATAAAACCCTGGTCCTTGAAAAGACGCCTGTCGGCCTTGCCCTGGAATACCAGAAATTCGAGAAACCGGGTGCTATAACCCATCCGGGAGAGCTTTGCGACGTTGTCATAAAATCTGATCAGGCTTTTGAGCAGACCCGCCAGGGCCTTTCCGGAAACCTTCTCTCCACCGCCCATAACAAGGGTTTCCTTTTTCGAAATACGGTCCAAAATCAAGCTGTTGAACCCGTCCTCATCCTTCACGAACTGCTCTTTTTTCCCGTCCACAACCCGATAAAGCGGCGGCTGAGCCACATAGAGATAACCCTTTTCTATCAATTCAGGCATCTGTCTGAAAAAGAATGTCAGAAGCAGTGTCCTGATATGGGATCCGTCCACATCGGCATCCGTCATGATAATAACCTTGTGATAACGCAGGGAATCGATGTTGTACTCCTGGTCACCGATGCCCGTGCCCAGAGCCGCGATCATTATGCGGATCTCCTCACTGGCAATCATTTTATCGAAACGCGCCTTTTCCACATTCAGAATTTTACCCCTGAGAGGCAATATGGCCTGAAATCGCCTGTTTCTGCCCTGCTTGGCGGAGCCCCCGGCGGAATCTCCTTCCACTATAAAAATCTCACTGTGACTGGGATCCCTTTCCTGGCAATCCGCCAGTTTCCCGGGGAGGGAATGATCGGAGAGAATGCCCTTGCGCCGGGCAAGGTCTCTGGCCTTTCGTGCCGCTTCTCTCGCCCTGGCGGCGTCGATGACCTTGGAAAGAACCGCTTTGATTATACGGGGGTTTTCCTCAAAAAAACTGCTCAGGCCATCGTTGACCAGTGTTTCCACCTGCCCTTTGACTTCGCTGTTGCCAAGTTTTGTCTTTGTCTGGCCCTCGAACTGGGGGTCGGGAATTTTGACGCTTATGACGCCTGTCAGGCCTTCCCTGACATCGTCGCCACTCAGTTTATCCTTAAAATTCTTTGAGAAAGGTGAGTTTTGAAGATATTGATTAATACTGCGAGTTAATGCAGATTTAAAACCTATTAGATGAAATCCGCCTTCTTTAGTATTAATATTATTTGCAAAAGTAAAAATACTTTCCTTGAAGGAGGTATTGTACTGGAGGGCCACTTCAATGATTACCCGGTCTTTTTCACCCGACATGTAGATGGGTTTCGTGTGAAGAACCTCTTTGTTCTTATTGAGATACTCAACAAAAGAGCGGATGCCTCCCTCGTACATAAATTCTTTTTTCTTGCCCGTAAGATCGTCCAGTATCTTAATTCGAACACCTTTTGTCAGGAAAGCAAGCTCTCTCATCCTCCTTGAAAGGGTCTCAAAATCAAATTCAATATTCTCAAAAATGGCCTTATCGGGCATAAAATGGATTTTTGTTCCTCTCTTATCGGTATCACCCTTTACTGTTACCCCTGTCTTGGGAATACCCCTTTCATAGCGCTGAGAATAGATCTTACCGTTTCTATATATTTCCACTTCCAGAAATTCCGAAAGGGCGTTTACCACGGAAACGCCGACGCCGTGGAGGCCACCTGAAACCGTATAGGTCTTGTGATCAAATTTTCCCCCGGCGTGGAGCCTCGTCATAACCACCTCAAGTGCCGGTATATGCTCGGTTTTATGCATATCAACGGGTATTCCACGACCGTTGTCCACCACCACGACACTGTTGTCACTCAGAACCACAACATCGATTCGATCACAGTATCCCGCCAGGGACTCATCAATACTGTTATCCACCACCTCATATACAAGATGATGAAGACCCTCAAAGCCGGTATTACCGATGTACATGGCCGGCCTTTTTCTTACCGCCTCCAGTCCTTCAAGAACCTTTATATCAGAGGCACCGTACGACTGAGATCCATCGTTCATATTATATCCTCATTGGCATGATTAGACCCAGGAAGCCCTTGTCCGCTTCCCCCCGAAGAATACAAGGTTTCGAACTGTCAATGAATCCCAATGAAACCCGTTCGCTCTCCATTGCCTGTAACACATCAATGAAATAGCGGGCATTGAAACCGACTTCAATTCGATCACTATTGTATTCAACTTCCATTATCTCGTTTGCATCCCCCAGGTCCGGGTTTGTTGAAGTCAAGGCCATGGCGTTGCTTTCAAGGGAAACCTTGACGGCCCTATAGTTTTCATTGCTCAAGATCATCATTTTTCTCATGGCCTCCAGAAGGGCAACCCTGTCAACATAGATAAATATCTCACCCTCGTGAGGTATGACAGCCTGGTAATCCGGGAATTTAGTATCAATCAAACGCATAACAAGAAGAGCGTCTTCTTTCTTAGCCACGCAGTTGTGTTTCTCAAATCCCAGTTGAACCACACCGCCTTCGGAGGCCAATTTGTTGAGTTCAGCCATTCCTTTTTTGGGGATCATGATACCTTTGCCGATATCCAATCTCTCCACACCGTCAATCGCTTTGTCAATCATGGAAAGGCGATGGCCGTCCGTTGCCACCATCCTCAGGACAAAGTTTCCTTGTTGGGCGATTTTTTCCGTAAATATTCCGGAAAGCTTGAATCCGGCTTCCTCCACGGTAACTGCGTATATGGTCTTGCTGATCATTTCACTCAGGGTGTCACCATCTAGGGCGATGGTTTCCACGCCTTCCGGTTCCATAAAGTTGGGATAATCCTCCGCAGACAAACAGGCCAGATTAAACCGCGCTGTGCCATCATGGAGGAATACCCAGTTATTTTCTTTTTCCTTGATATGAATGGTATCACTCCTGCTCTCCTTCAGAATTTCAAAGAGTTTTCTTCCTGAGATGGTAATACTCCCTTCCTGAAGAATCTCAGCGGCAAGTTCCTGTTGATACCCAAGTTCAAGGTCCGTGGCTGAAACGGTGATTTTTTCGCCTGATCCGGAAAGAAGTATCGTGGAAAGTATGGGCATATTGCTCCTCTTCTCAATTATACTCTGAACTCTTGACACGCTCTTGAGAAGTTGCGGTCGGTCGATTCTTATTTCCATTTCGTGCCTCCTTTTGAAAGCATATTTATTTTGTTAATATATGTTCTAGTAAAATAATCATAATAATAAAGGGGCGTGGGTTTGTTTAGAAACGGGCTATCCTATCCATATAAGAATCAAAATTATTAGGGTATATTATCATCAAGAAACTGTGTTTCTATTATTGGATTCCTCCACTTTCATCAGTATGGGGTTTTATGAGCGTGTTACGGTCGAGAACTTGACCTTTAATCAACAGGCCTATAGTTTTCCATTCCCTACAGAAGGGGAGTATTGCATGAGACTCTCTAAATCAAGCACAACTTTTCTCATTTTATTATTTTCATCTATTCCCTCGGTAATGTGTTTAACGGCATACATGATGGTCGAGTGGTCCTTGTTGTGAAAGGCCTTTCCGATTTCTTTAAAAGAAAGATCCGTCAGTTGTCGACAAAAATACATGGCAAGTTGCCTGGGATAGGAATACCTTCTTTTTCTGTTGTTGGAAAGGAGATCAGTCAAGGATATATCAAAAAATCTTGCCGTGATTTCCTGGATCTTTTGGACACTGATCTGTGAAGACAAGACCCTTTCTTCATGGATCACCTGTTTGACCAACGCGATATTGATGGGTTTCCGATGAATGGAAGCATAGGTCTCCAGACGCGTCAGACTTTGGATGAGGCTCTTGATGTCGTTGGTGATGCCTGCCAGATAAAAGGCAGCATCATCGGGGATGGAGATGCCTTCCTCGTCTATCTTTTTCTCAATGATCTCAAGTTTCGTTTCCGGTTTAGGTATGCCAATCTCGGTGATCACTCCCCAACTGAGCCGTGATTTGATCTCATCAGACAGTTTAGAAATCCGGTTGGGAGGAAGTTTCCCGGCGAATACAATTTGTTTACCTGCTTCGTAGACCCGATTGAAAAGAAAAGTCAATTCTGTTTGGGTTCTTATTCGCCCCGAAAGTTGTTGCACGTCATCAAAGAGAAAGAGCGAAACATGCTTGAGTTCGTTCCTGAATTGATCTAGAGTCTGCGTTTTCAGGGCATGGGATATTTGGGTTGTGAACTGATCAGCCGTGAGATATTGAATGCCTTCCGGTAGCCGATTGGATTGTGCATCATTGCCGATGGCATTGAGAAGATGCGTTTTACCCGCACTGGATTCACCATAGATGTAGAGGGGATTGTAATGAGAACCGGTTCCTTTTGCGACCTCCAAGGCGGCCTGAAAGGCAAACTGATTCGTGTCCCCCCTGACAAAATTCTCGAATGTAAGGCCTTTGTTTAGCCTGCTCCTGAACTCTTCGGTCGCCGTGGACGGTAGAGTTGAAACAGATTGTTCATTTTTCGAGGCGATGGAGGGATAGACGAATCGAATTTCCGGCAGAGCTTTCAGATATTTTTTGAATCCGCGCTGGATATCTCCGGTATAGTTTTGCCCAAGCCAGTTGGCCACAAATTTATTTGAGACCTCAATGGTAGCCGTGCTCGAGTCCAGGTTTCTAAGCGCCGTCTTTGCGAACCATGTTTGGATCTCCGGTTTGGAAATACGGGTTTCAAGAAATTTGATCACATGGTTCCAGATTTGTTTTTTTTTTGACATATTATCTGAAAAAATCGCCTTGAATGTTTCTCTAAAAATATTACATTTTAGATAAATTATATTAGAATTTCAACCAAAAACTGATGGAGAGGTGTTGTTATGACGTATTCTGTAGCGCTCGCAGGTAAAGGTGGGACCGGCAAGACGACCATGGCCGGTCTTCTCATCAAATATCTCGTGGAGAAAGGAAAAAAGCCGGTTCTGGCGGTGGATGCGGACGCCAATGCCAATCTGAACGAGGTACTGGGACTTGAAGTGACCGAGACAATCGGGGATGCCCGAGAGCAGATGCGGACGAACGTTGACGTCGGCATGACCAAGGATGTCTTTATGGAGATGAAACTGCAGCAGGCCGTTGTGGAGTCCGAGGGTTATGATCTGATTGTGATGGGACGGCCCGAGGGCACGGGGTGTTATTGCGCCGCCAATACCCTCCTGACCCAGTATCTTGAAAAACTGATAGACAATTACCCCTATATTGTCATGGACAACGAGGCCGGAATGGAGCATATTAGTCGCCTGACCACGAACAATATCGACCTGCTCATTGCCGTTTCCGATGCTTCGCGCAGGGGTATTCAGGCGGCCTCGCGGATCATTCATCTCAGCGAAGAGTTGCACCTGAATATTGGACAAAAGGTGCTTGTGGTGAATCGGGCTGATAAAGACCGAAGAGAGGCCCTGGACGCGGCGGCGAGCGATTTTGGTCTCGAAATCGTGGGCATGGTACCGGAGAATTCAGGGATAACGGAATTTGACCTCCAGGGCAGGCCGACCGTTGCGCTTGAAAAGGGAAACGAGGCAGTTAAGGCGGCTAATGAGATATTTGATCAGATCATCCAAGGATGATTTCTATATATTGTGTATCATTTTATTAAGACCACAAAATATGGGATTCCTGTCAAGACCGAACCTCTTTAAATGATTGCAGAAAAACCTTGACAACAGGCCCATATTTTTTTATTTTCGCCATGTTTGTTGATTGTTCTATTTTTCACAATAGATTTCCAAGGTAGCCGGTAGGGTGTTGCGTCGGTCCCGGAGATTTCTATTCTTACGTTAACGAATCGGTATTTCTAAATTCAAATCAAGGAGGTAAGGAAATTGGCCTTTGAGATTCCCAAACAGTCCTATTCTGGAAAATTAGGAGAAACTACAATAGGTACGGGGAGCGGTGCTGTCACGCTGGGTGGTGAGGACTCCTACCCTTTTCATCTTTTCGAGGGAAAGATGCCGAACGCCCCAAGGATAGCCATGGAAGTCTGGGATTACGACCCTTCGGGTGAGTGGCCGGCAGCGGCGGTGGAGCCTTTCAAGGATTGCATTGGAGCGCCCGATGCATGGGCAAAAAAATGCGTGGAGAAGTACGGTGCGGACCTGATCGTTCTTCAGCTGAAAAGCACGGATCCCAACGGTATGGACAGGGGCGCGGATGAAGCTGCGCAAGTAGCAAAAAAGGTGCTGGATGCCATTGATGTACCCCTGGTGGTGTGGGGTACGGCCAATAACCAGAAGGATGAAGCGGTCCTAAAAAAGATCTCTGAAGTGTGTGATGGAATGAACCTTGCCCTTGCCCCCGTGGAAGAAGCTAATCATAAGGGTGTGGGAGCCAGTGCACTGGGGTACAAGCACGTGGTGGTAGCCTCAACTCCTATTGATGTGAACCTGGCAAAGCAGTTGAACATCCTGCTGGGGAACCTGGGCGTTCCCCAGGACAAGATCCTCATTGACCCCACAACCGGCGGGCTCGGCTATGGCATAGAATACAGCTATTCCGTTATGGAGCGCATCAAGATGGCCGCCCTCACCCAGGAAGATGAGAAACTCCAGATCCCCATGATTACCAATCTGGGAAATGAGATCTGGAAATGTAAAGAAGCCGGTGAGAGCATTGCAGCGGGACCGCTCATGGGAGACCCTGAGCGACGCGCCATACTCATGGAGGTGGTCGGCGCCGTCTGCTACCTCATGGCAGGAAGCGATGTGCTTGTCCTCAGGCATCCGGAGAGTGCCCGGATGATCCGAACGTACATTGATCTCATGGTCAATGGCGGAAGTGCCGCGGATGTGGCGGGGATTTCCAAGATTCTGCCCTTGGAGGAAGCTGACCTTTTGGCCATCTCACCCGAGCCTGATCTGGCCTTTGGTGCTGCAGAAACGCCGAAAGAAAAGCCTGCTGAACCGGCCAAGAAAGAGGCAATGGCCCCGGCGAAAGAGAAGAAGGTGGTGGAGATGAAACCAAAGGCGGAGAAGAAAGAAAAGCCTGCTGAACCGGCCAAGAAAGAGGAAAAGGCCCCACCCAAAGAAGAGAAAGTGGTGGAGATGAAACCAAAGGCTGAAGAACCACCAAAAGTTGACGCAGAAGCGGAAGTTAAAGCCAAGGAAGAAGCGGAAGCTAAGGCGAAGGCAGAGGCGGAAGCCAAGGCCAAGGCAGAAGCGGAGGCAAAGGCGAAGGCAGAGGCCAAAGCAGAGGCAGAAACCAAGGCGAAGGCCGAGGCGGAGGCGAAGGCCAAAGCAGAGGCGAAGGCCAAAGAGAACGAAGAATTGATGGCACTCAGGCAGAAACGGGCTCAAGAGCGGGCCGAGCTTGAGGCAAAAAGAAAGGCAGAAGAGGGTGTGACAACAACCAGGACACCCGCGCCGGAACAGTTGTCGCTGGTGGATAAACTGAGCCTTAATCTGGAACGGATTCACAAACATTCCTGATAACCAATGTAAACTGCAATAATCAATAATAAAGAGGAGGAACCTCAAAAATGGCAGCAGAAGAAGTCAAGAAGGTCGTGGCGGCCAAAAAAAAGGAAAAGCCCGCGCCGAACCCGCGGGATCTTTCCATAGACCCGGCCACCCAGAAAATGATTGCGCGGTCAAGGGAGTTGGAGGTGGAGACCATCTTTGACCGGGCCCAGACCATGAAGGCCTGCAATATAGGTGTCCAGGGCACCTGTTGCAAGAACTGCGCACAGGGGCCTTGTAGACTACCCCTCCCGAAAAGCGGTATAGAGGGGGAAGACACGCGTAAAGGCCTGTGTGGAGCCACTCCATCCACCATTGCGGCCAGGAATTTCTCCCGTATGGTCGCGGCCGGTGCGGCAGCCCATTCCGATCACGGCAGGGGCGTGGCGGAAACCTTCCTGGCTGCAGCCAGGAAAGAAGTGGAAGACTACAAGATCAAGGACCCCAAGAAACTCCTGGAAATCGCCCCTGATTTTGACGTCGAGATTACGGTCGAAGGAAAAGATGGAGAGGTCCTTGACCGGGATATCGATGAAATTGCCCTGGAAGTGGCTGAAAAGGCACTGGCCCAGTGGGGCCAGCAGGAAGGGGAAATCTGCACTGTCAAGCGGGCGCCAAAACCCAGGTATGAACTATGGAAGAAACTGGGAGTGGTGCCTCGCGGAGTTGACCGGGAGATCGTCGAGATCATGCATCGGACCCATATGGGTGTGGACCAGGACTATGAAAATCTGGAACACCAGTTCACCAGGGCTGCCATCGGAGACGGCTGGGGAGGATCCATGATGGCCACGGACCTCCAGGATATCCTGTTCGGGTGTCCCTATCCGGTGCGGAGTTCCGCAAATCTCGGTGTCCTGAAAGAAGATCATGTAAATATCGTTATCCACGGGCACGAACCCCTCCTGAGCGAGATGATCGTGGAAGCGGCAGAGCTTCCTGAGATGGTGGAATTTGCCAAGCAAAAAGGCGCCGCCGGCATCCAGCTCTCAGGCATCTGTTGTACGGCCAATGAGATCCTCATGCGCCACGGTGTGCCCCTGGCGGGGAACTACCTGCAGCAGGAACTGGCTATCGTGACCGGCGCGGTGGATGCCATGGTGGTGGACCTCCAGTGCATTATGGAGAACATCGCCAGCGTGGCCCAGTGTTTCCATACCAAGATCATCACCACCAATCCGAAGGCAAAGATTGCCTCAGGTGAGACGATTCATATTGAATTCGACGAGCACACGGCATTCGAGGATGCCAAAAGAATCGTGAAACTGGCCATAGAGAATTTCCCCAAGCGGGAAAAAGAGGTGATCATCCCGGACAACGCCTCCGAACTGATAGCAGGCTTCAGTTACGAGGCCATCAACTACCATCTTGGAGGCAGCTTTCGAGGCTCCTATACCCCGCTGAATGACAATATCATCAACGGCCGTATTCGGGGCATCGGCGGCGTGGTAGGATGCAACAATGCACGGACCAGGCACGACGATGAGCACATCACCATCATCAAGGAACTCATCAAGCACGATGTGATCGTATTGACCACCGGGTGCAGTGCCATCGCGGCGGGAAAGGTGGGGCTCCTCACACCCGAATCGGCAAAGGTGTACTGTGGTCCGGGGCTTGCCGAGGTCTGTGAGACGGTTGGTATCCCGCCGGTGCTCCACATGGGTTCCTGCGTGGACAACAGCCGTATCCTCATGGCGGCCACCGAGGTGGTCAAGGCAGGGGGCCTGGGGAATGACATCAGCGACCTTCCCGCTGCCGGGTCGGCGCCCGAGTGGATGAGTGAAAAGGCCATCAGCATCGGCCAGTATTTCGTGGCCTCCGGCGTTTACACGGTGTTTGGCGGGGTGCCATTGCCGGTCACGGGGTCTCCGGTCTTCCAGGACTATCTCTTTAACGAGCTTGAAGACATCTACGGAGGCATGTGGGATTTTGAGGCAGACCCCGTCGAACATGCCCGCAAGATGATCGCCCATATTGACAAGAAACGGAAGGCCCTCGGCATTGATAAGGCCAGGGACCGGGTCCTGTTTGATATGGCGGCGCGTCGTGATATGGAAGCCGCATAACATTTTATATAAGAAGCCTCTTAAGAAGGGAGGAAAAAAGAGATGTCAAAATTAGTAGCATTTGCAGCCATTCAAGGTGGCTATAACATTGTTTCCAAGGCGGAGGGAATCTATAAAAAGGCCCTGGAGAGCCACGGCGGGAGCCAGAAACTGGAGTTTCCCAATACGGCCTATTACCTGCCCATTATTTATTCGTTGACAGGCATCGCGGTGAAGGATCTTGATTCTGCCAAGCAGGTCATGGATTTTTGCCGGAAGCTCCTGCCGCCGCATATCAAGAAGGATTTCCATTTGCCCTACCTTGGGCCGCTCTTGGATGCAGGAATGGCCGCCCTTTTCGCCGAAGAGATCGTGGAGGCCATCCGGTATGTGGATGATCCTGATTTCTATCAACCGGAGGTCGAAGATCCGGATGTGGATAACGGCAAGCTCTGGCTAGGTGCGGCGGACGACGCCATCATGAGAAAGCGGGGCGTGGAATTTGTGGACGGAACGGCCCCGGGCTTTGCGGCTATTGTGGGTGCTGCCTCCAGTCCTGCGGCGGCCAAGAAGATCGCAGAAGAATACCAGCAGAAGAACCTCTACGTGTTCATGGCAGCGAACCAGAGCGGCACCACCTTTACGGAGCAGCTGCTGGAAGCGGACGTCCAGATCGGATGGAACACCCGTCTCGTTTCTTTCGGGCCGGATATATCCGCCGCGGTATTTGCCTTAGGGTTTGCAAACCGCGCGGGCATGTCTTTCGGCGGTATCCAGCCCGGCGATTTCAAGAAACAGCTCAAGTACCAGAAGGACCGTATCTTCGCCTTCGTGAACGCCCTTGGTGATGTAAATGCAGAGTGGGCCGCAAATGCAGCCGGGGCAATCAACTGGGGCTTTCCCACCATTGCGGATACGGACATCCCGGAGGTCCTGCCCACCGGAGTGTGTACCTATGAGCATGTGGTGGCCAATGTGAGCGAAGAGGAGATGTCGGCTAAGTCCATCGAGGTCCGTGGCCTCAAGGTCACCATTTCAAAAGTGGATATCCCCATGGCCTATGGTCCGGCCTTTGAAGGCGAGCGTGTCCGGAAAGATGATCTCTTCATCGAGATGGGCGGCGGCAAGACCCAGTGTACCGAGCTGTGCAAGACGGCGGACATGAATCAGATCGAAGACGGCAAGGTCATCGTCGTGGGTCCGAATGTAAAAGACGCGAAAAAGGGCGATAAACTTCCCTTGGGCATCTACGTACAGGTGGCAGGGCGCGAGATGCAGGTGGACTTCGAGCCTATCCTGGAAAGGCAAATCCACCATCTGATCAATTATATTCAGGGAGTCATGCACATTGGACAGCGGGACATCTCCTGGATCAGGGTGGGTGACGGCGCCATGGAGAAAGGCTTTACCCTCGATCACTTGGGGGTGGTCCTCCATGCGAAGCTTCACCAGGACTTCGGCGGTATCCTGGACAAGATCCAGGTGACCCTCTATACAAATGAGAAGGATGTAGATGACTTGACCAAGAGGGCCAGGGGTGAATACAAAGTCAGAGATGAACGGGTCGAGAACATGACCGACGAGACCACGGATATCTTCTATTCGTGTACCCTTTGCCAGTCCTTCGCTCCAAGCCATGTCTGTGTGGTAAGTCCTGAAAGGACCGGACTCTGCGGTGCCTATAACTGGATGGACTGTAAAGCGTCAAACCAGATCAACCCCACCGGCCCGAACCAGCCCGTGGAAAAGGGAGAGGTCCTGGATGCGAAACTTGGACAGTTCAAGGGGGTTAATGATTTCGTGTTCAAGGCATCACGGCAGACCATTGATCACTACAATTTCTACAGCCTGGTGTATGATCCCATGACCACCTGCGGGTGCTGTGAGTGTATTGCTGCAGTTCTTCCGGCAAGTAATGGTGTGATGACTGTTCATAGGGATTATACCGGGATGACCCCCTGCGGCATGAAATTTTCCACCCTGGCCGGCACGGCGGGTGGTGGGGCATCAAGCCCCGGATTCGTTGGGCATTCCAAGTACAATATTACCCAACGGAAGTTCATTCTGGGTGACGGAGGGCTCCTGCGCATGGTCTGGATGCCCAAGTCCCTGAAAGAGGAAATCAGGGAACGGTTGCTCAAGCGCGGTGAGGAACTCGGTATTCCCGACCTGATTGACCGGATTGCGGATGAGACGGTGGGGCTCACAGAGGATGAGATTCTTCCTTTCCTCAAGGAGAAGCAACACCCCGCCCTGACCATGGAGCCGATTATGTAATTTTGATATATGTTCTCTGTTTCCCGGATTCCGTAGAGTCAGTCACTCGGGAAACAGGGAGATATCATAAGATAACTTGAGATAACGTACTAACAGACAGGAGTGCATTATGGGATTAACTGGAATTCAGATTTTCAAGATGTTGCCAAAGACAAATTGTGGTGAATGCGGGGTCCCTACGTGCCTGGCCTTTGCAATGAACCTGGCATCCGGCAAAGCGGAACTGGATGCCTGTCCCTATGTATCCGATGAGGCCAGGGAACAGCTGGCTGAGGCCTCGGCGCCTCCCATCAGACCGGTCGCCATCGGGGCCGGTACGAGGGCCTTCAAGACCGGAGGCGAAACAGTGATGTTTCGCCATGAAAAGACCTTCTTTAACCCCACGGCCCTGGGTGCCATGATTTCTTCGGATATTGATTCCGAGGAGCTGGACATGAAACTGAAGGTATGGAACGCCTTTCAATTTGAGAGGGTTGGCGTCAACTTGAGGCCTGAACTTGTGGCCCTAAAAGATGTAACCGGCGATGCTTCGGCATTTGTGGCGGTCGCCAAGAAGATTGCAGAGGAGAGCGAGTTCGGCCTGGTCCTGATGAGCGAAAGCCTGGATGCCCTGAAAGCGGCTGCGGAGGTTTCAGCGTTCAAGAAACCTCTATTGTACGCAGCCACCGCGGACAATGTCGAGGATATGGGGAATCTGGCCAAGGAGACCGGCCTGGCCTTGGCAGTGAAGGCTGATAATGTGGAAGGATTAATAGTCCTGAGCGACAAGCTGACCGGAATGGGTGTGAAAGACCTGGTCTTTGATTCCGGGTCCAGGGAGCCTAAGCAGGTCTTTGAGGACCAGGTGGCCATGAGAAGGGCACCCTTGAAAGTGGGTAACCGTGCGCTGGGTTTCCCCACCATTACGTTTCCGTGCGAGATGGCAGGAAACCTCGATGTGGAGACCATGTTGGCTTCAATGCTGATTGCCAAATATGCAGGAATCGTGATCCTCTCCGACTTTACGGGTGAAAGCCTGTTCTCTCTCCTCGTTGAACGTTTGAATATCTTCACCGATCCGCAGCGACCCATGATGGTGACGGAAGGGATCTACGAGATCGGCACTCCGGACGAAAACTCACCAGTCCTGATTACCACCAATTTTTCCCTGACCTACTTCATCGTGAGCGGCGAAATCGAGGGGAGCAGGATCCCAAGCTGGCTGCTCATTATGGACACGGAAGGCCTTTCCGTTATGACTGCATGGGCCGCCGGAAAATTCGTAGGGGATGCCGTGGGGATGTTTGTCAAAAAATCGGGCATTGCCGAAAAGGTGGCCCACCGGAAGATTATCATTCCGGGGTATTCCGCGTCCATCAGCGGGGACATGGAAGAAGAGCTGCCCGACTGGGAGGTCCTCATCGGGCCTCGGGATGCATCTCTCATTCCCAAATTCCTCAAGGATATGGGCAAGTAGGTGTTTAGAGGACCTGACGCCCACAGGCAAAAACAACCAACGAGACAGGGAGTGTACCCATGCTAATTATTGGAGAGAGTTTGAATGTCATCAATCATGTCATAGGGAAGGCCTTCAAGGAAAAAGATCCCAGGCCTATCATCGAGGAGGCCAAGAGACAGAAGGAAAAGGGCGCGGACTGGATCGATATCAACCTGGGTCCTGCCAGGAAGGGCGGCCCCGAGTTGATGGAGTTTGTGGTCAAGACCGTTCAGGAGGCCATCGGAGATTCTCCAAGCCTCGTCCTGGATACCTCCAACGTCGAGGCCATGGAGGCCGGGCTGGCGGTTCACAAGGGAAAGGCCATTATGAACTCCATCATGTGCCGGCCGGAGCGGTATGAAAAAATGATTCCCCTGGCCGCCAAGTACAAGGCCAACATGATCGCCCTGATGTGGGGTCCTGATGGACTGCCCAGAGACGACAATGAACGGGCCGCCCTGGCCGTGGAGCTTCTTTATGCGGCCAATGAGGCGGGTGTTCCCAACGAGGATATCTTTGTGGATGGCGTTGTGACGCCGCTGAATATCCAGCAGCCGCAGCTCATGAGCCTTCTGGCCTTCCAGGGGATGCTTCAGGACATTGCACCGGGTTCAAAGTCCACATGCGGACTTTCGAACGCGTCCAATGGGGTACCGGACAATCTCAGGCCCATCATCAATCAGACCTATATGGTGATGATGGAACGAAACGGCCTGTATTCGTGCATTGCCGACATCTTCGATGACCAACTCGTCGCTATTGCCAGGGGTGAAAAGCCGGAAGTGGTGGAGGTCATCCACAAGGTCATGGACGAGGAAGGCATTGATATGGGCTCCCTCTCCAAAGAGCTTCAGGATTATGCAAAGACGGCCAAGGTACTCCTCGGCCAGTCCTTGTTTTCGGATTCCTGGCTGGAACTTTAGACAATTCATAGTCAAATCAAGGCCTGAAAGGCCGTTCTTAGAGGGACCTTCCCGATCGGAAAAAAAGATGGGGGAAGGTTCCTCTTTTTTGGAGGACTGTTGTAATGGGAGAATGTGGAACAGAGTCCTGTGCGACTCCGGGAGATATGGAAAGGGCCGAGCAGGAAAAGATGATCCAGGACAACCTGGGCAGGATCAAGAGAAAGCTCCTGGTTATGAGTGGAAAAGGGGGCGTCGGCAAGAGCACCGTTGCCGCCTATCTCGCGGTCTTGCTGAGTTCAAAGGGATACAAGGTGGGGCTCCTTGACGTGGATCTCCACGGGCCAAGTATTCCCCATCTTCTCAATGTCCAGGGGGGATTGGACATGCAGGAAGCGGAAGGGATCGTGAGACCCTTTGCTTTTTCCGAAAACCTGGGGGTGGTTTCCCTTGAGATGATCCTCGGGGACAGAGATACGGCGGTTATATGGCGTGGGCCTATGAAAATCAGCGCCATCAGGCAGTTTATCTCTGACATTCAATGGGGTGAACTGGACTATCTGATCGTTGACTCTCCCCCGGGGACAGGGGATGAGCCCCTTACGGTGGCCCAAACCATCCCCGACGCTGAGGCCCTCATCGTTACCACGCCACAAGAGGTGAGCCTGGCTGATGTGAGAAAGTCCATCAATTTCTGCAAGCAGGTCGACTTGAAGGTTTTGGGTCTCATAGAAAATATGAGCGGATTCTTCTGCCCACACTGCGGCGAAAGCATTGAACTTTTTGGACGAGGCGGCGGCCAGAAGACCGCCACACAGATGGACGTCCCGTTTCTAGGGGAACTCCCGGCCGATTCGAAGCTGGTGGACCTGGCTGATCAGGGCAGGCTGGAAACGCTCAGAGAAGAAGATGACCTGGAAATCAACAAGGCCTATCAAAAGATCCTGGAAAAGGTTATTGCCGGGTAAGGGGAAAGACCCTTCTGTTGCAGTTCATCATTGATGACTTTGTAAAAAGTCATCATCGTGCCCATGGACGGGCACGCAAATCAATAGGGTGCTTTGCAACCCGTTGATTTGTAAGGAAACCGAAAATCGCACTTTTCGGTTTCCATCAGTAAAAAGTCCAAGGACGGACTTTTTACGATTCCATCTTCATTGGTGGGATCGCAAGAAGCTGACTCATGCCACAATCGGCAGCCTATGAGGAACGAAGTGGAGGAGAACCTGACACTCTTTTTCAGGCCCTTTCTAAACACTTCGGAAGGAATGGACGCCGATTTGGGGTTTAGCGTAAATTCATAGAAGCGCTTGGGGATTGGGAGGCGTAAACCCCAAATAGTCGTCCATGTCGGTGTTTGGTGCCAAGTGCACTATGAGAAAGGGTCTGAAAAAGAGTGTCACGCCCGGCTCCCTGACTCCGGCGGAAGAGACGGCTTCGTTGGAAGTCGTCATCTTTTCTTGACATAATATTTCCTTATGAGATCGAGGTTGTCCAGATACTCCTGCTGGTACTGGAGATCCGGATAATGGGTCATTTCCTCGCTCAAGGCCCGGATGAAGGGGTAGATATCAATACCGTAGGTGTTCCTTCCCCGCTTGTCCGCCTGATGGACGATCAGAATAGAGTAATAGGTCAGGAGGACACGGGTGGAGGACGCTCGGCGGAAGAGGTAGGCTCGGCCGCCAATGGTATTGAGCAGGAAACCGGCGTATGGGTAGACCAGATCGATAGGGGGCCTGAGGCGGTCCGTTTCGGGGTCGCTTTCCCCTTTCACAAGCCATTGAAAAAACATGTCAAGGTCTATTTCCATATTGTCCCGCTCGTGGCGCAGGACTTCTTTGATAAGCCTGATGTCTTTGGGATCAAGGGCCCTGAAAAACTGATAGACATTGGCCGTCAGGATCCTGGGATCGATCCCTTCCCCGGCGGGGGCGGGGAGATGTGAGGAGAGGGCCTTCAGGATGATCTTGAATTGTTCAAGCGTGCCGGTACCCAGGGCGAGACGCCGTACATAGGGCTTATCGTCGAGGTAATGAAAAAACTCCTGCAGACTCAACGTCATCTTGGGCATGACTTTTTCCGCAGAGGGTTCAACGGGGAGAACCAGTTTGTTTGAGGCCCCGACAGCAGGCGCCTCCTTCCCGGATGTGGATGGCAAGGTCTGTGAGGGAGGGGCGGTTTCTTCCTGGGTAGGGACTGTTTTTTCAGAGAGGAGGGGTCTTTCCGACTCCTTTCCGAGATTTCCCCTAAAGAGATAACCTATCAAGGCGCCCAGAAAGAGAAATAGCAGCAACCACCACCAGACACGTCTTGATCCACTCTCAGCCATGTTGCGTCTCCCACGAAGAAGGTTAAGCGTATGGGGTTTGACTTTTTGTATCCGATCACTAATGATGTTTGCGTAAGCAGCCATCGTCGTGCCAACGGACGTACTTTTTACGGTTCCATCATTATTCGTTGAATGCTGGAAATGTCAAGGTGAATATACAGGAGAGTGACTATTGAGGCAATGAGAATTCTTTTGACAAATGATGACGGCATCCATGCGCCGGGGCTGCGGGCCCTATACTCGGCCCTTAAGCCAGATAACGAAATAGATATCGTGGCTCCGGAGCAGGAGATGAGCGCAGTGGGCCATGCCATCAGCCTGTCTACTCCCCTGCGGGTCAAAAACGTCATGAAAAATGGTGAGTTTTACGGCTATGCCGTATCAGGTACTCCTGCCGACTGCGTCAAGATTGCCTTGCAGGAACTCCTGGAACGGCCACCGGAGATCATTTTGTCAGGCATTAATCTGGGCGCCAATGTGGGGGTGGATATCATCTATTCCGGAACGGTTTCAGCCGCCACTGAAGGCGCATTCATGGGGATCAAATCGGCCGCCATCTCCCTTGACACCCGAACGAACCCCGACTTTGGTTTTGCAGCCTGGTTCAGCAGGGATATTGTGCGCTTCCTGGCCGAGGACGGGCTTGAACCCGGCACGGCCATCAATGTGAATGTCCCTGCCCTGCCTCCTGAAGAGATCCAGGGAATAAGCGTTGTCAGGCAAGGCATGTCCCGCATCGAGGAGCGCTATGAATGCCGAAAGGACCCGCGTGGGAACGTCTATTACTGGCTTTCCGGTGAGACGCCCGTTGACAACGGCAATGAGGACACGGATGGTATGGCCTTGAAACAGAAAAAGATCACCATCACTCCGATCCACTATGACCTCACCTGCGAGCGGGAACTGAAACGATTGAAGGCCCACATGCTCCTGTCAATTCCCCCATTGGGGAAAAGAAAAGACCACCCGCGACCGGGTGGCCTTTCCAAAGAGAAGGAAAAAGGGGGCTGACGGTTAGTCCGTCTGGCCGGCCATCTGTTTGTAGTCCTGGTACCGTCCTTTCATGTCGGCCTCGGCCTTTTCAAAGAGGGTCTTCGCATTGTCAGGGAAACTCCTGGTGAGACTGGCATAGCGGACCTCACCCATGAGGAAGTCCTTGAAATCCCCGTTGGGTTCCTTGGAATCCAGGATGAAGGGATTCTTCCCCGTTTCCTGAAGTCGGGGATCATAGCGGTAGAGGGGCCAATATCCGCTTTCCACCGCCTTTTTCTCTTCGGCCTGGCTGCGGCCCATGTTGATCCCATGGTTGATGCACGGGGAATAGGCAATGATCAGGGAAGGTCCATTGTAGCTTTCAGCCTCCACAAGGGCCTTCATGAACTGATTTTTATTCGCGCCCATGGCCACGGAGGCAACATATACGTAGGTATAGGTTGCGGCCATGAGGCCGAGATCTTTCTTGCGCGTGGGTTTTCCGCTGGCCGCGAACTTGGCCACGGCGCCTGTTGGCGTTGCCTTGGAAGACTGGCCCCCGGTATTGGAATACACTTCTGTATCCAGCACCAACACATTCACATCCTGGCCCATGGCCAGGACGTGATCTAGGCCCCCGTACCCGATGTCATAGGCCCATCCGTCTCCGCCGAAGATCCATATGGATTTTTTGGTGAAGTAATCGCTCTTTTCCAGGATATCAAAGAAAACGGGATTAATCTCGGACTCAGAATTGGCAAATTCGACCTGCAGCAGTTCTTCAATTTGCCTCCCGAAAGCTCTGGATTTCTCGCCGTCCTGTATGTTTTCAAGCCACCCTTCCATGGCTTTCCTGAGGTCATCAGACAGGGGCTTTTCTAAGGCCTCCCCCACAAGTTGTGCAAGCTTCTGTCGCCGTTGAGAGACCCCAAGGTGGATTCCAAAGCCGTATTCGGCATTGTCCTCGAAAAGGGAATTTGCCCACGCCGGCCCATGGCCCTCTTCGTTCACGGTGTAGGGACAGCTCGGAGTGGAGCCCCCGTAAATGGAGGAACAGCCGGTGGCATTGGCAATGATCATCCGGTCTCCAAAGAGCTGGGTGACAACCTTGATGTAGGGCGTTTCACCACAGCCCGGGCAGGCGCCGGAGAACTCAAACAGGGGCTGACAGTACTGACTGCCCTTGACCGAGGTGGCGGACATCAGGTCATCGTGTACAGGAACGGTGGTCGAGAACTGGTGGTTGGGGACCTGTGTTTCAATTTGTGAGGCCAGGGGTTTCATGACCAGGGCCTTTTCCTTGGCTGGACACACGTCGGCGCAATTTCCGCAGCCCGTGCAGTCAAGGGCGCTCACCTGGATCCTGAACTGCATGCCCTTGAGTTCCTTGCCCTTCGCCTCAACGGTCTCAAAAGTTTCCGGTGCCCCTTCCAGTTCTTCGTCGGTGGCAAGGACGGGTCGAATAACCGCGTGGGGGCAAACAAAGGAACACTGGTTGCACTGGATGCAGTTTTCAGGAATCCATTCAGGGACATTAATGGCGATTCCCCGTTTCTCATACTGTGTGGTTGCGGTTGGGAAGATGCCGTCCGGGCTGAAGGCGCTCACGGGTAGTTTGTCGCCCTGCTGGGCAAGCATGGGCCTCATGACGTCCTTCACAAATTGCGGTTCCTCTCCTTGCATATATGCTTCATGTCCGGCTGCGGCCCATGCCTTTGGGACTTTAATTTTTTGGAGGGCCCCCACGGCCTTGTCCACCGCGTCAATGTTCATTTGGACGACTTTTTCGCCCTTTTTGCCGTAGGTCTTCCTTATAGCATCTTTCATGTATTCAAATGCCTGCTCCGGCGGGATCACGTCCGCAATCTTGAAAAACGCAGCCTGCATAATCATGTTGATGCGACCGCCCAGACCGAGTTCAGCGGCGATTTTCACTGCATCGATATTGTAAAATGCGAGTTTTTTCCGAGCAATGGTACGCTTCATGTGGTCGGGGAGTTCCTTTTCCAGATCTTTCAGGGGCCAGGGAGAGTTGAGAAGAAAGCCCCCCTCCTCCCGGATACCTTCCAGGATCTGGTACTGGTCTACAAAATGGGGATTATGGCAGGCGATAAAGTCCGACTCGGTTAAAAGATAGGGGGACTGTATCCGGTGGGGCGAAAATCGCAGGTGGGACATGGTAATGCCGCCTGATTTTTTCGCGTCATACGCAAAATAGGCCTGGGCAAACAAATCGGTGTTTTCCCCGATAATCTTGATGGCATTCTTGTTTGCTCCGACCGTACCGTCTGCACCGAGTCCCCAAAACTTGCACCTGACCGTTTCCTTGGGTGATGGTTCGATTTTTTCACCCAACTCAAGGGAAGTGAAGGTGACATCGTCCTTTATGCCGACAGTGAAATGATTCTTGGGTTCACGCCCCCGGAGGTTGTCAAAAACTGCTTTCACCATGGTCGGGGTGAAATCCTTACTCCCAAGACCATAACGGCCGCCGATGATGACCGGTGATTCCTTTCGTTCCTGAAAGGCGGTACACACATCCTGATACAGCGGCTCCCCAAGAGATCCCGGGGCCTTCGTACGGTCGAGAACCGCGATTCTCTGAGCGGCGGCCGGGAGGGCACGGAAAAAATGTTCAGAAGAAAAGGGAAGATAAAGCCGAACCTTCAAGAGACCCACGCGCTCACCGAGTCCGGTCATGTAGTTGACGGTTTCGTCAATGCTGTCGCAACTGGAGGCCATTGAAACGATGACCCGCTCAGCCTCGGGGTCTCCTATGTAATCGAAAAGGTGATAGGAGCGGCCCACCAGATCCGAGACCTTGTCCATTTCCTCCTGGACAATTCGGGGGATACGTTCGTAATAAGGGTTGCATGCTTCGCGGTTCTGGAAGAAGATATCCGGGTTTTGGGCGGTTCCCCGGAGTTGGGGATATTCAGGATTCAGTGCCCGGCTTCTGAAATCGTCAATGGCTTCCCAGTCCACAAGAGCGGCCATGTCCTCATAGTCGATCATTTCTATTTTCTGAATTTCATTGGATGTTCTGAAACCGTCAAAAAAATGTACAAAAGGCAAACTGGACCGGATGCTTGCCAGGTGCGCCACGAGCGCAAGATCCATGACTTCCTGGACGGAAGAGGAGGCAAGGAGTGAAAAACCGGTCTGCCGGACCGCATTGATATCCGAATGGTCTCCGAAAATGGACAGGGCATGAGCGGCAACGGCCCTGGCCGCCACGTGGAAGACCACGGGCATGATTTCGCCGGCTATTTTGTACATATTGGGAATCATCAAGAGCAGTCCCTGGGAGGCCGTAAAGGTGGTGGACAGGGCCCCTGCCGCCAGGGAACCATGAACGGCCCCGGCCGCTCCCGCCTCTGACTGCATCTCGGATACCTTCAAGGCCTGGCCGAAAATATTTTTGCGACCGTGAGCTGCCCATTCGTCGCAATATTCTCCCATGCTGCTGGATGGGGTAATGGGATAGATGGCGGCCACATCGCTCATGGCATAGGCCACATGGGCTGCAGCCTCGTTTCCTTCGAGGGTTTTTTGGGATTTCGACATGTTTGTCTCTCCTTACGTTAATACCGTTGAAATTATACTGGAATTATCCTAATATCAGCGTACTATGGTATTCCATTCACCTGATCATGTCAAGAAACATACCCTGCGGAGAACATACCCGGAGAGGCCCCTTATAGGGGTGGCGGCCGTCATAACCCGGGCCAGGGATGTGCTTCTGGTGCAACGGGGAAAGATGCCCGGCAAGGGTGAATGGAGTCTGCCGGGCGGACTGGTTGAAGTGGGAGAGACGGTCCAGGAGGCCTTGCATCGAGAACTATGGGAAGAACTTTCCATAGAAGTTAAACTTGAGGGGCTCGTGGGGGTTTATGACAGAATTGAAAGAGATGTGAACAATAAGATTCAATATCATTATGTGATCGTAGACTATTGTGCACAAATTGTTTCTGGTATTCCCCGGCCTGGATCAGATGCTGCAGCGGCCAGGTGGGTAAACCGGGGAGCCTTGAAGGAATTCACCGGGGATGACCAGATCAGAGAGGCTGTTGCAAAGGCCTTCAGTTTTCAGCCTAAACACCTGCATAGTTCTCACTAATGTATGATATGGAAAAAACGTTTCCAGTGGGGCCAGGACCAGTAGACTATAAAGGCCTCACCTTTCACCGATGCAAGGGGTACAAAGCCCCAGTACCGGCTGTCGTAACTGTGATCCCTGTTGTCTCCCATCATGAAGAGGTGGCCTTGCGGTACGATGACAGGGCCGAAGTGCGCCGTGGGCTGAAAGGGAGCCGTATACACACCGTATTTGTCCTTGAAGAGCTTCCCATTGATGTAAATAGAGCGCCCGAGCATTTCGATTCGGTCGCCCGGGACTCCGATAACCCGTTTAATAAAATCTTTACTCGGGTCCATCGGATAAATAAAAACAATGACATCATTCCGCTTCGGTTGTTCAATGGGAATGAGTGTTTTTCTCAAAAAGGGAATCTTGACACCATAGATGAATTTGTTCACAAGAATGTGATCCCCCACCAGAAGGGTTGGCTCCATGGACCCTGAGGGAATCTTAAAAGCCTGCACGACAAAGGTTCGTATGAAAAGGGCGAGAATAATCGCAATGATTGCGGCCTCGGCATATTCCCTGAATACACTTTTTTTCTTTAGTTTTTCCTGGTCATTCCGATTTTCCAAAAGTAACCTCCACAATGTTTATGTCCGAATTTTCACTTTTTCGATCAAACCAGAGACAATTGGCTCGATTTTTGAAGGGATTTAATCCCTAAAGAAGAAGTTTGTAAAGAAAAATCTGCCTCCTGCCGATAATTCAAGAGAAAGGAAGCAAAAAAAGTCGTTTGAAAGGAAAAAGCAAAGAAAAGTAAAATGCACAACATATGGTATTCACAAGGGAATGGGAATTCTCTATGATTATAAATTATGCAAAATGTAAATAATTCATAAAATATGGTTGACAAATATAGTTATATATGCATGATGATGACTCATCTCCCCTTGGCAAGTTTTTAGGAAAAGAGAACTGGAGGGTACATTGGGTCAAAACCTGGTAAAAAACGTCAGAGAAGAACTCCTTATGAGCAAGGCAGAATTGGCGCGAAAAGCAGGCGTTTCCCCTTTGACCATTGATCGGGTTGAAAAGGGGATGTCCTGCCGGATGGAAACCAAGAGGAAAATCATCCTCGCGCTCGGCTACAAGCTCACAAATAGGGAAAAGCTCTTCCCGGAAAATTAGAGAAATGATCACCATGGCTGTGCCCAAGAAAAATCAATTGATCGGTCTGGATATCGGCTCAAGGGCTGTTAAGCTGGTTGAGATTGATCACGGCAAAAGAGGTAAGGTTCTGAAAAACTTTGGGATCATTGGATTGCCACGGGATGCCATTGTTGAAGGAACGATCAAGGAAATGGAGATCGTCTCTTCTGCCATCAAGACCCTCTGTCGGAATTTGAAGGTAAAGAATAAGGACGTGGCTACATCCATTTCAGGCTATTCGGTCATTGTCAAGAAAATCGTGATAAGCGACCGAAACGAATCGGAACTGGAAAATACCATTCAGAGCGAGGCCGAGCAGTATATCCCCTTCGACATAAATGATGTCAATCTGGACTATGATATCCTGAGCATCGGTGACGAAACCGGACAGGGCAAGGGGGGTGAAAAGGAAAAATCCGCCGCCGGCCAGATGGAAGTCATGCTGGTGGCGGCCAAGAAAGAAATTGTTGAGGATTATGTAACCCTTCTTCAGCTTTCCGGGCTCAATCCGACGGTCCTTGATGTGGACGCCTTTGCCCTTCAGAATGCCTTTGAGGCCAGCGCCAGTGAACCGGAAGGTTGTTATGCTTTGGTCAATGTCGGCGCGGAAGAGCTGGGTATCAACGCGATTAAGAATGGCGCCTCCATATTTAGCCGGGATTCATCCTATGGTGGAAACCAGATCTCTGAAGCCATCATGTCCGAATTTGACGTGGATTTTGAAGAGGCCGAGAGGATGAAACTGGGTGGCAAGAAGGTAGAAAATACAAAAGCTGCCCTGGAAGAGATCTTTACTTCAGTGCTGTCCGAGTGGGCCCAAGAGATAAAGCGGGCTCTTGATTTCCTGGCCACAACCTATCCAGAGGAAAACATAGAAAAAATACTCTTAAGTGGCGGATCATCCAGGGTGCCTGGTTTTCTGAAATACCTTGAATTGGAAACCAATCTTCCCGTGGAAGAATTGAACCCTTTCGCAAATCTGATCGTCAACGAAAAGGCTTTTGATTCAAAATACTTGAGCTATATGGCAACCCAGGCCGGCGTAGCGGTAGGTCTGGCCCTTAGAAGCATCGGTGACAAATGATTAGAATCAATCTTCTTCCTTTCAGGGCGGCGAGAAAAAAGGAAAATATCAAGCGCCAGACCAGTGTCTATGTTTTGACGGTGGTGTTTGTTCTTGCCGTCATGGCATTTGTCTTTTTGCAACTCAACAGTCGGTTGCGTACCCTCCGGACCGAAAAAGAAACAGCAAGGAAACAGCTGGCGGCCTACGCACAGACAACAAAAAAGATCAATCGCTTGAAAAAGCAGATTCGTGAAATTCGTTCTAAGTTGAATGTCATCCGTGATCTGGAAAAAAAGAAGACAGGGCCTGTTCTCCTGCTTGATGAGATAGCAGAAGCAGTACCAAGAAATCGATTGTGGCTCAAGTCACTGGATGACAAGCGAGGCACCCTGGTGCTTCAGGGCACCGCTATGGATAATGAGACGGTGGCCCTTTTCATGACAAACCTGGAGAAGGCAAAACACATAACGACTGTGAATCTCAGGAAAGCCTCCCTAAGATATTTGAAAAAATACAAACTCAACGTGGTGGATTTCGATCTCGATTGCAAGACCTATTCTTTCAAGGAAAAGGTAAGCAATAAAAAGACCGACAGCAAGAAAAAACGGTGATCTAACCTAAACAAAGGATCTACAGGGCATGGAAAAAAGCCCGTTTTTTGAGAAAATAGAGCAAATGAAGATGGCCTACAGGGTCCTGATCCTGGTTGGCACCATCGTCTTTTTAGGTGGTCTGTTCATCTGGCTTGTCGTCCTTCCGAAAACCGGAGAGATTGCTAAGACCAAGAAGGAGATCAACGCGCTGAACCAGCAGCTGGTACAGGCCAGGATTCGTGCGAGGAACCTGAAGAAGTTTGAGGCGGAGCAGGCAGAGGTGACGGCCCAATTCCAAGAGGCCCTGAAATTACTGCCCAATGAGAGGGAAATCCCTTCCTTATTGAGAACGATCACACAACTCGGCACGGATTCACAATTGAAATTTCTTCTGTTCAGTCCCAAGAAAGAAAGGGTCAAGAATTTCTATATTGAAATTCCTGTGGCCATAAAGGTTAGCGGTACGTACCACAACGTTGCCTCTTTTTTCGATAAAGTCGGCAGGATGGAACGTATTGTCAATATCCTTGATGTTTCCATGAAACCTAATAAACCCCTTTCCACAACATTGATTACAACATGCAACGCAATGACCTATCGATTTAAAGGAACGATGAATGCAACGTCCGGGGCGAAAAAGAAAAAATAGTCTTGTCGTGGCGGCAGTATGTGCTTGGCTCCTTTTCCTCAGTATGGAGGCCTGGGGGGTCAGCAAAATGGTCTATAAGCCCCCTCGAAGTTTGAAAGATGTGTCCCTGGCCGGAGACTCGCAAGGAACGCCTTTAAAGGGGCAAACGTTGCTCAGTGCCAAGGGGAAAACAGATCCTTTCAAGTCGTTTTTGTCCATTGAGGAAACCGTAGAGAAAAAAAGGAAAAGGCCGAGAACGTATCTGGAGACACTGGATCTTTCACAACTTGACTTGATAGCCACCATCCTGAACGGAAAGGGTAACTGGGCCATGGTTCGAGACGCCAAAGGCCTGGGACATGTGATCCGCAAGGGAACGCTTATCGGCACCAATGAGGGCGTCGTTCGTGAGATTCGAGAAGGAGAGGTGGTTATCCGGGAAAAACATAGGGATTTTATGGGGAAGGTGAAGACCAAAGAGGTGGTCAAGAAGCTTCCCGGGCGACAGTGATAACTTTGTGAGAAATCATCATCGTGCCCATGGACGGGCACGAAAATCAGTGGGGTGCGGCAACCCGTTGATTTGTAAGGAAACCGAAAATCGCACTTTTCGGTTTCCTTGAGTAAAAAGTCCTGAGGACCGGATTTTTTGCGATTCCATCAGGTATATAGGGAGATCACTCATGTGCAACGCGTCAAAAAGGAAACGTAAGCTCCTGCAAATCGTCTATATAGTCGGGGTCCTGTTCATGGGTATTTATGGTTGTGCGTCCACCCCAAAACAGGTCGACGAGAGCGCGAAAACGGCGCCTGCAATTCTGGAGACGGTGAATGTCCGATCAATAGGTGCCAACGAAACTGTTGTAGAACTCCTTTGCAGCCGGATGATCCCTTATACGGCCTTTAAGCTCATCGACCCGAACAGGGTCGTCATGGATGTGGCCGGCGATGCTGAAGCCCAGGCCCTTGGAACAAGACAGGTCAAGGATGGAAATGTGGATCAGGTCTCTGTGGAAAAGGACCGTTCGAGGACAAATATGACACGGGTGGTCGTTTTTCTGACCCGAAAGCTGGACTACCAAGTCGAAAAAAGAGGAACTTCACTTTTACTGTCTCTAAAAAAACCCCCGGTTGCGGATGAGACGGAACAGTCAGGTGTGGCTAAAAAGTCTGCAACACCTGGTGCGAGCACTGAAGGCGAAAATGCGAAGGTAACCGAAGAGAAACCCAGAATTTTCTTTAAGGCCGGCAAAGATAACTTGACTCAGATTCTGGGCGTGGATTTCACAAGGTTGCCCCAGGGAAAGTCACGTCTGAGCATCACCACCAGCCGGAAAGGACAGTATGGTCTGGAAAGGACGGGTTCCAAATCGATCCGTCTTAACCTGGCAGAGGCCAGCATCCCGCCCCTCCTGATGAGGCGGCTGGACTCTTCCTATTTCGAAGGGGCCATCGAACGCGTCAAGGCAAAAGCATTTTCTGATGAAAAGCGCGTTGTCCTCGATATCATTTTGCGGGAAATGGTTCCTTTTCACATCGACCAGACTGATACAGGAATCTTTATTGATTTTGGTAAGACCCAGGTGAAGCCGCCGGAGAAGAGACTGGTTCCGATTACGGTGGCAGAATCAATCGCTCGAACTTCGGCGTCCGACTCTACCGGTGTGAAGAAGATATTCAGGGCGACCGGGAACACCCGGAGAAACCGGATGGCCAGGGGAAAATACACCGGAGCCCCCATGACCATGGATTTTGTCAATGCAGATGTAACAAACATCCTGAGACTCATTGGAGAGGTGAGCAATCTCAATATTATCTGGGGTCCTGAAGTCAAGGGAAAGGTCTCCATGCGGCTCAGAAAAGTCCCCTGGGATCAGGCCCTGGACCTTGTCCTGGAAAATAACGACCTGGGCAAGCGCCGTGAAGGCAATGTCATCTGGATTACGACCAAGAATAAAATTGCCCAGATAGAGGCGAAGGAGAAACAGAAGCGGGAACGGGAGGAGGCTGAAAGGAAAAAGCGCCTGGACGCTGAAAAAGCGGCAAAGGCAGACGAACCACTTGTCACTGAATACCTGACTATAAATTACGTTGATGTGGAGAACATCAAGAAGTTGATCAGTGAAAACGTCAAGGGACCCAGGGGGAAACTGTCCATTGACAAGGCGAACAAGACCATTATCATGACGGATACCGCCGCGAATATCGCCGCTGCAAGAAAACTGAGCTTGAGACAAGACCGACCCACCAAGCAGGTCATGATAGAGGCAAGAATCGTGGAGGCCCGGACCAGTTTCAGCCGGGAACTCGGGGTAACCTGGGGAGGCAACTACCAGACACAGCACAATCCCTGGGGAGGGACGGGCAACGGGACCTATAATTACAATTTTTCCACCAATTTCAGCATCCCCAGCGCAACCACTATGGGCATTAATTTCGTCAATACGGCTGCGACGAAACTGCTCAATGCACAAATCGCGTTTGCAGAGACCGAGGGGAACGTAAAGACCCTTTCCGCTCCCAAGATCATCACGCGGGATACGGTGAAGGCGAGCATCAAACAGGGTACCAAGATCGTCCTGCCGTCCGGTACGGATTCCAATGGCAACAAGACGTACCAACAGGTGGACGCAACCCTGAAACTTGAGGTCACGCCGAGGATAACGCCGAACAATATGGTTATAATGACCATCGATGTGAGTGATGATTTTCCGGATTACGCCAATGCGAGGGGAGACAATGTCCCCATCAACACCAAGAACGCCCAGACTGAGATGATGATCGCTTCCGGGGACACCGTGGTCATCGGCGGTATCTATAAAGAGGACAAGAGCACAACGGAGGAAGGCACGCCCTGGCTCAGAAACATGCCCATCCTGGGTTGGCTTTTCAAGGCGAGAAACGCAACGAATGCCAGAAGCGAACTGCTCATATTTTTGACTCCCACGGTGGTTTCGGCCCCAGGCAAGTTGTGATATGCCGGATGATGAAAAAGCATGCAATGGCCCCTATTTCACATGGCGGGGCCTTGACAGTTCTCCTTTGCGTGTCCTTATTTGTTTTCGGCTGCGCCGGAACCAATCACGAACTCGATAGAAAAAAAGCCAGGGCCGAGGCGGCCCTGGGCATATCCCTCGTTCAAGAGAATCAGGCCAGGGCGGGCCTCAAGCACTTGCTCGAGGCCGGGCGACTGGCTCCTGAAAACGCAAGAATACAAAATCAACTGGCCCTGGTTTACAGGGATCTGAAGCATTATGCTCCCGCCTTGAAACATTTCAAAAAAGCCCTTGAACTGGAGCCTGACTTCCCGGAAGCATGGAACAATATGGGCACAGTTTACCTGTTGCTCAAACGGTGGGATCTGGCCATCCCCTGTTTCACGAAGGCCGCGGAGACCCTTACCTATAAAACCCCTCATTTTGCGTACAACAACCTGGGTCTGGCCTATTTTCAAAAGAAGGAGTACAAGAAGGCCATCGAAAGCTACCGAGAGGCCTTGTCTTTCGCACCGGACTACAGCCTGTGTTGGAACAACCTTGGAACCGCTTACGAGGCCGCCAAAGACTGGACGGAGGCCGAAAAGGCCTTTAAGAATGCCCTCAGGTACGCCCCAGAGTACCCCACCCCACACCTACACCTTGGGAAACTTTACCTCAAACAGCAGGAAATTAAGAAAGCACAGAAGGAACTGGAAGAAGCGATACGGCTTGCGCCTGAAGGTCCCATCGCAGACGAAGCGAAGAGACTTCTCTCCGGGATTCATTAGCCTTTTCGCCTGATGCCCAGAAGATCGGCGATTTCCATGAGTCCCGACACGTGTTGGTCTGCGTTCAATTCCGAATTCTTATATGCGACGAAGAAGACCTCCGCCGCCCTCGCCGTTTCATAATCAACAAGGGAATCGCCCACATATATAGCTTCCTTCGGAGAGATGTGAAAGAAGGAGAGAATTTTATGGATACATTCCGGGTGGGGCTTGGGATGCAGGACATCCAGGGAGGAAAGGACGATATGGAAAAAGCCGTCAAGTCCATATTTCCTGAGGACATCAGAAATAGTATTGCTCCGGTTGGTGGCTACGGCCAGTCCGAATCGGGGCTTTAGGGCCTTGAGCAGCGGGATGAGCCCGGGTTCTACGATCATGTCGTCCATGAAGGGGGCGTAATCCATCTTCGCACGATAGTCCTGGGCGACGCTTTCACAATCCGTATCCCAAAAGATATGGCGAACGGATTCTTCGGCCGTGTGCATGTGGACAAAGGCCTCTTCATCGGGATTCATGGGGGGCAAATGGAAGTGGGCAAGAAGGTGATTGTAGTACTGTGTATTGGCCTGACGGGAGTCAAAAAGGACCCCGTCACAGTCGAAGATAACTGCTTTGATGCGCTTCATATCCGAAAACCGTGGTGTCATGGAGCGGAAGAAGAGGGCCCGAAAAACCATCCGGAAGGCGTTCTACCGAACAGCTCAAAGGTCCTGGGCCCGGAAGGAATGAACCAAATTCCACTTGGCATCGAGGAGCTTAGAAATGACGCTCTCGCATAAATCCCATGAGTTGTAAGGTCGTCTTGATTCCTGCAAAAACCAGCCCACATCCTACCACCGTGAGGGCAAAATATAAGAACCCAAAAAAGATGAAATGACCGGCATTCCACGCCCATTCAAAAGAAAACGGCAGCATTGTTGTCCTCCTTTCAGTGTTTCCCTATTCCGTTGCCGGGTTCAGCTCAATCTCCTTGGGAAACATGGGGAGATATCTATAGGACAGGGAGAAAAGCAAGAAACCGTAGCCTACAACGGCAAAGGCAATGCCCCATTCCTGCCAGGTCGGGAGATAGCTTACAAAGTGATCAAAAGGCATCACGGGAATGGCAAGGGTGACGACGACAAACATGAAGCGATTTAATACGATCCCCGTACATGCCAGAAGGGAGGCCGTGACGAGCCATCCTCCTTGTTTTCTCACATTGGGAATCATCAACATAATTGCCGGAATAATCCCGCAGATAATGATTTCTACTACAAGCATCCACACACCGTAGGGACCTTGCTTGAAAAAATCCATAAAGGAAAGACCCTGCCGGGGCACACTACCATACATCCAGACGAGGGTGTCGGCGATTTTCAAGATTATATAGGCTGATAAAAGCCAGGCTGAGATCTTTGCAATCAACTGGATTGCATTGTCCGGGACGAGTTTTTTCCGGCTGATTGCCTCCGTCAGCTTGGTACACAGGATGGTGAAACAGGGACCAACAGCGATGGCCGACAGGATAAAAAGGAAGAAAGTCCACGGCCATATGTAGAATCCCCCCCTGGCCGCAAATGGACGGGCATACATGACACCGAACATACCCCCGAGAGAACCTTGATGGAAGAAGGACAGAAAAGTTCCTGTCGCGGCAAAAAGGGCCATGATTTCATGGAGATTGTGGCCGAAAAGCCGAAGTTCTTTAACCTTTTCGATTTGGCGGTTCTCCAGGATAAGGGGAACATACTCGACGGCGAGGACGCTGAGATAAGCGGTGATGCAGAAGGACACCTCCACAAGCATGGAGTGAATATTGGCATGCCAGAAAATGAACCAGCCACGGATGGGTTGTCCGATATCGATGCCAAGCATGGCAACGGCACCTGAATAGCAGATAAATCCTATGACAACGGCGGCGTTGATCACATTTTTCAACTCTTTTCTGCCGATAACATAGGTGAGGAATCCCGTAAAAAAGGCGCCCGCCCCGAGAGCGATAATGGCAAGATCGAAAACGATCCACAGGGCAAAGGCAAAGTAGTCGCTCATATTCGTCTGGTTAAGGCCCTTCCAAAGGCATAAGGCGGCGGAAATTCCCCCCCATATCAATAGCCCAATCCATGGCAGCGTCCAAAAGAAAAAGGCCTTGGGCGAGCATCTCTTGACTCCTTCCGGTATCAATGGCGAATCCATCAATCTGTCCTCCTGGGAGAGTTTTTCAAACTGTTATCCCGGCTTCTTAACCGGTTGCGCTTGTTACGGGCTTGAATTCACCCGGGCGATAATTATCCGCCATTTTCCGTACCCAGTCTTTGTGGGAAAGGTAGTAGACCTTGGGTTCCGTACCCAATCGCTCCAGAAGTCGAAAGGCGTAACGGCTCTTGCTAAGCCTCGAAACCTGGTGATCGGGGTTGTTCAAATCGCCGAAAGTAATGGCCTGGGCCGGGCAGGCGTCGGTGCACGCCGTGGTGTATTCGC